>Ga0247610_10000480_pt1 | contig 56175 bp, 48 predicted proteins | sample 174DNAGHGhighgp2_FD_193483 | JGI IMG/M metagenome (GOLD analysis project Ga0247610, IMG submission 193483) | Sheep rumen microbial communities from Palmerston North, Manawatu-Wanganui, New Zealand - 1742 DNA GHGhigh gp2 | ecosystem: Host-associated > Mammals > Digestive system > Stomach > Rumen...
GCTGAAAATATCATCATTGACGCAGGAGCCAAACTTTCCGCAACTTTAGCACAAGGCTTGGCGACCATCGGTAAAACCAACACTGTACAATTGTTGAGCGCTAACAATGAGGACTTTAACAACTTTATCGATGTATTTGATAACAATATGTATCATTTCGAAAAGGCAGATAAAAACGGTGCATATAACATAAGCCTCGTTAAAACCGCTGAGGACGTTGTTGAAGAAGCCGGTGCTGATAAGAACCAAGCGGAAACAGCCGGTAGCTGGGTTGATGGCGGAAGCTTTGATGCCGGAACGCCTGCCGCCGCTGTGGCTGATAAATTAGCTGATTTAGCCCAAAATGATGCGAAAGGTTTAGTTGATGCTGTAACTGCCTTGGCTCCGGAAGTTGCTCCGGCTGTTCAGGAAACCGTGGTTGAAACAACCGGTGCGGTGTTTGGTGCTGTCAGCACACGCTTAAACGGTGGTATCATTGCTCCGATAAATCAAGGTATGAACTCCGGTGATACGCTTGATGGCGTCAGCATTTGGGCGCAGGGTTTAGCGAACCACGCTATTTATGACGGTAATCATCACGCTAAAGCTTTCAACTCTGATACAGCCGGTATGGCGATGGGTGTTGAAAAGAAACTCAATAAAGCTACAAAAGCTGGTATCGGTTATGCATACAGCAAAACAGATATCGATGGCTTTAAGCGCGATACGGAAGTTGATACCCATACCGCCCTTTTGTACGGTGAATACAAACCGAGTAATTGGTATGTCAACAGCATACTTTCTTACGGTTGGTCTGATTATGATGAAAAGAAGAACGTTGCCGGTCTTGGCATAAAAGCCGATTGGGATGTTGAATCTTTCGCCATGCAGACAATGACCGGATATGATATGTATTACAATGGCTTTGGTATCACACCGGAAGCCGGATTAAGATATATTCATATCAAACAAGACGGCTATAAGGATTCCGCAGATCAAAAAGTATCCGGCGGTAAGAGTGATATCTTAACCGGTGTTGTCGGAGCCAAAGTAAGCAAATCCGTTGCTCTGGACAGAGGTGTTAATGTTCGTCCGGAACTCAGAGCCGCGATGACCTATGATATCGAAAATGACAAAGGCGGTGCATTTGTTACTTTAGCCAACGGCTCAAGCTATGCGATTAAGGGCGAAGCCTTAAGTCGTTTCGGGGTTGAAGTCGGTACGGGTTTAACCACCGAAATCAACGACAATGTCGAATTATATCTCGGCTACGAGGGCAAATTCCGCAAGGACTATCAAGACCACAGCGGTATCCTCAATGTGAAGTATAATTTCTAAAATTAGTCTATTTTGAAATAAAAAACTCCGTTCCTTTAAGGTTCGGAGTTTTTTACTTATCATGAGAAAAATTTACAAATTGATTTAATTTATAATTTAGTACTTTTATCAAAAATAAACCCACGTAACAAATCGACGGTATCCATCTGTTGTTTGCCTTCGCGCTGAATTCGTGTAATTTTTATAGCCTTATCAGCAGTGGCGATAATCAGCCCTTTTTCGCCCTCCAAAATCTCTCCGGCAGTACCACGCATATCGCAAACTTCAGCTTTATAAACCTTAAATCGCTCCCCTTTATAAATAAAATACATTGCCGGATACGGATTAAACGCACGGATTTTTGCAGTCAGCTTTTCCGCTGGCATATTAAAATCAATCAGACATTCGGCTTTATCAAGCTTATCAGCATAAGTAACAAGTTTTTCGTCTTGTTTTACCGGCTGTAAATTATCTAAATTATTAAGCGTATCTATAAGCAAATTTGCTCCAATTTCTGCCAACGCGTCATGTAAATCACCACCGGTTGTTGTATCGGTAATGGGGGTAGATTGTTGTGCCCATACATCACCGGCATCAAGCGCCAAAGCAATTTGCATAATAGAAATACCACTCTCTGTATCTTGAGCTTCAACTGCGCGCTGAATAGGTGCCGCACCGCGCCAACGAGGCAATAATGAAGCGTGAACATTAATGCACCCTTTAGGAAACATATCCAAAACCTCTTGTGGCAGGAGCAGTCCATAAGCAGCAACAATTCCCAAATCTGCGTTATAAGAGCGCATAATGGCCTGTTCTTCTTCACTTCTTAAACTTTTAGGCGTATGTACAGGAATACCATGGGCCTCTGCTAAGATATGTACCGGCGTTTTATTGATTTTCTTTCCGCGTCCGCTTTCTTTCGGTGCTCTGGTATAAACCGCAACAACCTCATGCTCTTTAATAAGCCTATCCAAAACCGGAACGGCAAAGTCCGGTGTTCCCATAAAAACAATTGTATTAGTCGCTCAATCCTGCGCGTTTATAATCTATTTTTACTTTGAAATCTTTGGCATAGTTATCAAGAGCGGCCTGACTCATATCCTTAAACAGATAGGAAATTGCACGTGTCTGAATTTCGTTACTTTTTTCCTCTGTCAAAGCTTCGTTGTAATTAACAGTTTCAAAAGGTGTCGCAATTACGAATGTATTACCCGTATGTTCAAATAATTTAACACCGCCATCTTCCAAAGTGAAAAGCTCATTGATCTCAGTTTTCGATAAACCTCCGAATGTTTCATTACGATTAATCGGTGCAGAACGAAAAGCTTCTAAATCTCTTGCTTTTGCCGCAGCTGTAAGCTCACTGCCATCTTCCACATCAGCCACAATATTATCAGCAGTTTCTTTAGCAAGCGCATCTTTTTCCTGAACTGTCCACAGTGCAACGATTTTTTCCCGAACATCTTCAATTTCCGGCATATGCGCGTCAATAATATCACTGATTTGAATAACCGCAACACCATCATCAAATTCTTCCGCAGAAGTAATTTCATTTAAGCCGTAAGAGAAGACAAGCTCATTAAAATCAAGAGTCTCAGCTAAATTCTTAGCTTGCTCAGGCACACCGGCAACTTGTGTCTCTTCAGTGATGTTTTTTACATCAAATAAAGAAATACCGAACATATCCGCAACCTCAGCCAAAGACTTACCGCCATTAACAGCATCATCAATATCGGCTTTAGCTTGCCGCAAAGCATCATACATATTTTCATTAACAAGAGTTTCTTTAATTTGTGGTTTTAACTCTTCTAAATCAGCTTCTTTAGCCGGAATAATCTGTTTAACATTAATAACCTGCCAGGTATCAGCCACCGGTAATAATTTGGTTTCATCTAAAGCCATTTCAAAAGCTGTATTTGCCAAATCATCAGCAAGTTCATCTTGTGCAACGATTCCTAAAGACGGATTCTCTTTATTTTCAGCTTTATACTCAGAAGCAACGGATACAAAATCACCATTAGCAATAACCGCATCATAAGCCTTTTGAGCTGCTTCTTCATTCATAAAGACCATCTGCTGAATTTCACGTTTTTCCGGTTGATTCAATTCTTTTTTGTGCTCATTGAAATAATCTTCAATCAATTCATCACTGGCCAAGTATTTTTGCACAATAACATCATTCGGAATAAATAATACTTTCGCCTCACGCATTTCCGGAATCATAAAATTATCTCCGAAATCAGCGAAATATTGTTGAATTTCATCATCGCTGATGGAACGTTCAACTTTCATATCATCTGGAGTTACAATCGTATATTTAAAGGACTTACGTTGATTATCCATCTTATGTATAGCATTATTTAAGACCTGTGGAACAGCAAAAGTTTGAACCAAATCAGTCACCAACATTTTTCTGCCCATGGTTCTTTCCACCATATCAATATATTCGCCTTCGCTTAATCCGGCCGCAGACAGATAACGTTTAAACAATTCCGGATGAAATTGTCCGTTAAGAGGATTTATAAATTCCGGTTGACGGAAAATAATTTGTTGTACAAAAGCTTTTGGAAAATGAATATTATACTTATCCATTGTCTGGTCTAGAACAGCATCATTAACAAGTTGCTTTAAGACATCTTCTATAAGTGTAGCGCGCATCTCATCGGTTAAGTCAAAATCATCTCCCGCCAAATTTTTAAGAGCATTAGTTTCTTTTTGCAAATGGTATGAAAATTCACTTTGGGTGATTTTCTTTTTACCGACTTTAACGACAGTTTGATTTTGGTTAGCCGTCGTGATATAACCGGTAACACCGAACAAAGAAATAAAGCTGACCGCAACAGCGGCTGATAAGATTTTGAAAAACCAGTTGTCTTTTGCTTTTGCTAATTTAGTTATCATATTTTTTCATCCTAAAATAATCCGATTGCCGCCTATTATATAAGTCAAAAAAATTTATGCAATCGCAATATAAATATGTTCAACATATTTTTTTTGTAAACAACTTAATTTTTGGCTGGAAAATAAAAATGCCTGTGCTAAAAGAAAAAAAGTTATAATTTTTTAAGGAAAATAATATGGTAAGAAAGACTTTAATTGCCGGCAACTGGAAAATGAACGGGTTAACAGAAGACGGCGTAGCTTTGGCGAAAGGCGTTGCTCAAGAGTTTAAGAAAACGGGACGCAGAGATTGTGAAGTTTTAGTTTGTCCTCCTTTTACACTGTTGTTATCTGCCAAAAAGGCAATTAAAGGTTCTAGGGTTATGCTCGGTGCCCAAGATTGTCATTACGCAGAAAAAGGCGCTCATACCGGTGACGTTAGCCCTATGATGTTAAAGGATTTAGGATGCCAATACGTTATCGTTGGTCACTCTGAGCGTCGTACCAATCATCATGAGACCAATGAATTGATAGCTCAAAAAGCAGAAGCTGCTATCAAAGCCGGATTAAAAGTTATTATCTGTATCGGTGAGACGGAAGCGGAACGTGACAGTGGTAAAACAATTAATGTTTGTACAACTCAAATTATGGGTTCCGTACCAGAGATATCTACCGCACAAAATACAGTTATTGCTTATGAACCGGTTTGGGCAATTGGTACCGGTAGAACACCGACAACCGCAGAAGTTGAGGAAGTTCACGCCGCTGTACGTAAAGTTATTTCCAAAAAACTGGGTCGTGCCAATGCTAATAAAATGCGGATTCTTTACGGTGGTAGTATGAAACCTTCCAATGCAAAAGAATTATTGGCACTGCCTGATGTAGATGGCGGACTGATTGGCGGCGCCAGTTTGAAGGTGGCGGATTTTACGGCGATTATTGCCGCTAGTAAACAGTAATATATAAATAAAGGAAAAGAAAATGGGATCTGTTTTGTTAGTTATACATTTAATGGTAGCCATATTGTTAGTGGCTTTGATTTTGATGCAACGTAATTCAGGTAACGCTTTGAGCGGTTTAGGTGGTGGAAATGGTGCAGATAGCTTTTTATCAGCCCGCGGTAAAGGTAATCTTTTGACGCGTACTACGGCAATTCTGGCAACCATCTTCTTTATAACATCTATCATGCTTTCTCTATACTATAAAGGGGAAACCAGAAAAACTGAATCAATTACAGATGTTGCACCGTTGACACAAACGGCACCAACAATGCCGACTGTACCGACCGCAACGGCTGAAAGTGAAACAGCTTCAGAAAACACCGAACCTGCTTCTATACCGGTTGAAAATGAAGTTGCGACAGAAGCCCCGTCAATACCGGCAAGTGAACCGGTAGCCGAAGAACCGGCAGCTGAAGAACCGGAAACGGCGGAAACTTCACCTGAACAGGAATAAAAAATGTAAAAGAATTAAACATATAAGGCACCTTTTCAAGGAGGTGCCTTTTTCACTAAAATATTAAAGGAAAAAGGGTAGAAAAATGTATGAACTTAATCCAAAAACAAAATTTATTTTCATAACCGGAGGTGTCGTTTCTTCATTAGGAAAAGGATTGGCATCAGCTTCTTTGGCAGCGATTTTACAGAGTCGCGGTTTTAAAGTTCGCCTAAGAAAGCTGGACCCATATTTGAACGTAGATCCCGGCACAATGAGTCCTTTTCAACATGGTGAAGTTTTTGTAACCGATGATGGAACGGAAGCTGATTTGGATTTAGGCCATTATGAACGTTTTTCAGGTGTATCAGCCAAAAGAAGTGATAGCACCACAACCGGTAAGATTTATCAGCGAGTAATAGATAAAGAGCGTCATGGTGACTACTTAGGTTCAACGATACAGGTTATTCCTCACGTCACCAATGAAATTCAAAATTTTATCGTCAGCGATCTGGAAGATGAAGATTTTGTTTTATGCGAAATAGGCGGTACGGTAGGCGATATAGAAGGGCAACCTTATTTGGAAGCCATCCGTCAATTAGCTTATGATTTAGGGCGCGAGCGGACAATGTTTGTGCATTTGACTCTTTTACCATACATTCCGACAGCCGGCGAATTAAAAACTAAACCGACGCAACACTCGGTGAAAAAATTACAAGAATATGGTATTCAACCAGATATGTTGCTTTGCCGTTCGCAAATGCCTTTGCCGGAAAATGAAAAAAGAAAAATTGCTTTATTCTGTAATATTAAAGAAGAAAACGTTATTGCCGCATTAGATGTCAGCAACATTTATCAAGTACCTTTAGCATATTCTAAGGAAGGTATGGACAAAGCAGTTTGCCGTTATTTCGGTTTACCATGTCCTGATGCAGATTTAAGCCGTTGGGAAAAAATTGTAGATACCTTAAGAGCACCGGAAGGGGAAGTACGTATTGCCGTTGTCGGAAAATATGTAAAGTTATTGGAGGCTTATAAGTCATTAGGAGAAGCCTTAACCCATGGCGGTATTGCAAATAAATACAAAGTAAAAATTAAATGGATTGATGCTGAAGATGTAGAAAAAGGTAATCCGGATGATTTATTATCTGATGTCAGCGGAATCTTAGTTCCGGGAGGCTTTGGTTTGAGAGGAACAGCCGGAAAAATTGCAGCTGTTAAATATGCCAGAGAACACAGAATACCGTTTTTAGGTATATGTTTTGGTATGCAGATGGCTGTGATTGAAACTATGCGCAATGTGTTGGGCATCAAAAATGCAAATACAACAGAATTAGACGAGAATTGTGAAGCTGTAATAGGTTTGATGACGGAATGGGATAAAGACGGCGCTAAGCAGATTCGCCATAAAGACGGAGATTTAGGCGGAACAATGCGTCTGGGTGCCTATGAAGCCGTATTAAAAGAAGGTTCAAAAGCCGCCGAAGTTTACGGAACAACACATATCTCCGAACGCCATCGCCACCGTTATGAAGTTAATATAAAATATAAAAGTCAATTAGCACAAGGTGGAATGTTAATTTCCGGAACATCGCCGGACGGAAAGTTGCCGGAGATTGTTGAGCGGCCGGATCATCCTTGGTTTATCGGTGTGCAGTTCCATCCGGAATTAAAATCTAAGCCGTTTGCACCACATCCACTGTTTGTAGAGTTTGTAAAAGCATCTATCAAACAAAGTCGATTAGTTTAATATAAAAGGATTGAAAATTAAAAAAAAGGTTTTAAAATTACACCACAAACATTTTTTAGGGAGATTTTTATGACAAAGCAAGATGCAGATAAAACAGAGAAAAAAGCCGCTAAAATTGATAAGAAACAACTTATCGTAGGCGGTATTATCCTATTAGTTGCTATTTTGATACTTTTATTTTCGTTTAAGGATATGAAATCAGGTAGTACAAAGGCAGCTGATAGTTCCTCCAATGCAACTGCGCCGATAGCGAATATGATAGCTAATACTATTGCGCAAGATGCCGCGCAGGTAGTGGCAGAAAATACACCGCAAGCAGCAAGTTCTCAATTTAAAACTGTTATTGTTATGATTGATACAACAACAGAAAAAGATGTTGAATATACCATTCAATATACAACAGATGAAAAAGAAGATTTTAATGATGATCAGTCTGTAAAATTTATAGCGAAACAAGGCAGAAACCAATATAATATTGCCTTACCGGTAAGAAGTATTGCCCGTTTTCAAATGAAGTTCAATGCAGATATGGGACGCTTGATATTAGATGGAATAAGCTTAGCCGGAAGTCAGGTTGCTGATATGAATGATTTTACTCAATATGAAATGTTCTCATTAAATAGAATATATTTAACAGAGGAAGGTGAGTTAAGTTTTGAACCGAATTCAGCTAATGCATTTATTCGTTATCGTCCAAAGTTAGATGTAGCAGATGAAGTGGTAGCAGAAACTGCTGAAGAAAATACAGAAGCACCTGCAAATCAAGAAACAGAAACTGTAACCGAAGAAAACTCTGCAACAGAAGCTACATCTGAAAATGCGACAGAAGAAGCTCCTGCTACAGAAAATGCTTCTGAAACAGTAACAACAGAAGAAGCACCTGCTGAAGCAAAATCGGCAGAATAAAATATAGCTGAAACACAATAAAAAAGCTGTCGGGTAATTCCGACAGCTTTTTTTTAATTTGATTAGGGTTACCAATCGGGATCCGGTTCAAGACGAAGACCACGCTTTTTGCATTCCTCAAGAACCTTTTCGTCAAGCTGATAATCTTCAAGGAGCCAACTCTGCATAAGATAGAATTCAAGAACCCCATCTTTATTATCCAGCTCTAGCATACGCTTGTGCAACTCCTTTGGTATCGGATAAAAGCCAATGTAATCAATGACCAATTGACCGGCATTCGGACAATCAAACATTTTGTTGACCTGCTCTTTAGTCAACTCTTTGCGGTCCAAGATACGCTTATGTAGGTCCTCCTGAATAGGAGTGATAACCGCAACATTAAGCATATTTGTCAGAGTTGGACTCTTGTCAACGAGCGCTTTGATTTCATTATTTGCAATGCCGAATTTAGGCTCGTATTCAAAGATTAACTTCGCCATCATCCTGTCTGAATTATGGCTCAAAATGTGTAGAATAGCCTCGGCATCGAGCTGATGATCGGTCTTGTGGAAGACATGATACTGGTCAAGTCCCATCTCCATCTGCGCCTGTGGGAAGATTTCCTTGGTCGTTTCACAGAAATGCAACCATGCATCAGTCTGCTTGGTGCCACGTTGAGACTTTGTGAACACGCGCTGGTCGTAGATATTGAGACGTTTCTGCAATTCCTTTTCAAAATCAGCGTTACACCACATCTCTTTATCATGTCCGATATTCTCACGCATTTCATTATTCAGACCGCAACGCTCAACATAATCCAGAAAAACGCCTGTAATGAAGTCGTTACGCCATCCGCAACAGATAACGCTCCAATGGCAAGCCTCATTAGCCAAAACGACGACCAATTCTTTCGGCAGAGTTCCACCTTTGAGATAATCTTCAAATACAGACCAATTTTGTACTTGCAAGCTTTTTTCGATAAAAACTCGGAAAAGCTCGGAACTCATCCTGATGTTGGTTACATCGTTTTTGAAAAATGTAAAATCATCATCAAGAACTTTAGCCGCCACAGATGCACTCATTGCCGTTAATGTTTGAGTTGAATGATTGACATTTTTGTAATAGTCAAGCTGCCGTTCCTCCGATAAGTGTTTCAGATCATCAAGTGTATACCACCACTTTGCCCAGAGCCACGGCCATTTCTTTGCCTGTTTGGTAAAAAACTTTTGGCAACGTTCGCTGTAAAGTTCATCAGAATGCGCAAAATCATTCGCCCAACGGGGGTTGAAGATGTTCAGTACGAAAAGCGTGGGAGGGTTGAAAATCAGAAGTAACTGCAACTTCCAAAGGAATCCGACTAAGTAGAAAAGTTGTGTCGTCACTGGTAAGTCAAAAAATGACTTTGAATCATTTGTAGCCATAATGTAAAAAATTTGAAAGGCTCGCCCAGCTCCTCATAGGCAAAAGTTGTTAAGATTGTCAGGGGGAACTTGATATCTGCACGAAGCAGTTACCAGACAGACAATCTGCTCCGAACATAATCAAAACCAATTCTGAAATACTTTGACATCACCTTATAGTGCAAAAGCCCTAATCAGATAATAGTAAATCATCATTATAGAATATAATTACTCGTAAAACGGAGACAATATAACATTAGCCAAAACTTTTGTCAAGTAGCTTTGTTACAAACATTTTATCCAACATGAGTTTGTTCGGAAGGATAATTAAAATATCATTTTAAGAAAATTAATCTTCAATTTCTTCTTCAACAGGACGATCTTTAAGTGTGGTTTTAACTCTCGTGATACGCATATTATCAACATCAACAACCTCAAATATGCAATAATCATCTTCAGCAGTATCACCGACTTTAGGCTCTCTTCCTAAAAGGTTAAAGACATAACCGCCAATAGTGCTTTCTTCATGCTCCTCATAAGGAATATCAAGGATTTCACAAGCATCTTCTAAAAGGTATATACCATCAAACTCGCATACTTTTTCACTGATTTTCTTGACAGGTTCTTCGCTGACAGCATCGTGTTCATCTAAAATATCGCCAACCAATTCTTCCAGAATATCTTCCATAGAAAGTAAACCGGCCGTTCCACCATATTCATCAACCACAATAGCTAAATGAATACGTTTACGCATCATTTCATGCAATATCTCTGAGATAGATTTATTCTCCGGCACAAAAAGAATTTTACGACAAATCCGGCTTAAGATATCTTTATGCTGTGAATTTTTACATTCGAGCAAGTCACGGATATGTATCATGCCAAGAATTTGATCTTTATCGTTGGCACAAAGCGGGAAACGTGTATGTTTATTTTGCTTAACAAATTCCATAACTTCGCTGAAACTACTGTTTTGATAGATACATTTCATATCTTGTCTTGGAATCATAATTTCATGCGCAAAAATTTCCGAGAAACAAATAGCATTTTGGATAATTTCACTTTCCGTATCATCAATAACGCCGCCTTTTTGCGAAGCATCAATAATCAATTTAATTTCTTCTTCTGAGTGTGCATCTTCATTTTCATCAGCTTGCGGAATACCCATCAATTTCAAAATCCAAATAGAAACATGGTCAAAACACCAAATAATTGGTCTGCAAAGCTTATCAAACGAGTAAAGAGGCAAAGCAACCAACATGGCATAGCGCTCAGTATCTTGAATAGCCATAGACTTTGGAACCAATTCACCCAAAACAACGTGTAAAAGAGTTATAAAGGTAAAAGCTATACCAAAAGAAAGAGAATGCAACAAAACATGATTTTCAGCAAGGAAACCACCGAAAATGTCTTCTAAAAGTCTTGCAACAGCAGGCTCACCCAACCAACCTAAACCTAATGAAGCCAGCGTAACTCCGAGCTGTGTTGCGCTTAAATAAGTATTCAGATGTTCGTTTATATGTAGAGCAATTTTAGCACGCTTATTGCCGGAATGGGCTAATTCTTCCAGTTTTGTACGGCGGATTTTAACAATGGAAAATTCAGAAACAACAAAGAAAGCATTACAAAAAACTAAAAACAATACCAACAATAGGTTGATAACATAACTATACACCGGACTCATGTCTTAATATTTATTTTACCTCAAAAAATTAACATACAAGAAATACTATAATCAAGATATATGAAATGTCAATATGATTTTACAAAAGCCGACGCAACCAAAATCAGGGCAAAATATAAAAAAAAGTACGACTTTGATAACAAAGCCGTACCGGAAATTAAAGCTCAATCATTTCAGCCATTTGTTTTCGCTTAAACTCTGAAAGACGAAGTTTTACCGCGACACTGATAACTGTTTGTCGGTCAAATCCCATAGCAATCACGTCATCCGTAAACTTATGATCATCATATAAGAGTTTCAAAATTGCGTCTAAAACAGGGTAGGGAGGCAAAGAATTTTCATCTTTTTGCCCTTCTGCAAGCTCTGCAGACGGTGCGCGTGTAATAACATCCTCCGGCAATACATGATTCAGTGTGTTACGCCATTTAGCCAATTCAAAGACAGTTGTTTTGTAAACATTGCCGATAGGGGCTAATCCGCCACAGGTATCGCCGTAGAGCGTACAATAGCCGGTTAAAATTTCCGATTTATTTCCGCAAGCTAAAACCAATCCGCCGTTCTGATTAGAGTAAGCCATAAGAATTTGTCCACGAATACGCGCTTGCAAATTTTCAATAACAATACCTTTAATAGCTCCGCCAAAAGCTTGTTTTAAGAAATTAACTTCTTGTTCTACAATCGGCTCAATATCTAATTCTTGATAATTAAGATGATTAAGCTCGGCAATTTCTCTGGCAATTTTTAGGCTTAAATCAGAGGTATATTTTGTTTTCATCATTAATGCGGTAACATTTTCACCCCCAAAAGTATCAGCCGCTAAAACTGCGGTGAGTGCTGAATCCATACCGCCTGATAAACCTAAAATAATTCTGTTAAAACCGTTATGTTGGCAATAATTTTTTAAGCCTTGTTTAAGTTTATTCCATGTATTTTCCATAAAATTATCTCCCTAAACGTTCTTTAATTAAGTTTTGTTGCAAATTAAATAAACCGGTTTCCAACCCTATACCATAAATATGCGGATTAGCCAAACGTTTATAAGAATTATCAAGTTTAGCCAAATTTGCTTTGCCGCGTTGTTGTAATGTGTAGAGATTAAATTCAGGTATATGAACAAATTTTCCCTTTTCCATAATCGGTTGCAATAAGGTATAGGCTTTTTCACCTTTCTTAAAGCTAACGCTCGTTCCATTAATACTGTTCAAAGTGTAAGAAGTGATATTTTTCACTAATTTACCATCTTTCACCAAAGAAGTATCAGATGTTTGACAAATAATATCTCCTTCATACATACCATCGCGGATAATGCGGATAACATTTGTAGCACCGGGAACAGTTGTTTTACCCTCAGCAATCTTAATGCAAGGTCTAGTCATATATTGCTTTGTTTTAAAGACACCACCCAGAGCAGGGGTATCATATGCGGTAACAAGCTTTGTACCGGCAGCCAAAATGTCATAAGGAGCTTTTTGTACGATGAGCAGGTTTTCAATCAAATATTCATCAAGGTCATTAGAAGCCACTAATTTGACATTTTTAAATAATTGGTTATCCCCTTCGGCATCAATCATCCGCCGAGCCTCTTTTGCCCAGTAGGCCAAATCACCGGAATCCACACGCATTCCCATCAGAGGTAATCCGGTTTCTTTCGCGGCGAGAATAGCATTTTTGATTCCTTGATGCGTATCGTATGTATCAACCAATAAAGTAGTATTACCTGGGTTTCCGCGCATAAAAGCCTTAAAAGCATCAAGTTCTTTTTCATAGCTCATAACAAAAGAATGCGCCATAGTTCCTGAATCGGGAATACCATAGTGTTTTGCCGCCGCAGTATTAGAAGTTCCGCATGCTCCGCCGATAAATGCCGCACGCGTTTCAGAAAAACCGCCTAACTCATGACCGCGTCTTAATCCGAATTCCAAAAGCGGACGATCTTTCCCATCTAAAGAAGCAGCATAAACCATACGCGATGCCTTAGTAGCCACTAAACTTTGCCCGTTGAAAATATTGAGTAAAGCAGCTTCAACCAAATCAACTTGCCAACAAGGACCACTCACCGAATAAATCGGTTCATTAGGGAAGACCAGCTCGCCTTCCGGTACGGCACAAATAGTAATATCAAGTTTTTTATTCTCGATAAAATGGAGAAAATCTTCATTAAAACGAGGGCTTCCATCAGCATTTTTTTCCTGCCGTAAATAGTCAATATCTTCTTTGGAAAAATGCCAGTTATTAAGCCATTGCACAAATTCTCCCAACCCTGCGCACATTAAGTAACTACCGCCAAATGGACATTTACGAAAAAAGGCTTCGGAAGTTTTCAGTTCTTCTGCTTTACCATCCAAAAACCAGGCTTGTGCCATCGTCAGATGATAAAGGTCACAAAAAAGAGGGGTGCCGGTGGCCAAAACATTGGGTCTAGTTTGCATATTTTCTGTCATAATTATTCTCCTAAGCTCTTGTTAACAAGGTTGTGTTGAATTTTTCTCTGTAACAAAGCACAGCGAAAGAACTGTGCGGTGGTGATGGTTTTAAGTTTGCCGCTATCAACAAACGGACGATAGCAATCTTCTTGTATAATATCGCTGATTTGCTTATTTGCCCCTTGGCATAAGTCATCTAAAATGATAACATTAGCACCGCGCTTAAGCAGTCCGTTCATAGCTTGCTGCACACATATATCACTTAATAATCCGCATAAATAAACATTTTTATCGCTCCAATCATCATTCAAATCGCGATAATTTTTAACTTCATTCCAAAGATTAGTTGTAGATTTATACATTTTAGTAACATTAAGATCCGGCTTAAAAGGAGCAGCTTGTTGCCAACCCCAGCTACCGAAAACACAATGCAGAGGAAAGTCCTGCGCTTCAAAGGTTTCTCCATATGTTTCGCTAAAATGCGTGTCGTATGTTTCAATGATTTTATCAAAACAGTTATTAAATAAACCGTCAGCAAATTGCTGATGTTTTTCTATCAGATCCATAGAATTAATTGTCAAAGCGCCATGCGGATGCACAAAGTCATTTTGAAAGTCTATGCGAATTAATATATTTTTTTTCATACGTTATTCCCTTTCTAGGCTATCGGGTTAAAAACCTGTCCTCCATTAGCCCATCGGAAGACACAGGCTCTAAAAGATATCAGATAATACCTTTCTTTTTGTTAAAATATTCTTCAATAATATGATGGTTTTCCGGTGCAATAAAATTTTTCCAGCGGACATCACCGAATTTAATCATATCGCGTACCATTGTTCCTGTTACAAACGGAAAATTCGGATCCGTTCTATCAACCAGTTCAATATGCTCAAAGCAATCCTTAAACCAATGCGCATCATAAGCAGAACCGGCATAATAGACATCAGGTAACGGTAAATCAGGAAAACTTTCTTTCATGAAATCCAAAACAAATTCTCCCCATTCTGCCGGATTATTAATATCAAACAGTCCGATAATTTTCAGTCTGTCATATTCCGGCTTACAGCGATATATGTTCTGTATCATTTTTTTACGCGTGGTGTAATTAAGAGGATTACGTGCCGTACCTTGCTCTTGAATAGAACCGAGAGCAACAGTAACGCGTTCACATTCTTTAAGCATTTGGTCAACCAATTTCTGGTGACCGATATGAAAAGGCTGTGCCCGCATAATCGCAAGTCCATGTGTGTATTTAAAATCTGACATAAAAAAAACTCCTTTAAAGAGGAGCCGCTAACAAAATTGAAAAATAAATCCAACTTATTAAACCGGCTCAGTTTAGATTTCGTTCTCTGCTCATAAGCCCTTCGAGCACCAAGAACAAGTATAGAATAATTGATAAAATATAAATGTCAAGGCAAAATCTATATCTAAGGGATAAAAGACTTATCCACGTGAAAAAGAAAAATATAAAAAAAATAATTAGACGTAAGAACAATGGTTTATAAAAAATAGAAAATAAAAAATAGACAGATAAACAAAATTATATAAATATTTGTCAATAAATTACTTGACAAGATCATCTTAATATGTTATCAAATAGCGCATTCTATGAAACAATAAAGAGGAGAAAATTGTAAATGGAATGCGCAGAAATAGTTTCCCGAGATATTACCAGCTTTATGAATGAAGCCGGCTTAAATGAAGCCTATTTATTTGGTGGTTCTGTTTTAGACCCTTTGGCAAGAGAAAATGCTAAAATTAGTGATTATGATATCTGTGTCAAAGACAAAGATGTTTTTTATGAAACTCTAAAGAATTTAGAAGATAAAAATTGCCAAATTTCTGAAGTCATGCGGACACATAATATTTATGTGGTCATAAAGCACGAGGAACTCGGACAAATAGATTTTTCATGTATGGATCCGGAACATAATGGAATATTTAATATTGAAAAGATATATGCAAAATTTAAGCGTCAAGATGGGCAAATAAGCAATACCGTAATTGATAAATACGGAGCAATAGACGGCATTCAACGTGGTCAAATCAGATTAGCCTGTATCCCTGAAGAAGAAGGAGCCTATAATTTACTCAGACGATTTTTAGCCATAGTTGGAAAATACGGTCTGGATACTTCAAAAGACGGTATTAATCAGGAGGTAATTAATCAAATAAAAGACGAATTTAAGGTTGGTCGTCATTACATTCCGCAAGATAAAGTTCGTTGTTTGTCGAGATTACCAGCAAGTCTTCGTCGTTCCAAAGATAGAAAAACTTTTGTTAAAAATATGGGAGAACAACATATTTTTGAAGATGCTTTTCCAGAAATTGACAGATTGTTTAATGACGAGAATTTTCAACAAAGTGAAAAATTGCAAACCAGCGAAACTCAAAAGGATTTACTATGGTTGATGGTTGCACACACACATAAAACAGAAGAAAAAGATGCTTTAATAGATTGCTTGCGCATATTATCACGTCGTGAGGCCGCAAGACAAGATAAAGGTGTAAAATCATTTGTTGAAGAAATAGAAAACAATAAGACATCTGTTAATCGTTTAAACAGAGAAATTTTATTACCATTATTACAATTTAAACAAGCAAAGGCTATATAGATGAAAATAACAATATTAGGTTCCGGTTCCGCATATGGCGTACCGATGATTTTTAATCAATGGGGAGATGTTAATCCTCTAGATCCGCACAATCAACGCACCAGAGCATCAATTTACATAGAAGAAAAAGGTAAGTCAATTTTAATTGATGCCAGTCCTGAATTAAGGATACAAGCAAACAAGAACAATATCACGAATATAGACGCCGTATTTATTACCCATGCGCATTATGACCATATCGGTGGTATTCCGGAATTACCGCGTGCCGCAAAGTTACTGAATCACGGAATTGATGTCTATGCGACCACAGAAACAATGGCCGGCTTAAAAGATAATTATAGCTATTTGTTTCAAGAAAAGCCTGACGCTGAGCCTGATAGCAAAAAAATTAATTGGAAAATTTTGCCGGATTCCGGTAAATTTATTGCCGCTGATTTGGAATTTGATACTTTACAATTTTTGCATCATCATATCCACTCATCAGGCTTTAGATACAAGAATTTTGCGTATGTAACGGATTGGCAAGCTTTTCCTGAAGATTGCGAAAATTTTTTTAATAACTTAGATTTACTTATAGTAGAATGCAACAATGGTACAAAGCCGGAAGACAATGGACACAGTGATTTAAATAAAATCATAGAGATAAAAGAAAGATTTAATCCTAAACGAATGATATTGAGCCACTTATCTTGGCGTATTGATGCTAAAAATTTTACAACCGTCTTACCGGATGGTTGCGAATTATCTTATGATGGTATGATAATAGAAATTTAAGTTATAAAATAAATTATCGTTCTCTGCAATTAAAGCTGTCTAATATAACAGATTGATTTAAATCATTTTTGCTAAGGCGTTTTGCAAACCCATTATATGCATAGTTTAAGAAACAATAAGGTCTTTGATAAAAAGGTATAGATTTTTCGTTAAGATAGCGATAAAGAGTATTCTTTGCCATTTTCAATTTGTTACCGCTTAATTGGTTTTCACGGACACGATATAACATCAGTACATCATCAACACCGTGAAAATAAGCTCCTTTGCGCAAAAGAGAAATCCAAGTTGTGGCATCTTCACATAATTTTCTATCTTCTGGAAAAGCCACATCAGGAAACTTTGTTCTATCTATCATAACCGTAGACATACCGACTTGGGTTGTTTTCATATATTTGAGTAAATTTACATTTTCATCAACACGAACAATACCGGTCGGCATCAATTGCCCTTTTTCATTAATATAAGCAAATCCGGTATGAGATAAACCATAATCATGTTCTTGCATAAAACTGACTTGTTTTTGCAACTTATGTTTGGACCACAAATCATCAGCATCTAAGAAAGCTAAATATTTTCCAGTAGCATGTTTAATGCCGATATTGCGACAAGCTCCCACACCTTGATTGTAAGTCATACTGCAAACTTGAATTCTTTTATCTTGTTTAGCAAATTTAAGTACCTCATCAAGTGAAGCGTCGGAAGACGCATCATCAATAACAATAAGCTCCCAATTCTCATTAGTTTGACGTTGTACCGAATGAATAGCATACTTTAAGAATTTTTCGCAGTTGTACACCGGCATAATGACCGAAACTTTTTCCATTTGCACATCCAATATATTTAAAGAACAAAAACAATATACCACAATATTTATATTGAGTCAACAAGCACATATAAAAAAATTCCGGCCAATTTTTATGAAAATGATAGGAATTATTTATTAGGACAATATCCAATATAATCCGGCGGCATATCAATGGGAACAAAAGAGGATGTCTCAGGAATATAACTTATATGGATAAAATCACAATTACTTAATTTTTGAAAACGCTTACCGAAGGTGAGTTCCAAAAACATATCTACAATATTTCCGTGTGTAGAAACAGCAATGCTTTGATAAGATTGTTGTTTTGCATTTTTTTCAAGGACAGTACGAAGGCGCTCTGATGCATTCTTAAAACTCTCACCTTCCGGAAAAGGAAAATTATAGTCTTCATAACATTTGCGATAATCAGGATATACATCTTCACGTTCTAATGCATAAAGTCCATTCAGTTTACCATAATCAACTTCGCGTAAATCTTTATCATAAATAATTTCGGCCTTAATTTTCTCCGCAATAATTTCAGAGGTCTGCTGAGCCCGCAACAAATCAGAACTGATAATAAGTTTAATATTTTTATCAGCTAATTTATTAGCCAAAGCTTCAACTTGCGCCCGTCCGGTTAGCGTTAGAGGCACAGGATAGGGATCTTGTCCATGTGGACGACCTTCCGCGTTCCAAATAGTTTGCCCATGCCGAAAAATATAAAAATGTGTTTCCATAAATACTCCTCATCAAAGCATAGTCAATTTAAATTAATTTTTTATTAAAAAGAAACACATTTAACGGGATTTAGAGTTAATCAATCCTTGTAATAATGCAGATATAATAGGCCCGGTGGTTTGCAATTTTTTCTTAAGTTTATAACGTTCAAGATAGATTGGACGCATAGGATTTTTACGAGTTTTACGATTTAATTCTTTTTTATGATTTTGATAATAGCGCTGGCAAATTTCCGCCCGATTCCGATTAGAATTAGTTTTTTTATCCATTTCTTTTAATAATTCCGGATTTTCAGCTTTTAAACGAGCACGACGTTCATTATGAGATTGTCTAAGCTCTAAGCGATGTTTTTCTCTGTAAATACGATTTCTTTCGCGATTAGCCAAGCGCTTCTTTTCTCTTTCCTCTGGAGATAAATCATCATATTTAACATAATGAGATTTACGGGCTTCGGGATGTTCTGCTCGCTGCTTTTGCATACGTAAACGCGCTGTTTCTCTTTTTTTAGCTAATTCCGGATTTTCTTCAGCGAATTTTTTTCTTTGTTCATCTTTGATTTTAGCCAGCTTTTCTTGTTCTTCTGCATTACGTTGCTGTTCTTCTTTAAGAAGTTCCGTTTCATATTCTTTACGTTTTTGTTTAATACGATCAGCCTTTTTGCGATTACGTTTTTGAAGAGCTAAAGCTTTTTTTAACTTTTCCTGAAATTTAGTTGGTACTAAAGACGCTTCATCATTTTTATGTGACAGTTCTTCTTTCTTTATTTGTTTTTCTTCCACTTTTTTTCTTTGTCTGCTCATTAAAGCGTTAGCAGAAGGTGCAGTCTCATTCTTAAAATCATCATCTTGTGGTTTGGATACATCTTTCGATTTGTCTGATACGGGGACTGATAAAGGTTTCTCTGTTGATTTAATTTCGGAAATATTGACAATATTAGGGTTATGATGAGGAGAAACCTGAGGTGCATTAACTTGGTTAGAGTTGTCGTTAACCACAGATTCCACAGTTTTTTTCTTTACCTCATTAACAAGATGAATAACCTCTCTTATCTTTTCCAAATAAGTTGTATTGTAAACTAACAATGCTTTTGGAAATGAAATATTAATAAGTCGGCTCGCAGGTTTATTAATTTGTGCGGAATTAAGCTTTCTGAAAGCCTGAGGACTCATAATCCAACTTTTACCATCTTTAAGAGGAATTTTTACCGGTAACAGAGCATAAACGGCATCAACAGTTTCATCAGCAAAGAAACCATCATATTTAACGATTCTTTCTACATCAGAAGAATGAATAAGTTTATTAAGGGGACTTGTCAGCATAAAAGCTTCAATTTCTCTGATATTATCAGTATATCCCCCCATAACAGCATAAAAAACATCAGCTAAATCACTACATTTTTCTAAATTTATTTTTTGCATAGCGTTGCCTCTTCCAAATATTCTCGCTCTATAACACAAGGCATAAAAAAAAGCAATGATAGATTTTAAATAATTATTAATAAACTTTTGTTTAATTAACATCTATGATAGAAGAACTAAAGGATCTAAATCAAAAGTACATGGCAAATTTATCGCATGGTGATGAATTTGCTGAGAAAGTTTTTATGTACAGAGATTGCCATTCTGACTTAATATTGACGGCGCCTCATTCAACTTGTTCGTTTGTAAATAAAAAAGAAAAAGTAGCGGATTTATATACCGGAGCATTAGTGGCCTATCTTGGTATAAAAAACAATATATCAACTATAATTCGTTCAAAGTATACTCCGTACAAAGTATTGATTTCAGATTATATAATAGAAAATAATCTGCAAGAGCATTATTTTTTGGATATACACGGATTTAATAAAGATATAGAAGCTGATATGTGCTTAGGTACGGCAGATTGTGAGCCAAAAGATTGTCCTTATCTAGAAAATATCTTAGAAATAGCTGCTCAATATCATATTAAAACGGTGATTAATCACCCTGATTATATGGGAAAATTTGGTTTAACTGGTCGCTATCAAAAAAAGTGTCAAAAGCCGAATGTGATCCAGATGGAATTACATCGTCATCTAAGAGATTTTTATGAAGAGCCGCAGATTGTGGAAACCGTAACAATCCCTTTTTTAACTGAAATTTGTAAAATTTACAAAAAAAAATAAATAAAAGGGCACTAGAAATAAAAGTTTCTAATGCCTTAAATTAAAATGCCTTAAATTAAAATATTTATTCTCCCTTTTTAATAGGAATTTTCTTCACAGTATCATTTTTAGGCTCAATCTTAGGAATAGTAATCGTTAAAATACCATTCTTAAAGACGGCATCAATCTTAGATTCATCAACATTTTTCGGTAGACGAACAGAACGACTGAAAGATCCTGAAGACATTTCTTTCATATAATAATCTTTGCTTTGTTCTTCCGTAGATTGTTGATTTTCTCCGCTTAAGGTTAATATTCCATCTTCGCAGGTTAAAGTAACGTTGTTTTCATCCATTCCCGGAAGCTCCGCCTTAATTTCAATTTTATCAGGCAAATCTGCCATATCCATTCGTGGTTGCACAAAATGTGCGGGAGCCATATTTTGAGGGTTAAAAAACATCGTATCAAAAAAGTTATTGAACGGATCATGACGCATCATTTGTGCATCAGCAGGTACACTTGCCATCAAAAGGGCCGTTGTAATAACAGGTAAAATAACTTTTCTCATTTGAAGCATCCTTATTTAGAAGAAATCTCGATTTTTCTGGCTTTGGCCACAGTCGGTTCTTTTTTAGGCATATCAATCTTTAAGATACCTTTAACAAAGTTTGCCGCAATTTTATCATCAACAATATTGTCCGGTAGACGAATAGAACGACTGAAAGAACCATAAGAGCATTCTTTTAGGAAATATCCTTTATTCTTTTCCTCCGTTTCAGCCTTTTTCTCACCGCTGATAGTAAGAACACCATCATCAATAGATAAATTAACATCTTTTTCATCCATTCCCGGCAATTCCGCTTTAATTTCATATTTGTCTTTTAATTCGGCAATATCTAATTTAGGAGAAACAGAATTTCTGATTTCAGTACCGTCAAACGGGCTCATGAATGCATCAAACAAGCGATTTATGTCCGATTGCAGTCCCCAAACATCATTGCTTCTCGGTTCAAGTTCATTTCTTCTCAAAACTAAATGTGACATAATCTTTCTCCTTTTTTACATTTTACTAAGATTACCAATCTCAGCTCTCAATAACGATATGGTGTTAATAAAACAAGAACGCAAGAGGTTAAAAAAAATATTTTAAATCTATTGATTTTAAAACTATGAACAACTATATAAACGCAATTTTAAGAACTTAAAATATTATAATACATATATTATATGAAATAAAGTAAAGAGAAGAACTATGGAAACTAAAAAATACGAGGCCGCAGAAAAGAAATGTAGTGGAAAATATAATTGTGCTCAAGCTGTAATCTGTACATATTGCGACAGAGCAGGACTAGACGAGGTAACAGGATTAAATATAGGAAACGGATTTGCCGTTGGTATGGGAAATAAGGAAGGAACCTGCGGTGCATTAATAGGAGCTGGAGTAATTTTAGGATTAATTCAAAAAGACCGCATAAGAACAATGCAAGGTATGCGTCAAATAATGGAACGCTTTCAAGAACGTAATGGTGCCACCCAATGTAGATTATTAAAAGGGATAGACACTAAAAAGGTATTAAGAGAATGTCATGATTGTGTAGCGGATGCCGCTGAATTTTTAGAAGATGTTTTGGATAATAAGGCATAAAAAAACACAGTACAATCTAGAAGATTACCGTGTTTTTTTAGAAAACATAATACTACCGCATCTTACGGACTTAAAACTACTCCACTCCCTACACAGCCACCTGTGTCAAATCTATCCGAAAAAATCAAATAGTTTGCGTGAAGAAGGGTCTCTTGAGAGATTTTTTTCACGCCCAAAGGCATGTTAAATTAAAAAACAAAAAAATACACGGATTTAGGAAATTCAGAAATAAATTCTTTGAAAGGCACAAATGTTATCTGGATTGTGTATGGTAATGAAGATTTTCATCCTTGTTGCGGTAAAGTGATTTTTGCAAATCAAGAAGCCATAATAAATGAAGGTAAAACAAGAAGCTTTGCTCTTAAAAAATCTGGTAGAGATATATAGAACAAATAGTAAAACAATACACAAAAAGGAGAAAATACACCATAGGTGATTTCTCCTTTTTTTACTTGGTAAACGCTAAAAATTAAGCGTTCTGATCTTCTTGGAACTGCCTGATGATTTCAAGCTCTTCAGGAGAGTAGACATCATCATAATCAAGACCACCCTCATCGTCATTATCATAATCATGAACGCCGGTGAGCCTGTCCAGTGCGCCACTGTCGAAGCCATTTTCGGCATCACACATGGCATTGTAAACGTCTAAACTGGAATACATAATTCTTAATATTTAAATTAGTAATAGAAGAATAATCAATTAAAACAAAGAAAGCCTATAATGAAAATATCTAAAAAGCAAGCAGTTTTTAATTAATTACGTTACAAATTTATAGCAAAACATTAACATTTTTTATACATTTTATCAATAATATAACACCTTATCTGATGTAGTATAAAGGCTATCTAAAATATTTTTTGGAAACATGCTAAAATAAATTGCAATGTAAAAAATAAACCTTATAATACGCGAAGATATTTGTACTAAAACTTTAAATTAGGAGATAAAAATGGATAATGAGCCTTGTTTAGGTTGCCAAGTTGGTGAGAAATGGCGCAAGAAACGCGGATCTCTTATAATGGCTTTGCACGAGATTCAGGGGAAAAAAGGCTATGTGGATTGGAAAGATGCAATGGATCTGGCCAAAACAATGGAAATACCGCTGGCTCGCATTTATGAAGTGTTGACATTCTATAACTTCTTTAAGCTAGTAGCACCGGGCAAAGCTGTTATCTCCGTGTGCACCGGTACGGCATGCTTCTTAAAAGGCAATGACAAGGTTTTGGAAAGATTTAAGTCTGAATTAAATATTAAAGAAGGTGAAAGCACGCCGGATGGCCTTTTCCATTTGCAAGTTGTTCGTTGTGTAGGGTGTTGCGGTTTGGCACCGGTTTGTGTGGTAAATGGCAAAACGTATGGACGTATGACGCCGGAACAAGTACCTGCAATCTTAAATGAATGGCGCGAAGTTTTTAAGGAGGCTTAAACAATGGTTGATATGGCAGAAATTTTAAAAAGATTTGATATTCACGAGATTGCAAAAAAGAAGCTTTCAGAAATAGAAAAATATAAATGCAATATTTATTGTTGTCATTCAACAGGTTGTAAATCTTCTGGAAGTGATGATTTAATCGCATTTATTCAAAAGTTTTTAGAAGAAAATAATTTAACAGACCAAGTACGTATAGTTGCAACAGGCTGTATGGGCTTATGCGCACAAGGACCGCTTATCAGAGTAGAAATAAAAGGTAAAAAAGATATCTTGTTCAAGCGGTTGGATATGGAAGCAACGCGTGCTATTATGGAAAAATATGTTGTTCCATCGCTTGCAACAGAACAAGAAATAAATGTGGATGATTCCCTAAAACAACATATTTTATCATTGGATTTGCCGTTCTTCAAGAAACAGGAAAAAGTTGTTTTGAAGAATGCCGGACATATAGATCCTGAAGATATCACGGAATATATGGCCAGAGGTGGTTATTTAGCACTTGAAAAAGCACTAAAAACCATGACACCGCAAGAAGTTGTAGAAGAAATTAAAAAATCCGGCTTGCGCGGTCGTGGTGGTGGCGGATTTTCTACCGGTATGAAATGGGAATTAGCAGCTAAAGTGCCTACGGTGGATGAAAAATTTATTATCTGCAATGGTGATGAAGGTGACCCGGGAGCATATATGGACCGCTCGATTTTGGAAGGTGACCCACATGCAGTGATAGAAGGTATGATGATTGCGGCTTATGCTATCGGAGCAACATCAGGATGGTTCTATGTCAGAGCCGAATATCCTTTAGCCGTTGAGCGTTTGCAAAAAGCAATCCAAGCCTGCAAAAAGAATATGTTGTTAGGTAATAACATTATGGGTACAGGTTTCTCCTTTAATGTGGATATTCGTTTAGGCGCCGGTGCTTTTGTATGCGGTGAAGAAACAGCGCTTATTCACTCAATTGAAGGCGCCAGAGGTACACCGCGCCCGAGACCGCCATATCCGACCAATAAAGGTTTATGGGGTAAACCATCTTGTGTTAATAATGTAGAGACTTTGGCAAATGTTTCCAAGATTTTGTTAAAGGGTGCGAATTGGTTTGCCTCGTTCGGAACAGAAACATCGAAAGGAACGAAAGTTTTCGCTTTAACCGGTCAAGTTGAACATTCCGGATTAATAGAAGTACCGATGGGTACGACAATTAATGAAATTGTTAATGAAATTGGCGGTGGTGTTCCTCAGGGTAAGACATTAAAAGCCGTACAAACAGGTGGTCCGTCCGGTGGCGTTATTCCAGCCAAATATATGGATATGCCGGTTTGTTATGAAGAGCTTAAAAAACTTGGTTCGATTATGGGGTCCGGCGGTATGATTGTTATTGATGACTCATCTGACATGGTATCTTTAGCTAAGTTCTATTTGGACTTTACGGTTGATGAATCATGTGGTAAATGCGCACCATGCCGTATAGGTGGTAAACAGATGTTGTTATTGCTGGATAAGATCAACCGTGGCCGCGGTAAAAAGAAAGATTTGGAATTGTTAAAGAAAATTGCCTATGCAATGCAAAAAGCATCTCTGTGCGGCTTAGGGCAAACTGCTCCAAATCCGGTTTTATCAACACTTCGCTTTTATGAAGAAGAGTATACAAATAAATTGCTTGACGGTAAAGAGAAGGAGTAATCACAATGGTAAAATTAAAGATTGATAATATTGAAGTGGAAGTTAATGCCGGTACAAGCATTTTAGATGCGGCAAGACAAGTTCAGATTAATATTCCAACTTTGTGTAAGCATCCGGATGTTGATCCGAGTGCGGGGTGTGGCATGTGTATTGTCAAAGTTGGCGGGCGTATTATGCGTTCTTGCTGTACACCGGTCGCTGAAGGTATGGAAGTCATCACTAATGATGAAGATTTAAAAGAAATCAGAAAGACGGTATTAAAGCTTATTTTAAGCAATCACCCGAATGACTGTTTGAATTGTTCCAGAAGCGGTCAATGTGAATTACAGGATATGACATCAGAATTAGGTATAGACCAAAATGAAATTATCAAAATGGTTCCACCTGAGCCAAAAGATGATACCAGTGGTGCGATTGTATTAGACCCGACCAAGTGTATTGTCTGCGGAAGATGTGTAAATATTTGCCAAAACGTGCAAAATGTTTGGGCGTTAAGTTATTTACATCGTGGTTTTAGTACCAAAATAACCGGTGCTAATGATACCAAATTAGCTGATTCACCATGTATCAGATGTGGTCAATGTGTTGCTCACTGTCCGACCGGAGCTATTACAGATTATGATAACACCAAAAAAGTTGCTGATTTAATAAGCAATAAAGAAAATATCACAGTTGTACAAATTGCTCCTGCGGTTCGTGTTGCATTGGGAGAAGAATTCGGCTTTGAATTTGGTTCAAATTTAACTGGAAAAATATATGCAGCACTTCGTCGATTAGGGTTTTCCAAAGTATTTGATACAAACTTCGGTGCAGATTTAACCATTATTGAAGAAGCATCAGAGTTTGTAAGACGCTTCACGGCTAACGACCGTTTACCGATGTTTACATCGTGTTGCCCGGCATGGGTTGATTATCTGGAAAAAAGACATCCGGAAAATCTGGAAAACTTATCATCATGCAAATCTCCACACCAGATGTTAGGAGCCATAGCAAAGACCTATTGGGCAGAAAAAGCCGGTTTAGATGCTTCAAAAGTAAAAGTTGTTTCAGTAATGCCTTGTACCGCAAAGAAATGGGAAATCGGGCGTGATGAAACTATGAATTCTTCAGGATATAAAGATGTAGATGAAGTTATCACAACTCGTGAGTTGGCAAAGATGATTAAAGCTGCTGGCATCAACTTTAAGCAATTAAAAGATGAAGAAGCTGATAATCCACTGGGCGAATATTCTGGTGCCGCTACCATATTTGGCGTAACCGGTGGGGTAATGACCGCTGCTCTAAGAACGGCATATTTCTATATCACCGGTGAAGAATTAGGTGAACTGAACTTTAAGGCTATTGAAGGACTAGATGCTGTAAAAGTTGCCGAAGTAGATATTAAAGGTACCAAGGTTCGTATTGCCGTGGTTAATGGTATTGGTAATGTGGAACCGGTTTTAGATGCGATTAACAAAGCTAAAACCGAAGGTACAGAATTGCCGTATCACTTTGTTGAAGTAATGTCTTGTCCGGGTGGATGTATCGCTGGTGGCGGACAGCCGCGAGTTATGGGTGCAACATTTGATAAACCTTGGGGTATCAATGATGAAATACGTAAGTTGCGTTCCAAAGGTTTGAATACGGAAGATGAAGGTGCTAAAAACCGTTTATCTCATAAAAATGAATCCATTAAACAGTTATATAAGGATTATCTAGGCGAAGCCGGAGGTGAAAAATCTCATCATCTTCTGCATACAAAATATCAGCAACGTGATTTATATAAAAAAGAATCATAAGAATTGATATAAGCAAAAAATAAACGACACTCTTAATTGAGTGTCGTTTATTTTTTTTGTAAAAAGACCCTGTTAATAGCGTGGTTGTCTTTTCCATTAAGGACAAGACGAATATACCGCTAATTTTCTCTGGCCCAACGGTTAAAGTAAGCAGTGACTTCTTCTTCATCAGCACGTTCAAGAAGTGCATCCTCAATCGAGCTATTTGCAGTCAATGTTGAGGCAATCAGTATTAACTGCATAATAACTTTACGGTTGCCGGACTTGATGGCTCTTAAACAAGCTTCCGGAGTAATGCTTGGATGGCGACTGATATAGGTCAGTACAAAGCCACTCAAGGCATCTAGGACACTATCAAGACCTGTGGTCACAAACAGAAATTCCATCAATGCCTCTTCTCCATTGTTACAGAGAGCATGCTCCTGAGTGTAAGTATCCAAAAAATGCAATTCACCGGTCAGCTTGATAGCTTTTTGACAGGCATTCAACGTTTCTTTTACCATATATACTTCAGCATCATCGCAAAACTTTGGGTAAGCCAGTTTTTCACTTTCAGTGGCAATAAACGGCGGCACCTTGTCATCGAAAATAAGTTTCTCCAAAGTGTAGCCCAGATGCATGTTCTGCAACATATAGCTCTTTGCTTCAGACAGCTCTTCTCCGTGGGAGTAGATGAAACTCTTGACTTCTGAGCACAGCTCGTAGCGCTTGTTGCCAGAAGAAAAAGCCATAAGCATAGCCATAATCTCGTCCTTGCGATGGCGATTGTAGCTACTCATCAGAGTTGTCATCTGCAACGTAGGAGACATGGTAACAGCGCGCAGATTTTTCATTACTTCAGCGTGTTCCGCTCTCTCTTTTTCTGCATTAGCACGCAGAGCCTGAATTTCTTCAGGAGATAGTTTTTTACGATTCATAAGCTTAAAAGTTAATTATAAGTTTGACATAAAGTTATTTAGAATAGAAAAAATACTAGATGCTGTTTAAGTTTTTGTCAAGAAATATAATAAAAAAATAATTATGCAATGTCTAAAAATAAAACAGTATCAAGTAAAAAACAGAAAACGATGAAATTTATTGTTGACACCCGGGAGTATCAAAATTAAACTTCCATAAAGGTTGGTTAGATTAGGAGTTTTTCTATGAAAAAAATATTATTTTTAGTTTTAATGCTTGCAGGATGTACGACATATCATCAAACGATTTCTTCTTACAATAAAATTGATGTTAATGCAAAGACAGTAGCCATAGATGGCAGTAGTACAGCTGATATTCGCCAAGATTTTAAGCAAATTTTGACAGAAGCTGGATTTAAAATTTATAACCGAGATAACTACAATAGCGCCACACGTTATGAACTTATAGATAATATTAATAAAGATGACAATGTTCGTTGCGGGTTATGGGAAGACGGCTATACCTATGAAATAATATTTAGAGATACTATAAAAAAAGCGGAAGTCTTCGGAATGCAGGGACAAGGTTGTCGTATTCATATTTTAGAAGATTTTACTTCTCTTATTAATAATAGATATGACCAAAAAGAAGACAAAGATGAAGCGCCCCAAGATGAAGATGCAATGAAAGCACCAATACTAAAATCCGATGGCGTTACATGGTGGGGTAATTAAATCATCGGATATTAAAAGAGGATAAAGAAGGGAGATATCGCTTCCTTCTTTTCTTTTTGCTTGACAACAGAAGCAAATTAAAATATTTGTGAATAAAATCAGAAAAAAGGGAAAAATATGGCTGTTATTAAGGTTTGTTTAGGAAGCTCTTGCTATGTGCGCGGCAACGATAAAATGCTGGCTTTTTTAGAGGAGTATATTCAGCAAAAACAAAAAGATGTTACAATAGAACTAATCGGTTGTCGGTGCACGAATTTATGCCAAGATGGGCCAAATATTTATATTGACGGCGAAAAATATTCACATATGACACAAGAAAAATTAATTGAGGTAATAGAGGGACTATGAACGATATTACGGGAACAGTTTATACATTATATAATGAATGTCAGGATTGTTATAAATGCGTGCGGCGTTGTCCGGTAAAGTCTATCCGTATTCAAGATGGACACGCTTGTGTTATTGCGGATAAATGCATTTCTTGCGGTCGTTGTGTTGCGCCATGTCCTAGCCACGCCAAGCGTGTCAGATGTGATTTGGAACCGGTCAAAAAATTAATTAATTCAGGCAAGGAAGTGTATGTTTCTCTGGCGCCAAGTTGGCGCGCTGCTTTTCCCTGTACATCCAGACAGCTTATTGCTACCTTAAAAAAATTAGGATTTGCCGGTGTGAGTGAGACGGCTCTCGGTGCTCAGGAAGTTTCTATTGAAACAGCTCGTTTACTAAATAAAAAAGATAAAGGGTTGATGATTTCCAGTGCATGTCCGGTAATTGTGAAATATATAAGACTCTATAAGCCGGAATTTGCGGAATATATTGTGCCGATTGCCTCTCCGGCTTTAACGCACGCAAAATTTTTGAAAAAGACGTTTGGTGAAGATATCGGCGTGGTCTTTATCGGACCGTGTATAGCCAAAAAAGAGGAATCTGACACACATAAGGATTTAATTGATTTCGCGCTGACCTTTGATGAATTAAAGTTATGGTTGAAAGATGCTGACCGTAAAATAGAAGAAGGCGACTGTTTACAGGAAAAGTTTGTACCACAGATTGCTTATGAAGGCAATCTTTATCCGATGGATGGTGGTATGAATGAAACCATTAAACAAGTCGGTATTAAAGAAGAGGTACATCTATGTCAGGTATGTTCCTTAGAATCATTTGATTTGGCCGTAGATGCGTTTGCCAAAGAGAATTTGAAAAATCCGGTATTTATGGAAGCCTTAGCATGTGCCGGCGGTTGTGTGCATGGTCCGTGCATTTCGACAAAACTTTCTGATACAAATAATATTTCACGTATTTTGCGCCACGTAAAATATCGCCAACCGGTACCGACAGAGCCGCAAGTTGTCGTCGAGCAAGAATATCAAGCCATGCCGGTAGAGAGTAAAACATACTCTATCGATGAAATAAGAGAAGCTTTGCGTAAAATCGGTAAATATGCGCCTGAAGATGAGTTAAATTGTGCCGGTTGCGGTTATCAAACCTGCCAGGATATGGCAAAAGCTTTATTAAACGGTGATGCTGAACCATCAATGTGTGTTTCCTATATGCGAAAATTAGCCACCAAAAAAGCTGATGCTATGTTAAAGAGTATCCCTTCTGCCATGGTAATCTTAGATAAAAATCTAGGTATTTTGGAGGCAAATGAAGCTTTTATTAAGATGTTTGTCAAAGAAGACAAAGATATGTATTTGGCTGATTCGCAAAAGCTTATTGGGTATCCTATCGGTAACTTCTTTGAGGCTCAGAAAGTTTTTGCCTCCGCATTTTTAAGCGGACAGGAAGTACATAAAGAAAATCATAAGTATAATAATAAATCTTATGATTTGCATATTTTTCCTATTGAAGACGGGATCAGTATCGGCGTAACCATTACTGATATTACAAATTTTAATCGTTCTCATGAGATGGTTGCGCAAAAAGCTAAAGAAGTTATTGATAAAAATATTGCAACCGTACAACAAATTGCTTGTTTATTGGGAGAGCACATGGTCCAAACCGAAACAATTTTAAACACAATTGCCAGTGAATACGAGCCGGAAGATGAGGAATAGATGTTCATTGATATTGATTGTGCACAAATAAAGAAATTCGGTCAAAATGCTTATGGAGATTATTTTGTTTCCAAACGCTTGGATAATCAGGAACGCGTATTAGCAGTTTTATCCGATGGTTTGGGAAGCGGTATTAAGGCGAATATTCTGTCGTGCATGACTGCGACAATGCTGTTGCGCTTTATTGAAGAGGATATACCGATTAAAAAAGCAGCACAAATAATCATGGATTCTTTACCGATTTGTCAGGTCAGAAAAATAAGCTATGCAACTTTTTCGGCCATTGATTGTCGTAATGATGGTCAAGTTTGGGTTGTTGAAGAAGGAAATCCTTCCTTTTTATTGATGCGGAAAAACGAAGAAGTTGCTTTGGAATATAAAGAGTTTACATCTCCGAAATTTCCGGATAGACATTTGAAACTGTACCAATTTAAGGCTGAAGTAGGGGATAGACTTGTTTTTTGTTCTGATGGCGTTACCCAAGCAGGCATCGGTACGCGGGCATATCCGCTAGGATTTCAAAGAAAAGGTGTTTTGTCAGCACTCAAAGAACACTTGCAAATGTATCCGAATATTTCCAGTACGGACTTATCTAAATGGGTAATACAAAAGGCTTTATCCGTAGAAGAAGGAGAACATGCCGGCGATGATATTTCATGCAGTGTACTGTATTTTAGAAATCCGCGTAAGGCGCTTATTTTTACCGGTCCGCCATATAATCGGTCAAAAGATAGAGAATATTGCTTGTCTTTTAGTTTTTTTGGCGGTAAGAAAGCTATCTGCGGTGGTACGACGGCGAATATGATTGCGCGGGAATTAAAACGGGAAATCGTTAATGTGATGCAAAATGACTGCGGGGATTTGCCGCCGATAGCTGAGATGGATGGAGTGGACTTGGTCACAGAAGGCATTTTGACTCTGTCAAGAACTGCGGATTATTTGGAAAGAGAAGAACTTTCACATAATGACGCAGCAGGGAAACTTGTTAATTTCTTATTAGCTTCTGATATGATAGAATTCATGGTAGGAGCTATGCTGAACCAGGCACACTATGATCCGTCTTTACCGATTGAGATAGAAGTTAGACGTACGGTGATAAAGAAAATTAAAATGTTGTTAGAAAACAAATATTTTAAGCAAGTGGCAATCAACTATATTTAGGAGAATGACATGGAAAAAATAAAAGTTAAAATTTGTCAGGGAACAACATGTTTTGTTATGGGAGGAAATACCATTAGAACCATGCTGTCCGCTTTAACGGAAAAATATGCTGATAAAATAGAAATAACTTCAGTCAGATGTTTAGAAGCTTGTAATAAAAGTGATTCTTTTTCCAAAGCTCCATATGTTATGGTTGATGATGAAATAGTTTCATCGGCAGAGTTAGAAAAAGTTATGGAAATAATTGAAAGAAAGTTAAGTAAATGATAGATACAGAATTAGAGACAAAAAGATTAAAAAGAGAAGTATTAGTACGTTTGATAAAAGCTTTTTTATCAGATGATTTTTCTGCAAATGCACGTCTTATCCCGTTTGATATGCGTCCGAAATATTCGGAAGTCCCGTTTCGTTGTTGCATTTATAAAGAGCGCGGTATTTTAAGAGCCAGAACTTTAGCAGGATTGGGCTTTTCTATTGAAGAAGATGATGAAACGATTTCACTTGCGGAATATGCAAAAAAATCATTAGAACGCCCAAGACCGGATTCAAATCCGCTGACGGTTGTAGAAAGTGCGTGTCACAGCTGCCAAGCTTCTCGTGTATATGTCACGGATTTATGCCAAAATTGCGTAGCCAGACCATGTATGAACACTTGTAGGTTTGGAGCGATATCTCATGTTAACGGCAAGTCAGTGATAGATCCGGAAAAATGCAAAAAATGCGGAATGTGCATGGCAGCTTGTCCTTACGGAGCAATTGTCAAAACAGTTGTGCCATGTGAAAATGCTTGTCCGGTTGGTGCAATAGCCAAAGATGAGAGAGGGTTTGCCCGTATTGATACAGAAAAATGTATTTCTTGCGGTAAATGTGTGACAGCATGTCCGTTTGGTGCCGTACACGCTAAATCTCAGGTAATAGACGTATTAAGACGAATTAAAGAAGGGAAAGAAGTAATAGCCTTATTCGCGCCGGCATTAGTCGGACATTTGCCCTGTACACCGGAGCAAATTCAGGATGCCTTGCTGAAAATTGGATTTAGCTATGTCTACGAAGTAGCTCAGGGCGCAGATGTTACAACTTTAACTGAAGCTAAAGATTTTGCTGAAAGACTTGCCCAGGGTGCGCCGTTTATGACCACTTCATGTTGTGCCGGATATAACGAACTAGTTAAGAAGCATCTGCCTGAGATTAAGCCATACGTTTCTGATGCACATACGCCGTTGTATTATACTGCAGAGATAGCTAAAAAGGAACATCCGGATGCTGTTACGGTATTTATTAGTCCTTGCTTTGCGAAAAGAAGAGAAGTATTAGATAATCCGAATGTAAATTACTTGTTGAATTTTGAAGAATTAGGTGCCATTTTAATTGCCATGGGTATAGAAATAGATACATGTGAGACCAAAGAATTTTCATACCAAAGCTCTTCTGAAGCACGCGAATTTGCGTTATCCGGAGGGGTGGCAAAATCAGTTCAAGCCGCATGGAAAGGCGAACCTGATGCTATAAAACCGGTAATAATTAACGGTCTTGATAAAACCTCTATACGAGATTTAAGATTATATGCCAAAAATGGCAACTGTCCGAGTGGTAATCTGATAGAAGTTATGTGCTGTCCCGGCGGATGTATCGCAGGAAATGCCTGCATGGGCTCTTTTAAGGAAGCATTCAAAAAAGTTAAAGATTATGGTGAAAAAGGTCAATCAATAGCGACAAGAAAGGAAAATGATTAATGTCTAGCGTAAAAACATTGGAAGATTTGGATAAACTTTTAGATCGTGTTCATATTGCTCAAAATCAATTTGCAACATTTTCAGAAGAAAAAGTTGATGCGATTTTTAAGGCAGCCGCGACTGCTGCTAACAAAATGCGTATTGATTTGGCAGAAATGGCTGTTGCAGAAACGGGTATGGGTGTTTTAGAAGACAAAATTATCAAAAATCATTTCGCATCAGAATATATATACAACAAACATAAAGGTGTCAAAACTTGCGGTATCATTAGTAGGGATAAAATAAATGGTACCAAAATAGTTGCTGCTCCGCTGGGTGTGATTGCCGGTGTTGTACCGACAACTAACCCGACATCAACAGCAATATTTAAATCTTTGATTTGTTTGAAGACAAGAAACGGTATTGTTTTCTCTCCTCACCCGAGAGCAAAAAAATCAACCATTGCTGCAGCCAAAGTTGTACTAGATGCAGCGGTTAAAGCAGGCGCACCGAAAGATATTATCGGCTGGATTGATGAACCATCATTAGAACTATCTCAAGCCCTAATGACACACCCGAAAATTCAAGCCATACTTGCAACCGGTGGTCCGGGAATGGTAAAAGCTGCTTATAGCAGCGGTAAACCGGCACTGGGTGTAGGATCTGGTAATACCCCGGCAATCATCGATGAGACAGCCAAAGTTAAATTAGCCGTTTCCTCAATTTTAATGTCTAAGACCTTTGATAACGGTATGATTTGCGCTTCAGAGCAATCAGTGATTGTTGTTAAAGACGTCTACGAAGAAACTAAAAAAGAATTCATCTATCGTGGAGCATATCTGCTGAATGCCAAAGAAATTGAAGCATTAGGAAAAATTATTTTAACCGATAAAGGCGTCAATGCGGATATTGTTGGCCAGCCGGCATACAAAATTGCAGAATTAGCAGGTTTTAAGGTTCCGCACGATGCGAAAATTTTACTTGCCGAACAAGCAGACTATTCCGATAAAAATCCTTATGCACATGAAAAATTATCTCCGATTTTGACCATGTATAAAGCAGATAATTTCGAACACGCAACGGATATAGCTTATGCGTTGGTAAATAACGGCGGATTAGGTCATACTTCTGTACTTTATACCGATGAAAGAGTACAAGATAGAATAGATTTCTATGCGCAAAAGATGCCGACCGGTCGTATTTTAATAAACTGCCCGGCATCTCAAGGCGGCATAGGCGATTTATATAACTTCCGTTTAGAACCGTCTTTAACATTAGGATGCGGCTCCTGGGGTGGAAATTCGGTCAGTGAGAACGTTGGTGTAAAGCATTTAGTAAATTATAAAACAGTTGCAGAAAGGAGAGAGAATATGTTGTGGTTTAGAGTTCCTCCGAAAATCTATTTCAAACGTGGTTCAACAGAGTTAGCGCTTCGCGAATATGAAGGTAAAAAACGCGCATTTATCATCACAGATAGATTTTTATTTGATAGTGGTGCTACCAGAACAATTACAGATGTATTTGAAGAAATGGATATTGATTACCAGATTTTCTTTGATGTTAAGCCGGATCCGACATTATCTACAGCCAAACAAGCCTTAACCATGGTGAATGCATATCAGCCGGATTTGATTGTCGCGCTGGGCGGTGGTTCCCCGATGGATGTCGGCAAAATTATATGGTTGATGTATGAACAACCGGATACTGATTTTGAAGACATATCCATGCGGTTTATGGATATCAGAAAACGTATCTGTTCCATTCCGGAGTTAGGTAAAAAGGCGGATTTGGTATGTATTCCGACCACATCAGGTACCGGTTCGGAAGTAACACCGTTTTCCATTATTACCGATGATGAAACACACGTTAAGTATGCAATTGCAGATTATGCTTTAACTCCTAAGATGGCGATTATAGATGCAAATTTTGTAGACGGTATGCCAAAAGGTTTAACTTCTGCCGGTGGTATAGATGCTCTGGTGCATGCATTAGAGGCTTATGTATCTGTTATGGCGACAAACTATACAAATTCACTAGCCTTAGAAGCCATTAAGCAGATATTCCGTTATTTACCTGATTCATACAAAGAAGGAGCAGCGGATCCGATAGCGCGTGAAAAGATGCATAATGCGGCTACAATTGCCGGTATGGCATTTGCCAATGCATTTTTAGGTGTTTGTCACTCTATGGCACACAAATTAGGTGCCATGTATAATATTCCGCATGGTATAGCCAATGCTTTGTTGATATGTCAAGTCATTCGCTATAATGCCACGGATTGTCCGAAGAAGCAGGCAATTTTCCCGCAGTATAAAGCTCCGGAAGCAAAGAAAAGATATGCGCAGATAGCTCACGTGTTATATCTTGCAGATGAAAGCGTTTCCGATGATGAGAAAGTAGAGCGCTTAATTAATGCCGTAGCGGAATTAAAAGCAAAAATTGGTATTCCGAAGTCTATCCGCGAATGGGGGGTAGATGAAAAAACTTTCAAAGATAATTTGGATAAATTGGTACGCTTAGCATTTGATGATCAATGCACCGGTGCCAACCCGGTATATCCGTTGATGGAAGATATTAAGCAAATTTATCTAGATGCGTACGAAGGAAAATATTAAAATTAATTGAGTGCATCAAATTAAAGAGGGACACCAAGTAAAAAGGTGTCCCTTTTCTATAAAAAAGAGGTTACATAATTTTGTTGACAATTTTGTCAATTAAAAATATGATAATGCAAAATCAATTACAATTATGTCTAATTTTTAATTTATAATAATATGAAAAAGATTACATTTTTAGTCATATTCGTTATGACTTTTTGTGTAAGCGAAATGCGAGCACAAAGTGTGGATAAGGACGTTGACTTTGTAGAAGTTAAAAATCCTATTGACAGCGTAGATACCGAGAATGTTGAGTTTTCAGAAATCTCTTCTAAAAAGGAAGTTCCTAAGCCCAAGGCAGATAACTATGAGGATGTCTCAAAATTGCTGAAGATATTTAACACTATAGCAATGGAAAATCAGCAGAAAACCACAGATAGTTACACCAATATCTTTTATCCGATTGAGGGAAAAAGCAAGTTTATGCGACGTCACCATGTTACACAGCGCCTGGAAATATCAGTACTTGGTGGAAATGACGGTTCAGAGGACAATGCTCAAAATACCTCACAAGATATAAAAGCTGAATCAAACGGTAACGTTAGAGATCAATACTATGGCAAGATGAATTTTGGACTAAACATCGGATATTCGCTTGTTTTTATCCCCGGACACATTGAAGATGAGCGTCTGCGCATAAATAAGTTCGGTTTTGGTTATAGTGTTGGTTTGATAGCAGCATTTGATAAACAAGACTATTATGGTGAGACTTGCGATTTTCTGGCAAAGATAGGTGTTGAAACAGGAAATGATCACAATATGGGTATTGGTTTTGATTTTCTTGTAGGAACTGGGAAATCGTGTGGTAATACATACTTTATGCTTAATGACGAAGATGCTTCACAAGCAAAGCAGTATGACGAATCTTTTACAAATGATTGGGCAGAACCATATACAGCATGGTGCTTTAAGTATGGAGGACAATTATGGGTTCGTAGTAATCTGTTGAAGACTAGTATGGGAAATACAGATATTCGCCTTTTTACCCGTTACGTGTATTCAGTCAATCCTCATAAAACAACGGATTTTTCTGAATTTTTATTGTATGGGGATTGGATGGAGGAAAGCTGGCAATTTGGCTTAACATTCTGTTACACCTTTTAGTTTTAGTAAACAAAAAAAGAGCGGGCAGATAATGCTTCGCTCTTTTTTTAGTATGATGCAAGTTGGAATAAAAATTATTTGATATTAAGAAAGTGGTTAATGACTTTGTATAAATCTGCTTGATTTTCTGAGGTTTCAAAATTATGCCCACTTTCACTAACAACTGTAATATTTTTTTGTGGATTAGCAGATTTAGCCAATTGTGACAAATCATCAGATGAAATGATGATAGCATTTTGAGCAGCAATAAAAAGCGTTTTTGCGGCAATTTGAGGGAGCAACGCAAAAGCATTATATGATTTGCTGTCAGTAATAATATCAAAAGGAATAACAGCTGTTTTATGTTTTTTTACATCTGTATAAGTATAAGTTCCCTCATGTTTCCATTGTCGGCAGAATGCGGTCATATTAGTCATACAAGATTTTTCCCAAAGAGAGCCACTGATAACCGGCGTTATTGGGACAAGAATATTTACATCTTTTGGATACTCTGCGCTATATTGCAAAACAGAGCCTCCCCCGAGGGAGTGTCCTGAAAGTGCGAATGGCTCGCTATAAAAAGGTTGCTTTTTGGCCCAAGAAATAACTGTTTTCAAATCCTCATTAAAAGTTGCAAGGCGTGCATTTTCCACATGATTACCGCTATATCCTAAGGAATATCGAGAATCAAAAGTAATAACAACATAGTTATTATCTAAAAAAGCCTGCTTTGCAGCTTGTACGGCTTGATGGTTCATATCCGATGCTAATCCGTGTTGAATGATAGCCAATTTATGATGAGTTGCGTTGCTTAGCCCATCAATCTGAATATATATAGCCTCATTTTGTGCATTATGTATCCATACTTCATCAGAAGATCTGATGCTGGAACAAGCAACAGTAAAGATAAAACAAACAAGGACAAAGATTTTTTTCATCGTATACACTCCTAAATATTACCGGATCATAGTATAACAATTTTCCAACAAAGCAAGATTTTATCATAAATATTATCAATAGCATAAAAAAGGGGGTGATTCTCTAAAAAGAATCAGCCCCTTTGAAACTTGACCACCCGACAACGCTCATATATTTAAGGGTTGTAAGGCTGTGACTCTTCCCATGAGGAATAAGGATGAGTGTTCTCGTAATCGGTCATCTCAGAAGTATGATCCTGACCGTCATCGAGAGCACAAGCCGTAGCGACTGCAGTAATGAATCCTCCGGCACCGATGGCAAGTAGTGTCAACATAGTAATTTCTATTTTATAGGGTTAATAATAAACTATTTCATTTACAGTCTATAAAAAGAAATAGCCGATTGTCAAATCTTTTTTTCTAAGAACTTAAAACATAGCACTGCATAACTTTTTAAATGTGTTGACCTAAGGTGAAAAGAAAATAAGCTATAAGAGTTAAAGCATCGTATGATGAAAAAATACTAAGCAAGAACAGGGAATAAGAATGCGTATTTATACAGATGCCAGCACGCGCGGGAGGATTTCAGGGATAGCCTTTGTTGCAACAGACGCAAAGGATAGGGAACTCTACAAAAAAGGTGTAGTCATAGAACAACGAGATAATAACACGGCCGAACTTTGCGCCGTGTTATTTGCTTTAGAAGACATAAAATATCTCAAATTTAAGCATGTACCATCTTTACGGACTCATGGTATGTCATCAATGCGGTCAGAAATGGTGTCAGAAGGGAAAATGAAAAAGGCATTGTTAGAAGAATTCGTCAGCATATGGCTAAAATCAATAGCAGTTTGATGTGGATTAAAGGACATTATCGCAACGGAACTGTTCTATCTTATTATAACAAGCGTGCCGATAAGATGTCAAAAGTGGTGCGTCGGCAATATGAAAAACAATTGCAGAAAGAAAAGAGAGCGCGTATTCAAGTCCTACGCCAACAACGGCTATATAATGCAATGCAGAAAAAATCCCGCTGATGATATATTATATAAGAAAAATCAAAATATTTACTTGATAATAATAGAAATAAAATATGAACCATCTTATTGCAAACAAAATTTTACATTGTGAAAGCTACTTTTGTAGACCGTATTGTTTAGCTGACAAGGGCTCAATTGAGAATAGGAATAAAATCTTACGCCAATTTTTGCCAAAGAAAACAAACTTTGACTTGATTTCAGATGAGACTACCGCTACTATTCAAGCGGTCATTAACAATCGACCATTGCGATTACTCATTTGGAATGCACCTTCTGATGCCTTGGTGTTCGGTTAGCAACTTTAATCTACAATATGGCGGTGAAATTATTGAATTACAAGGAAAAATGGCTCAATTTTCTTTAGTAATGAAAAAAATTGATTTTGTAGCATCAATACGCAGGATTCATAACACAAATTTTGGACGAACATCTTCTAAAAAAGAGTTTGAAAATTACGCCTTAATATTACGTAAGCGTTTGATTCAAAGGGCTGAATTTAAAAGAAATAATCAATAAATATTGCTTTTTCCCTATCTGATTATAATTGACATAATACCCAAAAAATGGTACAATAAACTTGTTTTAATAAGCTTATCTCTATTATTGGGAATTCGTTTTTTCATAGTTTTATTTTGAAGGTTATACTTCAAGTTAAACATATGGCGATTTTCTGATAATTCTACATATATTGAACAAAAAGTATAAACTTAAAAAATAAAAATTATGAAAAAATCAGTATTAAAATTCGTGGTCGCAATTATCGTGATTGCACTTGTTGTAGTAGTAAACACCATTCAAAGGGAAAGTGATTTCTCAATCGCCGGTGGTCCACGTGTGAAGAGCCTGAAGGAGCTGAACGACACAACCAAGACTAGTGTCATAGCATTCGCACAGGGCAACATCACGACGGAAGAAAGCCTGTATCAGGTGATGACAATTGGAAACTGGGAGCACCAGTACAGCAATGGCCTCTATTATGGCGCAGATCTGGTCGGAACTGTTTCATCGCAATTCGGCATCATGTGCCCCACATATGATGTCCGTGCCGGATGGATTTTCAACAGTTTCCGTCTGGAGGCCAAAGTGGGTAACTTCACCAGAAATGGGGTAACTACCTCTGGCTTTGACCCACAGTATTCCAACTTCTGCGTATTGCTCGGTGAATCAGCTCCGGTATCCAATGCCGTACAGCTCGCTTTCATAAGCAACAAAACAAAGTTGTACGCTGGTCATCAGGCTGGCACTTCTTTCTACGCATTTAACGGTAATTACTATGCCGGCGTGGAGCAGAAGATTTCTAACGTTACCGTGAGTGGTGGTATGGATTTTGCTGAAAATACGACGGGTTATGCCGCCGTGAAGTGGTCAGCAAATAACAACACCATTACTGTCACAGGTAACAAGTTAGGAGCCGAGGCTCAGAACTTCGTGTTATCTTACGTTCGCAGCAATATCCCTGTATTCAAGGGCATTAAAATGAACGTAGGTAGCGCCTTCTGGACGCAGCCTGAAAAGAAGGGTTTGCAGTTAGTAACCGGTTTTAACAAGGGTAAGGTGACCTTGTTTGCCCAAGCCGGTGGCTACATGCAGTCCAAAATCTTCACCCCGGTTGGAGGGTTTGGCGTAAACTACAATTTGTAAAAAAAAAACAACAACTATGACAACATCACAATTAATCGTTGTCATCATCATTTTAATATGGAATTTAGCTGTTTCGTATCTGCCTTTTGCCAAGAAGGTAAGAGCAAGATTAAGCTTCATCTCCATAGCTGTATTGGTTGTGTTTTGTTTATTAAACATGGGAACACCCCAGGATTCCAAGCAGCATATCTATCGACAGATAGCTTGGAACCAAACACATCATCCTCAGACAGCAAAAGCTATGATGGCAGCGTTTAATGTATCCGAAGAAGAGTTAGCAACCAAAGCAGAAAAGCCCACACCCATAGAGGGAATGGTCTTTATCTTTTTAGCGTTGGCTTTGCTCACTCCGCTCTGGATTAATGTTGCCATAATAGATAGCGACGATGATGCAACAATTGAAAAGGAACATCAGTTAATTTTTGTCCTTAATGCAGTAGCAGGCGGATTATTTCTGTCACTGTACTTCGGACTAGAGTTACCTCTTATTCCTTGGTTCAAAAAGTCTCAAGAGGGTGAAACCTTGCGAGATACACAAAAAGAAACTCACATAGCATCATGCTAAGTGAGTTTCTTCATTAATAAAGTTCTTAGCTTTTACCGAAAACTTCATTGAGTTGGCGATTGACTCTGTAAAAAGTCGTGCATCTTGGAATATCTTTTAATCGACTGGCCCCGATATAAGACATCGTTGAACGAACCCCTCCGAGAATTTCTTGTATAACATTTTCAACACTGCCTTTATAAAGCACATCAACCACTTTTCCTTCAGAAGCTCTATAACAAGCCATACCGCCAAAATGCTTTTCCTGTGCCAGTTGCGAAGACATTCCGTAAAATTGCTTATATTTTTCCTTTTTTGTAAGCAACTCAGAGATTTCCGGATTGTAAGACGTGGCGGTTAACTCATTGGTTTGAATTGTTTTTTCTATCAAATCTCCGGCCGCTTCATCTGTTCCGGCAAACATACCGCCCAACATCACAAAATCAGCACCGGCACCAAAGGCCTTAGAGACATCTCCGGCACAAGTACACCCTCCATCGGCACAAACCAAACCACGCACACCATGAGCCGCGTCAGCACATTCTAAGATAGCAGATAATTGCGGTCGTCCGACACCGGTAAGCTTTCTTGTTGTACAAACAGACCCCGGTCCGATACCGACTTTTATAATATCCGCACCGCTTAAGATTAAGTCTTGCGTCATATCACCGGTAACAACATTTCCCACCATAATCAACAGGTGAGGGAATTTATCTCTAACTTCTTTAACAAACTCTGCCAATTTTGGAATATAGCCGTTAGCAACATCAATACAGAGCTTATCAATTTTGAAATCCGGATTTTCCAAAAACTTAAATACCTGCTCTTTATCATCTTTCAAACCGGTTGAAACAAATGTATAAGCATTATTTTGGCTCTCCGGCCTATCATAATTTTGCATTATATATTGAAAATTTTCAGATTTTTCAAAATCATAGTGCTTATGCAAACAAGTGATAGCTTGGTACTTCTGCAAGACGTTATTAATTTCAAAAGTACCGGTAGTAGCCATATTGGCCGCCATAATACCACAGGAAGTGATGTTTTTGGGATAATACTTAAATTTATACTCTCTGATAACATTAGCTTCTCGTCGTGAATTTAATGTTGTTCTTTTGGGCTGAAATAAAACATCACAAAAGTCCAGTTCAATGCTATCTCTGATTTGCGTCATTTTACACTCCTTAAAAGGATTTTATTTAATTTTGAGGATATTATAATATTCTATTTTCTTACCGCAAGTTTCCGCAATATGTTATTAAGATAAAAATAGGCGTTAAATTTAATTTGATCTCTGTGAAAAAAAACACCCTTTTCGACGAATGTCAAAAAGGGTACTGAGCAAAGACGGTTTCTACTTGGCAGAAAACGCTGCAATGAAATCATCAATTTTCTTCTGTGAACACTGATTGCTCAAGGAAACCTGATGAAATACCTCGGATTTCTTTAAGTCTTCTGAAGAAGGATTGTTAACATCAATCCCATTCATTAAGTCTATTAGTAAACCCTTGGTAATGTAACATGGTAGTTCCCATCGTGTACCCCAGAAATCTTCCCTGGTATCTTTGTCACAGAGAGGTTGGAAACGAGAATCAAAAACCACACCGAAACCACCGCTATGACCATTTGTAATGTCCAAAATGCTATTGATAATAGCAACATGGAATTTATCTTTCAATAGGGACGAAACTTTTGTAAGTACACGAAGCGTCTCGTTGATAACTTCCGGCTGTAATTCCGGACAAACCTCAGGTAAAAGCTGCACTAACTTCGGTAGCTCATTACCCTTGATAATAGCCTTCACATTCTTGAAGACTTCATCTTCCATAATCAGTAACTGACGATAGGAAAGAGGCGTCATTCCCATGTGAGGCCCGAAGCTGTTATTTAAACTAACTTCGATGGCATGTTCATCATGCTTGTTGATAATAATTTTTTTCATATTTCTAAGATTTTAGAGAATAATTATGTTCGCAAGAAAACCTATATCACGTTTTTTATAACAATGCAACAAATTTCTGTTAAATATTTTGAAATTGTGTTTTTAACTTAAACAGATAAAAACACAAAAGATAGAAGATTGTATTTTAATATTATGCTAGAATGGCTAAACTAGATGGTTAACGAGAACAACTGTCCTTGGAAAGGGATAAATCAAGTGATCTGCATCTTGAAGAGCGCGATGATTTGAGCAAAACATAACTATAAGCCTCTAACGAATATGTTCCGTCATCGTTTATTCGTTTATTTTTTCCCGCAGTGTCAAATACTAATTCCCATTTTTGTTTATTCGGAGGCGGTGGAAGTCTAAAATCTACAACACCATAAGTATTACCACACATCAAAATCATAAAGTCATCATCGCTATTTTTTCTGCTCTCTGGGTTTTTAGATACTTCACTTGCATTTCCATTAATCACACAAGCCAAAATATGATTTATCTGATTATGCCAATCACTTTCTTGCATTTCTTGTCCATCGGGACGTATCCATTCAATATCTTTCCGACCATTTGAAGGCACAGCTTCCCCGGAAAATATATCTAAATTAGCAAAGTTTGGATGCTTTTTGCGTAAAGCTGTCAAACGGCAACTATGCATAAATAAATCCCGCTGCTCCGGAGTAAAATTCTTCCATTTAAGCCATGTCAACTCATTATCTTGGCAATAAGCATTATTGTTACCCATCTGGGTACGTCCCAGTTCATCTCCGGCGCAAATCATCGGAACCCCTCTGGATAATATATTTGCAGACATCATAGATTTTATCCGTCGATAAGCAATATCAGTATTCGGCGATGCAGAAGAGTGATTGTTATTATTACCGTCATTATTATTTTCATTATTAGCCCAGTTGTTCTTTTCATTATAGCTGACAACATCAAAGGCGGTAAAACCATCATGTGCGGCAATGTAACGAATATATTTTGATTTTTTTTGCCCATACCACAAACCTTCACCTCCGGAAATATGACCGGCAAGTTCTGGTACAACGTATTCATCACCGCGATAAAAACGACGAACAGCTGCTTCATGCTTATCATTCCATTCCATCATACCTTTCATATTACCGCGATAATAACCACCTAAGGCACTCCAAGGCTCACCACTTATTTTTACATTTAATTCTTTGGAGATATTACGGATGCTATTCATAAATTTCCCATTGCTATCAAATCGCTGATTTTCGTCAAGGGCGCAATCTCCGGCTAAATCAAAACGAAACCCATCTACTCCAAGGTTTATAGCAAAATATCTTAAGGATTCCTCTAAGATCTTATTGGAAATAATAGTATTGGTATTTATGCTGTTTTTACATCCTGTTGTGTCTATAAATTCTCCATGAGGTGTTAGACGATAATAACTGGGAGCATCCAACCCTTTATAGGAAAGAAGGTTATGCTCAGCGCCGAATTCTCCAGAATGATTATACACAACATCTAATCCCACTTCAATACCGGCTTTATGTAACGCATTAACCATCTTCTTAAAATCTTCACGCGTACCATAACGTTTATCAAAAGCAAAATGGTTGATAGGATTATATCCCCAATAATCACTTAAACCTTTATCCTTTTTTAGTTGCAAACCACCGCATGTTGTTGTGACCGGCATAAGTTCTAAATGAGTAATTCCAAGAGACTTAAGATATTGTATAACTTCTGGATTGGCAAAAGCCAAAAACTTACCGCGCTCATGTTCAGATAAATCTGGATGAAGTGCGGAAAATCCTTTAACATTAGCTTCGTAGATGATGGTATCCTGCCACTTTATTTGTGGTTTTTGATGTAAATATGGATATTTTTTAGCATCTTCCTCAGGATTATCAAAAACTACTACCGATTTAGGCACTGCATAGGCGCTGTCAATATTATTGGTTAGCGAAATAGCCGGATCCTCCCAATCCCTAATACTAGAAGATAAATCCTTAGCAAAAGGGTCAATCAGTAATTTATGAGGATTGAAATAGAGGCCTTTATCAGGAGCAAATTCTCCATATGCTCTGAAACCGTATTTTTGTCCTGCCGCAATATTATCTAATGCCAACGACCAAACATTATTAATATCTCTATTTAAAGGAAGGCGTGTTTCTGTCTGTTCATCTGATGAAAATAAGCAGAGTTCTATCTTTTGAGCATGTTCTGAAAAAACAGAAAAAAGTACTTGATTACCATGCCTGGTAGCGCCGAGAGGTGTTTTTATTGTCATGTTTATTTCCTCGCTTGTTTGCTATTTATTGATGCTATAAAAACATATTATTTATACGAAGTCAATAAAAATAGACAATTTGGAAAAAATATATAATACTGTATAAAATTATCAATAAAATCGGAAAAGACGTTTCTCATTTAAGAGAAACGTCTTTTCTATTTACATTCTATACCGGAGTATAATTCCGAAGCTCCAATTTTCCCCCGCCATAAATTATGGTGAAATGCGGAAAAATCATTCATTATTTCTTGGTCAACGGCTTTAAGTAATCGCGCAAACAGCAAAACATCTGTATTATTCAGAGTATTTCCCAAAAATCCGGTACAGAATACCCAAAATTTAATCCGTAACCGGTATCACTAATTTCATCAATATTTTCTCCTGAAAGGAGTTCAGATTGACTGACTTTACTGTTGGATATATGCGGACATAACTCAAGGGCTTGCTCAATATGATGTTGTTTGAATAAACCCTTACCTAAAGGATAAGTCTGTTCGCTGACAGCGGGAGCGTTATTGCCGAAATGAGTAAAGCCTTGAACCATACTGAACATGGAATTTTGACTAATCGGTACATCACTTGCTACTGCATCACACGAAACTGTATCAGTAACCTCTGGCTTGTTGACATCGTTCTGCGCGGCTGAGCCAAGACAGAACATCGCACTGAGTGCGAAAACTAATAAATTTTTAATTTTGTATAAATAATATTAATTTTGTCTAAAGACATACTATGTTTTTATAATTTGCAAGTATTTAAATAATTTTTTTAACAAAAAATAACTCCTTTATGTAGAGCATTTAATGATGAAAAAAAGCTAATCATAATGCAATATTTCCCGTACCAAATATCAAGATGGCAACATACATCAAACCAACTATTAAAAATTCTAACATTATAGATGGTTATTTAACTTATTTTGTCGATGTTTATTTAAAAAGTACGTTACACATCACTATGATTTTAACAGAGATAAACTGATAATCGGCAAATTCTACCACATTGGAGCAGGGATAGAATTTGTCATAAGCGGCGCCAATCATAAAATAAATACCGAAATCGTCCTCGTTAATGTGATTTATTTTTCATTTGTGTCAGGCTTTAACATCATTCTATTTACAAAATGACTCGTTTGACAGAGCGATTTTAGTTTCGGCGAGGTCAATTTCAAATCACTATATATTGTTTTCATGCTCTTTCGTACCTTTTTACTATCCTTAGAAAATCTGACCTTATAGAGGATGGAATATATTTCTTTATCTTCAACACCTTTTTGAACTTCTACATCATATATAAGCATCAGTGACTTTAATAAAGAGGAACTACATTCTGATGTCGTATCATCAAGTCGTGCTTTACAAAATGTTTTAACTGCGTTTATCACATCTTTATCTGCCTTATCCGAGCAATGCCTAATACTGTTCCACAGTAGTTCTGAATTTAACAATTCCGGAAATTTCTTCCACTCAAAGTATCCTCCAAAATCATCGATCTGTGTGTTTTTTCGAATTTCATCTAAAAGAGGCCCTTTCTCAGCAAGAGGCGTATCTTGCAAAATTTCGTGGGGCTTTTCGAACATTAAATAGGCACTTATTGAATCATTGGCCATTTTTTTATCCCACAATTTTTTATAATTTTCGTCACCGGAGAAGAAGGCTTCTGTAGCTTCTTTTCCCATTACAGTTTGAAGAGATATTTTGTCATCTAATCCGACACATTTTGCTTCTTTAAGGGTATCTATGAATAATGGGTTATTTTTTTGTTGGCGAATTTGTTCAAACACATTATCAATTATATCGGTACTTATTTTAACAAATGGTTCTATGTCTTCTTTGGTTCGATAAAAATGTCCACAAGCGCGTTCACATGCATAGTATTTACCGGGACGGGAAATGGATGAACGAATATGCATAGCCTCATTCAAGGCAAGAGCACACACTTCCGGTGAAGAATATCCGTTAATTTCTTTTAGAACCTCTGCCCATTTTTCTATACCGGAAAGACTCCGTTCATCTCTATATGTCTCACTTGCGCTGATATCAGATATAAAATCGCAAACCTCTAATTTAAGTTTTTGGGCAGCAATTTCCGGAAAATCTTTAAGATGATCAGTTTTAATCAGATTATCCATTTTATCAGTACATTCGCCGATATAAAGCTTTTGTATTTCTTTCGGAATACGATCAAAATGCTGTAATATCAGTAAATCTTCCTCATCAGAAATTTTTTCGCGAAGTTTATGAAGACAATATGGTGCAGTATCATAAATTACCTGCAATGTTTCATTCGGATCATAATTCGGATTGTTTTCCAGCTGTTCGATAACACCGTCCTTGAATATTCGTTCGGCACAAGCAGATATATCTTCCGGGCTTTTATTTTGCAAAGATTTACTTTTTAAAACAGCTAAATTCCATTTTAAGCACTCTGCAGAATCATACTCATCAGTCAAAACATCCAATCCGGAATTCATACGTATTTCAATGGCTTTTTCAATATGTTGTTGGTCTGTTTGCGGATCGTTCATAAGCTCTTTAACAACATCCGTAAAAATTTTCTGATCTTTCTCATGAACCATTAATAAATTGCATTTTAAATGCAAATCAATTTCATTTTGTTTTATTTTATCAAAAGCATCATCTATTTTTGAACGAAGATAGTTTTTTCCCGGTGAATCACATGAGTTCTTTTCTATATTAGCCAAAACACTTAAAATTTCTATAGCTGCATCTGTAAATTCCGGATGTTCCTGAGCAGTATCACCGACAATGGATGCCAAAGTATGAAGATGATCGTTAAACCCTTTATCAATTTCTGGAAAATCGAGGGTGCTTTTAAAAATAGCCAAACTTTCTGGTATGAGTTCAGGGTGCAATTTATAGGCTTGTTCCATATCTTCGTATGTATTCATCAATAGAATATGGTCGTCAGGATTGTCATTAAGTAGTTTTTTGATTCTTTCCAGCCAAAATTCAGAATCATTACTCGTTTTCAGTTGCTGACAGAAAATATGTCCGTATTCATGTCGCACATCCTGATTTTGAGTAACCACACCCGTTAAAGTATCCAGTAAGGCACGGCTTGCGTTATCTGGGCTGAGGGAATTAATTCTTAAAATGACCGGTTCTATCCAAAGGGCTACCGCTTTTATTTTATATTCATTTTGTTCGTTGTTAATTTTATCCAGTATTTTTTTATAAAGCGACGGGTATTCTCCAGCATTATCATAAATAATATCACCGATTCTGCGCAGATGTTCGCTTGATACATCTCCATGGATAGCATCGGATAAGATTAAATATCCGCTATATTCATTTGTTTTGGCATGAAGTTCTTGTCTTTTTTGAAGATATTCCTGTTGCTTTTTCTCCTTTAAAGCAGCTTTTTCATCCAAATCTTGACGAACTTCTTCAGGCAAATGCGGAATTAATCCCTTAATTAGGTTGTTAATACGTTGATATGATTCTTCTGATTGGGAAGATTCTTTTAGCAGCCCAAAACAAAAATTAATATCTTCCACGGTTATGTGGTCCGGTGAAATATATTTTTCGACCATATCGATTATAGCATCAAAATTACTCGATGAAATATAGCGCCCTGCAATGCATCCTGCCAATATGGGAATATATTGATCAAGTTGTTCCGTTCCTTCACTTAATTGCGTATCTATCGCGGCAATAACTCTTTGAGTAACAACATTATTATTGTTATGTTCCAAAATTTCACGATACAGCTCCGGAGATAATTTCTTTTCTGCTTGAGCCAGTTGTAATTTTGTTATAGCCTGCAATGATGAATACTTTTCTTCTTTTAACGGAACTACATAGGCTTCCAAAGGGTTATCATCTTCTTCATCTTTTGGGAGCAAAATCGGAAAGAGTTTTTCCAACTCGGGAGTTGCAATAACATCTATATTCGTGTTTTCCTTCAATGTCCTGACAAATCGATAAAATCTTTTTGCTTCGTGACTTTCTAAGTCAACATCCGGAGAGCACGCTCTGGATAAATCAATAAGTTCCAGTTTCGGGCAAAAGAACTTACGTTTTTCCAAAAATTCATTAATCTTACTTGCAGAGCATACTCGTTCATCCTTAAAAGAATCAAAAGAGATGATCTTGGCATTACTACACTCTAAGCCGTAATCAATAAATTCACTTAAACTTGCATTAACGATAATCGTTGCCTTTTCTGCATCACTCGTATCATAATCACTCCGCATATCAAGTATCATATTCTTTCTCCTAGGCTATACCGGTGAGTTTGAACGCACAGAATATAGTTTTATTCAAACTGGTTCGTTCTAATATTTTCTTCAATCCCAGTGAAGTGATTGCTGCTGATTTATCAATAAAAATAAGATTTTCCGCTGTTGCATTCATCTCTTTTTCCAGCTCTTCCAGATTATTAACCGTCACAACATCAGAGCAGTTTTGTAAAACAAGTTTCTCTACTTCTGACGGTGTATAGAAAATTTTATTTCCCATAATGATGGTATGCGGTCTATGCCAAACAGACATTAAAAAGATTTTTTCAATCATTTGACGCGATAATATTTTTTTCATTTCCGTCCTCCTTTGGCTTTTTGGTTATAAATACTCAACAGCTGTTCCGGTGTAGTTGATTCACGGCATGAAATATTTGTTAAGTGCGATGCTCTGTGCGGCAAATTTCCGGTTAAAGACATACTTTTTAAGAATTCGCATATATCACTTACGGAATTTTCCATACCGTCAATTAACTCTGGATCATTACGTAAAATTATCGAATTGACGATATCTTGCTGCAATTCTTCATCCGGAAACAATTTTTTGACGGCATTTTCCACTTTACGATATGCCAACGGATTTTTAGTTATATTCACAAACAATGTATTAGTATCTTTTAAGTCTAATATATCTTCATCAGATATATCAAAATCAGACATAATAATCGTTTTACCACTCTTTTTAGAATAAATAATATGAGCTCTTCCTACTCTTTTTTCACCTTGTTGATCGGCTGGATCTAACGGGACTGCAACTAAAACTGAATTGGTAGCCACTATATCATCTTTACCTGTAGCAATTAATTCTGCACGTTTAGGAGGAGCAGATAATTCATCAGCTGATGCTTTTGCGCTATCATACCATAATGATTTTATATTATTTTCTCTTGCTCTCGGTAGAATGAAACTGTCTGCAAATTGATTTGCCGTAATCAGTTTATCCGGATCGACAGTCATCTGTTCGGATAATAAATCAGATGCCACAAACACTCTTTTCAACGGTTCATCAAGAACTTCATCTACATCTAAATTTGAAACAATGATGCTACGATCATTGTTTTGCTCGGTCAATTCTTGTAAAAATTCAAGAATAGAAGATGCCGGAAGCATATCATCACTGATTTTTTCACCATCTAAGTCTTTTTGATAATGTTCCTCCAGTGAGCGTGCCAAAATATTACGGGCTTTGGTTGCTGAATATTCCGGAATATCTGTTTTATCGACATTGTATAGATCGGCTACGGAATCTTCCCCTTCATAGCCGGCAAACGCAAAGTTGTTTTCTTTTGCAAATCGGACTAAACTGCTCCACAACTCGTTAACTGCATTACGACCGGCTGATTTATCGTTTTCATCTAATAAAATATCTAAATTCGCCGGCATAAATAAATCGTGTAATCGATCTGCAATCTCATTTTCCAACAAAGTACCTCGATCAAACATGACACGATATTTCTGCAATTCTTTCATTTCTACTCTGTCGTCGTCTAAAGTTGTTTTGAGTGAGTCTCTGCTCATCGCTTTCAAAATGCTTTTAACATCTGACCCATCTTGTTCTGGTTGAACCTGAGGACGTAAAATTTCCGAATGTTGCAGTAATTTAAATACATATCGCAAATCTACCAAAGCTTTAGTTTCCAAATAATCTTTATATTTTTCCGGTAAATTGGATTCTTCGTTAGCAAGCTCTGTTTTTATGAGCCTGTCAGCTTGATACATTAAAGCGCCATAACAAGCACATACATCTTTGATTTTACTGAAATTACGAATATTTATCAGTTGACTTGACGGAATTTTTTTAATTTCTTCCTTGCTTAAACCGGCTGTTCTGATTTTCATTAGAAGTTCCACCATTTCCTGTGGGTGTTCATCAAACCATTCGGGAGCTACTTTATATATTTGCATTGCCGGGATACCGGTTAAATGTTTTGCCGTTCTTGCAATATAGTCATCTTGTGTCGGTACCGGAATTGTTTGCACATCAATACCGGAAGCTTTACGAGACAATGCCGGTTTTGACATCACGTTAATATCATCACCCATTCCGTCCATTGCATCATTACCTGTTTCATAAAGCATAAATGTCGGAGGTAAATCACGACGATGAATAGTTACATCTTTATCATCTTCTCCTTTTAATGTGATTTTATCAACATTGGAATCGGAAAAGAAAGACAAAATATCATATAGTTCCGGCATACGGTTTGATTCATCTAATAAAACTATCCTTCCGTAATTTACTGAGTTCGGGTCTAGAGCATCCAATAAAGGACCTTTTTTTATGACAAATCCCATATCGCTGCCACCTTCTTTGATCTCGAGTTTTTCCATCTTAGCAACTTGATTCAAAATTTCATTGATATAATCCGAAGATTTATCAATTCCGTTCCAGTCAATAGCGGTAATAACTCTGCCATCTCTCTCTTCTTGCATGACGATGTCTGCCCCAAATTTTTTCCGCAAATAATTTATTGTTATTGGACTAAGACCTTCCTCCGGATTTTCATTTCCGAGCTGAACACGGGCATCAATCAGACGACGTTTCTTCTCACCATCAATATTAAAAGTGGTTTGTTTATAAATTTCTTCTGGATTTTGTATGCGTTTGCATTCAACGTGAATTGCCCCTTTAGGATGTACCAGTGCACCGATTTGTTTCATCAAAAATGTTTTACCGCCGCCAGGTGTGCCAAGAATTTGATAGTTATAACTTTTAATTTCAGAACTTGTACGATACGGATCTAAGCGCAGCAACATCTCTTCAAAAATCGGCAACATTCCTATATCCGGCACGCAATTACGCATTAAACGGCCGTAAATTTCATCAGTTGAATCTTCACGATATGTTGGTATGGTGATTTTCGTTTCTTCAGATGCCAAAAAACAAACTTTTCCATTCCGCAAAACAGGGATTGGGTATTGCTGGGTTCCTAATTCGTGATAATGAAGTTCATATAAAGGCATTTTACTTCTCCCTATGTTAGATCTTGCTCAAAGAATCTTTTATAATTTTTGTCAGCAACATATTTGTTGATGCTTTATCCAGCTTTGAATATTTCATACGTTGAGTCAGCATTTCACAAATTTTCTGCGGCATTTCACTTATATCGTAAATATTATCGACAAAGCCTATTCGTTTACATCCTGCTTGCCGTTTTTCCAGTATGAAACCTTTCGTATAATTAGTATAGCCGACATCTATAAAGAAACTGTCAAACGTCATATACGGATTATTATCTAATAAAGTTTCTAATATTTTATTAACATCACGCTCCTCATAGTCATTATTACCGCCATCAGTGATTGAGAAAATATGTTGGAATCCGCTTTTGCTTTTAGGGTCTTTAGCCTTACGTTCGGCAACATCTTGCAGAAAACGTTCAACGGCCGGCGTTAAATGGTCATTACATCCTCCTTGTCCTCTACGTACGCTGTCTAAATTACATGCAATTTCTTCCTGACTGTTTTCAGGCAATCCGATGACTAACGGACGGGGCTGCCCCATCATATAAATATATATATTGATTTCAGGAATTTTACGCGAAGCTTCAAACAAAATGCATCCGAGTGTCAGGGCTGTTTCAAAAGGAGCTCCATCCATTGAACCGGAACCATCTATTAAAATACCGACATCAACGGATGGTACGTCTACATCTTGTGCAGAAAGCATTTTAGGTTTTTGCTTTTTATTTTTAAACCTTTCAAAATCTTTAATTGACAAAGATGGATCGCGTAATCGTTGCTTTTTTATTAAATCTATCTGATGCGGAATAGATAACTTGTCAGCTCCTTGAGTTGGCAATAATTCCATTTTATCTTCTTTTTTATGTGAAAGACTTTTTTTGGCTTGCTCCATTTTTTGTTGTTCTATAATTTTTTTCAATAAATGTCGAACTTTTAAAATGGTGACTTCGTGATCCGCTATAATTTTTTCATAGGAATTTAAATCACCTTTGGCATACAAACGTGCATCATCTCCGGAAGAGTGGTGCATCTCCGAACGTGAAATCAAAGTAGGACGTGTGTGATAATCACCTTGATGATCTTCGCCCCAATTATCATCAATTTCTTCATAATCTTCCGTAGTTTGATCTTGCGGAGTAACAGCCTCCGTTTTATCTCGAAAATCTTCAAGTGCCAAATTATCAATATTTTCTGATGCTTTGATTAATTCTTGCAACTCTTGTTTGCTGATTGTGACAGATCCACGTGATTTAGGAAAATCCATACCGCCCAACATATCGGAAACACTGTTAGAACGTCCGGTTTTCCCGAGCCTTTTTTCTTTTCCGGTTGTGACATCGCTTGTTTTATTTGTTTTATACCCGCTTGTTTGTGTTTCAATATCGGAATCTGTTGAAGATAGCTGTCCGTCGCGACCTTGAGTTTGAGAATTATCTGTGTGTTGACCATTTTCTTCATCTAAAGATATCTGATGAGTATTACCGGGTTGCGGAGAATTGGCGGTATTATGGTTTTGCGTGCGTTTAGAAGTTGATTCATTCTGGTGTTTGGTATCCAAAAGCTTTTTCAGCCGATCTGTCTTTTTTGCTTCATCATCTTGCTCACTATTTAAATCCCCTTCGATTGAGTCAAATTGTTTTGATATGTCTTCTAAATCTCTTTCTTTTTCTTCTGATTGTTTTTTCAATATATCTTTTATTTTATCCGGTTCAGGAGAATCTTGATGATTGTTGTTTTCTTCTTCGTCTTTATTTTCCGGATTATCTTGAGCATTAGTTTGTTTATCTTCTTCATCCATTGAATGTTGTTGATTGTGAGACATCTGATTTTCAGAAGGTGGTAATGCATCAAAATCAATATTTGAATTTGCTTTTAGCGTCTCATCTTGATTATCAATTTGTGAATCATCTTTTACAATTTCAGATTTGTCTGCGTGCTTTGCTTCTTCAGGCGAAAGAGACAAAGAATCGGTATCTTGCTGATCTGAGGTGCTTTGTCGCTGTGACTGATGCTGTTTCTCGTCGCTTTGTTGACCACCGGAGCCGTTTTGCTGTTCAGATTGATTCTGTTCAGTGTCGCTTTGCTGACCATCGGAACCACTTTGTTGTTCAGATTGATTCTGTTCTGCGTCATTTTGCTGACCGCCGGAGCCGCTTTGTTGCTCAGATTGATTCTGTTCTGTGTCACTTTGCTGACCGCCGGAACCGCTTTGCTGTTCAGATTGATTCTGTTCTGTGTCACTTTGCTGACCACCGGAGCCGCTTTGTTGTTTAGATTGATTTTGTTCTTCGTTACTTTGCTGACCGCCGGAGCCGCTTTGTTGCTCAGATTGATTCTGTTCTGTGTCACTTTGCTGACCGCCGGAACCGCTTTGTTGTTCAGATTGATTCTGTTCTGTGTCACTTTGCTGACCACCGGAACCGCTTTGCTGTTCAGATTGATTCTGTTCAGTGTCACTTTGCTGACCACCGGAACCGCTTTGTTGCTCAGATTGATTCTGTTCTGCGTCACTTTGCTGACCATCGGAACCGCTTTGCTGTTCAGATTGATTCTGTTCCGCGTCACTTTGTTGATCGTCGGAGCCGCTTTGTTGTTCAGATTGATTCTGTTCTGCGTCATTTTGCTGACCATCGGAACCGCTTTGTTGCTCAGATTTATTCTGTTCCGCGTCATTTTGCTGACCATCGGAACCACTTTGTTGCTCAGATTGATTCTGTTCTGCATCACTTTGCTGACCATCGGAGCCGCTTTGTTGCTCAGATTGATTCTGTTCTGCGTCACTTTGCTGACCATCGGAACCGCTTTGTTGTTCAGATTGATTCTGTTCTGCGTCATTTTGCTGACCATCGGAACCGCTTTGTTGTTCAGATTGATTCTGTTCTGCGTCATTTTGCTGACCATCGGAACCGCTTTGTTGCTCAGATTGATTCTGTTTCGCGTCATTT
>Ga0247610_10000481_pt1 | contig 55961 bp, 23 predicted proteins | sample 174DNAGHGhighgp2_FD_193483 | JGI IMG/M metagenome (GOLD analysis project Ga0247610, IMG submission 193483) | Sheep rumen microbial communities from Palmerston North, Manawatu-Wanganui, New Zealand - 1742 DNA GHGhigh gp2 | ecosystem: Host-associated > Mammals > Digestive system > Stomach > Rumen...
AATCTGTCTGCACTGCCTAAGTCGGCCAAGCTTGTATCCATACTCCAAACCATATCTGCATTTAAGATGATTGTGTTAAATGCAATATTATCTATGTTGCTGTTTTGAGTATTTAATGCACCACCGGCGGCGGTTAAGGTTCTGTCAGCCGTGTTTAAGTTACCGTTGCTGATACTTAAGGTGCCACTTGCTAACTCAATGTTGTTATTGATTGTACCTTGGTTTGTGACATCACTGGAAATCTTAACAGTACCGTAGGTTGTGCCTGATGATGTGGTGTAGCCGTTGATGTCATTACTGTTAACACCGCTTGTTAACTCTAAGGTACTGGCATTGAAGATATCAGCATCAACATTATTTGCCGCTGTGGTTAAACTGCCGGCAGCAATGTTAATATTACCCTGCTCTATCGTGCCGGTATTGGTTACGTTACCGGCTATTAACATATCACCGGTGCCACTGATGGTGCCGCTGTTGGTACCATCTCTGACTGCAAAGTCACCAGTGTTGGCGATTGTTCCGGCGTTTGTTAAGTTCTCGGCAGTTAAGGTTGCACCGCTGTTGTTGGTAATCGTACCACTTGCGGCATTGTTTAAGTTCTCAATCGCATGGATTGTGCCGCTATTTTCAATCTCACCACTGTTGCTTAACTCATCACTGCCGATTTCTCCGTTTGCGTTGTTGGTTATCTTGCCGGCATTGGTAATGTCACCGGCAAATTTGTTATTATTGGTGAACTCGGCATTGGCTTGGTTGCTTAAATCTGCTGAGATTGAACCATTGTTTTCAACCTTACCGCTGTTGATAATATTATTTGCAGTAACATTGCTGTTATTGGTTAATTGAGCGCTTGCTACAACTGTTATGCTATCTTGATTGATATGACCATTGGTGGTATTGGTTAAATCGCCGCTGATTTCTATATCACCGGTGCCGTCTATCATACCGCTGTTGGTACCGTCAGTTACGGCTAAACTTCCCTCATTGTTGATTTTACCGGCATTGGTTAAATCAGCAACGCTCATATCAGCATTGTTGTTTATAATGGCGTTGGTGGCATTGTTCAAATCGGCTACCGTCAAGCTACCGTCGTTAGTTACGGTGCCGGCGTTGGTTAAGTTAACATTGGCTGTTAAAGTGCCTTCGTTGGTTAACTCTACACTACCGGCTACGTTAATATTATTTTGAGCAATTGTGCCTTCGTTTGCAAAGTCACCATTTACATTCATGGTACCAATACCATCAATTTTTCCTTCATTCTCACCACCGGATACATTTAATTCTGATGCGTTATGAATGTTGTTGATATTGCTTAAACTTGCAACACTAAGCGTACCGCTGTTATTAACAGTGCCACGGTTATCTAAACTGTTGGTGGTAACCGTTCCTTTATTGACAAGAGTGTTATCCGCATATACGAATATCTTATCCTGAGCGGCTTCGTCCGTGATGGTTAATTGACTGCTATCCTCTACGGCGCCGTTTAAGATTAGGCGACCGCTATTGTTGCTGTCTGCTATCTTAGCCACGCTGTTTGTACCCTTGAAGTATAAACTGCCGGAGTTATCAATATCAACCGTGTTGTCAATAAAGGTCATACCGGCTAATTTCATAATACCGGCGTTGATTAAAGCCTTGCTGAAGTTCTTCCAGGTGCCGCCGTTGATGTTTAAGGTCTTACCAGCGTTAACGGTTATACCTTGAAGAGTGTCACCATTGACGGTATTATTACCGCCGGTAATGGTAAATTCATTGGCAGCTAATGTACCGATTGAAGTGGTATCATCCGTATCTCCCAATTCGGCAATATCTGCGGCAATGCTTTCGCCACCGTTCTTAATTGTCCATGCAGTTAAGCCATCACGTACGGCAGATACCAAATTGTTGATATCTAAGTTGGCAAATACTAAGTAGCCGTTGTCATAAGATACGTTGTAATCGTTGGTTACACCGGCCGCTTTGCTGATGATGTTGCCGGAGGCTAAGCTCATAATGCCTTTCAAATTATCACTGGCAACCAAGGTCTTAACATATTTTACAGTGCTGTCTGCTAAAACTTTAATGCTGTTAATAATGATATTACCGGACGTTAATGCTGAGGTATTTTCTGCAACAAGCTTGTCTGAAGCCGGTGTGCTTAAATTACTATCTAATGCCCAATTCATAACCCCATTGACAGCAACCGTACCTAAGTTTTGAGTTGCAACCGTGCCGTTTTGCGTATCTAAAGCACTACCATCTGCGGCGCTGAAGTTTCTGCCGGCTAAGTTTAAGGTACCGGTTGAGGTCTTCAAGGTGCCGGAGGCTAACTCAATATCATTGGTGATTGTGCCTTTGTTTTCAATATTGCCGGAGATTTTAACCGTACCGTATTCAATACCGGATGATGTGGTATAGCCATTGATGTTGTTTTCATTGATACCACCGGTTAACTCTAACATACCGGCATTGTAAACACCATTAACAGCCTTAAATTTGGAGCTGTCGGCAACGGTTTTAACACTACCTGTTGCTTCAATGTTAACTTTATCTTGGGCAATCTTACCGCTGTTTTCAAAGTTTCCGGCAACTTTCATTTCACCATTACCGATAAGGCTACCGCTGTTTTCGCCATCGGTTACATTTAAGTTACCGTTGTTTGTAAACATATTTGTGTTATTTAACTCAGCAATATCTGCCGTACCGTTGTTTTCAAAAGTACCGGCATTGGTCACAGATGAAGCCTTAAAGTTAGAACTGTTGATAACCATATTGCTGTTGGTCAATGAAGCTAAGTTCATATCTGCTTCATTTTCGATGTAATTTGAATTATTAACTGTTCCGGTTGCAGTTAATGTGCCGGATTCGTTGTTCAAGATGCCAGCGTTGGTTAAATCTTTGGTGGTCAATGTTCCCTTGTTTGTTAACTCTCCAGAGTTCTTTGTTTTATCTGCAATCTCAACAGAACCGCTATTTTCAAAAAACTTGCCGTTTCTAACCGTTAAATTACCCTGCTCTATGCTTGCAGTTGATTTGTTTTTAACATTATCTCCGGCAATATATAAGTCACCGGTACCGCTGATGTTATTGGCATTGGTGCCTTTTGTGAAGATAATTTCACCTTCGTTTTCAACACCGCTTGTTGCCGTTATACGGTTTGCGGCCGTGGTTAAAACGTCGGTTTCATTTTCTAAGATAATCTTATCTTGAGAAATTTTACCCTCGTTTTCAACTTCACCTTGAATGTAGGTTTCACCGGTTCCATTGATGTTTTGAGAGGAAGCTAAAGTTCCCTCTTTTAAGTTTAATCTGGCATTATTATTGGTATTGCCGGCGCCGATATTTAAGTTATCAGCAGAAACATTAACCGTTCCGGATTGAATATCCAAACGATTTTGAGCGATGTTACCGTTGAAGTTTATAACCCCTGCACCGCTTGCCGTGGTGATACCATTAGCGCCGTCTATGGTGTTAATATTAACCTCATTGTTAGCTGTGGTCAGTAAATTCATGGCTGCGTTGTTAACAATATCCGTTGTATTACCGTTAAAGGTGGAATCAGTGATATTTAAGGTACCGTTGTTAATCAATGCGGTTGTGAAGCCGGTAAATTCTTCAACGTTGTTAATGTTTAAGGTTTGACCGTTATTAACCGTGATACCGGCATATTTAACATTGTCTTTGGTGCCGTTTATGGCAAAGCCCTCGCCTTCAACATTAAGCTCAATGCCGTTCATAGCGCCGTAATCTTTGCCGATTGCCGGTTCATCTGCGGCTAATGTATATGTTCTTACACCCTCGTCTTTAACGGCAGTGTATAAGTTACCGTAGCTAAAGGTAATGTTTCCGGTGCTCGGGTTATAATTTACCGTATAGCTGATATCGGTATCTGCTTCAGGTGTGTACGGATTAACATTTGCCGTTAACTCTATCGCTGTCTTTAAGGCATCGGTACTAGTGATGTTAATCGCAAAGGCTGTCATAGCTTTGGTACGAGTTGCGTAATCATGTATTGCCATGTTGTCTAATTTTATCTTCTTATCTGTTGTATTTTCAACATTTGTAGCATTGATTGTATCTGCCGAGCCATCACCTGCTAAATTGATGTCAGTTGCCCAGAGCATATCTTCGTTCATGATGATCTTGCTAAAGGCATAAGCTTCTGTTCCATTGTTTTGGGTATTCAAATTACCGCCGGCCGTGGTTAAAGTTCTGTCTTGAGTGGTTAAGACACCGGTTGAAGTAAAGAAGGTGCCGGAAGTTAATTTGATATCATTATTGATGTTACCGGCATTGGTTACATTACCGGCTATTTCTACCGAGCCATAGGTCGTGTTATAACTATCAATGTCATTGGCATTAGTACCGCCGTTGAAAGTGATGATACCGGCATTGTGAACGCCATTTTCTGCCTTGAATTTAGTGCTGTCGGCATTGGTGGTAATTGAGCCGGTTTCAGCAACGTTAATGGTATCTTGAGAAATAACGGCATTAGTGTCTGTATTATCAACCGCACCATTAACATTTAATGTGCCGATACCGTTTATCATGCCTTTGTTGGTACCGTCTTTAACCGTTAATTCTCCGGTGTTGGCTATTGTGCCTTCATTTACTAAGGCAACGGTTGAGGTTAACTCATCTGTGTTGGTAAAGGTTGCGGTATCAGCAACATTGATATTTCCTTGAACAATAGAGCTTTCGTTGGCAAAGTCACCATTAACATTCATTGTACCTGCACCGTCTATCGTGCCGCTATTTTCACCGCCGTAAACGGTTAAGTTCATGGCGTTATGAATGGTGCCGGCATTATCTAAAGCCGTGTTGGCAACAATATTACCGGTGTTGGTTAAAGCAGCAGAACTTGCAACATTGATATTTCCTTGGGTAACAGAGCTTTCATTTGCAAAGTCACCATTAACATTCATGGTGCCGGTGCCGTCTATCGTGCCGGTATTTTCGCCACCGTAAACGGTTAAGTTTATGGCATTATGAATCGTGCCGTCATTATCTAAAGCCGTGTTGGCAACAACATCGCCGGTGTTGGTTAAAGCAGCGGAACTTGCAACATGGATATTTCCTTGGGCAATAGAGCTTTCGTTGGCAAAGTCACCGTTAATATTCATAGTGCCGTTACCGTTTATCATACCGCTGTTATCACCGCCGTAAACGGTTAAACTTGAGGTATTATAGATAGTACCGTCATTATCTAAAGCGCTATTGACAACAACATCGCCGGTGTTGGTTAAAGCGGCAGAACTTGCAACATTAATATTTCCTTGAACAATAGAGCTTTCGTTGGCAAAGTTACCGTTAATATTCATGGTGCCGGTGCCGTCTATCGTGCCGCTGTTATTGCCACCGTAAACGGTTAAGTTCATGGCATTGTGGATGTCGCCTTTGTTATCTAAGGTAGTGTTGGCAACAACATCACCGTTATTGGTTAAAGCAGCGGAACTTGCAACATAGATATTTCCTTGGGTAACAGAGCTTTCATTGGCAAAATCACCGTTAACATTCATGGTACCGTCACCGTCTATCGTACCGGTATTTTCGCCACCGTAAACGGTTAAGTTCATGGCATTGTGAATTGTGCCGGCATTATCTAAAGCAGTGTTAGCAACAACATCGCCGGTGTTGGTTAAAGTAGCGGAACTTGCAACATGGATATTTCCTTGGGCAATAGAGCTTTCATTGGCAAAGTTACCGTTAATATTCATATCACCTGTGCCGCTGATGATACTGTCATTACTACCGCCGCTTACGGTAAAGCTTGAGGCATTGTAAATGGTACCGTCGTTGTCCAAAGTGGCAACTGTTAAAGTTTTGTTATTGGTTACAGTACCGTCATTGTCTAAGGTGGTGGCGGTTAAGTCGCCGGCATTGGTAACGGTGCCATCATTATCCAATGTAGCGACGGTTAAGGTGTCGTTATTGGTAACTGTGCCGGCATTATTTAAGGCGTTAACCTCTACATCACCTTCGTTGACTAAGGTATTTTTTTCAGCAACGTTTATGGTGGCTTGTTCTGCAGAGGTGTTAATTGTTAATTGACCGGCTGTGGTGTCATTTACATTTAATGTACCGGTACCCTCTATCGTATCAACACTGCTGGTGCCATGGAAATTTACGATACTGTTGTTGGCAATATCTAACGTATTACCGCTCATAGTTGTATCGGCAATATTCATGGTGCCATTGTTAATCAATGCGGTTGTAAAGCCGGTAAACGCTTCAACATTGTTGATGTTTAAGGTTTGACCATTGGCAACACTAATACCGGCGTATTTAGTAGATTCCTTGGTACCGTTAATGGCATTGCCCTCGCCTTCTACGGTTAATGTGGTGCCGTTCATCGCGCCGTAATCTTTGCCGATTGCCGGCTCATCTGCGGCTAATGTGTATGTTCTTACACCCTCGTCTTTAACAGCGGTGTATAAGTTACCATAGCTAAAGGTAATGTTTCCGGTGGTCGGATTATAATTTACCGTGTAGCTGATACCGGTATCTGCTTCAGGTGTGTACGGATTAACATTGGTGGTCAACGCAATCGCAGTCTTTAAGGCATCTGTTGTGGTGATGTTGATAGCAAACTCACTCATTGCCTTGGTGCGGGTTGCATAACCGCTAAAGGCTATATTATCAATCTTGATTTGCTTATTTGCTGTGTTTTCAACCGTGGTGGCATTGATGGTATCTGCCGAGCCATCACCTGCTAAACTGATGTCGGTTGCCCAGAGCATGTCTTCGTTTAAGATAATCTTGCTGAAGGCATAGGCTTCTTCACCACTATTTTGCGTATTTAAGTTACCGCCGTTGGTGGTTAAGGTTCTGTCAGCAACAGTTAATGTGCCGGTTGAGGTAAAGAATGTGCCGGAAGTTAATTTGATATCATTAGCGATACTGCCGGTATTCTTTACATTGCCGGCTATTTCTACCGTACCGTAGGTGCTATCATAAGCGGCGATATTTTGGCTGTTGGTGCCACCGGTAAAGGTGATAACACCGGCGTTGTTAATGGTATCAGATGTGTTGGTTGCGTCAACCGTTCCGGCATTGGTCGTTAAAGAACCGGTTGAGGTGATATTGATATTTTCTTGAGCAATGGTACCACTGTCATTATTGGTGAAGTTTCCGGTAACATTAAGGGTACCGGTTTCACCTGTTCCCTGGTTAATGGTGCCGAGGTTATGACCACCGGTAACCGTAATCACATCATCATTTTCCAAAGTTGCGCCGGTTTTAACTTCAAGCGAGGCACTGACAGCAGCGTTATTGATGAGTTTTTTGTTCTCGTTAATTTGTAATTCATCAAGTGTCATTGTGGCATTGTTGATGACTTCATTACCGGCGATAATAACATCACCATAAGTTGTGCCGGCGCTCGTGGTGTAGCCATCAACGGTGTTGGCATTGGTGCCACCGGTAAAGGTAATTGTGCCGGCATTGGCAATACCATTTGCGGCTGTAACCTTAGAGGCATTGGTGCTTAAGGTGGCTGCCGGGGTGATGAGGCTAACTTTCTTTTGGGTTAATGTGGTTGTATCAGCAATTACGGCATCACCGGAAATATTGATTGCTGCCGGGGTAGTTGCTGTGGTGTCATAAGTAATGGTACCGTTGATATTGGCATCTTTAACATTTAAGGTGCCATTGTTTCTGGTGGCTGAGGATGTTGCGTTGTAGGTAAATGTATCTGCAACATTCATGGTGCCGGTGTTGATAAAACCGTTGGATTCTTTTGTAGATGTGATGGTTATATTATCGGCATTCATGGTACCGGCGTTTTGAATACCGCCGTAATTAACCGTAATATCACCGGCGGTCAATTCCGCAGTAGCAGAGGTATTCCATAAACTAGCACTGGTTGAACCGTCAACAGCACCTATTCTGACATTTCCACCGATGGTGGTCGTGCCGCTATTGGTAAAGCTTGCATTATCCAAATCAGCATTATTAGTAAATTCTGAGGTCCCATTATTGACATATTGTCCGCTGTTTATGGATAAAGAATCTGCGGTTACATTGCCATCAGCATAGTTATTAAAAGTGGTTGAAGCTAAGGCTATTGCACCACCGATATCCATATCGTCGTAGTTATTAACTGAAGTATTGGTTATACTTAAACTATTATCAACATCTATATCGCCGTAGTTTATCAAACCGCCACCATTCGTTATACTCATAGAACCGGCAGAAATTGTACCGGAAGTGTGGTTATATAATGGGCTAGAATATGAAACATCAAAGGCATTTGTAACATCTATATCGCCATAGTTTTCTAAATAATTGGCATTGGTTGCAGAAATAGAGCCGGCGGTTATTTTACCACGGATAATATCGCCGGTGGTTTCAGATGTTGATGTATAGTTATAAAAACCGCCACCACTAGTTATGGTGAAAGAATCCGCAATATCAACCGTGTTATAGTTATGGAGGTATGCAGTATTGTTTGAGGATAATGTATTTTGCGCAATGGTACCGGAGGTGCGATTATAGAAAGCTCCGCCGTTGGTTAAAATCATGTCACCATCACCAGTTATAACACCCTCATTATATTGCGGAGATTGACGACCGGCAACATTGGTTAAGGTACCATTGTTGGTGATGGTCTTACCGGCTAAGTTTTGCAACGTGGTGGTGATTTGGGCATTAGCTTCATTTAAGATGGTACCGTTATTGATTGTGCTGGAGCCTAAAATACCACTCCAATAAACAGAGGCGCCGGCACGGTTGTTTAATGTACCATTGTTTTGAAGAATACCAAAGGTTATTAATCCATCTTGGACATCATTAGACTTATTTTCAATCGTACCGTCATTGGTTAAGGTATAAGTGCTTCCGGTGGTGTATGAAGTATTTGTGTACCCAACAAAAACAGAACCGGTGTTTTCAAAGGTTGTGCCCTCGGCAACATTGACAATATCCTGAGTGATAGGGCCGGTATTGCCGACTGTGCCACCGGTGCCGGCATCTATATTTAAGGTACCCCATGCCGTAGATGTACCTGTGCCATAGTTTGTAATACTATTGGCATTACTACCACCGGTAAAGTTGATAACACCACCGTTTTGAATACCATCAGTTGCAGTCATGTTAGAAGCATTGGTGGTGATAGTACCTAATGTATGCGTCATAGAACCGTATTGGTTGATAATTTTTCCGGTTACTTCTATTGTTCCTTGGGTGTTGTTGATTATATTGAAGTTATTCAAATTACCATTGGTTAATTTAATTTCAGCATCAGCAGCGTTATTGGTAATGGTGCCATCATTATATATATGCTTGGTAATTTCCAGTAAACCGGTATTAGTCATAACTGCAGGGACTTTGGTTTGACTATATTGGTAGGCTTTAATTGTGCCGGCGTTTGAGAAAATGCCATCCTGATAAAAGTAACTACCGGTGGTATTTACCAAAATTTCGCCATCAGCTTGGTTTTCTGCTATACCATAATTATTGAAATAGGAATTATTTCCCGCCATAGTAACTGTGCCGGAGTTTGTGAAAGTTGCTGTAGTATTGTTATTAAAAGAATTACCACTGGTGGCGGAATAAGTTATATCTCTGGTGTTGGTAAAATCTCCGTAATTATTAAGACTTCTAGTGTTAATCGTACCGGCATTATCAAATGTATCAGAGGTGTAATTATAGATATATTGTGCATTTATGGTGGCGCCGGCTTTATTGGTTACAGTGCCGTAATTATTCCAAGTACCTGTACCTAAATTGATGGTGCCGGAGTTGATAACATCTCCACCGATGGTTTTACTTGTAACAGGGTCATAATAGCTACTACTTATGCCGTTTGCGGTTATTGTTGCACCGACATTGTTGGTTAAAGTTGCGCCTTTATTTACATTGAGATAGCTTGAGCTTATCGTACCGCTGTTATCCAAAGAGCTGTCTTTTTGAACGTAAATTGTACTGCCTAAACTAACATTACCACCATCTGTTACGGTTAAAGAACCCGGATTATCAATATTATTATCCCAGTGACCAATGTTGATAAAGCCGGAGCCGCTCATGGTGTCTAAGGTGTTATTGCCAAAGAAAGTGATACGATTATTATTGACAATATCGGTGATATTACCGGTAAAGGTGGTGTCTTTAATAAAGGTATTAAAACCTGTGTTGATTAAGGCGGTGGTAAAGTCTGTAAAGGTGGCATCATTGATATTTAATATAGCGGAAGAATTACTGTTAGAGGTTATACCGCCTAAGCCGTCACCGGTGACGGTTTTGTTATTACCGTTAATGGTAAAGTTTGTGGCAACAACTGTGCCGATAGCAGTTTTATCCATATAATCCGGCAAAACGTCCATATCAGAGGCGACACTTTCATCTGCGGTTAAGGTGTAAGAAGCAGAACCGTCACGAACGGCGGTAACAAGGTTATTTATCAAAGAATTATTAAAGTTCAAATAGCCATCGGCATAAGAAACACTATAATTTCCGGTAACACCGGCGGCTTTGGTGATGATATCGCCGGTAGCTAAGCTCATAATGCCTTTCAAATTATCATCGGCAACCAATGTTCTGAAGTATTTGGTAGCAGAATCCGCCAAAACTTTAATGCTGTTGATGACAATGTTTCCTGATGTTAAGGCAGAGCTGTTTTCTGAAGTTAATTTATCTGCCGAACCGGTGCCGCTTAAATCTGCATCCATAGACCAATTCATTTGACTACCGGAAGCAACCGTACCTAAATTTTGAGTTGTAGTGGTGTCATCTTGCATGTCTAATGCGGAACCTGATGCGGCGGTGAAGTTTCTGCCGGCTAAATCTAAGGTGCCGGAAGATGTCTTCAAAGTTCCGGAAGCCAGGTTGAGGTTGTTTTTAATGGTGCCTTGGTTTTCAACATCACCTGAAATCTTAACCGTACCATAATTGCTGTTATACGCGTCAATATTGTTGGTGTTGATACCGCCTGTTAATTCTAACGTACCGGCATTAAAGATTGAAGCAACAACTTTGTTTGCCAAGGTGGCGAGCCAACCGGTGCCGGTGGTTATGTTGACCGTATTTTGCTGAATTGAGGCATTGGCATCCGTATTATCAACCACACCGGCGATGTTCATCGTGCCGGTGCCATTTATGGTGCCGTTATTATCGCCATTGGTGATGCTTAAATCACTATTGTTGGTGATGGTGCCGTTGTTTGCCAACTCGGTGGCGCTGACAGTACCTTCGTTAACAAAGGTCTTACCGCTGTCAACCGTTAAGCCTGCCTGATCAATGGTGGTGTCAGAGGTGTTGGTTACATCACCGCTGATTTTAACCGTACCTTTGCTGCTGTTATAGGCAACAATGTTTTGGCTGTTATTTCCACCGGTGAAGTTAATCTTACCGGCATTTGCTATATTCTTATCGGTGTTGGTAACGGTTACTGTTTCAGCATTGGTGGTTAAAGAACCGGTGGAGGCAATGTTTACATTTTCTTGGGTAATGGAAGCCGTGTCATGATTTATGAAATCTCCGGTAATATTCATGGTTCTGGTTTCGCCTGCTGCTTGGTTGATGATGCCTTTGTTATAGCCGCCTTCCGCAGTTAAGACATCATTATTTTCTAAGGTTGCACCCGCTTCAACTTCCACACTGCCGCCGACTTGAGCATTGTTAGTGAGTTTTTTATTTTCGTTAAGGTGTAATTTAGCCAGAGCCATCTCGGCATTGTTGGTGGTATCGCCGGAAATGATGACCGTACCTTTTTTGGCATTAGCACCGGTGCCGTAAGCAATAATCTTGTCATCATTAGTACCGCCGGTAAATTCAATTGTGCCGGAGTTCTTAATACCATTAGTTGCGCCATTTGAAATATCTAAATTGTCAGCATTGATTTTTAGAGTACCGTTGATGACATTTAAGTCTTTTTGTACCATGCCGGAACTGCTTAAATCTACCGTACCGGTATATTCTGCACTGCTACCGATATGAGTTGTTCCTTTAGGTGTTGCATCATCCGTAATACCGCCGGTTAAGGTGATAGTTCTGCCTTCTTTGGCTTCAAGATAAAGGTTGCTTGCATTATTGATATCATTTGCAACCCCGCCGGTAACGGTATATTCTGCTCCATAGGCATTCGGTGTACGCGTGATGGTTGCGGTTTTCTTGTTGCCGTCAAAAAGAACATCTTTCGTATCAGCAATAATATGCATTTTGCCGGACCAGTTGTTGATTACGGCAGAGGTGTTATCTAAACCGGCAGTGGCATTGTTAATAACGTTTGTATCAATAAAGTTAATATTACCACCGTCAGCTCTGAAAAGTGCACTGTTTTGGGTATGCATATCATAGTTTTCAGTGATGGTGCTGTTAATAAAATTAGTTGTTGCACTACGTCTTGTGTATAATAAAGCTTCGCCTTGGTTTCTTCCCTCACCGTTGGCATTATTTTTGATAAGCGAATTTTTGATGTTTAGGGTTGACCAGTTATCGTTATTTAACAATCTTGTATAGTTGTTGATGAAGTTTGAATTATCAACCGTTACCACTGAATTATGGTTATTAACACTAAGAGCTGTTGCCGTGTTATTGAGGAAGTCTGCCGTGATGTTAGAGATTACACCTTTATCTGTTAAAATAATCGGGTTACCTCTGTTTTCAATGAACTTACCTTTTACATCGGTTACAACACCGCCGTTACCGACAAAGAATGCTGAGCCGGAAGTGGTTCCCCATGTTGTGTAGTTTTTATAGAAAACCACATCATCAAAAGAAGCTGTACCACCATCGTTAATACGGGCAAAACCGCCATGTACGTTAGCTGTGGCATTAAAGTTTTCAAAGGCAGAAGCTACGGTATAAGACCAATCCGGATTAACGGTTGCTTGACCAACGTGCTGAACAGTTAAGGTTTGACCATCGTTGATATTAACGGAAACCGAATTTCCATTCGTATTTGTGCCATAAATACCTAAGTTATTACCGAGGTTGTTCTTACCATCTATGGTTAAAGAGGTTCCGGACAAAGTACCTAAGTTTTCGGTAACGGTATATTTCTCCGTGGCATCTCCTGCCTTGAAAGTTTTAACATCAAAGTTGGTGTCTTGTATCAAAGCGGCTAAAGTATCTACTTCACGTGTCTTGGTATCAACCCTATTGGTGCTGTCATATTTCAATTTTAAGCCGTTTTCGGCATCATTAACCGCTAAAACGCTGAATTCTTCACCAGCGGTGATGCTGTGGTGATAGAATTGGTCAGACCATGTCATATCAGCTTTGATAACAACAGGGTCATCATATTCTTCGGCAGCTTTGTGGGCTGTGACAAACTTGTGATTGGAAAAGATATCTGCAACCGTGTCATTGATGGCAATTTTTAAATTACTGCCGCCGTTGACGATGGCAACACCAAAGCTCGGATCTAAATCTGTCGGTGCATTCATTAAATTAACATCGGTTAATGTGATGGTGCCGGAAGTGGTGGAACTGGTTGACGTAAAGTTATCAGCCTTGCCGGTGCCGCTAAAATCAATATCAATCTTAGCATTACCATTGCCGCTGATTTCATTGGCATAGTATGTTTCTGCCGCATTGTTGACAGCATTGAAGGTGCCGCCGTTAAAGGTTAAGCTTTGAGATGATACATTCAATGCTGAAGCACCGGACTTAAATTCGCCGGAAGTTAAGGTGATATCTTTATTTGCAATGGTGGCGCCAGACTTGTTTTCAAAATTACCGGCAAACTCTAATGTACCGCCGGCAGAACCGGTTATGGTACCGGCATTTTCGCCACCGGTTACGGTTAAATCACCACTGTAATTTAACGTGCTTCCGGTATTAACCGTTAAACCGGTATCACTTATTGAACCACCAGCGGCAACATTTAATGTGCCGGCTTTAGAACCGTCTTCGTTACCAATGGTGATATTGCCGTTTGTTCCCTCTATCTTACTTAAATTATTCGTGCCAGAGAAAGAAAGTTCACCATTATTTTTGATATCAACATCATTGTCGGCAAAGGTGGTGTTTGTTACGTTGATTGTGCCACTATTTTCTAAGGCCGTGGTGAAGTTGTTCATATTATTAACATTATTGATATTTAATGTATTTCCTGAACCGACAACAATACCTTGTTGCTTGTTGCCATCATACAAACCATTGATGGCTTTGGCGTTACCGTTAACGGTTAAGGTGGCAGAGGTACCGTTCATTAAGCCGTAACCACCTTCCGGTGCATTTTGAGCATCAATCATATTGTATTGACGTTCGGTTGCCGTACTTTTAACTGCTTCATACAACGTATGCTCAGCAAAAACCAAATAGCCGCCATCTGCTTTATTATCATACGCAACCATATAGTTGCCGATTGAGGCTGCCGCTTGAACAATTATCGGCGAACTTGATAATTGTGTGATATCTTTAAGCACAGTGTCAGCAACTTTGATTTCTATCGGCATAGGTGCCGTGGTCGGGTCGGTTAAAATTTTGATAGTGGAAATGATGATATTATGACCATTATCGGTTACGGTATCTGCGGATATGCTGTCGGCAGAAGGTGTGCCGGCTAAAGAAGCATCAACATTAAAGATTAAATCAGAATCTAAGATAACGGTATCAAAATGGAGGTTATCTCCGGCATTATCATTGATGGCATTAAGTGTACCACCGGCAGCGGTTAAGGTGTTAATGCTTGAGCCGGTACCGATGTTTAAGATACCGCCGGTCATAATTTTAGCATTGCTCATAGCGGCTTTGTTGGTTACATCACCGGAAATTTGGTTTATACCGGCACCGGTGATGGTGTTATTGTTTTCACCGCCGGTCAAATTCAACAAACCGGCATTTTCTATATCAGCACTGATGTTGCCGGCATTGGTGTTTAAGGTGCCGGTGGAGGCAATGCTGATTTTTCCTTGAGTAATAGAATCGCTGTTGGTCACATCACCGGAAATTTCGGTGGTACCGGTACCGGTAACGGTGTTATTGTTCTCACCGCCGGTTAATTCCAACGTGCCGGCGTTGGCAATATCGCCATCAATCTTTTCCGCATTGGTGGTTAAATCACCGGTAGAAACAATGTCAACATTTTGCTCAATAGAGCCGCTGTTGGTCACATCACCGGAAATTTCGGTGGTACCGGCACCGGTGACGGTGTTATTGTTCTCACCGCCGGTTAATTCCAACGTGCCGGCGTTGGCAAGGTTTGTTACGGTTATATTATCGGCATTGGTTTTTAGAGAACCGGTTGAGGCAATGTTAATGTTTTCCTCGGTGATGGTACCGGTGTCTTCATTGACGAAATCACCGGAAATGTTTAAGGAAACCTTTTTACCGGAGGTTTGTGCAATCGTTCCTTTATTGTTACCGCCTGCCACATTCAGATTAGCACTGTTTTCCAGTGTGGCATCGGCTTCAACCTCTACATCAAAAGCTTCGTTGTTTTCAAGCGTGTTGAGCAACTTTTGGTGTTCTCTGACAATAAGTTTAGCCAATTCTAAATCAGATTGACTATTGGTTACCGTACCGTCTATGGCTAATGTGCCTTTAGTACCCTCATAAGCTTTAATCGCTTTGGTATTGGTGCCTGCGGTTAAAGTCAAAGTGCCGGCATTTAAGATGTTGTTATTATTTGTCAGCGTTATATCACCGGCGGCTGTGGTTAAAGAACCGGTGCCTTCAATGATTAAGCCGTTTTGTTTTATGGTGTTGCTATTGCTATTGGTAACATCCCCTCTGATGACGGTTGTACCTAAAGCGCCATTGTAATTATAAATTTTGGTGGTTAAAGTACCATCACCAAGTATTAAACTGGCGTGGTTTCTGGCACCATTTGTGTTGGTGATGAATAAATCAGCGGCTTTGATGAAAACACTACCGTTATCTATCTCTAACGCTGAATGAACGAGCTTGTTGTTAAAGATAACATTAACACCGGTGAGGTTTTGGCTAGACATGGTGTATGATTTAACGGTCTTGTCGGCATCATCAAAATAGTAATACGGTCTGTTGGCGTTATTGATGCGAAGCGTAGCATTTTTCGGTTTAGTTTCTCCTAAAGGATCATCCGTTACAACGCCATTAAAGGTAATGGTTTTGCCCTCAGCACCATTAAGGTATAAATTACCGCTGCTATAAATATCTTGATAAGAATCTTCACTCTCAGTATTGGTAAATGCTTCTACATGGATTGTACCGTCTGCATTTTTCTCTATGCTGCCGTTTGCATCATAAAAGATACTACCAACACGGTTATCGGTAAATTCAACATCTTTTTCTTTGGCAACAATATTAAGGTTATTATCCTGACCTAATCGGATAGCACCACCGTCTGCGGAAGCGGCATTGTGCTTAAAATCAGTGTCTTCCACTTGGTTTCTGCCACTTCTTACATCCAAAGCACCGCCTTGTCCCCAACGCGCATCCGGTGTATCCTCACTTAAAGCATCAGCAAAGTTATATGAAAAATCACTGTTTTTAATAATGAGTGCACCGTCATTAACTCTAATAGCTCCGCCATGTGCCGCCTGACCGGCTGCTTTAACACCGTTATCGGTAAAATGCGCATTATTCAGCAGCAATCTAGCACCACTATTATTCATCCAAATGCCAGCACCGGTTACTTCGCCTGAGCCGGTGTTGATTATTCTGTTACCGGTGAAATTAACTTCGGCGTTACGACCATCTAAAACAGCGTTGGTCATATATATGCCGGCACCGCCCATTTTGGCAGTAGTGTTATAAGGAGCTCTGTTATTGGTGAAGTTAACGGTACCTTCCATGACAGAATAACCATTATTGGTTAAGGTGCCCCATACTGAATTACCGACATTACCGATAAAGCTTGTGTCTTTCAGCTTTGATACCGTGCCATAGAGAACAGAATTAACATTTGTACCGGTGTTGCCGATGAAATAAGAATCTGATATTTCATCAATCACACACTTACCGTTGGTAGAGTCACAGTATATAACACGATAGTCATTGCTCGTTGTATTATTATTTGCAAATACCGAGTTTTTGATGGTGATATGCGTATTTGCGGCGGTTGAACGTACAAAACTCCTTTCAAAGTTTTCTATCGCTTTGTTGACTGTTCCGTCAGCATTTAAAGAACCGACATTCTGAATGGTGACACTTTGTCCGGCAGATAATCCTAAACCTTCTTTTTCATTATTACCGCTTAAAGAATATTGACCATTGTTACCGTCTATGGTTAACGAAACACCTTTTACAGGCACATAGGTATTTGCTATACTTGTATCGCCGTAATTGTTGATTTCATCAGCAATGTTTTCATCTGAAGATAAGGTATAAGTCCGAACATCAGGATTAAAACCATATTCATTACGCGCAAAGGAAACAAAATTCTCCACGCCTTTTCTTAATACCAGATAATTTCCTGATGTTATGTAATTTGCGGCATAGTCACCGACAACGCCGGTGCCTTTTTCTATAACATAATCATCAGCCATTTTTAAGATGGCGCGCAAATTTGCCTGATCTGATATGTTTACTCTGGCAAACTGCTTTGCCTGATCAGCTAAAACTTTAACACCGGAAATAGCAATGCCTTTATCACCGGTCAACCCGCTTGAAGTTATTTTATCAGCATATTTGGTATTGCCGCTGGCATTGACATCAACCATTAACTTTAAATCAGCTTCAGAGACATCTAAATTGCCAAGATTTTGGGTTGATGTTGCGCCATTTTCCATGCTGAATGCACCGCCGGCAGCTTTTAAGGTCTGGTTTGCCATATTTAATGTGCCGGCATTGGTAAAGGTACCGTCCGTTAAGGTCAGGTTATTTTTCTCAAAGGTGCCGGTGTTGGTGAAATCACCGCTATTATTAAACTCTCCGCTACCATCACCGGTTATGGTTAAGGTATTACTACCGCCATTGGCGGAAATTGTGCCGGTATTGGTGATAGTGCCGGTGTTGGCTAAAGAACTTGTTGTAGCAATAGTGCTGCTGTTGGTTATGGTGTCCGTGTTGGTAATAGTTCCTGTAACATTTATCGTACCGCTGTTATTTAAGGCAGCCGTGTTGGAAAGGTTGCTATTACCTGTAATGGTGGCACCTGAATTGTTGGTAAAATCACCATTGATGGCAAAATCGCCGTTGTTAGTGTTAATCGTGCCGCTGTTTGAACCACCGTCAACATTTAACTGTCCGGCGCTGTTTAAAGTGCCGGTATTGGTTAAATGAGCGCGTGAAACGTTACCGTTTATGGTGTTTTCGCCGGCGGTATTTAAGTCATAAGTCATCGTGGCGGCAATATTGCCGTCAATTTCAGAATCGGTTAAATTGATATCGGCACTGGAATTGGTTACGTTAGCAACATTGCCGTTGCTGTTGATTTTGACATCTGTTATATTTAACGTTGTTTCGTTAGCAAGTTCAAAACCGCTGTTATCTCCCAGTTCTATGGTGGATTTGTTATCACCCTCTGTGGCACCGGTTATATCAAAAGTTCCGGCGGCGCTTTGCCCCATATCCGAAGTTGCCGTATAAACATCTGTTGCCGAGGTGGTGGTAAAGTTACGGTTTGCCAAATCAGCCTGGTTAACGGCAGACAAGGTATCATAAGTGCCGTCTTCATGCTCGCTTACAATATCTTTTTCTGAGGTGATAACGCGCTTAATGCTGTCATTTTCGGTGGTATCGGTCGCTAATTCATATTTTCCCTTAAATGTTTCCGTACCTTCATCTACAACATGCTTCTTATATTTACCCTGTTGCCATGCATTATCTGCTTCAACCGGATCACTGTAATCAGTTCCTGCTATATCAACGGTTTTAATTACGGTTTCTGCGGTTAACGGAGCTGCCAATGCCAACTGCAAGTTAGCATTCTGGGTATTTAACAGGCGATAAGTGCGGGTGGTGGTATCATCTGCGCCGGATAGATAATTTATAACGGCGATGGTGATAACCGAGCCGGAATCCGAGGCATAGTTGGTGGTAATGGTATCATATAAACCATTGTTTATATCCAAGTTAATGCCCCAGTTGGCGCTAGCGGCAGAGTTTAAGCTTCTAAAAGTATAGTTATTGGTACCGTCAACAGCCAAGTTGATATTGGTGCTATTTGCGGCAACTTTTCTATTTCCGGCAAAATTTGTGTTATACAAATTAAATGTACCGGTTGCATCACCGCTGATGGTCACTACCTGAGCGTCATTATTTCCCTCAATGGTATCATAAAAGTTCATCACACCATTGTTTAACGCAGAAAGCGTTACAGAGGCGGCACCACCCTCCATATATATTGCGCGGTAATTGCCGAGGCTCTCGCTGGTGCCGATATAGTTACCTCTAAAAGTAGAGCTTTTACCTGCGCCGTCTGCGGTGATGTTCATGGCTTTATTATTGATATAAACCGCACCGGCTCCGCTCAGGGCATGGTTGCCGGTAAAGTCCGAATTTTTTATGGTGGTGATGGTGCCGTTATTATAGATGGCGCCGCCGCTAGTGTTGCCGGCATCATTTTCCTTAAACTTAACACCGTCTATGGTGGTGATGATACCTGTATTATGTATGGCACCGCCGGACCTATCTCTAGCGGAATGGTTACCTTCAAAAACAGAACCTTCAATTGTACCTATCTTGGCACTTGTATTACCGGAGTTATATATGGCACCGCTAAAGCCTTTTTCTGTTGTGTTATTTTTATAATCACCGGTAATTTTGCCTATGGTACCGGAGTTTTTAATGGCAACACCTTCCTGATAATTATTAAAAGTTGAGCGATTGCCGGTAAAATCTGCAGAAATTAAATCAATTTTATGATTTGCATTACCGAACGATATGGCGCCATTACCCATTTGATTGTCCTTAAAGCCAACACCATCCGGACCGTTAGCAATCTCTTTAATCCAAATCTGATTGCTTTCTTTCATCTCAATGATGTTTCCAACCGTGTTGCCGATAAAATCTGCGGCAATTTTTTCTATAATTCCTTTTTGTACTTTGATAATTACTGCACCGCTACCCTCACCTTTGTTATTGTTTTCAAACCTGCTGTTTAAGATGGATAAGTTGTTGGTATTGGCACTGGAACTCGTTGCACCGTTAACTAACTGTATTATGGCATTTGTCGTCGCATTTTGGCCGGTAATTGTCAAATTATCCAAAGTCAGCCGAGTATTTTCGCCATTAAGCTTAATGATATTTGGTTGGGTGGATTTTCCGGTGCCGGTGATGGTTATGTTTTTCAATGTTGCCGGAAAGACACTTGCCGGATTTTCTTGTTCCAGATAAAAGTAATTGGTGCTGTCTTGGGTAATGGTATATCCTTGACCGTCTATTGTTACCTCACGGTTTAAGCGATACAAAGTTTCCGTGCTTAACGGGCTTGTTGCTGCTAAATCTGCGGTTAATTTGATTGTATCGCCGGAATCAGCACTTGACAGCGCTGCGGTAAATTCTTCCCATGTGGATACTTCATATTCTGTGGCACGCGCATTGCCGGCAGAAAGAAGAATCGCAAAAAATAGTGATGGAAATAGTGTAAACCCTTGTTTTAACAAGTGTTTATCACTCTTTACCGAGGGTGCGGTATTGGTGGTGTCAAACATACTCCTAACCCTGCTCAACACCAGAGAAATTATACCGCTGCGCGTTTTTAATTTCATTACTAATATCCTCAAAAATACTAATACATACGATTTCACTTATACCACAAATTAACGCTTTATTAAGGTTTTTTGATAGTTGTTAACAGTTTTTTAACTAATTTCGGATATTTGTTTTAACGTGTTGTTTTTACGCTGTTTTTTATGTTGTGGGTAATTTTATTTTTTTCTTTTATTTTTTTAGAAATAGTATCTCGGAATTGCATTTTGAAGATGGGGTTATGAGTTTTTTATGGTGTTGTTATGGCCACCCCCTTCGTCAACTACGTTGACACTTTCCCCCTCAAGGGGGTAGAAGAAAGAGAGGCTCCGTCAATGGGGGCAGAAGAAAGAGAGGCTGAAACGAGTTCAGCATGACGGTGCGAGGCGCACCTCCAACACTTTAAGGGGCTTTCCCGTGAAGAGAGGGATGCTGAAACAAGTTCAGCATGACGCGGTGTAGTGTTCAGCATGACGCGGTGGGAAAAGAAACGAATAGCCTAACGGGCGGTTTTCTTCCGATCTCTGAAGCGCTCAAATGAGGTCTGGACTAATACATACATCAACGGTATCACAAATACACCAACCGTGGTCGCGGCTATCATCCCGTAAAACACCGGTACACCAATCGCTTTTCGGCTCTCGGCAGCGGCACCGCTCGCAATTACCATCGGGAATACACCTAAAATAAAGGCAAATGCCGTCATCATAACCGCTCTGAACCGCTCTCTTAAGCCCCGTATCGCCGCGTTGATAATCGTCGCTCCTTTTGCCCTCTCCTCTTTGGCAAATTCTACAATCAATATCGCATTCTTTGCCGCTAAGCCTATCAACAACACTAAACCTAACTGGGCATAAACGCTTAACGGTAATCCGGTGATGAATAAACCGATTAAGGCACCGGAAATCGCTACTACTAAGCTTAGTAATACCGGAATCGGGATGATAAAGCTCTCATATTGCGCCACTAAGAACAAATAGGCAAAGATTATCGCTAACAGGATAATATACCCCATCTGACCGGTGCTTAATTTCTCTTGATAGCTCATGGTGGACCACTCAATGTCATAACCTTGAGGTAAGGTCTTAACCAGCTTTTCAACCGCCGCCATCGCCGTACCGGTTGAAACACCGGGCTTTTGTACCGCCGTGATACCGGCTGACGGGAATTGATTATAACGCTTAACAACACGCGGCGCTAAAACTTTCCTTAACTCAACCATGCCACGCATCGGTACCATGATACCGGCATTGTTCGGAACGTAAAGGTCATTGATGTTCTCCACATCTTCACGATATTGCCAATCCGCTTCCATAATAACCTTGTTGACCTGCGTTCCTAAGTTAATATCGTTAATATAGGCAGAACCTAAATAGGCTTCCAAAGTAGAGAATATGTTGGACATAGATACTTTCATGCTCTCGGCCTTGACACGGTCTATATCCAGATAAATATTCGGCGTGTGGGCATTAAATGTGGTATAAGCATAGGCTATCTCCGGTAAACGGTTGATTGCACCTAAATAACTCTGTAATACCGCATCTAACTTGGCATAGTCCGTCACCTCTTTGGACTCTAACCTGATATCCAAACCGCTGGAATTACCAAGACCTGAAATCGCCGGCATCTCAAATAATTGTATCTCGGCACCAGTCATCCCGATAAGCTTTCCTCTTAAACGATTTAATATTGCCGTTGAATGCTCCGCCGGATCTTTTCTTTCTTCCCACGGCTTTAATACGATAAAGTTCATACCAACGTTCTCGCCCCTGCCGTTTATCATGTTATACCCCATAATTGAGATAACCGCATCAACGGATTTTTCAGACTTTATTACTTCCTGTATTTGCTTGAACAGAGTTTGGGTGCGCTTCATGGTTGCCCCTTCCGGCAACTGTACACTCATCACAACCGTACCTTGGTCTTCATCCGGAATAAATGACGTCTGCGAAAACTTAAATAACCCTGCGACCAGCAATACCAGCGAGCCGAATATTATCAATATCATCGGTAGTTTTTTGGCAATAAATGCCACAGCCAACGCGTAACCGTTGATTACTTTGGCAATGGTGTCGTTAACCCTAAACCAAAACCCATGTTCGGGCTTGTTGTTCGGCTTTTTTAGCAATAACGAACACAACGCCGGCGATAAGGTCAAAGCATTTAACAGCGAGAATAATATCGCCGTGCATATCGTTATGGAAAATTGCTGATATATCAAACCGGTAATACCATCTAAGAATCCTACCGGTACGAAAATCGCCAGTAACACCAACGAAGTCGCCATCAAAGCGCCGGAAATTTCTCCCATGGCTTTATATGTCGCCTCACGGGCATTCATGTTTTCATGTTGCAATAAATACATCACGCGCTCTACCACCACAATCGCATCATCCACCACAAGACCGATTGCCAACAGCAAGGCAAACAGCGTAAACATATTGATGCTGAAACCTATCGCTAACATCACGGCAAACGTTCCTAATACGGAAACCGGAATCGTTAATGCCGGAATAATCGTGGAATTAACATCTTGTAAGAAGAAATAACATACGCCGATAACCAATAACAACGTGAAGAATAATGTTAAAATAACTTCTTCAATGGAGGCATTGATGTATTGAGTTGAGTCATAGGCGACTAGGTATTCCATATCTTTCGGAAAACTTTTTGATAATTCCGCCATTTTTTCTTTTATACCTTCCATGGAAGCAAGGGCGTTGGCGCCTGATGCCAAAGCAATGGATAAGGTAACGGAGCTCTTGCCGTTATATAATGCGGATTTGGAATAATCTTCCTGCCCTAATTCTACGCGGGCTACATCTTTTAAGTGTACCAAACCGCCGGCTTCTGCCGTTCTGACAATAATGTTTTCAAATTCTTCTTTGGTGCTTAAACGTCCGGTTGTTTGTAAAGCAAATGTCATCTGATTGGTGGTTTCGGTCGGTACCGCGCCGACTTTACCTAAACTCGGTTGGTAGTTTTGGCCGGATATGGCGTTCTTTATGTCGCCGATGGTAATCTTTAACGCCGCCATCTTATCCGAATTGAGCCAGATACGCATACTTAATGCCGAACTGAATACCGTAATTGAACCGATACCGGGTACCCTTGATAACGGTCTTTCTATGTTGTTATAAACATAGTCGGCAAGCTCGGCTTCCGTATATGTGCCTTTAGGCGAAATAAAGGCCAGATAGGCTAAAATGTTTGATGATTCTTTGGTGACCGTCATCCCTTGTCGCGAAACTTCTTCCGGTAATTTAGAGGTAGCTTGCTGAATACGGTTTTGGACTTTAACTTGTGCCATATCCGGATCTGTTCCGGTCTTAAAAGTTACCGCTAAATTGTACGAAGAATCTTCTGAAGAAGAATCCATATAAAGCATATCTTCCACACCGTTGATTTCATCTTCCACGGGAACACCTATCATCTTGGCGATAACCTCTGCCGAGGCACCGGGGTACGTCGCTTTTACCGATATTTGCGGCGGTGTTACTTCCGGATATAAGGCAATCGGCAATTTTAAGACGGCAATTAACCCGACAATGACAATCAATATTGAAATAACAAAAGAAAAGCGCGGACGCTCAATAAATGTTGCTGAAAACATTGCTTATTCTCCTTATTTTTCTTCCGTTAAGTGATTGGGATTAACGACCATCCCCGGAGCTACTTTCTGTAAACCCTGAACGATAACCTTTTCATCTCCTTTTAAGCCGCTTTTAACAACTTGATTTTCGCCCATAACCGCGCCTAAGCTGATGTATTTTTGCTCAACCTTGTTTTGTTTGTTTACAACCATAACATAGGTGCCGTTTATGTCAGACATTAAAGCTTGTTGAGGTACCAATAATGCCTCTTTGGCGGATTTTAACCGAACATATATATCCACATAATTGCCCGGTACCAAAAGATTGTTTTCATTTTCAAAATCTAAATAAACAGGAATAGTTGCCGTGGCGGGATTAACTTCGTTATCTACAAAAACGTTTTCCGGCTTGGCGGTCTTTACATCTCCGTTCGGTAAAACAATATCTACAAAAATATCATCCGTGTCACTGTTGTCTTCCATAAACATTAAACGCTCTTTATCGCTAACCGAAAAGACTATTCTGACCGGATTTGTCTGTACCACACGTGCCAGCTTGCCGGAAGACGGACTGACTAAATTGCCGACAGTTACCAAAGCTTTGCCGATTTTACCGGTTATCGGTGATTTAATCTCCGAGTGTTCTAAATTAAGACGAGCTATCTCTAACTGAGCTTTGGCCTGTCTTAAATTACTCTCAGCTAAATCTATCTCCCTGTCTGAAGCATATTTTTGCTGATTTAATGAAGAAACACGGTCATATTGTTTTTGCAACTGCTTAACCGCGGCTTCGGCTTTTTCCAAGTCTGCCTTATACTGTGTTTGCTCTATGATGAAGATATTTTCATCTTTTTTAACTTCGGCACCGTTTTCAAACAATATCTTTTCCAAATAACCGGAAACTTGCGGCACAATATCCACACTGTTAATTGCTTCCACTTCGGCAATATACTTTTTCTTGGTGGATACATCACCTTTGGATAAAGAACGTGTTAACACATACGGCGGTTCATGCGACCCCATGAAAGCGGACATATCCGGCGTACTTAAGGCGTGCAGATAGGCGCCTATAGCCATAAATAACGCGGCATAAGCCCCTTTTCTTATCAATTTTTCGTGATTTATCTTTCTTACTTTCATGGTTTTCAGCCTTTCAAAAATTTCTCATATTTTTTTATTTCAGAGTTTATTTTTAAAATCAAGACATTTTTTTGTCCGATATAAAACAATGTAAGGACCGTATTCTGGCGGTCCCTACTTTATTATGCGACTTTCTCGGATTGTTGCTCCTTCATCATCTTTTCAGCGGTTAAATAATCAAACTTACCGGTACCGGTAACAGGCGGGATTGCCATATAAACAACCTGCTTTGGTACCCACAGTTCACTTAAGCCGCTTTCCTTAAAGAACGCGCGTATTTCCGGCATATTGGCATTTTCTCGGTCTGTAATCAGCACCAGTTGCTCGCCTTTCATCTCATCAGGAACAGTCACAATGCCTTGCAAAGCACCGGGGTAAAGCTTTTCTAAAACTGTTTCAACCGCAGTTAATGATACCATTTCACCGGCAATTTTAGCAAAGCGCTTGGCACGGCCTAAAATCTTAACAAAGCCCTCGTCATCAACATCTACGATATCACCGGTATCATACCACTTATCAAGCGGCGGTTGTAAAACACCGGGCTTTTCTGACTTGATGTAGCCTTGCATAATGTTGTCACCTTGAACAAACAAACGACCACCCTCTTCCACACCGGGGACTTTCTCTAAGCGGTAATTGATCCCCGGTAAGAAACGGCCAACTGTGCCTTTTCTGATGTACATCGGCGTATTCAAGCATAATACAGGCGCTGTTTCCGTTGCACCGTAACCTTCCATGATGCGAACACCGAATTTTTCCATCCATAAAGCGGCCGTGGTTGCTTTCAACTTCTCACCGCCGACAACCGCATACTTCAAATTAAAGAAGTCATACGGATTGCCCATACGACCGTAGCCATAGAAGAAGGTATCCGTTCCGCAGATAATTGTGGCATTGGTATCATAGACTAATTCCGGAACAATGCGGTAATGTAACGGTGACGGATAGAAGAAAGTCTTAATACCGGAAAGCATGGTTAATATCACACCGACCGATAAACCGAACGAGTGGAACATCGGCAGGGCATTAAAGAAAATATCCGAGCGGTTAAATGCCAAAATACTGCTGATTTGATACCTGTTGGCCTGTAAATTTCTATGTGACAGCAATACCGCTTTCGGAAAACCTTCAGAACCGGAGGTAAACAAAACAACGGCCGTATCATCCGCACGACTGGCCGGAACACGGTTAGCCAAGTGACGGGCAAAGCCTTTTAATTTTGCTCTTAAGGAAATCTTTTTGGCAAACTCTTCTAAATAGACAATCTTGATGCCCTGCTCTTTTAAGGCTGCTTCAATATGCTCAAAATGACCTTGTTCTATAAACTTGTGGGCGGTAACAACCGTATTTAATTCAATGGTTTTAACGGATGAAATAAGTTGTTGTAAACCCAGCGAATAGTTTATCATCACCGGCACTTTATCCGCAGATATCAAAGCCCAAAAGCTGACAACATCCACCAATGTATTCGGCAACAACAAACCGATATACTTTTCTTCGGTAAATGCTTCTTGAAATGCCGTTCCCAAGATATAGCTCTTTTTAACTAAGGCATTATACGTTAACGGGTGGCGCGAAACGTCTTCGGCAATTTTATGATCCCAGCCGTGATCTTCGGCCGCTTTAATTAAGGAAACGAAGACATTTTCGTTTAAATCAGAAGTTTTATACATCATATCAGCCATGATATCATACAACTGCATGGATATCGCGTGACGATGCTCTCTACCCTTTAAGTCATCTTCACCGTTTAAGCTTCTGGGCGGTAAAACCTGCATGCTGATTTTCGGGAAAAATCTGGTCTTTAAGGTCTTATTTAAATAAGAGAACTTACTGTATTGGGCGCCGTTAATGCGTATCGGCACAATTTTGGCATCTGCTTTTTCGGCAATAACACCGGCTCCTTCATATACCTTCATTAAGCCGCCGGTGGTGGTAATACGCCCCTCCGGGAATATCATCACTTTGTGATTTTTCTTCATTTGCTCAATCATCTGACGCAAAGAAATCGGCGATGAAGGATCAATCGGGTAAAATTTAACCAAGATACCGCAGACTTTAATGTACCATTTATTATACCATTCCGTATTTAAGGCGAACATAATCTTTTCCGGCATGAAGGCAGCGATTAAAATACCGTCCAACAATGAGGTATGATTAGCAATTAACAAGCAACGACGACCGGCCTTCTTGAAATTTTCCAAACCGGTGATTTCAACACGGAATAATACGCTTAAAATAGCTTGTAAGATAGAACGCAACAAAGCATCCGGCACAAGCAATGAGGTATAGAAAAATGCCGCTAAGTTTGCAATAGAGGCATAATAGAATAAATCCGGTACGCTAAAGCCCATACTCAGCATTACAACGGCATATACCGCGGCAATCACCATACCTAAGGCGTTCATGATATTATTGCCGGCAATAACCGAGGCAGTGTGTGTTTTCGGCGCATGGGTTTGGATTAAAGCATTTAACGGAACAACATAAGTACCGCCGCTGAAGGCTAAGATAAATAAGCTTATGCTGATGCCCCAGGCACTCTTTCTGGTCATAAATTCTAAGAAACCGGCGGTTTCTGACGGGGCAACGTAATTTCTGGTTAAGAGATACAATAAATAAAGGCCGATACCCATACCCATAACGCTTAACGGTACATAGGTGGCATGGATAATCCCCTTTAACAATTTACCGCAGGAAATAGAACCGGCGGCTACACCGACCGAAAAGATAACTAAGAAGTATGTGATAACCGCAGGTGTTACGTTTAAGATTTTACCGGATAACGGATAAATCTGCACGGCAACCAAAGCTCCTATTGTCCAAAACCAGCTTGTGCCCAAAATACTGGTAAAAATCATCGGATTCTTAAATATAAGGCTTAAGATGGACTTTGTGGCCTTAAATACATTACGGGAAACTTCGGCGGTCGGCCGCGGTGCCGGTGCCTTCGGTATACGCTTGGAAGCCATTACCCCCATTACGGAAAAGGCTATTAACAGAGCTACGGCAAGGGAAATCGGCAAAATTGTACCCATAATCAAGCCCAGTAAAATGGCAATATAGGTGGTAGCCTCAATATAGGCATTGCCTTCCGGAAGTTCTTTCGTATCCAACAACTGCGGTAACAAAGCATATTTTATCGGACCGAAAAAGGCAGACTGTGTCCCCATTAACGTCAACAATATAATAAGTAAAGTAACACTTCCCGTCCACAAAACAACGGCAACTCCGAGCATTAAGCCCAGTTCGGCTAATTTCAGCAAACGTGCCAGTTTGTCGCGGTCATATTTATCGGCTACTTCGCCGGCGGTAGCGGAAAACAGGAAAAACGGTAAAATAAATAACCCGGCGATTATATTTGACAGAATATCGGCTTGTGAGGTTAAACGTACCGTTACCATGGTTAAGAGCGCATTTTTAAATAAGTTATCGTTGAGCGCTCCTAAAAACTGTGTCATCAACAGCGGAAAAAATCGCTTTGATTTCAACAGCTTCTTTTCATCTTCAGACATTGTTCTCTCCAAAAGTTCAGTCCAATATGGGGGTAAACTATCTGATTTTTACATAAATGACAACTATGAAAAATAAAAAGTCCACAGGGGGAACAAAGTTAAAACCGTCGCTTTTATTAAAAATTAACTTTTTATACGCTATAAATATGATATCAGCAGCAATTAGGAGATATTATACAATGGCTAAGCGTAAAATCAAAAAAGAATTTATTATGGCACCGATGCCGGTGTTAGTTATCGGAACTTATGATGAAAACGGTGTACCGAATGCCATGAATGCCGCTTGGGGAACGCAATGTGATTTGGATAAAATCGTTATCTTTCTTTCTAAGCATAAAACAACTGATAATTTGCAGATAAAAAAAGCCTTTACACTTGCTTTTGCAACGAAGGAAACATTGGTCGCTTCCGATTATTTCGGTATTGCTTCAGGCAGAAATATCAATAAAATTGAACAAGCCGGTTTTCACGCGCACAAGGCAGATTTTGTTGATGCGCCAATCTTTGATGAATATCCGGTAACAATGGAATGTGAAGTAGTGGAAATGAATAATGAAGGCGGTGATTACCGCTTGGTCGGCAAAGTGGTTAATGTGGTTGCCGAAGAATCTGTTTTAGACGGCAGAGGTCGGGTAGATTTGGATAAATTGCACCTTATTTCTTATGACAGTGTCACCAGATGCTACCGCGTGTTGGGATATGTCGTCGGACATGCTTTCCGTGACGGATTGGCCATTAAAAACAGAAAGTATGATGAAACTGCCCCGGAAGAAAATGAATAATTTAAAAAACACCGATTTTACCAACAACAAAAAAAGCACCCGCAAGGGGTGCCTTTTTTATTGGTAGCGAGAGAGGGATTGACTTCACTTCGTTCGTCGCACAGGCGCGCATAGGCTCTCGCCTACCGGCGTTCTTCCGCCCGCCTTGCGCTGGTAGTCGAACCACTTCTTCGTGGGTTCAAATCCCCGGTCTTTGTTTATTACCAACAAAAAAAGCACCCACAAGGGGTGCTTTTTTATTGGTAGCGAGAGAGGGATTCGAACCCACGACACAAGGATTATGATTCCTCTGCTCTACCGACTGAGCTATCCCGCCATCAAATGACGAGAGAATATTTACATATAAAAATTTCTAATGTCAATAAGAAAAATTTAAATGTGTGAATTTTTTTGGATGACTTCCGCACAGCGGCTTAAATTCAATATTTCATCTTGTATTCATTCAGACATTTTGCCATATCTAACGGTGTCTTTATCCGCTCAATACAGGTTATCGGCTCTTTGGGTATTTCACCTGATTGACAATTATTGCTCGCGCAACCGCTTAATAACAGCACTGCGACTGATGTCGGCATACCAATCAAATACCGCCTTATCTTCCTCAGCAGCCTGAGATAAATTCTCATTTTCTTTAATAAGTTTCTCTTTTTCATCATATATCCTCCTGATATTTTTGATTAAAACTTCGTTGTTTTGACGATATACCTCCTTTTGCCGTCGTTGGTCTGCCGCCTCCTTAAAATTGTAAACGGCAAACCATCCGACCAACAAAAACAAGGCTGTTAACAGTATTATCTGCTTCATCTTGTTTTCCTCTTCTTTTCCTATTCATCCGAATGCTTTTTATGAAACATTTTCCATAAACTCACGGGATCTTTTTCGGCTGACCTTAATAAGCTGTCGGCTATCATATATATTCTGACGGCAAATAATCCGGCGACACCGGATATACCGTATTTAACCGGTGTCGGTATATCCATATATTCGGTCAATAAACCGCATAACATACTGACAATAAAGGTTATCAGCATATCTCTTAAACTTTGCCTGACGGAAATAAACGGCTTTATCAATATGGTTATTAACCCGATAAACATTCCCCATAAACTGTATCCGGATAAGATTTCTTTTATCCTTTCCATCTTTCCCTCTTAAAATAAAATGATACTCGGTATCGTCATATCGGCTTCGGGAACCGTTTTCATATAGATACTGACACCGCCGTTATATGTTGCTGATACCGGCGCAAAATTACCGGAAAGAGCATCATTTGCGCTAAACATGACTGTCGGAATACGACTTGAAGTGGCACCGCTTAACGAAAGATCTACACGATACGGATAATCTTCATAAGTTTCATCAGATACAATATCGGCAACATTAACCGTAACATTGACGTATCTTTTTAAGGCAACGCCTCTAATTCTTGAATCTATTTCATCTTTATCATAGTAATCATCAAATTTAGCGGTTAATTCTTCACCGAGCGTTTCTATGTCAGACAATATTTCGGGAAGAGCCGTTATGCTTTCCATGTTTTGGCTGACTAATACCAATAATGACGTTATTTCTTCGCCGCTTGTTGCCGAGCCTTTGGGAATGCTCACACATTCAGCCACCTTATCACGTAATTGCTGTAAGGACATGATTATTCTGTCTAAAGATTTTTCATAATCCGTTGCCGGAAAATTTTCGCCTTCCATAAACTTCACTAATTGCTTTAATTCCACATCACGAACAATGGTTATCACCGTTTCTGCCACAGGGGCAACGGCAAAGGTGATTTCCCCGCCGCTTGCATCCTCTGAACCTTGAATCGTATAATCCGTTCCTTCGCTCAATAATGTATTGTCGGCATAAACCGCTATTTCTTTGTTGAAAAAATAAAACGGCACCGTAAATGTGGTGGTGGTACCATCTGCAACATAAACCGCTTTTCCTGTTTGACTTTGTATTGTCATGTTTTTTCTCCTTAAATGTGTTGAAACAAAAAAAGAGCCTTGAATACCAAGACTCTCTGTTGATTTAAAATAAATAAAGCTCCCTTTACAGAGAGCTTAAATGACTTTTTTGCCATTATGTTATTCTTTTTAACACAAACCGTCGGTGTTGTCAACCCCTGCACGGTGGTTCGTGTTCATATTATCTTTCAGGACCACCTGCCCCCAAGATATTGCCTTTAACGGTATTTTCGTTGTAACTTTGGGCAAATTCTTTTCTGTTGGCATAATTTAATTCTATGCCGTTATGAAAAATTTTGGCCAATCCCTTTTCTATTTCTATCTTTGTACCGTCGTTATATTCTATTTGGCAACCGTTTGCTGTCTTTATCCAATTAGATTGTATTTTATTACCTTTACCGTTTATCCAGCTTTCCGCCACTATTCTGCCGCCGTTGCCGGTAACCAACTGATGATTATTCTGAATAGATAAAATTTCTTTTTTACCTAAGCTGACCGCCTTGCCGTGACTGATGTAACTGAGAATCGTAAAATATTTATCGGCAAATATTTTATCTCCGGTTTTAGCTGTCATATACATTTTTTCCGGATTTTCAAAATATATCTGTATGCCGTTTTGATATTGAATACGTTTCTTTTCAAAATCCGCTTCAATCCCGTTATTTAACCGACATGCCGTTATATCCATATCCGTTATCGTAATGCTGTTGCCGTTTTGATATTCTTCGGTATAAGGACGAATTTTTCTGCCGTTTTGATTGTTGTCAAATACCGGACGCTTGGTATAACCTGCCGCATTGGTAACGCTTAACACTCTTTGTGAGCTGAAATCTATATCTACAACCATACCGTTTTCATGGGTGGCGCGATAAATATTATCCTGCACCAACTGGACTGACGGTGTGCGTGCTTCTATGCGCTCTTTTAGGGTTAAACAATCCTGTTGTAGGTTTGATAACATATCGGCAACGTGCGCATTTAACTCGTTATCCATATATTTATGGCTTAAATCATTGCGCAATCTCTTATATTCCATCCATTTTTCGGCTTCTTCCGTTGATATAATGTGCTGGCGTTTAATATAATCCCAGGCTATGACCGGTGTATAATTCTTACCGCAAAACAGACAATGTTGGCAAACCATATATTCTATATGTTGAAACCAATCCACATACTGCCGGCGTATCAGATAGCTGTTTATACGCTCGCCCATATCGGCCATATCCATACCGGCCTTGTCTATGACTTTAATATTCGGGTATTTTTTTTCTAAATTTTCAATGGTCGTCTCTTTTTTATCACTATGGTCGTAACCGGTTTCAATGTAAAGACCGTTATCTCCTTTTAAGGCAACATATTCTTCTATTTTTTGGAAAAAATGGGAATCGCTCTCCGTTTTGTTCTTAGCCAAAAAATTATCATTTAATATCTGCACCAACGGCAAAAAGATTTCGGCTGCCGATTTGTATGATTCTACACGTTGAGCTAACGGCATATCACACAAATTGCAGTATGAATCTAAATAACGACGGCGAACAGACGCGTTTTTAATGGTTTCGCTGTTATTAAACTTACCGATACCATCCAACGTATCCCACTGGTGATACATCAAATGACGGATATTTAAAAATTCCTGTAACTTAGAACCTGAGGTCAACAAACCTTCTTTTTCCGCCTGTGATAAATAATTATTACCAACACGGCGCCCTACCAATTCTTTGATGATTTTATGGGTTTCTTCCGCTAACAAAGATAAGGTGTCCAATATCATACTTTCAAACGGAGCTACCTTAAATGAGGCCATGGCTTCGGTTTGCATATACACAATGTCTTTGTTTTCTATTTTTCCCGTGGCGGGAATTTGCGCAAAAACATCTAAAATGCACATCATCTTTTTCTCAAACGAATCGTTAGCATAGGCTTCATCTATGGTTTTATTTTTATCGGTGTCTTTGTAAGTTACGACATACTTTCCTTCAATGATGAAGCGGGATGATGATAATTTTTCTTCTTTAGGATAGGCTATAACATAACGTTCTACGCGGTGCGGTAAGGCATTATTGCCGCTACGGACATTATACGTGGACGGTGCCGAGATAATCCCCTGCCCCTCACCGGCATATTGTGCAGATGTATGATTTAAGCTGATATAGCAATTATGGTTGCTTTCGGTTGGTTTATTGGCTAAAAAATCTTCATAAGCCTGTTTATCTTCCGGATGTAATACTTCGGCACACCACGGATTTTTTTCACCATATATGGCTTTGGCACCGGCGTCGGCTATTCTGCCGATTTGGCAACGTTTGACAACATCTTCTAAATTACTGACCAAAGATATATATTCGCGATAGGCCGCAAGCAAGCTTTCCCTTTTGGCAGGGCTGACAGAATTTTTATAAATACTGTTTTGTGTCCAAGCTTCAACCATTATGTTATATACCTTTTGTACGTTTGTGGAAGGAGATTATTGCCGAAAATTATATTTTTGTCAAGTTTTATTTTAATCTTTTTTTAAGCTATTTATGATATTGATATTGTTGATTTATTATAATTTCTTCTTTACGAAATAAAAAACTGTGTTATTTTGAGTAAAGATTTATATGTTTATCTTATCGGTTTTTACTGATAAAAGGGGCTATTATGAAATTAGGCGTTTGGGGATTAGTTTTAGGATTTTGGCTGTTCGGAGTTATGCCGACACAGGCAGACAGTTCTATTTATGATGTCGTTAATAATGAGGATATGGATACTTTTTCCGATATGGTCATTTTAGGTTACGATATTGATGATACGGACGCGGATGGTTTTTCCCCTTTGATGATTGCTTCTGCTCTCGGTAAACCTACTTTTGTACAGTTTTTAATTGATAACAATGCCAAAGTTGATAAACGCAGCTATAAGGGGTTAACTGCCCTGCACCGTGCGGCTCAGGCCGGTCATAACGAAATTGTTAATATTTTGGTTGAAGCCGGTGCTAATGTTAATATGCCGGATTTTGACGGAAATACGCCGTTAATGCTTGCTGTTGCTTCCAATCGCCGTTTTACCGCAGAATTGTTGGTTAAACTCGGTACGGATATTAACTTCCGTAATGCTAAAGGCGAAACAGCCTATAAGATTGCGGAAAAAAGACGTTTCAAAGAAATTATGGAATTCTTAAAAGAAAACGGCGGAAGATAGTTTTATTTATTTCCCCTTTTGGCCGGCTGTTATGTTTATAACAGCTTTTTTTTGTTTTAGGGGTTGCGGAGACTTTTTCTTATCCCTATATAACAAGTAAATTTGAAATAAATTGATTATCTTTTTTTAAGGAGCTTGTTGTTATGGCTGAAAAAATTGAATTTAAGACTGAAGTCAATAAACTGTTGGATATTGTGATTAACTCTTTATATTCCGAAAAATACATTTTTTTGCGTGAGCTTATTTCCAATGCATCAGATGCCTTAGATAAACTACGTTACTGGACTTTGACCAATCCGGATTTAGCAAAACCTGCGGCACCTTATCGCATTGTCATTACACCGGATAAAGATAAACATACGCTTACTATTTCCGATAACGGTATCGGTATGAACCGAGATGACCTTATTAACCATATCGGTACAATTGCCAAGTCCGGCACGGCGGAATTTTTACAAAACACTAAAGATAATGCGGCGGCGGTTGACCTTATCGGTAAATTCGGTGTCGGTTTCTATTCTGCCTTTATGGTTGCATCCAAAGTGGAAATTATCACCAAACGGGCTGACAGCGATAAAGCTTACAAATGGGTTTCAGACGGGGTTAACGGTTATGAAATTTCCGAAGCAACAAAAGAAACAAACGGTACGGATATTAAACTGTTCTTAAAAGATGATGCGCTTGATTTTGCCGATACCATTTATTTGAGAAACATCATCCACACCTACTCCGAACATATTGATTATCCGATTGTTTTAAACTTGGGCGAAGCCGGCGAAGAAACCGTTAATACCGCGGCGGCACTTTGGACCCGCAATAAAGCGGATATTACCGAAAAACAATATAAAGATTTTTATCAGCACGTTACCAAAAACTTTGATGATCCGTGGCTGACCATGCATTTTAAGGCTGAAGGCAGTTTGGAATATACCGGTTTGTTGTTTATTCCGACCAAAGCGCCTTATGACCTTTTTCAGCCGGACAGAATGACCGGTATCAAGCTCTATGTCAACAAAGTCTTTATTTCAGACAAGATTGAGGGCTTAATGCCGATGTATTTAAGGTTTGTTAAAGGTATTATTGACAGCGCCGATTTACCGCTCAATATTTCGCGTGAAATGTTGCAGCAAAATGCTTTAATCGCCAAAATCCGTCAAGGCGTGGTTTCAAGATTATTTAAAGAATTGAAGAAAAAGGCGGAAAATGAGGAAGATTACGCCACATTCTGGAATGCCTTCGGGGTTGCCTTTAAGGAAGGTATTTACGAGGATTTTACCAACCGCGAAGAAGTTGCCGGATTATCTCGTTTTTATACCACGAAAAATACGGATAAACTGACTTCTCTTGATGCTTATATTGAGCGGATGGGAAAAGACCAAAAAGCTATTTATTACATTACCGGTGATGATGTGAAAACCCTTTGTTGCAATCCGCAACTTGATGCCTTTAAGAAAAAAGATATTGAGGTTTTGCTCTTAACAGACCCGATTGATGAATTTTGGACACAAACGCTCATCTCTTACAAAGGACATGACTTAAAGCATATTTCCCAAGCTGATATTGATTTATCTTTTGAACGGAGTGAGCCGAAAGCTGATGAAGACGGCTTAAAAACTTTAATTGAAAAAATGGGCGAATGGTTTAAGGACGAAACCGGCAAGGTGGAAGCCACCGAGAAGTTGACAAACAGCCCGGCAACGCTTGCTGTTGAAGCCGGTCAGATGAGCATTCATCTGGAACGCCTAATGCGTAATCATCAACAAAAGACCAACTTTGACAGTACACGGATTTTGCAGATTAACCCCTACCACCCGTTAATTGTCAAATTAGCCGAGATGATTAAGGATAATGCTAATGAAGATGATGTTAAGGATGCTTCCATGCTTATCTTGGAACAAGCAAAAATTGCCGAAGGAGAAGCTGTTTCTAACCCGAGTTTGTTTAATGAGAAATTAAGTTCGTTTATTTTGAAATCTTTAGAAAAAGATAAACCGGCGGCTTAATCTTAATTATTGACAAAAATATTTTTTTGTGTTATTCGTAGAGGGTAGTGTTACCCTCTATTTTAATATCAGGTTTGCGGTTTTGAAATTTAGTCAGTTAAAATACGGATTGTTAATCTCTGCCACCACTTTTTTCGGAGGCAGTCAAATGCGTCTTTATGCGCAAGATAGTGCCGGTAAGCCGCAAAAAATTGAAAGCAAAATTTTTTACAAAAAGCGCTTTATGCAGAGTATTGCTCCGCAAAAACCGACTATTTCCGTTGATTTTATGGTGGATTCCATCAGAAATATGACTTCAAACGGTAATCTTTTGCCGGATATCAACGTTATCCAGCTTTATGCCGATTTGGATGATGAGGAAGAAGATGAATATTTAGACGGAGTTCATAATAAATTGGTGGCCGCGCATGAAATGTGGCACCGAATTTGTTTGATGAACGGGACTTTGGAACAACCGATGTCCGCAACACATTTTCGTACCGGACAGGATAACTTTGAAATTACGGCTTGTATCGCCGCCCTGTTGACATTTAGAGATATTTATTTAACGGCAACACCTGAACAGCAACAAAAATTACATCAAATATCTGATCCGAAAATTCAGATGTATCTGTTAGCGGTTGACCATGATATTGTTAAGCCTTTTTCCAAAGATAAGAAAGATTTTGATTTTGAAATGCAGTTTATTGCCAAAACGGTTTCTTCTTTTTGGAATAATACCATGTCTGCATCTTATGCCGATTACCATAATATGTTAACCGAAAATTCCGGCAGAAAGGAAATGACTTCTCCGATTTATGAGGCAAATTTCAAACACGATATTAAGCAAATGAATACTATCGGTGGGATTGATTTTTCTCAATATTATGATTTTACCGATATTCATAACCGTAAAGTCTTCCCTAAAGGGCAAGAGCTTGATACCAACGTTCTTTCACGCTCGCTTGATGAACCAAATTATGAAGCTTGGATAAATGAAAAAAGTCAATTAAAGCGTTTTTCACGGCAACGGATTGATTTACCCAATTTTGTTGCACCGCGTCTGATTAACGAACGCAATGCACGAGTCTTAACCGAACAGAATTTAGCTTATACCATTTTACCGCAAGCAACGGGGTATAAAGCTTATCCCAAAATGCAAATGATGTTTTTTGCCGCCATCAGCTTAAAAAAAGGAAGTGATACGTTCAAACTGTACCCTTGCGGCGCTTTGGATAAAATCAGTAAAGCTGATGATACCGGTCGTGCCAATGTTATAACTTTTTATTTTGACGGAAGTTTTGAAACAGGTAAACTCTTTAAGGGGAGAAAAGAAGGAATTTTTATTTATTACAACGAGCATAAAAAAGAAGTTTCCCGTTGTTTATTTAAAAACGGTAATGCTATTGATGGGACGGTTATTTTTCCTTTTAACAACGCCGTTCATTATTATCCTTACCGTGACGGGAAATTACAAGATATTAAAACCAAGCAGCTTTTCGGAAAATCTGTTTCCTACAAATTTAATGACAACAAGCCTTTTGCCAGTTTATTGTCACAATCTCTTGCCTTTCATGATGCCATAATGCCGGTAGAAAAACAGCCTGTTATTATGCATAATATTAAGGAAAATGATATTAAGAAAAACAATGAAAGGCCGAGCAAACTTATTAAGTTCAGACCGGTTTATCGTAAAGTCAATGATTCTCCCAAGCAAATCCGCCAGAAGAATAGTAAAATTGCCTCAAAGAAAGAGCCTGCCGGCGATATCAATGATGTACAAACATTAAAATTTCAACCGGTTTCTCGTTTGGAAGCAAGAAAAAATATGACAAAGGGGAATATTATGGTGCAACAAGCCCCTGATAATATTGAGATTTCTCCTATCAGCAACAAAAAACAAAGCAAAATTAAAAAAGTTTGTTCTCGTGTTGCCAATAATACAAAAAATGTCGTTAAGAAGAAGATTATGGCGGTACGGAGTTTTATGGTACAAAAGCGCTGATTGTCCTTTGTTTTCAGCCGTAAATGAAAAAATGTGCAAAAAATCAAAAAAAACACTTGCCAACTAAAAAAAACTTATATATAAACCTATCTCGTGACGGCCAGATAGCTCAGTTGGTAGAGCAGAGGACTGAAAATCCGCGTGTCGGGGGTTCGATCCCCTCTCTGGCCACCATTAAAAAAAGGGCACCTTTATGGTGTCCTTTTTTTAATGGTATTTACATTAGACAGGGGAGCGAACCCCTAGGAGGGGGTTCGACTACAAGCGAGAGGCGGGCGGAAGAACGCCGGTGAGTGAAACGAACGAGCGCCAGTGCGGCGGAGTGAAACGACGTCAACCCCTCTCTGGCCACCACTTTTGTTTTAGAGTACCCTGGTGATACTTTTTTTGTGTCTTGAAAATATCTTAAGAGAGGGGATCTCACCCCAAGGGGTTCGCTTGCTTCGTAAGTGTGCGCTTTTTTTGCGCGCACTAACTTCGCTTCGGACAAGCCAGTTGTAACGCTTGTTTTCAACAAGCTAACAACTGCTATAGCTCTCGGAACCAAAGTTCCTGCGAGCCCTCTCTGGCCACCACTTTTGTTTTAGAGTACCCTGGTGGTACTTTTTTTGTGTCTTGAAAATATCTTAAGAGAGGGGATCTCACCCCAAGGGGTTCGCTTGCTTCGTAAGTGTGCGCTTTTTTTTGCGCGCACTAACTTCGCTTCGGACAAGCCAGTTGTAACGCTTGTTTTTAACAAGCTAACAACTGCTATAGCTCTCGGAACCAAAGTTCCTGCGAGCCCTCTCTGGCCACAACTTTTGTTAAAACTTCCATTACGGTGCTTTTTTATACCTTATTGGTTATATTATCAATGTGAATATCTGCTTAAAGGTAACAAAGGCGCACTAAAAAATTAAGGGCAAGCCTTTCACGCCTGCCCTTAATTTTTTACTTTGTCTTGGTGCGCCTTTACAGCCTTACGGCTGTGTGCTCATGCCGCACAGGCACCGCTGCGCGCGGCGCGGTGTGCTTGCACACCCTTACTTTCTTTTGTGACTCTTGGCTTCCATCTGCGCTAATAACCACGCACCGACAACGGTAACAATCTTAATTATCCGCTGACGCTCCCTAACCCCTAATTTCCACCAAAAATTCCAACACCGCTTAAAAATGTTTTCTTCCTTCTTGGCAACAGTTGTCTCATTTTTTACGGCAACCGCTTGAGCCTCCTCTTTCTTCGGGAAATTCCACGCTCTGACCTTGCCGAAAAACGGCTTTAACATCTCGGCTATTCCCTCATCCGGCATAAACGCGCCATGCAACCGTTTTAAATTGCCGTCCGATGCTAAAAATAAACAATCACCCCTGCCAATTAAATTTTCCGCCCCCGGCGTGTCCAAAATTGTTTGCGAATCTACTCTTGAGGCAACCTTATAGGCTAATCTGGTCGGGAAATTGGCCTTTAATACACCGGTCACCACATCAACAGACGGACGTTGTGTCGCTAACATTAAATGAATACCGGCCGCCCTCGCCTTTTGTGCTAACCGCATTACGTCTTTTTCAACGTTCTTATTTGTCGCCATTAAATCGGCAAACTCGTCAATCACACAAACAATGTAGGGTAAATCCTGACCTATTTTATCATGATATTCCGATAAATTTTTAACCATATTCTCGGCAAAAACATCATACCGCCTGTCCATCTCTTGTGCCAATAACGATAAGGCTTGAACTGCATCATAACTTTCGGTAATAACCGGACCGTACATGTAATTTTGATTGTTGTAAATGCTAAACTCTATCTTTTTGGGGTCTATCATCACAAACTTAACTTCTGAAGGCTTTTTGGCGGCAATCAAAGATAAAATAAACGTGTTTAACCCTACCGACTTACCGGAACCTGTCGTACCGCCTATCAATAAATGCGGCATTTTGGCTAAATCGGCAAATAACGGCTCGCCTTTGATATCTGCGCCTAAACATATCGGCAAAGCATACTTTCCGGCTGCCTTCTTAAATGCTTCCGAAGACAATATGGCCTTAAAATCAACCGTTTCAAAATTATCTGCCGGAATCTCAAATAAAATGGCATTGCTATCTTCTGCCGGCTCGGCTCGTAACGAGGTCACGCCTAATTCGCGCCGGATATCTTCCAATGATGTCGTGATATTCTTTAATTTGGTACCCGGTGCCGGTTCAAATTCCACAATCTTTAATAACGGACCGCGCGTCTCTGAGATGATTTTGCCGTTTATACCGTAATTTTGCAACGCTGTTTCTAAATCTGCCATAATCGTTCCTTCTTTGCTTAAAAGTTCCAATTTATGGCGATTATATGCCATAAATTTTCATAAAATCAACCAAAAACATCTTGCTATGTGCTTAAATTTATGATAGCATGGGACATCTTTTGTTAATATGGAGAATAAAAGTATGCCAAATAACGCCCTTAGAGAAAAAATTGATTCAGATGTATGCAAAAAAGACTTCATGAATAATTGGCGACTTGAAAAACGCGGCAAGAGTATCAACGACTATGGTGATAAAGCTATACTGTGGGAAGATTTACAAAGAACAAAGGGGCAAGAAATTTTAATCCCTGTCAAAACAGAACATGGCAAACTTATTGTTCTTCCCAAAGAGAATATATCCAAATTCAAACAATGGTTGCATCAAGAAGAAGGTGTTACTGTTTTAGATAATTTAAGAGAAAAACTTAATTCAGATATCTCTAAAACTGAGTTCTTGGAACGTTGGCATGCTGAAAAAAACGGACAGCTTGTATGTTATGGAGAAAAAGGACTTATATGGAATACATTATGCGATATTGATGACCTAGATATCTTGATTAAGGTGAAAGCAGGTTCACAAAAAACTTTTGTTTTGCCTAAAGAAAATATCCCTATTTTTAAGAGATGGTTATATAAGGAATATCTTATTACTGTTCCCGATAATGTAAGAAAAATACTTGATACGGATATTACTAAAAAGCAATTTTGCCAAAAGTGGCAACTAGATAAAAAAGGAGAAATTATTGATTTTTCTGCCCAATCTAAACTTTGGGAGGACTTAGCAAAAATCGAAAAACAGACCATTTTGATAAAAGCACGAAATGTCAGCAGTTACGTTTATGTATTGCCTAAAGAAAATGTTTCGGCATTTAAACAATGGCTTGAAGAAAAAGGTATTGCAGTTAAAGAAAATGAAAAAGTTGTAAGAAATAAACTTAAAACGGATATTATAAAAAGTAAATTTATTCAGAATTGGATTTTAGAAAAAGGTGAAAAGCCTATAGAGGACTACTATGATAAAGCAAATTTATGGGATGAGTTACAAAAAACCGATAAACAAAATATTTTAATCAATGTCCAATCCGGAACCCATATGGTATATGCTCTTCCACAGGAAAATATTCCGTTATTTAAGCAATGGCTAAACCAAAAGGAAATCATTGTTCTGGATAAAAAGAAGAAAAAAATCAGGGACAAACTCACTTCTGATATTCTTCAAGGGCATTTTCTTAAAAATTGGAAACTTTTAAAAGACGGTGTAATCTTAGATTGCACAGCAAAAAGCAATATCTGGAATGAGCTAAAAGATATTGAAGGGCATAATATTTTAGTTAAGGTACAGTCAGGAAGTAACCAAACGCCTTATGTTTTGCCGGCGGAAAATATTACGCTTTTAAAACAATGGTTGTCTGAAAAGAAGGGTATTACCGTATTAAATAATTTAAGGGAAAAACTTTATACGGATATAACGAAAAAAGATTTTTATTACACTTGGCGGTTGATAAAAGATAAGAAAATTATCGGTGACAGAAAAGAAAAAGCCACGCCTTGGGAAAAGCTTGAGTCTTTGGGCGGAGAAAATATTCTTGAGCCAGTTCTGAGTGGTAAAAGTATAATTTTTGTTCTGCCTAAAGAAAACATCACGCTTTTTAAGCAATGGCTGCATAATAAGCAGGGAATTACCGTATTAAACGCAAGAGAAAAACTTTATACAGATACCACTTATAATCAATTTTGCAGCTGTTGGCAATTAACAAAGGACGGAAAAAAAGTAATTGAAGCCGATAAACAAGCTCTTTGGAAAGAATTGCAAAACACTGAGAAGCAAACGATTTTAATTGAAGTGTTATCCGGCCCTAATGTCCCTTATGTTTTGCCTGAAGAAAATATCCCGCTTTTTAAGCAATGGCTCAAGGAAGAAAAAGGCATTATTGCTGCAGACCCATTTGATAAAATCTTAGAATTGCAAGATAAAGCAGAAAATTCCAAAACACCAACGGAACGTCATAAATACCTGACACGTGCCGAAAAACTTTTTCGTCGGCTAAATCCTGATTCAACAAAACAAGATATCTGGTCTAACTATCTTGAAAAAATATCAGGCAAGCATAAGTAGCTTAACAGTAAGTCAAGCATATATTTTAAGACAATGCATTAGCTTTTTTATGCATCTATTTGGGGAGTGTTCAAAGAAAAAGCTTGTATTTTTTAAAAGATGAGCTAATAGTTACGGGAAGATTTAATTTTTAATGAGAGGATAACTATGTCTAATCCATTGGATACAAAAATAATAAGCAGACTAGCCGAAATCTTGGATAAAACAAATTTAACAGAATTAGAATACGAAGATGAAAGCTGCAGAATCTCTTTGAGTAGAAATCCGGTCGGAGCAACCGCTACCGCTTATGTTCCGGCACAACCGGCTTTAGCTCCGGTCTCAGCACCGGCAGTTGCTCCGCAAGCACCTGCAGAAACAGCTCAAAATACTGCTGACGAAGATTATACCAACAGCCCGAATGCTGTTAAATCACCGATGGTTGGTGTGGTTTACCTTTCCGCAGACCCGAAAACAGCTAACTATGTTAAACCGGGCGATAATGTGGTTGAAGGCGATACCGTTTGTTTGGTTGAAGCTATGAAAACCTTTAATCCGGTTAAGGCACACAAAAGCGGTAAAGTAACGAAAATTTTAGTTGAATCCGGCGATCCGGTTGAATATGGCGAGCCGTTGATTGTAATTGAATAAACTTTGAAAGGCTCTTTTCTATGTTTGAAAAAGTTTTAATTGCAAATCGCGGTGAAGTTGCTTTAAGAATTCACAGAGCTTGTCGGGAAATGGGTATTCGTACCGTTGCCGTTCATTCCGAGGCTGATGCCAATGCCATGCACGTGCGTTTGGCTGATGAGGCCGTTTGTATCGGGCCGGCACGTTCTTCCGACTCTTACTTAAATAAACAAGCAATTATTTCGGCCGCGTTGATTACCGGCGCTGATGCCATTCACCCCGGTTTCGGTTTTTTATCTGAAAATGCTGATTTTGCCGAAATGGTTGAATTGCATGGTATTACTTTTATCGGACCGACTGCCGAACAGATGCGTCTTTTGGGCGATAAAATTACCGCACGACAAGCCGCTATTGAGGCAGGTCTTCCGATTACTCCGGGGTCTGAGGCCTTGGAAAGTGTTGAACATGCCAAAGAGTGGGCTAATAAAATCGGTTATCCGGTTATTATTAAAGCCAAAGACGGTGGTGGCGGTAAAGGTATGAAAGTTGCTTTCTCCGATGATGATATCGGCGAGGCTTATACCATGGCTAAAGCTGAAGCAAAGGCAGCTTTTCCGTCTGATGTGGTTTATATGGAAAAATATTTACAACATCCGCGTCATATTGAAATGCAGATTTTGGCGGATAAATACGGTAATGTTATCCATTTGGGCGAAAGAGATTGCTCTATTCAACGTAATCACCAAAAAGTGATTGAAGAATGTCCGTCTCCGGCGCTTAACCAATCTCAAAGAAAAGAAATCGGTGACATTGTTTGCAAAGCAATTAAGAAAATCGGTTACCAGAATGCCGGCACGCTTGAATTTATGTATGAGGACGGCAAGTTCTATTTCTTGGAGATGAATACGCGTTTGCAGGTGGAACACCCGATTACGGAAGCTGTTTCCGGTATTGATATTGTCAAAGAGCAAATTCGTATTGCCTCCGGCGCCGCACTGGGTTATACACAAGATGATGTCCAATTCAGAGGACACGCAATTGAGTGTCGTATCAATGCGGAAGATCCGGAAACGTTTGCCCCTTGTCCGGGTAAAATTACCGAGTGGCATGCGCCGGGCGGTTTAGGTATTCGTGTGGATTCAGAAATTTATTCCGGATATTCCATCCCGCCTTATTATGACAGTATGATTGCCAAATTGATTGTTCATGCCAAAACGCGTAATGCGGCTTTAATGCGTTTGCGCCGTGCTTTGGAAGAATTTATCATCATGGGGGTTAAAACAACTATTCCGCTCCATCAGGAAATTATCTCGCAGAACGAGTTTATTGACGGGCAGTATAATATTCACTGGTTGACGGAATATATGAATAAACGCAACAAATAGGTTTGATATGCAAGAGAAATTATCAGTCAGAAAAGTTTATGTTAATGCCTATAGATATGTGGTCGGTCATCTGACGGCCTTTGCTTTTCTTGTCCTGTTTTATTTCTTGGGCAGTTTATTACCTATGTTCATCGGGCTGTCTTCTTTCAGACTGGTGATGCTCGTTTATTACTATCTGTTTCTTTATTTTGCCGCCGGATGCTTTTATAAACAGCAAATCATTTTGGATTTTCATGTTTTTACGGCGGCAGGATTGCGTTTTATTACCGCGATTATGCTGTTTTTGGCGGCGATTTTAATCTGTACGTTCGGAATTAATATCGCACTTAGTCTTACAAGGCATCTTTTTGCTGATGCTTCTGACTTTATTTATGCCGTTCTTAACAGCAGTATTTGGCAGATTATAAAATATCTGTTTATCTTTTGGTTGTTTATCATTTTCTTCTTAATACCGTCTTTTGCTTTTCTCTCGGAAATTACCGGCAAAAACCGCTCTACCCTGACCGCTTTTGCCAAAGCAAAAGGAAATATTGTTAAGATTTCTGTGGTGGCAGCGATTGCGTTTGCTTTAATGTATAGCCTTGTTGTCGTTTGTTTCTTCTTAAAAGTAAACGTTTTAGCCGCAGAGTTTATCCGTGACATTGCCTTAGTTTTTATGACGGTTGTTTACTTTAAGATGTATGATTTCTTCTATAAAGTACCACAAAGCAAGGGCAAACCCAAAGAGATGAAAATAGATAATGCGGTTACCGATAAGGAAATTAAATTGGCCGCGGCTGACGGTATGAATAAAAAAGTTGTTGCAGAAAAGAGCGGCTCACGCAAAGCTAAATCCGTTAAAACAAAAGGAGATGGGGATGTTAATCAAGGATAAAGATATCTTATCTGACGAAAAAAAAGATGTGAATATCAAACAGGTTAAAAAGCCGCGCATAAAAAAAGAAAACATGCACGCGGCGTGGGGAGATGCCTTTGATTATTATATCCGCGGGATTACCGAGAAGTATTTAAGATTTCGCGGCAGAGCCTCCAGACTGGAGTTTTGGGGATTTTTCTTGGTTTCCGGTCTTTTGTTTTTGCTTTTAAGCGCGCTCGGTAATTATGCCGAAATTCCGATGCTTGCCTATTACTATGCGATGGCAACGGCTATTCCGGCAGTAGCGGTAACGGCACGACGTCTGCATGATGTGAACAAAAATGCTTTGGTTTATTTGGGAATTTTTGTTTTAACCGTTATCAGTGCGGTTATTCTCGGTTGGTGGGCTTTAATCCCGATTTTATTGTGGACGGTTGTGCTTATTCGTATGCTTTCCATGGAAACGGATATCAGCGAAGGTTTATACGGAGCGGCTGATGAAAGTGATGAAATTTATGGCGAGGACAATATTCGCATTATCCGTAAATTCCGCTTTCTGGCTATTTTCTTTACCGGCCTAATCTTAGCACTTTCTTTTGTACGCTTTGACGATTGGAGCAGACAGGCACAATTTATGGCGACCAATGATGCTATTATGGAAAAAATTGCCGAGGACGGCAGAAAGGCTAATATGTCTGAGGCACAAATTAAGGCGGCGCAAAAACTTATGACGCAAACCTTGAAATCTTGGACAGGTAAAACCGTGCAAGAAAATGATATCAATGATGCTATCGCTAAATCCTTAAAGATGATTCAGGAAACCAAAGTGCAATAGGCTTTTTCTATGACTAAACCGAGCAGAAAAATATTTTTAGGGATTTGTTTTTTTGCTTTTGCGCTGTGTTTGGGCCTTTTATTTTTTCAACAGACAAAACCGAAAGTTTTTTTAACAGATGTGGCAAACAGCTTAAATCCTGTTGCTCTGCACCAACTGAAAAATAAAATACAACATACTGATCTTCAAAAAGATATAGATATTTACAGCGGAAATTTTATTTCTTCCAAGATACCGCATGTTAAATCTTTTGAACATATTAACGTTTTGTTCTTGGGCGGAATTAAGTTTGTTTCTCTTGATGACTTAACGCAATATGATTTTATTTTTACAAGTACACTTTATTTGCATAACTTTCTTAAAGCCAACCATATCAAAAGCTATTTACTGCCTTTATTTATTGAAGATAAAAAAATTAAGCCGTCAGCTTGTGCATTACATCCTAAAAATAAAAATTGTTTTGTGCTTGTTATCGGCGACCAGCCGGAAGTTATTAAAGTTTTGAATAAAACAAACACGGCTTATCTTCACTATATAAAATTAAATCAAAAAACTGAAAAACATCTGCTTTCTAAAATGCAGAATATCAGCAGTATTATTGTTAACAATTCGGCACCGGTTAATGATTCCATGGATACCGCCCCTTTGCTTTTGTATGCCATTTCCCGCCATATTCCCGTTTTAAGCGACAATGTGCTTAATATTTACGGGAATACCAATATGAATAATATTAACTTTACCGTGCTTTTTGCCGATACGTTGAGCTATTATACATATGAAAGCGATATTTATGACTTTTTGAATTGTCCGGATTGTCGCTTAAAAAAAGCGGAAAAGGCCTATTTTGTTCTTAAGCATTTATATACGACAGAAACGGCTGCTCAAAACATTGCTTTTTCTTTAGTTTCAAACGAAGATTTTGTACCCCGTTTGAAAAATTTGATAACGATTATTGCACCGACACACGCCGGCCTTTATAATAACGGCGATTATTGGCTTTCCAAAGATTTGGAACACGCTTTTGAAAAGATAAAGCTGAATTCTCTGACTGTTTTTAATACAAGCCTTTATCCGCATTTGGGCGATAGTTCGGTTTATATCCGCGGCACAACCGTTCTTGATAAAAAATATGTGCGAGAAAATCATGTTTCTCTGATGTATCTTATCTTCCCTTATACGGATAAAGATAATGTTTATGATTATGCACTATCCATGCAGGAAGAATTCGGCTATGTTGATGCGGTTGCCATATCTTCTTTTAAGGTTGCCGAAGCTGCGCAAAAACTGGGAATTAAAGCTTATTATTTACCGCAGTTTACGAATGCGGAGAAATTTTATCCGGAATTTGATGAAAGTAAAAAATCCGAAGTTTTGTTTGTGGGGCAAAATGATTTTTATCGCAAAGCACCACGGTTGGTTTATGATGCCGGACTTCCGATTACAATTTACGGCCCGAAATGGGACGGATTAGCTCAAGCGGAATATGTTGATAACAAAATTTTACGCCAATATTACAGTTCGGCTAAAATTGTCTTAAATGATACCAGACCGGATATGAAAAAACTCGGTTTTATCAGCAACAGAATTTATGATGTGACAGCTTCGGGCGGGTTTCTTATTTCCGATTATATGAAAGAGATTGAAGATATTTACGGCGACAGTATTCCGATGTGGAAGAGCGAAGATGAGCTTATAGAGCTTATTAAATATTATCTTGCCCCCGAACATGAACAAGAACGCTTGGAAAAGGCAAAACGTGCAAGAGAAATTACGCTTAAAAACTTTACAGCTGACATTGTTGCTAAAAAATTTATTGAAATTATTGATGATATCAAAAAAGAAAAAGGTATTGCCCAATGAAAAAATATATTATCATCACATCACTGCTTTTTCTTTTTATCTTAGGGCTTATCGGCTTGTTAGGGCAACCGAAAACTGCTTCCGTCTTTATTCGTTTAGATGATAGTGTTGAGGGCAAAATTCGCCCTTATGCCGAGGCACTTGTTGATGAGATGAACAGAAATAATCCCCCGCTTGATAAACCTTATGTACTTTATACGGCACGCTTTGAGCTTCAATCTCCGATCAAAAAATTGAAAAACTATGATGAGAAAGCCGTTCTATGGCTTGGTGGTGAAAAGGTGATTGATTTTCGGGAGATGAAAAACTACGGCACGGTTTTAATTGCATCTTCTTTATCGGCACACCTTTTCCCGAAAGCTTATTATTTTCCGATACCATACGTTGCTCACAATACGGAGAATAGAAAACCGCAATTTTACGCGCTTATCAATACACCGCCGCTTATTGAAGATATCTTAAAAGAGAAAAATCTGCCTTATCGTTTATATGATACGGATAATTTAGATGAAATACGCAAAGATATGCCGTTATTTAAGGCTTGTTTTGTGCAACATGCAGGACTTGATAAAGCTGATGTTAATCTTCACCCAGTCTTTTTGGAAATGGCTTCTTCAGGTGTTCCTCTTATCGGCTATCGTGTTGAGGCAATCGCTAGCAACGAATTAAATGTTTTGGGCGATTTGGTGCTATACGGGCGAACAAAAGATGATGTTTTATCCTTAGTTGAAAAGATTGAAAATAATACTGCGGAAATATCTGACATTTCCGAAAAAGAAAAAGTTTTTGTTCAAAATATTTTGGATATAAAAGCACAAGCTAAACGTTTAACTCATATCCTTAAACTTAGGAAAAATTTGTATTTTAATCTTAATGCTGATGTCAACATTGATACATTCGGTAAAGCCGGCGATTACCATTACGGCGATTATTGGCTCGGGCATGATTTGGGACAGGCGTTGGAAAATAAAAAAATCAGCGTTTCTTATTCTTTTTTGCATTTTCCGCTACTCTATAAAACAGGCGTTAATCTGATTATTCGCGGAAATTTCCAACAAATTAACCACATGGGTAAAAATATCTTTTGGCTCGCTTATCCGTTTTTGGTGGCAGAAGATCAAACTTTGGAACAATACGGAGAATATATTGCCGGTATTTGCAAAAATTATAATGCCTTTGCGGTGTCTTCTCAAAAACTTTATCATTTTTTAGAAAATAAATGCCCTAACCTTTCCTATATTCCGCAATTTACGAATACGGAACGTTTCTATCCGGATTATGATGGGAAGGTTAAATCAGAAATACTGTTTATCGGCAATGCTCATTATAAAAGAAAAACGCCTGAAATTGTTTATAGGGCGGGACTGCCGATTAGTATATACGGAAATCGTTGGGAAAAAGGTATGGCAAAAGATACCTATATTGATAATCGTATTTTACGCAAATATTACAGCTCGGCAAAAATTGTCTTAAATGACACTTTGCCTGCCATGAAAAAATACGGTTTTATCAATAATCGGGTGTATGATGTCACGGCTTCAGGCGGTTTTCTTATTTCCGATTACATGCCAGAAATTGAGGAAATTTACGGGGATACAATTCCGATGTGGAAGAGTGAAGATGAGCTTATTGAACTCGTTAAATATTACCTTAATCCGGAACATGAAGCAGAGCGCATGGAAAAGGCGCAACGAGCAAAAGAAATTACATTAAAATATTTTACTTCCGAAATCGCAGCCGAAAAATTTAAGACCGTTCTCAATAAAATTCGTTGACAAGAAAATTTTACAGCCTACTATAAATGCTATTCGTATTATACATCTGTGAAATTATGTCTTTAAAATAATAAATTATGGAATTTTTAAATTTAATCAGAGAAGGTAAACATGCGGCCATCATCCGCTATGTGAAAGAGTGTAAGTGCTTGGCTTCTTACCAAGAATTAGCTTTGGTGGAACGCGGCGAACATGAAGAAATTATGAGCTATATCGCTTATCATTACTTTGAGCCGGAATCTTTCAAAACTTTTTTGGATAGAGGAAAGCTTAATGAGGTGCGTTTCTATCTGGCTTGCGACCAAATTGTTTATGATGATGCGGCGCTGTTGGAACTCGGTAGCGGTGTCTTAAATGATTATGCAGACTATTTGGTGCGTCATCATGATGCTTATACCGAAACATCTTGTGATGGCTATGCCAACCGCTTGGAATATGCCCAATGTCTTCTCATCAAAGCAGGCAACCATTGTGTCATCAGACGCTACATTACTAAGGCCTGTTTGCAACCGAAAGCGCTTAAATTGTTGCGCAAAAAAGGACAACCGGAAGATAATCTGGTGTATGATTTAAAGTGGAAAATCAAATAATTTTTCGCTTAAACTTTCAAAACTCTGCCGTTGGTGACAGAGTTTTTTTTGTGCCTAATTCCATATCCGCGGTAGTGATTTCTGACTGTACCTGATACCGTGTTTTAAGTTGATATAACCGCTGTTGTCAAGCAATACGGGACGACCGTCATATATCACTTTTCCTGAAGAAAAACGGATACGCTTTTGGCAGATACATTCATCTTTATCACATTCTAAGCCGGCTTTTTCATCTATATTTTCTTCAGGTAATTTGTTCGTCCACAGTAGGGTTAAAAATTTATTTTTATGCCACGGGGTTTGAGATAGCTTACCATCATTGGTGCGACAGGCAAAAGTGGTACCATCTTTATCAAACACAAAATCAACATTCGGTACGGTAAAGATACTTAAAAAACCGATTATGATAATTATTATCCCGCAATAACGCCATCTTTCCTGCCAGATACAAAGCCATAACATACCTAGTGTTATCAGGATAATTCCCCATTCCGGCATCATGGCAATCCCCTCGCCTGATTTAGCACCCGATAAAGATGATACCCATGAGGCGATATTATTTAAGATATAAACACCGGTACTTAACAGCTTCAGCCATATTGTACCGAAGCCCAAAACAAAACAGATTAAAAACAACAATAAGGCCGGCATTATCCAAAATGCGACAATCGGTCCGGCCAACAAATTACCCAGTGTTGTATAAACCGATATCTGGTGAAAATAATATAGGCTATACGGCATGGTCATCAAACTGGCAATTAAATCCGTGATGATAACGCCCATCAGATAAGCACCGATTTTGCCGTATATATTTGTTGCGGCATACCATTTATGCAAACGTGCCGCGTTCTTTTCATAAAAAGCTACAATGCCCAAAACCGCCGAAAATGACATTAAAAAACCTACCGATACCACAGCTTCCGGCATAATACTGACAACAATTAAAACCGCTAATGCCCATAGCCTTAAAGATACCGGATGGCGATTTATTAAAACCGCCAATAAGACGCACATTATCATGATAAAGGCGCGGATACAGGATATACTCTGTCCGGATATTAAAAAATAACCGCAAGCTAAGATAATGGAAATAACAGCGGCCGGTTTGCGACGATGAAAATTACCGGAACCGAACGGCAACAGCAGTAATCTGATAAATAAAAAGGTCAGCAACGCAATCATGCCCATGTGCATACCGGAAATTGCCAAGATATGCGCCAAACCGGCAGTTTGATATTCGCCTCGCTGAGCTTGAGTTATAGAGTGGCTATCACCGATTGCCAATGCTTTAATGACAGCGGCTTCTCGTGGCATAGCATAAGAATCTATTTCATGAGCAATGCTTGCTCTTATTTCTTCAAGCTTTTGCTTGAATGCAGATGGTGTTTTTTCGCAATCTTTTTCATAAAATCCGCTAATTGCATAACCTGAAGCATTGATTTCATTATAAAAATTTGCACGCAGAAAATCATATTTTCTTAGCGGATTTACACTCATATCTTTAGGAAACTTAGCAACCGTTTCCACGCATATTCCGGGTTTAAGCCATGGTATATTTTGCCCGGTTGTTATTCTGAATTTGCCTTTTAAATCTTTCTCATAGTTATTAACGTCTGTCAGTGTTATTCTTGTTCTTTGAGCATAATTTGTATCTATGTTTTCAACATATCCTGCTAAATACATGGTTTCGGGGATATTTTCTTCTAACTTGTTTTTTTGATATAGGGCATTGGCTTTGGCAATACACAACCCTAAGGTAAAGACGGCTAAATAACTTAATATCTTAAACTTACCATCTTGTTTGCGATAAAGGTATAACAGCAATAAAACGGCTTCTAAATAAACAATCACCACCCATGTCGGCAATTCCCACGGTAAACCGAAATAAAATGCCGCACCCAAGGCATAACACACGGCATACCATATAATCAGACTTTCGGCCTCATATTGATAATTTTCCGCGGCATAAAGCTTTAAGTTTAAAAACTGTTTTTTTAACCACCATATCAACGCTTTTTATACTCCTTAATTGCCGAAAGGACAATTTCGGCGGCACGGTGGCTCGGTTTTGCTTTTCCGAAACCCAATTCTTTGCGCAATATATCAAACCCTGTCTGTTCACGACGATATAATTCGGATTTTTGATTTAATAATTCTTCGGTTGTCGCTAACAGTTTTTCTTTGGTACAGTCTTCTTGCAATAATTCGGGAACAATTAGTTCATCCAACAATAAATTGGTTAAATTGACGTATTTTATTTTGGTTAAGCGACGGGCTAACCATGCCGTTATTGCCGGAACCTTATAGGCAATTAAATGCGGCACATTAACAATGGCTAATTCTAAGGCTACCGTACCGGAAGCGGCAATGGCTGCAACGGCACATTTGGCGGCGGCATAGCGGTCTGTCTGTGTGGTTAACACCAAAATATCCTCACCCTTTTCTTTTACCATCATTTTAACGCGATTTTCTACGGTTTTAACCGTGGGTAAAACAAAAAACAATTCAGGGTGCTTTTTCTTTAATTCGGCGACCGTATCTAAAAATACCGGCAATAAATTAGCGACTTCATTATGGCGCGAACCGGGGAGGATTAACACAACCTTTTTATCTTTAGAGATATTATATTGCTCAAGAAAAGATTGACCGTCTGCTGATACCATGGAGCTTTCTATCACCGGATGACCGACAAAATCCGTCTTTAAATGATATGGGGTAAAATATGCCGGCTCATTCGGAAATAAAGTCAGCAAGCGGTCTATGTATTTATACATTGTTCTTGCGCGACGTTTTTTCCATGCCCAGACTTGCGGTGCGACATAATGCATTTGCAAAACCTTAATACCTTTTTTACGCAGCGCCTTATGTACGCGCGCGGAAAAACTCCAACTGTCTATGGTGATGACAACATCAGGCTTTTTTTGTTCTATATCGGTAACGGTTTCTCTTATTCTTCTTAAAACTTTGGGAATGCTGGGAATAACCTCAGCTAAGCCCATAATCGCCAAATCGCTGATATTAAAAAGGGATTTCATACCCTCTTTTTCCATATTTTCACCACCGACACCGGCAAACTTTACCTTCGGTTCCATATCTTTTAAGGCACGCATCAATCTGGCACCCAACATATCTCCCGATGGCTCGCCGGCAACTAAATATATCATCATTTTTCATACTCCGTCGGTACGATACCTTTAATAAACAAGCCGTATTTGTTGGCTAATTTGATGACTTCTTTTTCATTAACAATCAGCGCATTACCGGCATGAACGGCTATTCCCTTAAACCCGCTTTGATGCGCATTTTCAACCGTTCTCATACCGATAGTCGGCAAATCAACCCGCATATCCTGTTCGGGTTTTCTTAATTTCACCAATACCGGGGTTTTACCTTTACGCAGATATTCTTTACTACGCAATATCAATTTATCCGTCCCCTCAATGCCCTCAACGGCTAAGACTAAACCTTGTTGAACGACAACCGACTGACCGACATCAAGCTTACCCAAAGCTTGAGCCACTTCCACACCGCGGCGGATATCTTCTTCATCTTCTTTATCCGGCTTTTTCTTGGTTAAGATACCTTCTTTAACCAATAAATCCGGCACGACTTCCTGAATACCGACAACACGCATACCTTCTTTTTCTATCTCTTTAACAAGCGCGCGCAAAATACCGTCATCCCCCAAAGACTTAGCGCCGATTTTAGCAAAGAATGCGGCGGTGCGCATATCCGGCACCAAATCCGATAAAGTCGGGCGTTTGATGGCACCGATTAACACCACATCTTTAACATTTTCTTCCTTAAAGCGTTTAAAACCGGTACCGGCCTGACCTATTCTTATCCATTCAAAGTTTTTTTGAGATTTGAAAAATTCCTCATCCGCATTGGTTTGGATGGCCAAAGCATAGTACGGATAATCATGTTTTTGGCACCATTCTATAAGCTGCCCGGGTAAATCCCCGCCGCCGGCAATAATGCCTAATTTGCGTTTTGGTGTTTCTGTGGCAGTGGTATCAGGTGTTTTTGATTTTGGCATGGCAATACTCTTTAAACATTTACTTTCCCCTTTATTTCTAGCATACAAAAAATTTTATGCAAAAGATTAAAAAATATTATTGACAATTATTTTATTAGTGTTTATATCTCTCTTTGTTGCGGTTATTACCGTTTTTATTTATCGCGGGGTAGAGCAGCCCGGTAGCTCGTCAGGCTCATAACCTGAAGGTCGTTGGTTCAAATCCTTCCCCCGCAACCAATAAAAAAGCCACCCCTTGCGGGTGGTTTTTTTATTGGTTATAGAGAGTGGGCTTGAAGCAACGAAGGAGTTGGTTCACTACAAGGACTAGGCGAGACGGAAGTATCGCCGGTTTGCCTTTGGCAAAAGTCCGCCCGTGCGAGCGAGCTTTTTTTTATAAAAAAACGAAGCTCAAATCCTTCCCCCGCAACCAATAAACCACCTAGCTTGTTGTAGTTAGGTGGTTTTCTTTTTGCCTAAAACGTTCAAAATCGCCAAATCATCAAGTGTATCACACATGTTATTTAAACAAATCTGTAATATCACCTTGTGGAATATGATCTTTATAAGGACTTACAACCCTAGGTTTAGTAAAATCAACATCTTTCAAATTCACCTTAAATGTTAAAGGTAATAAAGCAGAATCAAAATAAAACACTCCGTTCTTTACATCAGATACCGTACGCCATAAAGTAGATGTATTATTTAAATGCTCTGTGTCAAAAACTAATCCGTACGGAGTAGAAACACCGCGCATTAAAGAAAGTATCATAGCTACTGTTTGGTCAGCAAAGGTGTATTCCGGAATTTCTGTTTTTATTTCGGAAAAAGGGTTGTTTACCATCTGATCCAGCCAGCCCGTTAAATATACAAAACGAGCTTGTGATAGCGATGAGCCAGGCATACCGCCTTCAATTCCGGCCTCCTTAAAATAATCTCGTATGGC
>Ga0247610_10000482_pt1 | contig 55855 bp, 54 predicted proteins | sample 174DNAGHGhighgp2_FD_193483 | JGI IMG/M metagenome (GOLD analysis project Ga0247610, IMG submission 193483) | Sheep rumen microbial communities from Palmerston North, Manawatu-Wanganui, New Zealand - 1742 DNA GHGhigh gp2 | ecosystem: Host-associated > Mammals > Digestive system > Stomach > Rumen...
TCATCGGATGATCTTCTACTCCCATCCACTGAAACTTTCCTGTCGCCATCAAGTGCGTACAACGCTCAGCTCCAGCTACTGCCGGATTCACCAAATAATAATTGAAATGGTATTGATCGCATACTATTTCCTCTTGTGCATTCGCTTGGAATAGTGTCACAAGCAACGCCAACACAGTTATTATACGACATTGATTTTTCATCCTTATACGTTTTTCATCGAATTAGTAAATAATAATGTACCTGAGTACATAGTCGGACAAAGATAGGTATATTTCTTAAAAAAGCAAAAAAAGATGATGATATTTTTAGTCGTATTTCTCCATAATAATGAGAACAGGCCTTATAATTTCATCTTATAAACTTATTAATCAGAAAATTAACAAAAAAGCATTGCTAACAAAAATCAATAACAATTATTAACAAAAAAAACATGTACATATCCTATTATGGATTGTTTTTTCAATAAACGAGGTGATAATTTCAGCAAACGCACCTAAATGCAAAAGGAATCAAGCAAAAGAAAAACTCCCTATAATCTATTCGATTACAAGGAGTTTACAATATTAATACAAATTGATTATTTTTTATTCAAGTACAAATCAACTTCAACTGCACAAGCAACCGTACATCCTACCATTGGGTTATTACCAATACCAAGGAATCCCATCATCTCAACGTGAGCAGGCACTGAAGAAGAACCAGCGAATTGAGCATCAGAGTGCATACGTCCCAATGTATCAGTCATACCATAAGAAGCAGGGCCTGCAGCCATGTTATCTGGGTGCAATGTACGACCTGTTCCTCCACCTGAAGCAACTGAGAAATAAGGTTTACCAGCTAATACACGTTCTTTCTTGTATGTACCAGCAACTGGGTGTTGGAAACGAGTTGGATTAGTTGAGTTACCGGTAATAGAGACATCAACATTCTCTTTCCACATGATAGCAACACCTTCACGAACATCGTCTGCACCATAACAGTTAACAGAAGCACGTTCTCCCTCAGAGTAAGCAATCTTCTTAACAACCTTCAACTTACCAGTGAAGTAGTCAAATTTAGTTTGAACGTATGTGAAACCGTTGATACGAGAAATAATCTGAGCAGCATCTTTACCTAGACCATTCAAGATACAACGCAATGGTTTATCTTTTGGTCTTGATTTGTTAGCCATCTTAGCAATCTTGATTGCACCCTCAGCTGCAGCGAAAGACTCGTGACCTGCCAAGAATGCGAAACATTTAGACTCAGGAGAAAGCAAACGAGCAGCCAAGTTACCATGGCCTAAACCTACTTTACGATCATCTGCTACAGATCCTGGAATACAGAATGATTGAAGACCTTCTCCGATATATTTAGCTGCTTCAACAGCGTTTTTAGCTTTTTCTTTCAATGCGATAGCAGTACCTACTACGTATGCCCATTTAGCATTTTCGAAACAGATCATCTGAGTTTCCTCACATGTCTTATATGGATCCAAACCTGCCTTGTCGCAGATTTCGTTAGCCTCTTCTATTGATTTGATGCCGTGTTTTGCCAATGCAGCATTGATTTGCGCAATACGACGATCTTGTGATTCAAATTTAACTTCTCTAATCATAATAATCTTGAATTTTGAATTTTGAATTTTGAATTATCTTTAAGACACATCTCCATGAAATAATATATTCCGAAAAAGATGTTTCCATCTTGATAGAGAGATCTAATAACTAAAATTCAAAATAAAGTTTATATTATTCTTACGTATTCTAATTAAAAATTCTTAATTCAAAACTCTTAATTATTCCTTACGTGGGTCGATAGATTTTACTGCTCCATCTTCCTTCTTAGTACGTCCGTAAGTTCCTGTCACGCTCTTCAATGCCTCATCAGCAGGAACACCTTTCTTCACTGCATCCATGAATTTACCCATGTGAACAAACTCATAACCGCAAACTTGGTCGTCCTTGTCAAGGAACATCTTAGTAATGTAACCTTCAGTCAACTGTAAGTAACGAGTACCTTTTGCTTTTGTACCATACAAAGTACCCATTTGACCGATCAAACCTTTACCTAAGTCTTCCAAACCAGCACCGATAGCCAAACCGCCTTCAGAGAATGCTGATTGTGTACGACCATAGACAATCTGTAAGAACAATTCACGCATAGCTGTGTTAATTGCATCACACACCAAGTCGGTATTCAAAGCTTCCAACAAAGTCTTACCTGGAAGGATCTCTGACGCCATTGCTGCAGAGTGAGTCATACCTGAACATCCGATAGTCTCTACCAAACATTCTTCGATAACACCTTTTTTTACATTCAACGTAAGTTTACATGCACCTTGTTGAGGAGCACACCAACCAATACCGTGAGTCAAACCAGAAATATCTTTGATTTCTTTTGCTTGAATCCATTTTCCTTCTTCAGGAATTGGAGCTGGTCCATGATTAGGACCCTTGGCAACACAACACATTTGTTGCACTTCATGTGTATAAACCATAATTTTACTTTTATATGATATAAATTAGAAAAAAATCGTTCGATTCAAATCCAACTACAAAAGAAACAAAAAAATCGCACACAGCAAAATTTAATCCTATGTTTTTAGAAGGGATAACTGTGTGATTTTTCACTTATAAAACATCTGCAGTTGATTATTCACTTTCCTCACTAATGACGAATCTATTGGCGATGTAAAATCCTCATTCAATCCTGCATCTGTTAACTGACATTCTCCGCTATAAAGCAGATTCAAAATATTCTTTTCGGAATCAATCATACCTGCTCCAATATATGTATCTACAAGTAAATAATCACGCTCCTTTTTTTCGTCTAAATAGGTACCCATGGAATAATCCGATGGCGCATTTTCTGTCCCGAATAGATCTCGCATAAGTGTTGGGACTAAATCGTAATGCGCTGTCCAATGTTCATATACAGCAGGAGTCGCCTCTGGATGATAATAAATCATCGGCACACGAATCTGGGCATCTGAAAAATTTCCATTATGTCCCCAAAAACCATGGTGATTATCATTAAATTCTTGTGCATGATCACCCGTAAATACGACTATCGTATTTTTTAACAAGTCTCTCTGTTCGAGTTCGTTTAATATACATCCGACAAGACTATCCAGATAATACACCATATTTTTATACAAGTTGAAAAATTCCGTAGGATCCGTATCATTCCCCAATTGCTCATAATGGGCAATGCTCCATGATGGTTGAAACGGTCCTTTAAAATCATCTGGTTCGATCATGCTATGCAGAGAATCGAAAAACAGAAAAGAGAAAAAAGGCTTTGTTGTGTCTCGTTCTGCTAAATAGTGAATATAATTAACTGTCAATTTTTGATCTCTCTGCCATGCATTCATTCCCTCCGTAGGATCACACTGGTCTGGCACCATCTGAAATACCGTCTTATCTAACGGTGGATTACGAAGCGATGCGCTAGGAAACAATCGAACATCATACTTTTGTCTAGAAAATTCCTGCATCAATACAGGTGAAATAGACTGCTGGTTGAAATCATTAAAATAGACGCCCGACAATCCATAGAAAATAGAAAAAACGCCCGATTTAGTACTATTACTGCAACTATAATGATTTTTATAGACCACTGCCTTTCGTGCAAAGCGATAAATATTCGGTGAACATATCGAATCCATGGTATCATACCGCCATGCATCAAAACCTATTATCAATAAATTCTTATCGGCAGCATGCGTCACAATCTCTTTTTTAGGATATGAATAGGTCCTTCCCTCCCCTTTTAAGTGATTCATCATACTATATGCTGGAAAATACTCATTGGGATAAAATGGCACTACTAATGGAAAATGACTTTCAACAGCAAGAATGGAACGATCTTTATGAAACAATCCCCATGTTCTGTAGCTCTGGACTGACAACAAAAGAATGCCCCACAACGGGAAAAGCCAGAAAATTTTCCCTGAGGTGAAACGTTTCGCACATCGTTCCGCTAATTTAAATAGGACGTATTCAATTCCTAACAACAAAAGAAGAAACAGAACCACCATACAATATTGTCCTATTGAGAACTCAAATACTTGTCCCGACGCAGGACCAAACACCTGCTCCAACACATAAATATTTAGATGAAAGCGATAAAGGGAAAACACATACGCATCAATCGTCAGAACAATCAACGATAGAACCGTCATGACAATTGACATCCATTGGGACAATCGATAATTCTTCGAAAGAGAATATATTGGCAGGAAAATCAGCAGGAAGGGCAACATGCACAACACAAAGAAATGGCTCACACATGCCAGAATCGAATAAACAGGATGGACACTTGCCACGCCCGAAAACAAGAGGAAAAAATACTTAGTTGAGATTAATAACACAAAAACGGAATTCAGTAAACAATACCAAATTCCGGCTTTCACTTTTTTATCAGAAAAAATTTCCGACAGAGATGATTTTAGGTTCATTTATATTACTCTTACAATAGACTCTATAAACTAAATTGATATGAAAGACCAAGATTGCTACCATTGACAGCCTTCTTTTTCGCATTCATAACATCATCATACTGATAATATAGTTTCAAGGCATTCTTTTTATTCAACTCATATTTCAAAGCAACCTCATACCTCATTTTTCTTATCGAATTACCTTTGTAATCATTGGTACGATAAAACAATTCAGCTGCCACAGATGGATAAAGAGCCACATGCGGTATCTTAGCAGAGAAAGATAATTTATTTCTCCAATAATTAGACCATACTTTGGACTCCTCTTTTTCTGGGCGGTACGTCATCTGGTAACGAGAGCGCCAAGCCAAAGAAAATCGATTAAAGGTATATTTCACATTGGTATAACCTTGAAACCGTTGATTAAAGAAATAATTCTCTTCTCTATGTTTAGAAATAGCATAATAGGAGACTCCAACTTTGAAGATTTTGCGAACTACAGCATACGAGACATCCACTTTAGAGGAAATCTTATCTAAATTAGTAGAATTTTGATTCAACGATACAGATTCTGTAAAACCCACTTGTAGTCGTTTAAAAAATTTCTTAGATATGCCGACATCATACGATGTAGAAAAATCGCAATCATCTCTTTCTGCCATTACCTGAAAAGAAGAGCAGAAAGAGATAATCATCAATACTATTCCAAGACGAATCTTATCCATTAAAATCTTTTGCACGTGTTATAGAATCGATCGTATTAATTTCTTTCGAAGTTGCCTCGTAATATACCTTTACTAAAGCTGTATCTTTTAGAAAATCAATATATCCGACTTCAAATTTTGTTACATTCAAACCTGTACGTTTCTTGATATCTTCCATCATTTCATCGTATTTTTCTGGAGTTATCAGATCAATTTTTTCATACTTGATAAGTTTACATGCACTTTTAGAAACAATACGAGTTTTTTCCATCAGCCATGTCATGAGAACGAATAATCCATTCGTAATGATCAACTCAAAATAGCTTACGCTGATAGCCAATGCATTGATTACAGACAAACCGATGATCAAGAACAAATACGTCATTTCACGAATAGGCACAGTATCCGTTCGATAACGGATGATACCAAAGATGGCAAACAAACCAAGTGCTAAACCTATCTGAAGTTTCTCGCTACCTAACAAAAAGATAAGCAAGAAGACTGTTGTACTGATTAATGTGAAAGTAAAAACGTAGTCTCTCCTTTTTGATTTACCATAATAAAGCCATACAATAATCAAAGAAGTAACCAAGACATTTAGTCCAAAGCGGAACAACAATAACCAGATACCATCTGTGTTAATCAATGGAGTACCGAAGAACTCGTAATCCAAAATACTGTTTAAAAGAGTCATAATTATTTATTTTTTACTATTTACAAATTAAGATATTCATTTCTATTCAATCATCTGACAAACAAAGCATTAATCAAAGTTTGTCAATATACCGTATTTTCTCTTTAAAACGGTTTGTCTTCAGACTTGGGTCTGTTAAAATCATACCCAGACAATACTTACTGATACTCCGTTTTTTTATTCGAAGAGAACTCAAATAGTCTTTGAAATGAGAGTGAGCATTACCATCTTGTTTGATTTCAACAATACACAATTTTGAAATTGTATCTTTTTTCCCCGTGACACAATTTTCAAAATTAATATTAAAATCAATGGTTAAGCGTTCTGATTTTTCCTTGTTCACCAACGTAATACGATAAAAGCTGTTTCGCAAACGAAAATCAATCTCATTCATTTTGAACTTAGACTTTTCATTCAAGAATGCGATAGCCTCTGGATTCTGTAATACATTTTCATCCGTTACCGTAATTCGTTTCTTAGATGTACGTCCTTTATTACTTTTGGTTTTTACCTCAAGAAACATAAGATTCGACTCGACATATTCACGAACACGTATTTTCTGTCGATTCAACTTGCCATCATGATGTACTGTGTACATTGTAGCGGTCGGCGTATCATAGTATAACGTTCGATAAAACGCTTTTCTTAAATCACCTATCTTCTGTACAAAGTAGTCTTTTTGAGCCATATCAAGAAGAATAGGCAACTGGTTCACATTCACTAAGAATTTAGTATCAATGCGATTCATCAATCGAATGCCACTCATTTCTTCCAAAGAAATGGTGTCAAAAGCCGAAAGCTTTTCATCTATCGTTTTAACGACTTGCTCTATCATTATTCTACAATGTATTCAAATTCCTTGAAACTCTTCAACTTGCCATTAGGCAAAATGGTTTTTTGTGACTTTTTCTTGCCATTTTCAAGGTATTCATATTGAGTGGTCTTAACCAACTTATTATACTCATCATATTCTTTTTCTTCTATACATTTACCATTTTCATTATAGGCATATGTCTTTCGTGATTTCTGCTCACCGATAGAAGAATATTCAATTTCCTCAACTTTCCTTCCTTCAGAATATCTTGTCAAATGATCCAACTTTTTCTTTGATCCATCAATACGCCACTCCTTCACTTCTTTCAAGACCTTTCCATCCACTTTTTTTTGTGCCTGAGCAGAGAACAAAGAAAATGCAAAAAATGCCAACACTAATGAATAAACTGTTTTTCTCATAACGATTGGTATTAAATTAAACTGATTTCAAATATATACTAAAAACATTGAAAAACAAAAAAAATTTCAACAAACTCAAAAATACGTAAGACATAATAGAGTATCTGACTACCCTGATGTTTTTGATGTAATATGATGCAATAAATTTTTATATGCCTTTATTACGCATTTTTCCAGAAAACAAAGGAAGAGTAGTCAATAACTACTCTTCAAAATAATTATCATTTATACTTAATCCGTCTAATTCATCCTCATTGAATCCTTCACCATCCAAGAAATCATCCTGACCCTCTTCAAAAAGCCGATTGTTTTTCTTAGACAAGGACTCATCATCTAAGAATAATCCATCCAGCACTTGGGCTGGAGCTTTTCCTTTTTTTAACTTACATACAGGCTTAGGCAAATTCACCTTTGTGCGAATAGACTTAAGTTCCATAAAGAATGAACGTTCATTTAAATAATCAAAGACAAACATCAGTTTCTGTCCTTCATCATTCAAGAACTCATCTAATCTTGTACTCTCCATGATATAGCTATCCACATCCGAAGCTGTGTCCATCTCGATTTGTGTGATTTCAGTTTCCTTTTCCCAATCCTCATCACAAATCACAAAAGATGACATCTGGTCATTCGAATAATTCACAGAAGCCAATATCGCATCGTGTAAATCTAAAAATGTAGCTTCAGAATCGATTTCTATCTCACGAACAAAATCCTCTACCTCATCTGATTTTAGAATCAAATTATATACCATAATCTATCTAGTTTTTTCAGCTACAAATATATACTTTATTTTAATAAATTCTCAATCGACTCTAAACTTTGTCTGTATGTTTTGTCATATTTCAACAAATCACTTACTGCATTACAAGCATAAAGAACTGTTGCATGATCTCTATTGCCTATCTGCTCACCAATTGACGACAAAGAATTCTTTGTGTATTTTCTCGCCAAATACATTGAAATCTGTCTTGCTTGAACCACCTCTCTTTTTCGTGACTTGGTTTGAATATCACTTGCATTCAAATGGAAATAGTCACATACCAATTTCTGAATTGATTCAACCGTGATTGTCTTTTCCGCAACATTGACTATACGTCCTATGACACGTTCTGCTAATTCAATGTTAATCTCAGTCTTGGTTAAAGTAGATTGAGCCAACAAAGAAACAACAACACCTTCTAACTCACGAACATTATCTGTTACATTCTTTGCAATATACTCAATAACTTCTTCTGGTATAAGCAAACCTTCATTTCTGACCTTTGCCTGAAGAATCGCCATACGAGTATTTTGTGAAGGAGCCTCCAATTCGACTGTCAATCCCCAACGGAATCGGCTCAAAATTCTATCATCCAATCCTTTCAGAACCTTTGGTGAACAATCTGACGTCAAGATAATCTGTTTGCCAGTCTGTTGTAAATAATTGAATATCTGAAAGAAAACATTCTGTGTAGCCGTTTTGTTAGATAAGAACTGAATGTCATCAACAATCAGTACATCAATCTGCTGATAGAAGTTCAAGAACTCATTTGTTTTATTACACAAACAAGCATCCGTAAACTGGAGCTGAAAACGATTGGCATCAACATACAGAACCGTTTTTTCCGGATTATTCTTTAAGACCTCCCATCCTATTGCATGCACCAAATGAGTCTTTCCTAAACCAGACCCACCAAAGACAAACAAAGGATTAAATGTATTTTTATATGGAGTCTTCGCAACCGATAATCCAGCCTCTTTACCCAACTTATTACATGGACCACCTACAAATGTATCAAATGTATAATTAGGATTTAATTGTGGTTCTACTGCAGGTCTAATGTTTCTGGCAAATGGATTAAATCCTGATGCAGGAGAAGGAGTCGGAGCTTGAATAATCTTAGTTCTTTCTACACTTTCTGCCACTATACTATACATCAATTTTGTTCCTTCACCCATAACACGGTCAAAGGTCTTCTTCATCAAATCTGCATAGTGAGAATCAACAAACTCAGCATAAAAAGAACTAGGAACTTGAATCGTCAATGTACGATCCTCCCAACGCTCTGCCACAATAGGCTCAAACCACGTCTTGTATTCCTGTTCCCGAATATTGTCTTTTATGATTGTAAGACATCTGTTCCATAAAACCTCACATTCAGGGGCATTATCTCTATACTCGTTCATAAAACTTTGTTTTTTCTTTGCAACGCAAATATCATTCTTTTTTCTTCAAAAAAAAAAATAAAAAAAATTTGGTTATTCAAAAAAGTTCACAACAACTTAATAATCAAATACATATTTTTTGATTACTCATATTCAAATAGTTATCTCAGATGCTTCTTTTTTACATTCTGATTTATAGTATTTTATAAAAATACACAATGTTTTTTTGATTTCGATAAGAACTATTTCAAATACCGACTTTTAAGGTTTTTAACACAAAAAATTTAAATTCACTTTTTTTGTTATTTAGAATTATTCTAAATTATTTTTCTTTATCCTTACCCATCAAAGAAAAATGAACATATCGTTTTGGATTCGCTTTTAAATCCAACAACAACTCATTTGCACTTCCTATTGTTGTGTTTAAATTATTATATATTCCCTTGTCTGTCAGTAACATACCGAGTGTTCCTTCTCCTCTATTCAACTTATCCGTTACATTTTGGACGCCAGCCAATGTTTGATTCAATTGATTAACTGTCTTATTAAAATCAACACGAGAAAGACCATCACCCACCTTATCTAATTTCATCATCACTGAATTTGCATTACCCAATAACTGAGGAACATCCTTATCCACTAACTTATTCAATCCGACGGAAGTTCCCTTTAAATTGTTTGTGATAACTTGAATATTATCCAATGATTTTTCTATCGCTTTATTTTTGGCAATCACCTGCAACGACACCATCAACGAATCCAACTGCGGTATGATAGATTGAATTCGTGGCATCAATTCGGTTGACAAAGCCTCCATCACGCCATCATCCACATAAGACGGAATCGTATCTCCTTTTTTGAAATATTCTGTCGATGGATTAGTTTCCATAAACAACTCAATAGAGGGACTTCCCAACAGACTTGACACTAATCCCGCCCTTGTACCAACTGGGATCTTCAAATCATCATCCACCTGCAAAACGACAATCACCTGTTCACTTGGATTATCATAATCATAGATAATCTCTTGAACCAATCCCACCTTGTATCCTTTAATATTTACAGGATTTGTCTCCACCAATCCATTAATACGATCGAATTTCAAATAGTAATAATTGGTAGGATGAAATATATTTATACCTTTCAAATAATTCACTCCGAAAAATGTCAATGCAATGGTTATAATCACCCACACACCGATTTTAAACTCTTTTGTAATTTTGAATTCCATACTCTCCCCTGTTTATTTTTTTCCTTGTTTTTTATTTGTAATAATTTCTTGCCTCACTAATCGGCAATTTAACACCATTTTTCAGAACGACCAAAAAGGCATCAGGGAACTTCTTTTTTACTTCATCCCTCAATTTCAATCCTTCTTGAAAGGTCTTTTCGTTACCATAAACATATTTATATTTATAGGTACCCGTTTCTATAAACTCTCTGGCAGGGATAAATCCTTTGAAATCCCTACAATCTAATGGTTTCTGTGTGCTTGAGCTACAAAACTGAACAGCATATCGTATCTCATCTTGTTTCTTTTCCTCCACAACTACCTTAGTTGAATCTTTGGACGTCTGCTTATCTTCTTCTGTCTTAGATTTATCGGTTTCAGTCTTATCTTTATCATTCTTTTTATCATCAACTGTTTTCTTCTCTGTATCGTCCGTCGCATTGACCGATTCATTATTTTTTCTCACCTCTTCCTGATAAGAGACTCCATTCTTCTTATCATGCTTTGATTTATAAGAGACAAAAGCCTTATGTATCGACTTAGCTAACTTTTCAATATTTGTATCCTTACTCAAGAATGCTTCTTCCTCTTTATTTGATAAATAACCAAGTTCAATCAACACGGCAGGCATTGATGTCTGTTTCAAGACCCAGAAACCGGCCTGTTTCACACCTCGACTAGAACGATTAATATTTTGAAATTGTTTCTCTATAGAAGAGGCAAAGCCAAGACTCTGTTCAATATATTTAGACTGAATAAAATCAAACATTATATAGGATTCGGAGCTGTTGTCAAATCCCTTATATTTTGTTTTATAATCTGACTCATATAAAATAACTGAATTTTCTCGCATAGCCACATCTAGGTTTGCTGATGACGAACCCAACGTATAGGTTTCTGTCCCTCTAGCAGATCTGTTTTCTGCCGCATTCGCATGAATAGATATAAAAAGGTCAGCCTTCGCTTTATTTGCAATCTGAGCACGATCATCCAACGGAATAAAAACATCCTTTTTTCTAGTATATATTACCTTAACGTCTGGTTCTTTTTCCAATAACGCACCAAGCTTCAAAGCTGTTTTTAAGTTGACCGATTTCTCCTGTAATTTCAGCGTATAACCAATGGCTCCCGCATCTTTTCCTCCATGACCTGCATCAATGACAACAACAAAAGGTTTGTCCGATGAATAGGCAAGTCCAGCAGAAGCAAGAAAAACAAAAGTCAAGTACAAAAATCTAAAAAAATAAAAAGATTTTCTCATCTACTTCTATTTAAAAATTACGTAGCAAATTTAGGAAAAAAAATCATATATTTGCACTGAATAAATATTCAAAAAAATTTATATTTAAACTTTTGATACAGAGATACATATATATTATCATACAATTTTCCGTCTTCATTTTTGCATGTAATCATGTGCAAGCACAAGAGGAAAATAGCTCTTCAAAAGAGACAAAAAATGCTGTAGATAAAGATTCAACAGAAAAAAAAGCAGAAACTATTCGATTTTCTAATGATGCAATTGAAGATATTGTTCACTACTCAGCAAAAGATTCAATTGTGTTTTATGCTGATGGTCATGCATACCTATATGGTCAAGCGAACGTAAAGTACCAATCCATGGAATTAACGTCTGACCACATTGAGCTGAACACTGACAGCAACATGGTTCACGCCCTACCTGGGAAAGATTCTGTTGGTAAACTTATCAACAGACCTGTTTTCAAAGATGGTCCTGACAGTTACGAATCAGACTGTATCGATTTCAATTTCAGAACAAAAAAAGGATTAATCCGCAATGTTGTCACTCAACAAGGTGAAGGTTATGTCACTAGTGAAAAAACCAAAAAGCTAGAAGACAATACGTTTTTAATGAAAAATGGCAAATACACCACATGTGACGAGCATGAGCACCCCCACTTTTATCTGAACCTAACAAAAGCGAAAGTAAAGCCGGGGGATTACATCGTGGCAGGTCCAGCATATCTCGTCATCGAAGATGTACCGCTTCCTCTTGCTCTTCCATTTGGATTTTTTCCATTCACAGAGAAATATTCATCTGGTATCTTGATGCCTACATTCGGAGAAGAATCAAGCAGAGGCTTTTATCTTAGAAACGGAGGTTATTATCTAGCAATCAACGATTACGTGGATTTAGCCATTCGCGGTGATATTTACACAAAAGGTTCATGGGCACTAAATGCAACCTCCCGTTACAAGAAAAAATATAAATTCAACGGAAACTTTTATGTGGGGTATCAATCCACAAAAACGAGCGAAAAAACATTGCCCGACTATGTTCAGATGAACGACTTCAAAGTGATTTGGACACACTCTCAGGATCCTAAAGCGAATCCTTTTAGTACATTCTCTGCGTCTATCAACTTCACCTCCACATCCTACAACAAAAACAATACAAGTTCTCATTACAATCCATCCACCTATGGTGAGAACAATAAATCATCCAGTATCAACTATACATACAAATTTCCAGAATCACCATTTTCATTAACCACCAACTTCACTATCAACCAAAGACAAAGTGACTCTACACTTTCTCTTAAGTTGCCGACAATCAACCTCAGCATGTCACGTGTCTATCCTTTTAAAAGGAAGGAAAAAATAGGAAAAGACAAATGGTATGAAAAAATATATTTAACATACGGGCTAAATTTTGACAACTACATATCCACCAAACAGAATAAACTTTTCGAGGCGAACCTTCTAAACGACTGGAACAACGGTATAAAAAACCAGTTCTCAATAGGTGCGTCTTATACATTATTTAAATACCTCATTTTAACGCCTTCACTCGGGTACAACGAGAAATGGTATTTCAAAAAAGTCTATCAAGAATGGAACGAGCAAAATCAAAGCGTTGATACCCGCAATGAAAACGGCTTCTATCGAATCAACGACATGAGTGCGAACTTAAACTTAAGTACTCAATTATACGGATTCTATCAACCTATCTGGGGCAAAAAGATTAGTATGATACGACACGTACTTCAACCATCTGTCGGTTTATCGTTCTCACCCAAAATGGAACGTCCATGGCCTCACTTTAATCAATACTACTATGGAGAATATACTCGCAAATTCCCCGATGCCTCCATGGATACCATTAAATATAGCTATTTCCAACGCAACTACTATGGTGGTCCGACCAGCAACGGCGGCGGAATAGTCAACTTTAGTTTGTCCAATAATGTAGAGATGAAAGTAGCTTCGGACAAAGATTCAACGGGGTATAAAAAGATATCCCTCATAGACAATCTATCCTTGAACACAAGTTACAACCTATTTGCAGAAGAAGATGAACCTGCATGGTCTGACCTCAATGTAAACCTGCGATTAAAATTCACGCAAAGGATCGGATTCAACGTTGTTGCAGGCTATTGTCCCTACACCTATATGTTAGATGAAAACGGAGCACCCTACAAATCCAAAACAACTGAAATGGAACGTAACGGAAGACTTTTCAGACTGACGAATGCAAGGACATCCTTCAACTACACTTTCAACAATAACACATTCAAGAAAAGCAAGAAACAGGAAAATGAATATCCCGAGGATGATGGTCTTAACCCAGACTTAGAAAATCTGGACGATCTATTAGATAATCAAATAACTGATCTTGAGAAAAAACAAGAGAAACAGGAAGACCCCGACGGCTACGAAGAGTTTTCGTTGCCATGGAATCTAAACGTAAGCTACTCCATTGCTTATGGAAATTATATATTCAACAAAGAATCCTTAGAATATGATCGAAGACTCACCCAATCGCTTAACTTCTCTGGCAGCATAAATTTCTCCAAGAACTGGATGTTCACCATCAGTTCTGGATATGATTTCATCAACCATGAAATGTCCTACACCTCATGTAGTATCAGGCGAAATCTTCACTGCTGGTCAGCCACATTGGATTTCATTCCTTTTGGTCTTAATCAAGGATTCAACTTTCATATAGGGGTAAAATCATCCATGCTTCAAGACTTGAAATACGAGAAGAGAACGGATGCAAGTGATTATCCTCTATGGTACTAACAAAAAATAGGTTCAAAACTTCAAAAAAAAAAAATTTTTCATTATTTTCGCTTGAAATTTGGAATTCTATAGAATTAGATATGGAAAATAAAATAAACAATCCAGACTACGTATTTGAAATTAGTTGGGAGGTATGTAATAAGATAGGAGGCATATATACCGTTTTATCTTCTCAAGCCAAAGCCTTATATGCCATACATAAGGAAAACCTAATTTATATAGGTCCAGACTTCGAAGGAAAAGAAAATAATTTTTTCATCGAGGATAATACCCTATTCAAAAAATGGACGTCAAGTTGTAATAAGAGAAACATCAGAGTACGTGTCGGACGATGGGATATTCCAGGGAAACCGATTGTAATATTGGTCGATCACAGCACATTTGCAGCCGACACGAATTCTTTTCTTTATGAGATGTGGGATCACTTCAAAGTAGATTCCATGGATGCCTATGGAGACTACAATGAATCCGTGCTTTTCGGATATGCAACGGCTAAGGTCATCGAGGATTTTTGTCATTTCAATAAAATCGAGAAGAAAAAAATCGTAGCACAATTTCATGAATGGACCACAGGATCTGGTTTATTATACACTAAGATTCATTGTCCACACATCAAGACATTGTTCACGACACATGCCACGACAACAGGACGATCCATCTGTTTCAATGGAAAGAAACTATATGAATACTTCACTGGATACAATGGTGATCAAATGGCGAATGAATTAAATGTCAAAGCCAAACATCTTGTTGAGAAGAACGCTGCTCTTCAGGCTGATTGCTTCACCACTGTCAGTGATATAACAGCAAAGGAGTGCAAACAACTTTTGGGGAAAATGCCAGACATCGTAACCCCCAATGGTTTTGAAGATGACTTCATTCCTACTGGTGCACAATACACGAAAGCAAGAAAAGATGCAAAGAAAACGCTTCGTTCCGTTGCTGAAAATCTATTCGGATATAAGCTATCGGACGATGTAATATTTGTAGGAACCGGAGGACGATATGAGTTTCGGAACAAAGGAATAGATTTATTCTTAGAATCACTGAAATTAGTAGCAAGCGACCCTGATTTCAAAAAAGAGATTGTTGCCTTCATCTTAGTACCAGGATGGAACATGGGAGCAAGGAAAGATTTGCAACAGAAACTTGAAGATCCAGAAGCCAACTACAATGTATATAGGAAAAACATCACACACGAAATTTACAATTTCTGGGATGATCAGATCTTACACACCATGAACACGTTCCACTTCGACAACAACGAAGACCAAAACGTGAAGGTTATATTAGTACCAAGCTACTTGAACGGAGATGACGGCATCTTCAACAAGAGCTATTATGACCTACTAATCGGACTGGATTTAACCCTATTCGTCTCCTACTATGAGCCATGGGGATACACTCCACTCGAGAGTGCTGCATTTGGAATACCAACCATCACTACTGATTTGGCTGGTTTTGGTTTGTGGTGTTCAAAAGAGCCAATTGACATAAGCAACGGAGTGGCTGTCATTCACCGAACAGACAATAATTATTTCGCCGCTGCTTACGAAATACAAAGCAACATCAAGCAACTAGCGAATATGAACAAAAAGGAGTATGATGCAACCAAAAAGAAAGCAATGTCGATAGCCAAAAAATGTTCTTGGAACGATTTTATAAATTATTACGAGAAAGCTTTCAACATAGCACTTTCAAAATAAAGAATAATAATTAAACTTCAATAAAACACTTAAAAAATGAGCTTACAATTAAATCGCGTAAACTCTCCTTCATGGAAAGAGGTTAACACAAAATCAAAAGTACCAGCCAAGTTGGAAAAATTACAGGAATTGGCATTAAACGTTTGTTGGTCTTGGAATCCTGAAATAAGAAAATTATTTAAATCCATAGACGCTGATTTTTGGAATAAATGTGGTAGAAATCCTATTTTATTCTTGAACACCATCGAAATTGAAAAATTAGAGGCAGTCGAGAACAACAAGGAGTTATTGGCTAATATAGATAATGTATATAAAAAATTCAGAAAATACGTAGATACGCCAAAAGACCCCAAGAAAACATCTGTCGCATACTTTTCTATGGAGTATGGATTAACAGATATTTTAAAAATCTATTCTGGAGGTCTTGGTGTATTAGCTGGAGACTATTTAAAAGAAGCCAGCGACTGCAACGTAGATATGACGGCTGTCGGATTCTTATACCGTTATGGTTACTTCACTCAGACATTGTCTATGGATGGAGATCAAATTGCTAACTACGAAGCTCAGAACTTCAGCAACTTGCCTCTTTCTCTTGTTAAAGACGAACATGGCAACCCTGACTTATTGGAAGTTCCATACCACGATCGAATCATCTACGCAAATATCTGGAAAGTGGCTGTCGGACGTATCAATCTTTACTTGATGGATACTGACATCGACAAGAACTCAGAATATGACCGTTCAATCACACACATGCTATATGGCGGTGATTGGGAAAACAGATTGAAGCAAGAGTATTTATTAGGTATCGGTGGTATTCTTATGTTGAAAAAATTAGGCATCAAGCACGACACCTACCACTGCAACGAAGGACATGCTGCTTTAATCAACATTCAACGTCTATGTGATTACATCAAAGAAGAAGGATTAACATTCCGTCAAGCATTCGAAGTTGTTCGTTCCTCTTCTCTATATACGGTTCACACGCCTGTTCCTGCAGGTCATGATAAATTTGAAGAAGGATTATTCTGGAAGTACATGAATCAATATCCTGAAAGATTAGGTATCTCTTGGGACGAATTGATGGATATGGGACGTGAAAATCCAGGAGACAAGAACGAGAAATTCTCTATGAGCGTATTTGCTTGCAATACATGTCAAGAGGTTAACGGTGTAAGTTGGCTGCATGGCGAAGTTTCTAAAAAGATGTTTGCTCCAATCTGGAAAGGTTATTTCCCTGAAGAGTCTCACGTAAACTACGTTACCAATGGTGTACATCTTCCTTCATGGGCTGATTCTTCATGGAGAAAGTTATTTGAAGAGACATTTGGCGCTGAATTCTATCAGAACCAATCTGATGAGAAGATGTGGCAAAAGATATATGATGTACCTGATGAGAAGATTTGGGAGACAAGAAAGAACCTTAGAAAGAAGTTGTTCGATTATATCGATGTAAAATACACCGAGAAATGGTTAAGCACACAAGGAGACCCTACTCGCATCATGGAAGTGAAAAGAAAAAGCAATCCGAATGCGTTAACTATTGGTTTCGGTCGTCGTTTTGCCACCTACAAACGTGCACATCTATTGTTCACCGATCTAAAGAGACTTTCTGAAATTGTCAACAATCCCGATCGTCCTGTAACATTTATCTTTACAGGAAAAGCGCATCCTGCAGATGGCGGTGGTAAAGGCTTGATAAAGCGAATCATCGAGATATCTCGCATGCCAGAGTTTATTGGTAAAATCATCTTCTTGGAGAACTATGACATTGCCTTGGCAAAACGTTTGATTGCAGGTGTTGATATCTGGTTGAACACGCCAACCCGTCCGCTTGAAGCATCTGGAACATCTGGAGAAAAAGCGTTAATGAATGGTGTAATCAACTTCTCTGTCAAAGATGGATGGTGGCTAGAAGGATATCGTGAAGGTGCAGGATGGGCATTGACAGAAAAACGCACATACGACAATCAAGGATACCAAGATCAATTGGATGCTGCAACTATCTATAGAATATTAGAGACTGAAATCATCCCTATGTTCTACGCAACCAACAGTAAAGGATATTCTCCAGAATGGATTCAAACCATAAAAAATTCATTTGCGAAGATTACTCCAAACTATACAACAAAACGTATGTTGGATGATTATATCAGAAAGTTCTATAAACCATTAGGTGAACGTAAGGCATTCATCACAGCCAACAACTATGCAAAAGCAAAAGAAATTGCAGCATGGAAAGAAGAAGTGGCAGCCAAGTGGGATCAAATCGAAATTGTTTCTACAACTTTGTCTGATAAATTATTATCTAATGCAGAGGTGGGTGACAACTACGTTGTTGAAGTTGTAATCGACACAAAAGATCTTGCAGATCAAAGAATTGGTGTTGATTTCGTTTCCATCTTCAATGCAGGAAATAATGAAACATTAGACGCTAAAAAAGAGATGGAGCTTTACAAAACAGAAGGAACAAAATTATACTTCCGTTTGCAAGATCGTATCTCACGTGCAGGTGCATATAAATATGCATTCCGTATGTTCCCTAAGAATGAGGACTTGGCACATCGTCAAGACTTCTGTTATGTTCGTTGGTTCTAATCAAACACAACATAAACCACAAAAAAAGCGAGGAGAATCTCCTCGCTTTTTTGTATCTTCGCAACATGAAGAAAAAACTAATCATAATAGTAGGTCCAACAGCTGTCGGGAAAACAGAATATAGTCTGCAAATGGCAGAAAAACTTCATACCGAGATTCTCTCCTGCGATTCTAGACAGATGTTCCGTGAAATGAAAATCGGAACAGCTGCCCCTACAGATGAAGAACTCAAAAGAGTTCCTCATCATTTCATCGGGAACCTATCTATCCACGATTACTATAGCTGCGGAAAATATGAATTGGATGCTCTAGCGAAATGTGATGAACTATTCAAACATCACGACACATTAATAATGACAGGAGGATCCATGCTTTACATTGATGCAATATGCAAAGGCATTGATGATATTCCTAACATTGATGAGGAACTTCGAGCTTCGCTATGGAATACATTCGAAACAGAAGGTTTAGAACCGCTAAAGGCTCAATTAAAATTATTAGACCCAGACTATTACAACATAGTAGATCAAAAGAATGGCAAAAGAATCATTCATGCCTTAGAGATCTGTTTACAAACAGGTCGGTCCTACTCTTCCATCCGAAAAAACGAAAATAAAGAAAGGCCTTTCGAGATTCAAAAAATCGGTATCATAAGGCCTCGGGAAGAGTTGTACCAACGAATCAACCTAAGAGTGGAAAAAATGTTCGATGATGGATTAGAAGAAGAAGCACGAGCGCTCTATCCGTACAAAGGATTGAATGCCCTTAACACCGTTGGATACAAAGAATTATTTGAATATTTTGATGGAAAGTGGACATTAGAGTATGCCAAACAGATGATACAACAAAACACACGCCATTATGCTAAAAAGCAATTGTCCTGGTTTAAAAGAGATCTAGAAATTCAATGGATAGATGCCAACACATACACCGTTACCACATTATAAAGTAACGAGATTTTTTTGCCTGAGCAATTACAATTTTATCAAAAATTGATTTCTTCCACGTTACAAATAAAAATAGTATCTTTGCACTGCAAAACAAAACAGAAAATAATATATGATAACAGCTTCAGACATTGTAGTACAATTCGGCAAACGAATTCTTTTTCAAGATGTAAATTTAAAATTCACTAGCGGCAACTGTTACGGTATCATCGGAGCCAACGGTGCAGGAAAGTCAACTTTTCTAAAAGTGATAAGCGGAGACTTGACACCCACCAAAGGAAGTGTCACAATCGCCCCTGGAGAACGTCTTTCTGTGCTTCGTCAGGACCACTTTCAATTTGATGATGTTCCTGTCATCGAGACCGTTTTGAGAGGACATGAACCGCTATGGAATGTAATGCAAGAAAAAGATGCTCTTTATGCGAAAGAAGACTTTTCTGATGCAGATGGTATTCGAGCATCTGAATTGGAAGAAAAATTTGCCGAAATGGACGGATGGAATGCCGAAAGCGATGCTGCAGCCCTGTTGAGCGGACTTGGAATCAAAGAAGAGTTACATTACAAACTCATGAAAGAACTCAGCGGTAAAGAAAAAGTACGTGTTCTGCTTGCTCAGGCATTGTTCGGCAAACCAGACAATCTGCTTTTGGATGAACCGACCAACGACCTCGACCTGGAAACCGTTATGTGGTTAGAGAATTATTTGGCTGACTTTGACAACACCGTGTTAGTTGTTTCTCACGACCGACATTTCTTGGATGCTGTATGTACCCACACCGTTGATATCGATTATGGTAAGATTAACATGTTTGCCGGCAACTATAGCTTCTGGTATGAGTCAAGTCAATTAGCTCTTAGACAACAAGCTCAACAGAACAAGAAAGCTGAAGAAAAGAAAAAGGAACTCTTGGAGTTCATTCAACGATTCAGTGCTAATGTGGCAAAATCCAAGCAGACAACCAGCCGTAAAAAGATGTTGGAGAAACTTAACATTGAAGAGATTCAACCTTCAACAAGAAAATACCCTGGTATCATATTTACGCCAGACCGTGAGCCTGGTAATCAAATCATAGAAGTGAATGATTTATCATACACAACACCGGAAGGTGAGGTATTGTTCAAAAATGCCACGTTTAACATTGAAAAAGAGGATAAAGTTGTATTCTTGTCTCATGACCCACGTGCCATGACCGCCTTTTTTGAAATCATCAACGAAAAGATAAAAGCCACAACAGGTACCTATAAATGGGGTGTCACGATTACACCTGCATACCTACCTCTTGACAATACAGATTTCTTTAATACAGACATGAAGTTGGTCGATTGGTTGGCACAATACTCGCCAGACACAAATGAATCTTTTGTCAGAGGTTATCTAGGACGAATGCTTTTCACTGGTGAAGAAATCTATAAAAAAGCAAGTGTTCTATCCGGAGGTGAAAAGATGCGTTGTATGATTTCCAGAATGATGTTGAAGAATGCAAACTGTCTAGTCCTAGATTCACCAACCAACCACTTGGATTTGGAATCTATTCAAGCATTCAATAACACCTTGAAGCTATTCAAAGGAAACATTTTGATGTCATCTCACGACCATGAGTTCATCCAAACAATTTGTAACCGTGTCATCGAACTCACGCCAAACGGAATCATAGACAAAAGAATGGATTACGATGATTATATAAGCAGCGACGAAATTGCTGCTATCAAAGCCAAATTATATCAATAAGAATGAAGAAATCATTTGAAATTTTCTCTTTGATCTTGCTTGTTGCAACCCTACCATGTTGCAACAAGCAGAATCGTTTTCAAGGAATAAATATATCAGACATTCCAGAAGCGAAAACTGAGATCATCCGTATGGATAAGGATATCTATCAATTGAATGATTGTATCACCCGACCAGCCATCACAGGCAACTACGATATGATGACGGTTGACATACCTGACAATGATTCGCTCTGTATGATGCAACAGATTAACAAAATCGAAGAGAAATATGGGGAACAATTCTCTTTATATTTGTATCAATTAGGTGCGATGACAGGTACGATGCGTATCAACCCTTCCACACTATTTTATTTGTTCTTATCTCATCCCGCCTATGGAGAACTGTTCCAAGACTGTGAGAAAGAGTATGAAAACGTATCAGACTTAGAAGAAGATTTCACACATGCCTTTTCCAGAGCCAAGACACTTATTCCTTCGTTTAACATCCCGAAGGTGTGTACTTTTTTCTCTGCATTTGCAGAATACATAGCTACTGATTCTTCCTCCATTTATGTTTCTCTGGAATACTTCTTGGGAGAAAACTATCCACGCTACAAATACGTACCAGGAATATACGACTACATGATTCCAAATCTGAAGAGAGAGAAAATTGTTCCTGATGCATTATATCATTGGATCTGTTCAGAATATCCGCTACAAAAAGAGAGTGGAAATCTTCTAGACAACATGATACACTATGGAAAGATGCTTTACGCGACAGAATCCGTTTTGCCAAATATCGATAAAAAGCTCTTAATCGGATACAATCAAGAGCAATGGGATTGGTGTGTAGAAAACGAAAAAGGAATGTGGAATTATCTACGAGAATATAATCAACTATTTTCCACTGACTCAAAAACTATTTCGGATTACCTTTTTCCTGCCAACAATACGAAATATTTTTCAGATGAAGAGGGGCACGATGCTCCTAGTCAGGCCGTTTTATGGATAGGTTGGAAAATTGTGTCAGAGTATATGGAGAAAGAATCCCAACTCACAATCAATGACCTTTTGATGCAAAACAAAGATGCTCAATCGATCTTGGCTATAGCCAAATATAGACCCTAAAAATCAAAGCAGAGCCTATAAATAGTTAGGATGCACTCCAAAGTTCATCATTCCATACATTTATAAAAAAGATGGATTTATAAAATTCATCTTAGTAATGTTTGCAAATAGTGAAAGCAGCCCCCCGAAACACTGCATTTCTTTTCTTGATTCTGCGCGACATAGTTGATTTTCCGTATTTTGCAGTTAAAATCACATCATTAACAGACTCAAGCAAATCATCATGTTTGAAAAAATCGTTCCAATCACTCATTGATGTAGTTATACCCATATCTTTTACCGTAACTGAGCAAACATAATCTGGTACAGTTTCTCCACATATATTTTGAATGGAGACAGGCATATATAAGAAATTCTGAGTAGGATATTTTATCAATTCGAGTTTGGAAATAGTTCCGACCAAGAAGCCACATGAACGTAATGTTAACGAAAAAACATCATGTGGAACATAAGCTTTATAATAACCTAAAGAATCCGTATAAGTTAAGACATCATTGTCAAAATTATCTATCTCACGATTTTTTTTCCTAATCTTATATGTTTTAGGTTTATACTTAGGATGAATATGAACAGGCATCTGTTTCAACGGAGTACCGTCTTCCTCCATTATGCGACCTTTCACCTGAAACACATCCAATGTAATTGTCTCTTTTAAGGTATCTCCAGCATATTCAGCTAAAGAATAAAAGAAAGTATCAGATGATACAACCAAACACATATCCATTAGAGGCAATGTAGTATCATACCTACCTGGATGATTCATCATATATGAAGAGATTCCATCTGACAAAATCAGATTAACAGGCAAACAAGACTCTATACGAGAAGCCTTTGCATCTATAAATGAAAAACAAACACAAACAGAATCTTTGGACAACTTCATTGAAGGTATAACAAGTAACGAATCTGCCACTTCGACCGAATCAATTGTATCCTGACTAACACCGATGCCGAACTCACTATAATTCTGACACGAAAAAAAAGAAAACGCAAATAAAATAATATATATATAGTTTTTCATCTTAAAAAATTAGGGAGGTTGCTTTATTCAGCAACATCCCCTATCTACTCATTTAATATTATAATCAACCACTATTTCTTTCTAGGACGTTCAATACTAATTTCCTCAACCATGTCACCTTCTTCGAAGATACCAACCTGCTTTGTTCCACTTGCATAGTAGTACGTACCATTTCCATTGAACTTACCGCCTTTGAATTCACCTTCATAACGATCTCCTGTAGAATATGTATATACTCCTTTTCCATCAGGATATCCAGCTTTGAACTCACCGACATAGACATCTCCCGTTGGATATGTGAACTTTCCTTTTCCTTCACGAACACCAGCCTTAAAGTCTCCTTCATACTTAGCACCACTCTTGAAAGTATAAGTTCCTTTTCCTTCAAACTTTCCCTCCTTAAATGTTCCTGAATAAACTTCTCCATCTTCAAATGTGTAGGTACCCTTTCCGTCTCTACACTTACCTTTACAACGAGCTGCAGCCCCAGCCTCAAAACATATTAAAGAAAAAATAGCTATAACTGCTAAAAATTTCGTCTTCATAATCATTTTTGTATTGTGTTTTTATGTTTTTACAAATCTAATCGCACAAATATATAAAGAATATTTTTGGGAACAAAGTATAACAATATTTTTTTACAATCAAGAAAAAAATATTCGTAAAAAAAATACAGAAAAAAAATTTTGTCGATGTATTTTTTTCCTTACATTTGCACCAAAATTAAAGAACAATTATGATTATATTGAATCATACATATTGGTGGTGGCAAAGCTCAGAACAAAAAGTTGTGAGGGCGTTTGCTCATCCTTGTTAGATTCAATCAAAAGATATATAAACATAGTCAAAACGAAGGAGGCTCAACCATCACGGTAGAGTCTCCTATTTTTTTGTTAATAATTAAAACATCAAATAATATGAAATCATTCTTAGTTGACCAAAACGGATTTTATGGAGAATTTGGAGGTGCCTACATTCCAGAGATTCTCTATAAGACAGTCGAAGATCTAAAAAAAGCGTATTTACCAATCATCGAAAGTGAATCGTTTCAATCTGAATTCCGCACTTTATTACGCGACTACGCAGGACGTCCATCTCCACTTTACTTTGCCAATCGTCTCAGCGAAAAGTACAATTGCAAAATCTATCTGAAACGAGAAGACCTGAACCACACAGGTGCTCATAAAATCAACAATGCCTTAGGTCAGGTGCTATTAGCAAAAAAAATGGGAAAGAAACGAATCATTGCAGAGACAGGTGCTGGACAGCATGGCGTTGCAACAGCAACCGTATGTGCTCTTATGAATCTTCCTTGTCGTGTATATATGGGAGCAACCGATGTGAAACGTCAGCACATGAATGTTGAGAGAATGAAGATGTTAGGTGCGGAAGTATTTCCCGTAGAAAGCGGCAATAAAACACTAAAAGATGCAACCAATGAGGCTATTCGAGATTGGTGCTGTCATCCATCCGACACATTCTACATCATAGGTTCCACAGTAGGGCCTCACCCCTACCCCGACATGGTTGCAAGACTTCAAAGCATCATCAGCGAAGAAATAAAATGGCAACTTAAAGAGAAGGAAGGAAAGGAAGATCCTGACTATCTAATCGCTTGTGTCGGTGGTGGAAGCAATGCAGCTGGAACCATCTACCACTACATAGACAACCTAGATGTAAAAATCATATTGGCAGAAGCTGGAGGTAAAGGTGTTGATTCTGGATACACAGCAGCAACCATTCAAAAAGGCACACTGGGCATCTTACATGGTAGCAAAACGCTCACCATGCAGACTGAGGACGGACAGATTGTGGAGCCGTATAGCATATCAGCTGGTCTTGACTATCCTGGAATAGGTCCGATACATGCCAACATTGCTCAACAGCATCGTGCAACAGTCCTTGCCATCAACGATGACGAAGCAATTCGTGCCGCATTTGAATTAACTCGATTAGAGGGAATCATCCCAGCATTGGAATCAGCCCATGCATTAGGTGTTTTACCTAAAGTTCAATTCAAACCCAACGACATTGTCGTACTGACAGTTAGCGGAAGAGGAGACAAAGATTTGGAGACTTTTCTTGCACATAAAGACGAAATATAAACTAAAAACAATAGATTATGACAGTTTTCAATTATACAGTACAATCCAAAAATATGCTGGCTGACCTATGTACTCCTGTCAGCGCATATATACGTCTCCGTGACCTCTACACACAAAGTGCTTTAATGGAGAGTTCTGATTATCATGGAGGAGAGAACGGACGTTCATTCATTGGTGTTCAACCCCTAGGTCATGTATCCATCGAACATGGTGTCGGCCATTGCTATTTTCCTGACGGTTCCACCTACGACCTACCTATTAACAAAGAGAATCGTTCAGAAGCAATCATAAACCATTTCCTAAAATCCTTCAACATTCAGGGCGAGAATGCCAAGTTATGCGGACTTTTTGGATACACATCCTTCAACGCTGTACAATACTTTGAGAATATCGACGTTAAAGACGAGACAATGGAGAAGAATGACGCTCCTGATATGATATATATCCTTTATAAATATGTAATCGTATTTGATCATTTCAGAAATTCACTCAGCATCAACGAGTTACTACAAGAGGGAGAATCTAGCAACATTAGTTTCATTGAAAAAACAATCAATAGTCCGAAGATAAGTCTCTACGATTTCCATCCTGTTGGAGAAACAACAAGTACATTGACAGATGATGAGCATAGAGAGAACATCCGCAAAGGAATTGCTCATTGCAAGCGAGGCGATGTCTTCCAGATTGTTTTAAGTCGTCGTTTCATTCAGAAATACGAAGGAGATGATTTTAAACTATATCGAGCTTTGCGCAGCATCAATCCTTCACCCTATCTGTTTTACTTCGACTTTGGTGGATTCAGAATCTTCGGAAGTTCACCAGAAACACATTGTAGAATAGAAAACGCAGGCAGCAAGTCAGAACCGATTTTCAAAGCTTTCATCGACCCAATTGCTGGCACAACAAAACGTACAGGAAACACAGAAGAAGATGCAAAAAATGCAGAATACCTTAGAAATGACCCTAAAGAGAATGCAGAGCATGTCATGTTAGTTGATCTTGCACGAAACGATTTAAGTCGTAACTGTCACAATGTAAAAATCGAGTTCTATAAAGATTTACAATACTACAGCCATGTTATTCACTTAGTCAGTCGTGTAAGTGGGGATCTTGACAAAGGAGCCGATCCTATTAAAAGTTTCATAGACACATTCCCTGCGGGCACATTAAGTGGTGCACCTAAAGTACGTGCCATGCAACTCATAAGTGAATACGAACCTCACAATCGTGGAGCTTACGGAGGTTGTATTGGATTCATTGGCATGGATGGTTCTCTCAACCAAGCCATTACCATCCGTACATTTGTCTCTCGTAATAACGAATTATGGTTTCAAGCTGGAGGCGGAATCGTTGCTAAAAGCAATGTAGAATACGAATTGCAAGAAGTCAACAACAAACTTGGAGCTCTTCACAAAGCCATTCTGATGGCAGAAAAAATGTAAATAAAAACAGAAAGACAAAGCAATATGAAAATAGCATTAATAGACAATTACGACAGTTTCACCTATAATCTGTATCATCTTTTAAGAGAGTTAGACGTAGATGTTACCGTATATAGAAATGATCAGTTTGAACTAAACGATCTTGCACTATATGATAAAATATTACTAAGCCCCGGTCCAGGCATTCCTTCTGAAGCTGGACTGCTTACACAAGTAATAAAAGAGTATGCAGGGAAAAAACCGATCTTAGGCATCTGTCTAGGCGAACAAGCGATCGGAGAAGTCTTTGGAGGAACATTAATCAACCTAAGCGAAGTATTTCATGGAGTACAAACACCGGCACACATCATTACCGATGATTACATTTTCAAAGGTTTACCCAACGACATCGTGGTCGGACGTTATCATTCCTGGGTAGTGGATGCAAAAACATTACCAGACACACTTGAAATAATATCCACTAGCGATGAAGGACAGATCATGGCACTCCGTCATAAAACTTATGACATACGTGGCATTCAATTTCATCCTGAATCAATTTTAACTCCTCAAGGCAAGGTTATGATAAGCAACTGGATAAATAAATAATACATCAACAGACATTTTAATCATTCGCATTTTTTTGACCATGGATAAAATATTAAAAGAAATCACGCACCAAGAGACTTTCACTTCGGAGCAGGCAAAAGAAATCATTATAGATATAACAAAAGAAGAATACTCGAATGAACAGATAGCAGCTATCTTGATGGGTATTCAGATGAGAGGTGTAACTGTAGATGAAATCATTGGGTTTCGAGAAGGTCTATTAGCTACAGGAAAAGCAGTTGATCTGTCTCCCTACAACGTAATTGATATTGTTGGAACGGGAGGTGATGGTAAAAACACGTTCAACATATCGACAGCGGCATGTCTTGTTGTCGCTGGTGCAGGATACAAAGTAGCTAAACACGGTAACTATGCTGCCTCCAGTGTATCGGGAGCTAGTAACGTTTTGGAGGCACATGGCATAAAATTTACAAGCGACAATGATCAGTTAAGACGTAATATTGAAACTTGCGGTTTTGTATATCAACATGCGCCTTTGTTTGCAAATGGAATGAAATATGTTGCACCTGCAAGAAAACAAATGGGTGTACTCGGTACTCCGACCTTCTTCAATCTCTTAGGTCCATTGGTAAATCCATGCAGACCCACTCATCAACTTTTAGGTGTAGCCGATTTAAATCAAATGAGATTATACCAACAAGTCTATCAACGACTTAACATTCAATTCGGAATCGTCACAAGCATAGATGGTTACGATGAAATCTCCTTAACCTCAGATTTCAAAGTAATAACCAACACCAAAGAGCATATTTATACTGCAAATAAAGTTGGAATGAAAGCTTTCAAACAAAACGAGCTATATGGAGGAAACACATTAGACGAAGCAAAAAAAATCTTTGATAATGTATTAACCAATCAATGCACAGAGGCACAAAAAGACGTCGTTCTCATCAATGCAGCTTTTGCTATTCAAGTAATAGAGCCGGATAAAAGCATTGATGAATGTATCAGTATTGCCAAAGAATCATTAGAAAGTGGAAAAGCATACAATGTCTTAACAAAATACATTGAATTGAATAGTTAAATCATTCATCATGAAAGATATATTAGAAGATATCATTGCCAACAAGCGGAAAGAAGTGGATGCGTCCAAAGGACTCTTACCATTCGAGAATCTCCGAAAGTTAGTGGAGAAAAAGATGGAATTGTCAGAATTCGCCAAACATTCCATGCGCAACTCACTTCTGAATAGTCAGTCAGGAATCATCAGTGAATTCAAACGGAAATCTCCTTCCAAAGGCTGGATTCATGAGAACGCCAAAGTGACGGAAGTGGTACCACAGTATGCCCAAAATGGAGCATCTGCCATTTCCATACTAACCGACTTTTCATTCTTTGGAGGAAACCAAAATTTCATCCGCGAAGTACGTCCCATGATTAAAACTCCAATTCTTCGTAAAGATTTCATCATTGACGAATATCAGCTATACGAAGCGAAACTGATTGGAGCGGACGCTGTCTTGCTGATTGCAGCAGACCTAACAAAAGCACAGTGTCATGAACTGCTACGACGTGCTCATGAGTTGGGATTAGAAGTCCTATTGGAGATTCATGATGAAAAAGAATTGGATTATCTTACACCAGAAGTGGACATGTTAGGAGTTAACAATCGTCATTTAGGCACTTTTCACACGGATGTACAGCAATCCTACAACATTGCCAAACTTCTTCCAAAAGAATTCACATTGGTCAGTGAAAGCGGTATCAGCAACCCATCAACGGTAAAAGAACTTCGTAAAGTAGGTTTCAGAGGATTCCTTATCGGAGAAACATTCATGAAAGAAGAAGACCCAGGAGCTGCCTTGAAAACATTTATACAACAAATTCATCTTTAATTAATTACGCTCATGATAATTAAAGTATGTGGAATGAGAGAGGCAGAAAACATCCAGGAGGTGGAAAACTTGGGTGTTGACTGGATGGGGTTCATCTTTTATGAAAAATCCAAACGATTTGTTTCTAAGCGTCCAGAATACATCCCTATGAAAGTCAAGCGAATAGGTGTATTCGTAGATTGTACGATAGAAAACATTCTTACCAAAATGGAGGATTTTCAACTGGATGGAATACAACTGCATGGAAGTGAGAGTCCTGAATACTGTCAAGAGCTACGAAAAAGGATAAACCAATCCATATTGATCAACAAGGCATTTGGCATCCGTACAATAGACGATTTAAAGCAAGTCTATGACTACGAAGGATTGTGCGATTACTTCCTATTCGACACCAAAACGGAAAGCAAAGGAGGATCTGGTCACTCATTTGACTGGACCATCCTCACTCATTATCAAGGGGAAACACCTTTCCTACTCAGTGGCGGAATCGGATTAGAAAATGAAGAAGAACTCAAATCCTTTCACCACGAACGACTTGCAGGAGTTGATTTAAACTCCAGATTCGAGATTTCACCAGCGTTAAAAGACACAAACAAACTAGATCTATTTTTAAAAAATTTCAACAGATATGAATAGAATCAATCAACTTTTTCAAACTAGACCCACTCATTTGCTGAGTTTATATTTCTGTGCAGGTTCGCCAACATTAGACGGCACCGTAGATGTCATAAAGACTCTCACTCGTAGAGGCATATCCATGATTGAAATAGGCATTCCTTTTAGTGATCCAATGGCAGATGGACCAGTCATTCAATCTGCTGCAACTCAATCTTTACGAAACGGCATGAGTCTGAAAACACTCTTCAATCAGTTGAAAGACATTCGGAAAGAAATAAACACCCCTATTCCCCTCATTCTGATGGGATACATGAATCCAATCATCCAATATGGTTTTGAACACTTCTGTCAAAGCTGCACAGAAGTAGGCATTGACGGTGTCATAATTCCCGACCTTCCCTTCAATGATTATATGAAGGATTTCAAACCCATTGCCGACAAATATGACTTACGCATCATCATGCTCATAACACCAGAGACAAGCGACGAAAGAATTCGATTCATCGATGACAACACCGATGGATTTATCTATATGGTTTCATCTGCTGCCACAACAGGTTCTCAACAATCATTTGATGAAATGAAACAACAATACTTCAATCATGTACACTCATTAAACTTGAAGAATCCAACCATGATTGGCTTTGGTATCAGCAACAAACAAACGTTGGAGTCTGCCCAAGCCAATGCAAACGGAGCCATCATCGGTTCAAAATTCGTTCAACTGCTAGATGAAGAAAAAGGAGATGCTGACAAAGCCCTAGACCGATTGTTCATATCATTACAAAAATAAAAAGTTAGGCTCACAACACGAATTAAAAGGGTGCATCAAAAATTCAATTTGAGCTGAACCCCGAAAGTTTTTTTGTCCAACTTTCGGGGGGTCAGTTCAATTTTGACACACCCTCTCATTTTTTTTTAGAAGGTTCTTCTTTTTCATTTACAGAACCATCATCTGTTATAATTTTTATTATCGATATATATCGCTGTCACCTAATACACAGCGCATTGCAAGCAAATCCGAAATTTTAGCAAAACAAAGCCCTACCATCCGACCCTGTTTGAACGCCTCAGCTGACTCAGCGAGGTGGTCAGAATAGGCGACAATTCCCTGTCCTTCCTCTCCATGATGGCTACCCCGCCCTCCACCGCATCAGGACCATCAGAACAATACGGGAGACTCATGTCGAAGAGGGCAAACTGATTCACCAGCTCCTGCATGTAGGGGCTGTTCTTCTCCGCCTGATTGAAGATAAGCCTTCCCTCCCTGTCCATGGGTTCAAGCGTGGCCTCTATCCTGGTTGCCTTGTCCGTCTTCTTCGATTCATCGCCCCTGATGTTAAGGTTTCCCCTCTTTCGGACAGCCTCCCGAAGCAGAGGCATGAAAACCTGAGAAAAGAACGGATCCTGCAGTTTGTTGTTCTCCATATAATAGTATGTGTTGGCCAGCCCGCTCACGTAGTCCCTCATCTTGAAGTATTCTTCTATGTATTCGGCATTTGTGCAGTGCGCTAGAAACGCCCTGATGACATAAACGGTGCCGTTCAGCTTACCCAGCAGGACGAGCGCCTTCATGGACGACTCGCTCCGCTTGTTGTTCGAATAGGACGGGTCACCGTAGCAGACCAGGTACTTGAATGAATTGAGAGGAGGCACCTCCGCATACTGCAGCTGCCTGAATATCCGTCCCTCGCTCACCGGGTTGTTGTAGTACTCCGCCTGAAAAGCGGCAGCGCTTATCGAACGGCGTACTCTCTCGATGTGCTCCTCCGTGTTCTTGTCAGGCCATGTGCTCCGCCCTGAAGCGTCTCTTATATTAACTATGTCCCAGTGATCCGCCATCTCACCAGCTCTCTTCACACAGCAGTCCCGGGCTATGATGTTGCCGCAGAAGATGATCGTAGTCGGCTCGCTGATGGAACGCGTCGGATACAACGCACGCTGCCACCACTCCCACTTGTTGTTCAGCGTCTCCGGATTACGGCAGTCCTCGTCTGTGTCGAAGTCATCGACAATGATCAAGTCGGGGCGTGCTGCTCCGTTTCTTGTGCCTCTCGGCGAGTTGCCGGCTCCTATGGCCATGAACGACGCACCGCATACGGCTGTGAAGTCGTTGTCCTTCCACTGACCGAGCACTGGCTGCTTGCCGTAAAGAAGGCGGATGGCCGAATTGAACTCCAGCTGCTCACGATAGGGGGTTATCAGCTTGATGGCTCCCTTCTCCGTTGCACTGGTGCATATCACGTTCTTCTTCCTGCCCGTCAATGTGAGATAGAGAGCCAGCATCATCGTCACGGTGGACTTGGCCAGCTCACGGCTCCAGCTGATCACCTCAAAGCATTCCGGATTGTCCAGGATGCGGTGGATGAAATCTATGTGAAACTTGGCAAACGGGTATTTGGCATAGTTGGGGAAGAAATACTGCATCCATGCCACGGGGTCGGCTTCCAGCTTCTTACGCAGCAGTCGTCGCTCCGTCGGCGTCATGCGCATGTCCACGCCGACATCCATCATCAGCGTCTTCTTGTAGGACTCCCATTCCTTCAGTGCGTATCTGTCATTCTGCTTCATGCTTCTTCTTCATTTGGTTTCAATGCCTCGATAGTGCACCAATCAGTGCACCGATCATCCGCACATCTTGAATTTCAGGAACTCGTCCCAGTAGGTGCAGACCTCCTTGGCGGCTCCTATGTCGTGGCTCCTTATCCAGTCAATGAACTGCATCCCGGTGTTGACGATTTCGCTGATGCCTATCTCTGCCTCCAGCTTGGAGATGATGTCCGCCAGCTTGGAGAGCATCTCGGCCTCCTCCTTCGTCGCCACTCGCTCGTCGGGCTCCCTCTTCGCTATGTTGTTGGTGATTGTCGAGATCTGCTGGTAGAGGTTCTTCAGGTTGGCGTCTCTCGTGATGGAGAGCGACGTGCGCAGCTCGTCCCACGCCCCCTCCTTGATCCATTTGCGGACGACCACCTCTCCTGCGTGTATGGCTCTCGCCCTCGCCTCGTCGCTCTGCCCCTCTTTTGTCCATAGTTTCTCGCCGATCTCCGTGGCGCTCTGAAATCCCTGGACGTAGAGTATCTTTGCGTAGTCCTTCCGTCTCGCCTGCGCCGGTGTTATTTTTGCGCCCATGTCGTGTTTGTTTTCAGTTTGACATTCAGTTTCATTCCCTGCGGCGTGTGCGAACGTCTTGCGGGAGCGAACGATTCATACACGGGAACTGTGAAGGCTATCTGGTAGAGCTTGATGTGATGGTTGAGCGTCGATGTGCTTGTGCTCACCCTCGTGAGGGTTCTGCCCTCCTCGAGCGGACTCCAGCCCTGCAGATACTCGGTCACGGACCTTACTAGAGCCATTCGGCAGTCGGCCTTGCCCGCCGTGGCGGAAATGGTTGCAGTCTCTTCGCCAATTTCCTCTTCCTCCACTGTCTCCGGAGGGGCTATGAAGGCGTGCGTGTCGTCGTAGCAGTCTATATAGACGTTGACATTCACCGTCGCCACGCCCCTCTGCATACCGTCTCCCGCCTGTGCCCATTGCTCGCCCTGGCAGTCAACCAGGACACAGGGGAAAGTGACAGGATATGTGTCCCTGTCCTCGTAGTCGAGAAACTCCACCTGCCCGTACTCCTCGTCGATGTAGCTGAGACCGAGGCTCCCGCCGACGCTCTCCAGCCTCCCTATGATTGAAGTGAGTAAATGTTCCATGCTATATCGTTATTTAGTCAGTATCTTTTTCATTTCTGCCTTGAGCGTGTTCCTGATCAGTTCGCCAACCTCCTTAGAGCGGTAGATGAACTTTCTCTGCGGTATCTTCACCCTCAGCTTCTTCTTTTTGGTCAGTGCAAGCCACTTGTATCGCTCCGCCTCCTGGGATCCTTCTCCGCCTCTCTCGTAATACATCGCCCAGAAGTATTTGCGCATCTGCGGAGTGACGGTCGGATGGGTCTCCCCTCCCTCGTTGTGTACGGACGCATACGGAGTGTCATTGTAGATGGTTACGGAGGCGTTGCCCGTTCTGTAATTCGTGGCACTGAACATTCTGTTTCTTCCCGAAAGAAGAGCCCCGTATCTGTCCGAAGCCTTCCTTCCTCCGCTCCTCTGTCTCTGCGTCAGCGGCCACGGATGGAATCCTCCGTCTATGTAGCCGCCACGCCTGTATCCTTCCTTGTAGAAGCTGACCGCACGCACGCCGACGATGCGCGGGCCTTTATGGCGTACCAGCTCCCGCAGTTCCTTCCGACCTGCCTTCAGTCTCCTCGCAAACTCCTCCGGGGTCATCTGTAGTCCGCCTCCAGTCGGACGATGGCGCCGTTCCTGCCCATTTCGAACTCCTTTATCAGGAGCCCGTCCGCCTTGAACGCGTCACGCACCCTCCTCTTGATGTCTGCCGTTCCGGCACTGCCAACCATGTCGGCCATGCCCGCCCCGACGAGAGGGTTCTCCTTCAGTTCGCCAGGCTGCGCCAGCATGAGTATGTACTCGTTCTGTGCGAGCGTGTCGCCGGTCTCGATGGACGTTCCCACTGCGAGGTCGCCCGTATCGTCTATCTGTATTCCGTATCTCTTCTTTTTCATCCGTGCTTAATTTTAGAGTCCTCTATTCCGGAGAAGTCCTCCTTCCCCGTTATCGTCTGCAATACCGCCACCATCGTCGATTTCAGCCCGGCTCCTCCGTCCTGCGGCGTTGGTACGGCGTTCTCTATCGCCCTGATGATGGTGTCCACCCTGCGTGTCAGCTTGTCCAGCTCCCTGCGCAGCACGTCGGCATTGGCGGCTGTGTGCTCCGCCGTTCCCAGCTCGATGCGGTCGAAGCGACTGTACATGATCACGGCGAGGTCGGACATCGACCCGTTGCTCAGGTCAGCCACCAGCACTGGCGAGCCGACTTTTGGGAAAACCTTCACGTCGCACCCGCCATCGGCCACTGCCGTGAGCCTCACATCCGTCCATGTCGCGCCGTAAGCCTCCACCGAGCAGGTCTCCCCGTTCTCCGCCACGGACCTCACCACAGCCGTGTGGAAGCACGTGTCGGCTCCCCTGCCCTGCCTGGCGATGTCTCTGATGGTGTCTTTTATCTTGCTTTCTACGCTCATGATGTTTTTATTGCAATATAGTGAAAATCAGTTAAAAAAGGTGTCGATTTCTCTCCAAAAACTTGAAAGAAAACTTGTAAAATCAAAATAAAAGTGCTATATTTGTTATGTAATCAAAGAGAAAGAGATTACAAAGGGAAACCGAAACCCTGAAGAGTAGGAAAAAACAGCCCAAATCTTTTACATTATGAGTACCGAAATCGTAATTGTAATCGAAGACGGTAAGATAAAAATCAAAAAGATAGTTATCAAACCGTAGCAAAGAAGAGGGGAGCAATCCCCTCCGATTTGGGCTGTCGGTGCAAATATAGCAATTTTTTTTTATTATGCCAGGAAAAGAGAAATCACCCGCATGGGGAGGAAAGCGTGCCGGATCGGGGCGAAAGAGAATGGATGACGAGCCGAAGGCTTCCATCACCTTCTCGGTGCCGACCGGCGTGAAGGAGCGCATCAGGGAACTGGTGCGGGCCGAACTTGCACGCTATCGTGAAGAGAGGAACGGGGGGCTATAGCCTTCCGTTCTTCATGTTCGTCACTCTCCACCCTCTCCTTCTTCGCCCTGCTGTGCCTTACTCGGTCGGCTCCGGTGTTATCGAGTTGATGATCGTGTCGCAAATATCGGCATCTGATTCCTCTATCGTGCCTGCGGCCGACCATTCCGTTATGATGGACACAAAGGTTGACAGCATGTCATCATCGAGCGTGACCATTATTCGTGTGGTCGGGTTGCCTGTCACGAACGTGTTGCCGACGGCTACTATGATGTACTGCGTCTTCTGGGCATCCGTGAACCCGACAAGTGCCTGTCTGATTCGCTTCACCTGTTTCATTCTCTGCAGTGCTCCGTACTGCGGGAGTTTCTCCGCGAGGCGGATCCTCTCCGCCAGTGTCATTGCTATCTGCATATATCTGTATAATTAATGGTTGATAATTCCCCGTCAGTCCCACCTCACATTAGGGAGCGAGTTCCTGAACGCTAGCCTCCGCTCCACCACGTCAAGGCCGTCAACATAGTTTCGTTCAAATGCCCCTCTCAGAACCACCTTATCAGTAAGTTCAGCAGTTAGCCCGAGACTGTAGCATACATCGCCAAGCGTAGTATCCTCTATTCCCCAAACATCCTGCATGTCCTCCCTGAACAGCTGACCTTCCTGGAACTCTTGCACCTTCTCTATCGCCGACCTGCGCATGAACAGACCGCATGAGAAGAAACCATTGAAAACTCTTCCATAATTCATCTCAAAGTTCTCAACCGTCCTGAAGTCCTCCTCGACGGGAAGACAAACGGCATCCGTTCTAATGTTCTTATACACGTCCGTCAGACTGCCTTTGACGGGATGTCTGTCTCCGTCAAGAAACAGCACGTCTGATGATGGATCGCATTTCGAAAGACCGAGGTTGCGGCAGAAGGATGTCTGCCTGCCGGTGAGTGCCATATAGCTCGTGTCTATAGCATCAGGGAAGAAGCACCGAATCCATCCTAATTCGTCTCTTGTGCATCTGTCAGCTATATACGTCACTTTCCACTCCTGCGGTATTCCAGCCTTCATAGCTTCCGCATACCTTGCCTCATTATGTCCTATAATCACTACTTCCACCATATCAATATCCTTTAGAATACCAAACTCCGTTAAAATACAGAAAGTCTTCAAAAGCATCATCCATCCGGCTATCTTTATAGCTTCCTGATACACCTGCACGATAAGTATAAAGATATTGTGAGAATCTTCCTTCTGCATTTCCTCCTGCATATCCTCCGTTCTCCTGAGGTTTCCAATTGCCTGCTATCGTAATGCGAACTCCGTTGCGTGGGAATCTTCCGTACGTTTCTTTTCCCCTTATACATGAGATGCTCGCTGTCTGCTGTGTAGAGAAGAATATACTTGTTATTCCTTCTGGTATCGTAAGTATATCACAACTGTAAAAACTTGAGCTTTCATTACTTGCTGTCATATATGACTGCCAGTTGTCATTAGTAATGTTCAAACAGTTACTCTGATTTCCAAGTTCCAACGGAGCCATTGTGCTGAAGTAAGTGGGTGCAGGCTCCGTAATCTCCTTAGTTGTAGAGTTGCTGAATTTTAGCAATTGAGATTTAACAACTGATCCATAGATTGACTCATTCAATACTAAGAAATTATATGAATGAGAACTTCCAGCCAAATACATATATATTGATAAAGTTACACCACTGCTGCTTTGTGTCTCATTCTTTACCATTCTTATGCAGTCAGTTTTGAACCTCGTCGAGGTTCCGGCTGTTTTGAATAACCATTGACAAATTGGAGTAGAAGCTACTCCGGCAGTAGTGTTATTAGTCAACCTTATTCTTAACATACCGTAATCATTATATGTTTCGGAATAAGTTCCCATTACAGATATTACTACTGTTGCTCTCTGATATGTACTTGTCCAATAAGTTATCTCTCCGACTTTATACCATCCAACTCCAGAGTCATTATTCCTAACGTACCCGCATTTAATTGTAGAATATTGTTCGTTCGAAAAAATATTCTGGTCACTTCCGTAAGTAATGTGACCTTGCGCATCATACCTTATAATCGGTATACTATTATATGAACCTAAGTCACTTGTCTGTGCGGTGACACTATTGGAGTGATTGATCGTACCGTCAGTCTTAGTCAATCCAGTACCTGCAGTTATCTTAGAATTAATGTAATTCCATAATAGAGTTATCTTACGTTTGTACCAGATATTGACACGATTAGTTGTGGAGAATCCGTCAGGTCCGCTATAGGATGTTATGAACTCCGTACCATCATCCAAGCTTGTGGCTGAACCAGAATTTGCAAGTCCAGTCATTGACTGGGATACATTTGCTACTGAGGTTTTCTTCAGTTTACTGTCATCAGACGCATCGGAAAATACCAGATGATCATTTGATCCGTCAATGGAGGTAGAACTTGCTATAGCTCCGTCATTAGTTATATCCCCATGACTATGAACTAATGCTGCATAATACGTACTAATGTCATTACCATTCCCATCGTATCTTGCCCAACCTCCCTGAATTGCTGTTACGTAGCCAGTTGGTAACGTAGAAACATACTCTTTATCAGGGAATTCAATATTAGTAAGCCTTGAATTATAATAATAGTAATTGGCTGGACTAAACTCAGTTACTGATGCACCTTCACGATAATTTACCATATACAGATATATGGTAACAATACCCGTATCCGTATCAAGATAACCATATACATCGTTATCTGATGGGGCATTAGAAATTTGTAAATCTACAATTGAAAGTGAAGATGATGAAGCTGCTATCCTTAGATTATGAATAACACCTCTTGCATTGATACGCATGAATATTGACCTTGCTTCCGATACAGAAGTTAACTTAAATCTACATGCAACTCCGTAGGTAACACCTGCAGCATTCCGACCAATCCATGAGTCCGTGAGCGAGAAGAGATCTCTCTTGCCGTTTATCATGGTCGTCAGCGTCGCCACGGCGGACTGGACGAGGGACTCGATCTTCTCCCAGACCTGTCTTAGTCCCTCATTGTCGAGGTAGTGGTCGTTGCGTGTTAGTGCCATATCTTTATCTGTTTATTGGTTATATGCAAATTGAATCTATCTCTTCCGTCGTTATGGGTGTGTGCGTGTTGCTTATGACGCTCCCGTTTATCGAGATTCCGTCACCCGCCGTGTATCCGCCCATGACCGTGTATTGATCTCCGTCCCATCTGTGCATCGCTCCTGCCGATGCATCAATATAGAGCGCGTTGCTTTCGCCCGACTGCGGGAACAAAGATGCGGAGGGGTACTCCCTAAGACGGCAGCACCCCTCTATCGACTGCTCAAGCACGTTGATGGCGGATTCCGCATCCGTGAGCCTGGCAATAAGGGCGTCGTACCTCTCCTCACTCATACCAGCATAGGAGGCCACCTCATTGATGGCCCCCACAATCGTCTTAGCCCCCGTGATCAGATCAGGGGAGACGGCGTCTGCCTTCTCCGCGAGCATTCCCTCAAGCCACGTCAGCGCCTCCTCCATCCAGCCACCGACGCGCAGAGCCGTGTTGGCCCTGTCGGAGCTCTCCGTCTTGATGCGCCTGGCCTTCGCCAGCAGTGTCTCGTACGCCCCCATAAGTCGCCTCCCGTTAGTCCAGGTTAAACAGACAGTTGAAGAAAGGGGCGATCATGATGTTGCCGTCGCCACAGAAGACATCGGGAAGGTTGACCGAGCCACTCGGATAGATCCAAGCGTAACCATGCACCACGTAGTCGTTTCCGTTGTAAGACCCGTGTCCGGTGACGGGGACATAACGTATTCCCGATGGCCGAAACTTCTCCGGAAGAACTGCGTATTCAAACGGCGCCGGATTGGAGTACAGGTCACTTCTATGCCTGCCTCCGCCACTGAGCATCACCATACCGTCTTGTGTGATTCTCGCCTTCAGAACGTTGTTAGCCGTTGCGCCCTTCACCAAGCCGGAAGGGGTCAGCGCCTCGCCGGCGTCCTCCCATGTTCCGACGCTGTCATAGAACGGAACCGTCGTCCAGTCCGTCTCGACATACTTCCTCGGCACTCTCAGTCGAGGGAAGTCCGCCAAGGTGTATGCCCCGCCGGCAGAGCAGACCGCCTTGCGGGTGAAATAGGCGGAGCGCTGCACCTGGTCCTCATAGACCACGTTGGTGCTCGACTCCTCAATCTTGAACTTGGCATTGTACACTCCCGCCTCGAACGGCAAGAGCTCGCCGTCAACCACGATGGCTCCTGCTGTGATGGATCCGCCAGACACGTCGCATCCCCATGCTATGAAGTTGCTTCCGTGCGCCTTGCAAAGATCGGCAAGCGGTCTTGTAAACGCCTCCTGCATGAAACGCAATGTCTGTGCGCTATACGGGAAGCCAGTATCCTCTAATTCTATTCTGTCCATTGTCTTCGGTTTTTATGTCGTTAATACTCTACTATGTCAAACGTGTAGGAAGGCAGGGCGAGACCCGCCACGGCCGACCTGATGCTTTCGGCGCTCGCATGGAGCGACGACGGTATGTGCACGGTGAAGTCCACTCTCTTCGACATCCCGTCGATGTAGAAGGGCAGATACTGCGTAAGATACTTCCTCTCCACCGCCCCGTAGTCATCGACGTCGTGGAGGTAGAAGGTCAGGAACTGAGGCAGGTAGGCCTGCTGCGGACGCTCCGCATTCGTGATGTAGATGTCGTTCCCCCCGTCTCCGAAAGCCTTGTTCAGATACCTCTCGATGCTGTACTTGCCCGAATCGTAGCGAAGTGCGAAAAGCACCTCCGCACGGCGGGCGAGGAATCGCCCGTAGATGGTCTTGACGGGTGCGGTGAGTGCCTTGCTAAGCCTGTACATCAGACCCCTCCTGAGCATCGTCGGAAGCAGGAGGAGATTGAGTTTGTCGAAGTTGATCTTAAAAACGCTCATAGGTAACCGTTAAATCATTGTCAGTGTCGCACTGTATCGCCCCGTAGTACGGAGTGTAGTGCTCGCTTATAGTCTGCAGCTGGTTACGGGTAGGCCCCGCCTTGGCAAGCGTCACATGGGCGGTTCGTATGCCGTCCTGCTCCATCAGCCTCTGCTCCAGTTTGCGAAGGTAGAGGTCGCCGTTCCATTCCAGGTCTGACAAGTACGCCGCGACGGTGTCGGCCACGACATTGTCGCCCCCGACGTACCGTATGCCGCTGCCATCCATGACCAGAGGGTCGTAGATCACGTGCACGGACATAACCAGGATGTCGGGCTCCCCGCTGACGCACACAGTCGTGAGGCCGGCGTCGGCTATCTGAGCCATGTAGGCCGAAAAGGCTTCCAGCTCCTCAGACGTGAGCGGGTCGTCCTCCTTGGCAGCCTTCACCTGTATGGTGGGCCGGACGGAGTCGGTGGTTTGGACACTGCATTTCTTCACGATCTGGGTTTCAGCCACCTCATCCTCCGTCATTCCCGTATTGTCGTACTCCGCCACGTCCGGGGACAGGGAGCACCCGTACTGGAAGGACAGCGCCTTGTCCCTGTACCACTTCAGCGTGTGCGGCCGTTTGCGCTCCGCTATGTCGCTCACCTCCGCAAGATGCTTGTCGAACAGCGTCTCAAGCGTCCACGTGCGTGCCGCATGGAGGTAAAACAGGATGTTCTCGACGCTTACCTTCGAGAACACCTCCGAGAAGCGGGCGCCAGGCTCGAAGCCGTACTTCGCACGTACGGTCTCGTCCGCCATGAACGCATCCGTCATCTCCTTCTTTATTTCCTCTATCGTCCTTGCCATATCATTCGAATGTTTCGTCAAACGTGTCGTCGAATATCTCTATGTCCGAATCAAGAAGCTCGTCTGTCTCCGAAAGAGCCGTGGCGGGCTTGTGAAGCATGCCGGCGAACACACCCGCCGTGCGCCCGTCAATCCGTTCCGGCACATCCAGCTGTGTCCCAGGCGCAAGATCGTCGGTCAGCGATGCGCCGTTGGCGTCCGCCACCCCGAACACGCCCGAAAGCGAGCCGCACTCCTGCACGGCTATGTCCAGCAGGCTCTGCCCTGCCCTTGTCTTCACCTTCTCCATGATTCCGATATTTCCGTTATTCGTGCGTAAATTTAGATATTATTATTAATTTAGCGAAATATTTAGACGTTAATCTATTACGAATATGGAAGATCCAATCAGAATCATCAATGGCGGCATCGGGACCGCACGGGGAGACGTGCGCAGCCGCCGAACACCCGCCATGGGATATTCGCCCATCCCCGTCACCTACCCGAAGTCGGGGCTGGAATACGACAACACGCACTTCATTGTGCCCGTGGGGCTCGCCCTCTCTTCCGAACCGGACAGGGTGTTCAACCTGCCGACCGACCCACGCGTGGCGGTCAGCGGGGGAAACAGCATCGTCACGAGGGAGATAGCGGACGGCGACATAAGGGGGACCGTCAAGGAGCTGTGGAGACACAACGACTGGACCGTGACGATCAGCGGACTGCTCATGGAGGACGAGTTCAACACCCTCGAATGGTACATGCAGAGACTCGTCGAGCTGTGCAACGCACGGGAGAACCTCATCGTCACATGCGGACTGCTCAACGACACGTTCGACATCACACGCATAGCCGTCACCTCGCTCCGGTTCGATGCGACGGACGGACAGGAAAATCAGATATTCACAATCACGGCCGTCAGCGACGACTCATACAACCTGGAGGGAGAGTAACATGTACAGGATGGACCACATGATCAGGATCGGGGAGACGGTTCTCCCAGTCCTAACAAGCGTGAAGATAGAAAAGGACGTCACAAAGCTGACGGACAGGGCGACGATCGTGTGCCCCGCAGTAGCGCACGGCAGGAACCTCGCATACGTGAAACAGATAGCCAAATGGCAGAGCGTGAGAATAGAGCTCGGATACGACGGGAAGCTCAGGGAGGAGTTCTCCGGATACGTCAGGAGCGTGAGCCTCGACGGCGGGGAGCTGACCATAGAGTGCGAGGATGCGCTGCTGCTGTTCCAGAGGGTGGACATACCGAACGGGGAGATGAAGGACGCCCCCCTGAAGAACGTGCTGGAGTACGTGGTCGGCAAGGTCAACGACCTCATCCGCAGCGAGGGACTGGGCGAACCGCTCGCCATAGACTGCCTCTACTCCTACACGTACGGGAAACTAACATTCCACAATTCAACAGCCTATGAGGCGATGGAAAGAATACAAAAAGACGGAAGCCCTAATATATACATACGCGGCAACGTCCTGCACATCGTGCCTCAGTACACCCATTCCGACGGGGAGACACGATACTCCATGCAGCGAAACATCTGCAAGGAGGGGACAAGTCTGAAGTGGAAGAACGAGGACGACAGACCTCTGTACGTAGAAGTTACGGGGCAAAACACAAACGGAGACAAGGCGGAAGCCTCAAAGGGCAGAAAGGGCGGAAACGAATTAAGTATTAATATGGGTAACTGCATCAAGGACACCGCAAGCCTTCAGGCCATAGCAGACAACCTATACAATTCAAAGTCTTATACGGGATATGATGGCAGTTTCAAGACCTGGCTCATACCCTACTGTGATGCTGGGTACATAGTGGAACTGTCAGACAATAAGAAATCCGTCAATCCCGGCCGTTACTATGTACAGTCCGTAAAGGTGGAATACTCACGTTCTGGTGGCTCCAGGGTGATTGGTATCGGAGCAGCTGTGACAGGTTTCTGAATGCCTCCTCAGCTCCGTAACGCCTGAAATCCTCGTGGAAAGATACACAAGTAGCACAGCCCGAAGTAGCGCCCCCGTCATGACAATGGCAGGGGCATTCGTCTTTTTCATGGTATCTTTCACAACTAGTGCACTTATCCTTGCCATGATCATGGCATCCGCACTCGCAGCTAGTCTTAAATTCCGCCCACAATAAAAACGGAAAGCCCAGCAAAAACAATATGATCATTATCCTTTTCATGTCAGCCTCCTCATTTTTCGCAAAATATAGAACAAAAAAACCTCAAATCCAAACCTAATTATGTTCGTTTCTTCGCTTTTTATGTGCAAAATTTTCAATATTTTGCCCTAAATCCTTGTGCGAATAGCAGATTTTATTATAAAATCATATATTATTCGCATAGTTAAGCATTTGACAATCAATATAAAACATTGATGGTCAAACCTTTCGAATTTTACGCAGGCATCGGAAACGCCTCCCATCGGTGACAGGCGGGAGCAAAAAAGACACGCCCACCTGTCGCAGGCGGACGTGCCGATATACAAAATAACATATATGAGAAAATATGGTTAATTATGAAGTTGGCAGTGTTGTCACATGTAGCCGGTGAAGTAGTCACCGTGCGTCTGGCTCCCGTCGCTCCAGTCGGGCACGACCACGACCTTTCGCGCGGCTGCGCCCTCCTGCTGGAGGAACTTCAGACCGAACATTCTGGAGTACTTTGCCTCCAGCTTTTCCCTGCGTAGCGTCTCTTGGTTGTAGTACACGATCTTCATGTCGTCGTTGCTGGGGACGTATCTCCGCTTCTTCAGATAGAACCGGGCCTTGTAGATGCTGGGCTTTCTTCCGTCCGTATGCCCCAGTCCGAGTCGGGTGAGAGGCTCAAGCCCCATGCGGATCCGTCTTCTGTCCCTCTCCCTCCGCTCCTCAAGTGCCCTGCGCGACTTCTCTCGCATTACCCTCCACTTCTCCGGGTTCTTCCGCAGTTCCCTGAACATCGTCCCGCCGTCGCCGGCGCGGGTGAGATTCCGCCTTGCACTCTCCATGAAGCGCCCGTACCGCTCCGGGTCGCGCCACTTCATGGCCTTTATGGCTCTGGCCGCCGCCTCCTTGGCCTCCGACTGCGTCTGCCTGACGAACTCGGGGTCCTTCTTCAGCCCGAGAGTCCTGGCGAACCTGTGCATAGCCGTCTCGCTGATGCCCAGGGTCTCAGCCAGCTCGCGGTTCTTCGTGTTGTGGAAGTGCTCGGCCAGATAGTCCCTGCCCCTGTCCGTCAGCACGAAACCGCCGAACTTACCCCTCGTCACCATGCCAGCCTCCTTTCCTTGCCTGCCTGTCGTTCTTCAGCACCTGACCGCCCGGTATCGACACGGACGGGCGGCTCTCCGTCACGGCGTGTCTCGGCAGGTACCAGGGGCACCTTGCCTCGCCGTAGGGGTTGAGGTCGGGTGCGTCCTTGTCCTTGTGGTTGCGTCTGTGCCTCACGCAGTGGTACTTGAAGCATGCCGTGCATCCGCACCTGCTTCCGTCGTCCTTCTTCTTGCCTCTGTCATTCATGCTCGTATCGTTTTAAAAGTTGTTTCAGTGTCTCTATCATTCCGTCCTGCGTCCCCGCCTTCCTGTCTATGGCGGCGAGGGCTGTCTCGTCGGCCGTCCCCTCGCATACGAGGCGGTAGGCCGTCACCGGGTGCGTCTGCCCCTGCCTGTGCAGTCTGGCGTTCGCCTGCTGGTACTGCTCGAGGTTCCACCCCGTGCCGAACCACACTATGTAGTGCCCTCCCCCCTGCATGTTCAGCCCGTAGGCGCATGATGCGGGGTGCGCCAGCAGCACCCTTATCTTTCCGTCGTTCCAGTCCCTCAGGTCGTCGTCGCCCTCGTACGTCCGCACGCCCTCAAGCGTTCTGCGGATGCGCTCGGCGTCGTGCCTGTACTGGTAGAACACCAGCACGGGGCTTCCCGCCTGTTCCACGATCTCGGCCAGATGCTCCAGCTTCTCGTCGTGCACCTCGGCGTAGGATCCGTCCTCGGCATAGACCGCCCCGTTGGCGAACTGCGCCAGCTTGTTCAGCAGCCCCGCGGCGCTGTCGGCCACCGCCACGGACTCCTCCCCGTGCTCGTCGATGTAGGCCATCACCTGGTCCCGCTCGAACCGCCTGTACCTCTCCATCACCCTGTCGGGGAGGCTGATCCTCACCGTCACCTCGTTGAGGTCCGGCAGCTCCAGATAGTCGGACGCCCTCATGGTGAGGCAGATGTCCGCTATCCTGTCGAGGACCGCCCTCTCGGCGTTCGGGAGGGGCACGTACTTGACGGCGAAGAAGTTGCCCAGCGGTATGCGGCTGAAGTACGCCTCGCGGTACTTCCCGATGAAGCGGCCGAGCCTCTCGCCCCCGTCCACGGTGTACATCTCGGCCCAGAGGTCCATCAGGCTGTTGGGCACGGGCGTTCCCGTCAGCCCTATCACCCTCGGGCACACCGCCGTCCATCTGCGCAGTGCCCTGAACCTCTTGGCGGTGTGGCTCTTGAAGCTTGTCAGCTCGTCCACCACGATGCAGTCGAACGGGTGGAGGCGCTTCATGATCCACGGGGCGGACTGGAAGAGCCACACCACGTTGTCGCGCCCGACCACGTAGATGTCGGCCTCCCTGCTCATCGCCTCCTTCCGCCGTGCCTCGGTGCCCGTCAGCAGCGAGACCCTCAGGCCCGACAGGTGGCTCCACTTGCCCGCCTCCTGCGCCCAGGTGGACTCCGCCACCTTCTTCGGCGCCACGACCAGCACCCTCGTCACCTCGGCCTCGTCGATGAGGTCCCGCACGGCGGTCAGCGTGCTCACCGTCTTGCCAAGCCCCATGTCGAGGAAGAGGCAGCACTTCGGGTGGTCCTTGATCCATTCGATCGCCCTGGTCTGGTATGCGTGCGGCGTGAACTCCATGCTCATAGCCCCTCCTCCGTCATGCTGGACACGATGTGCAGTATCAGCCTCACCTCGTCGGAGCTCGCCGCCGTGAAGACCGACTGCCCAAGCTCCGTCAGCCTCCTCATGCGCTCACGCTGCAGCGCCCTCGGCTTCTCGCCCGGGCTCTTCAGCTCCACCCAGAAGGACACGCCCCCCGGCAGCATGCAGAGGCGGTCGGGGTATCCGCTCTTGTTGGCGTTCGTGTATTTCAGGCAGAGCCCGCCGCGCCTCTCGACCTCCCTCCTCAGGAGTGCCTCAATCGTCTTTTCCGTTTCCATGCTCCTCTTTCCCTGCTTGTTCCACCTTGCCGGTGTAGGCCTGCATCCGTTCGGTCGGTTCGGCGCCCTGGTACCACTTCGACAGGTCCGACTTGGCGTCTCCCCAGGAGAGCTTCTCGGCCCTCATCAGATGCTCTATCTCCCTGACCCGTCTCATGTGCTCCCCCCTCGCCCTCTCCAGCAGCTTCGAATAGAGACCGCCCGGTCTCTTGCGGTTGGGGTGCTCCGCGTCAGCCTTCTTCCTTTTGCGCGGCGCTACGGTCTGCGTCTTCGGTTCCTCCTTCGGGGCCGTCTCAACAACCTCCTCCGTTTCCGTCACCGTGACGATGCCGAGGCGCCGCGCCTTCTCCTCAGGCGTCTCCTTCCTCCTTGCCGCCAACTTCGCGGCGTATTTGCTGAGTTTCGCCGGCTGTGCATCCTGCACCTCCGTCAGGGCCTCACCCACTCTCTTTCGTGCCATGGTCTCTTCATTTTAAAAGAAATGCCCGTCCGTCGCCATCTCTCCCGCATCACCCCAAGTCCTACCCTTCCACTGGAGGGTGTGATTCATATGATTTATTGTGGATAGTTGTATGACCGCTAGGGTGTCCGGTCGCGGCAGTCCCGGACGGAACAGGAACTAACTTTCAAATTTTATTTAAAAAAAGAAATAGATATTAGTATAATCGGACACCGCCGTCCGTCCGCCACTTCCGTGCGCATAGTGTATTAAAATATGCATTACTTCACTTGTCATGGAATATGTAAGTAGCTAAGTCCTTAGCCATTGAGGCGCACGGCGGCCCTCTACGGCGGCGGGATGCCAGAATTACCTTTTAGACTTGTGTAACTTTTTTTGTAACTTTTTGCGTAACTTTTGGGTTCAACTTTTTATTGGGTATTCCCTACGCGCGTACGTGTATGCGCGTACGTGCGTATAAACCACTATTTTTTTTTATCTCCTTATAGGATTTTAGGTTACAAGTTACAACGATATTTAACTTTCTCATTTTCATAGATTTCCGCTGTAACTTTTTTGTAACTTTTCCTGTAACTTTTTAGCATATCCCTTCTGCACGCCGTATCCTGGTATCCTTACGGACTGCGTTTCCCAGTCGGGCTTCTCCCTCATGATCCGGTTGACCTGCTTCATGCGGTACTTGTACTCCTTGTCCCTGTCGGTGTATCCGTACATCTCGAAGAGGAACTCCCCCGCGAACATCTTCGTGCGCTCCATGCTCTCGTTCGAGAGCGGGTCTCGCTGCTGGAAGAACGCCCTGCGGCGTGCCGTGTCCCACGAGTACCAGTCAACCGGCAGTCTCTGGGAGAGGTACTCGTCGAGCATTCCGGGCATCGGGTCGTCGCCGTCCACGTTGAACTCCTGCTGCCGCTCCCTCGCCTGCTCCTCCAGTTCGGGCTCGAGGTAGAGCCTCTCCCCCTCCCTGTAGTAGTGCACGGCCTCCGCCCACAGCTGGTCCCTGTCGGCCTGCAGCGCCCCGAACACGTCGCCCTCGACGCCCCTCAGGTCGCGCGACACGGGTATCACCCAGAAGCGGCGGTTGCCCGTGTCCCCCTTGAGGAACGACGCCTCGTTGGTGGTGCCGAAGAACACGCACTGGCGCTTGAACTCCGTGATGCGCTTCCCGTACGCCTGCCTGTAGCGGTCCTCCCTCCTGGATATGAAGCTCTTGACCTGATCCACGTCGCTCCGCTTGATGCTCGCCAGCTCCGCCAGCTCTATGATCCACGCCATGCGGAGCGACTCCATTCCCTCCTTTCCCTCGGTGGTGGTGACGGAGTCGGAGAACCAGTCGCCGCCCATGATCTTGAGCAGGGTCGATTTTCCGATCCCCTCGCCGCCCGTCATGATGAGGCAGTAGTCGTACTTGCATCCGGGGCGCATCACCCTTGCCACGGCGGCGGTGAACGCCTTCCTCGTCATCTGGCGGTTGAGCTCGCTGTCCTCCGCCCCTATGTATGAGATGATGAGGCGGTCGAGCCTCGGCGTGCCGTCCCACAGCTTCTCCACGCCCTTGAGGTACTCCCTCACGGGGTGGCGCCTGCGAGACATGAACACCGTGTCCAGGGCGTCGGAGATCTTCTCCTTGCCGGTGATGCCGTACGTGGTGTCCATATAGACCCTCAGGGCGGCGTCGTCCTTGTCGCACCACATCCCCGCCTGTCTCGGCCACGGCAGCGTGTCGTCGGCCATGTCGAATCCGGAGAAGTCGTCGTGCCAGAACCTGCCCGCCAGCTTGGGGTCGTTCTTGAGGATGAGCAGTATGTTGTTGGTGTTGACCTTTATGTTTCCGTTCTTGCCGTACTCCAGCCCCGCCATCCAGTCGTCCTCCTCGCCCTCATCGGGTGCCTCCACGCCCTCGAAGTCGTTCTGCGCCCTCTGCGCCCTCTCCTCCTGCATGGTGCGGGCCACGAGGCTGTCCGAGCCTGCGAGGTCGCACATCCGCCTGTAGGAGGGCAGCTTCGTCACGTCGTCCGTCTTCGCCTCCTCGTCCTCGTCGTGGAAGTAGTGTATCCGCACCAGGTCGAAGGCGTTGCAGAGCTGGCGGCTCGCCGGGTCGGTGTCGTGGTGGGAGTATGCGAACTTGTCCTCGTAGCAGACGAGCCCGCCCGCCACGCTGCCGAGCCTGTACGTGTATCTGTCGGGCTGGGCGGTCGGCTCGTACTGGTCGTCGAGGAACTTGGCTATCGCCTCCCCGATGGTGTACGTGCGGCAGAACGCCCCGACGATGCCCCTCTTGGCTGTGGGGTCGCCCGCCCTCTTCATCTCCCTCCTCATCGTGATCGCCTCGCCTCGGCCGTACGGCCATGCGCTGGCGTCCCTGGGGTCGCCGTATGATGCGAGCGTGTCGTCCACGTCGAGCGGCGCGCCGTCCTGAAGGCGGAAGAAGAACTCCCCGTCCTCGGCGCACGACGGCCAGTAGAAGAGCCTCGGCAGCTCGTAGGTGGTGTGGTCGAACATGTCGATGCCGATGTTGAAGGCTATTCTTCTGCACACGGGCTCGTACTCCCACGGCTCCACTGGTCGGGAGAAGGGCACCACCAGCCTGTATCTCGGGCTCGCCTTGCTGTGCTTGTGCGTGCTGTAGATCAGGGCGGCGCATCCGTACTGCTCGGTGAACCTCTCCCACACGTCGCCTCTGCCGAAGTCTATGTCGAGCGTGGCGCACGAACGGCGTGCCACGTGCCCGTTCCGCCGCTCACCGCCCGTCAGGTATCCGCCGACGAACCCGCCGACGTCCTTCCGTGCCGACTGCTCGGCGCGGCTCATCCTCACATACTCCGCGTAGGTCTCGCCCGTGCGCTTCGGTTTCGAGCACCTCTCGGCCAGCTCGCTCCACAGCCACTCGGCGTTCTTCCACACCTTGGCGGTCCTGCTGGATGCCGTGGCGAGGCTCAGTGTCATATCGTTGTCAATCTTCATCGCTTTCGTCCATTTAGTCTTTCATGTAATAGGGGGTCGTGTATCCCGCCCCCTTCAGCGGAAGCCCCTTCGCCCATCCCAGCGGACGGGAGAACAGGTCCTCCACCTGTTCGAGCTCGGGCCATCCGTCCGACTCGACGATGATCTCGTCGTGCACGTGGAAGACCACCCTCATTCCGATGTCGTCTGCCTTCATCAGCACCGTGGCGAGTATGTCGCGGGCTATGGCCTGCACTATGTTCTCCGTCATCTTGCCCCCGTAGGTCTCGATGCGCTCCCACTTCTTCGTCGTCTGGTTGAGACCCTCGTAGCGCAGCGCCTCCGTCGGTCGCTCCGTGTCGCCGAACCGTTTGACGAACGGCTCCACCCTCGCCCTTGGATAGACGATCTTGCGCCCGCTCGGCAGCCTCACCGTCAGGCATCCGTACTCCATGTTGAACGCCAGGTTGCGGTTGATGACCGTCTCTGTCCCCGTCTCGGCCGTCCTGATGGCAGCCTTCTCGATGTTCGACCACAGGCGGACGATGCGGGGGTTGGCGTTGCGCCACTTGTTCATCACGTCCCTCATCTCCCTTTCGGTGAGCCCCATCCTGGAGCCTCCCATCGCGTCGAGCGCCGAGACGCCGCCTCCGTATCCGAGCGCCAGCACGGCTATCTTGCCCCTGGCCCTCAGCTCGGCGTTGCGGCCGTGCTTCTCGACGGGCACCCCGAACATCTGCGACGCCGTGGCGCAGTAGATGTCGCCGCCGTTGCGGAACACCTCGAGCACCCACTCCTCGCCCGCCAGCCATGCCACGACCCTCGCCTCTATGGCCGAGAAGTCGCACACGTGGAACACCCTGCCCTCGCCCGCCACGAAGGCGGTGCGTATCAGCTCTGAGAGCGTCTGCATGGGTGCGTAGTTCAGCTCGAAGTCGTCGAGGTCGCCCGCCCTGACCATCGCCCTGGCGCCGTCCAGGTCCTCGAGGTGGTTCTGCGGCAGGTTCTGCACCTGGACGAGCCTCCCCGCCCATCTGCCCGTGCGTGCCGCACCGTAGTACTGCAGCAGCCCGTGGATGCGCCCGTCGGAGCACATGCAGCCGAGCATCGCCTCGTACTTCTTCACGGAGGTCTTGCCGGCCTCCTTCCGGATGGCCAGCACGCGGGCGGCGGTGCCGTGCCCGCCGAGGCTCGCCCCGATGTCGTCGAGGTCGCCCTTGCGGAGGCTCGCCACGCTCGCCCCGGCCTGCTCGCCCAGCCACTTCTTCAGCTGTGCGGGGCTGTTGGGGTTCTCCAGCCCAGTGAGGCGCCTGCACTCGTCCATGAGGCGCGCCGTGTATTCGTCGGCCATGCGCTTGGCGTTCGCCGCGAACACGGGGTCGATCTGAACGCCCCTGTCGTTGATGCGCTGGTCAACCTCGTAGAGGTGGTCCTCCCATTTGGGCTGCACGATGCGGCGCACCTTGCGCAGCACCGCCTGCTCCACCTCGACGTCCCTTTTGCAGTACTCCATGAAGAGCCTCCACGCCTCGGGGTCCGACTCTGGCTCCGTCCTTACGCCCTTGCGGTCGGGGCAGGAGAACTTGCGTATCAGCGCCCTGCCCTCCTTCATCTTGCCCTCGCCCCTGTCGTCCAGGCCGAGCACCTCGCCGCACTGGGCGAGCGAGCCGGGCAGTCCGCACCGCAGGGCGGCCGCCATCGTGCAGCGCCACTGCATCGGGTTGAGCCATTCGTCACGGCCGATCAGCCCGAGGTCGCGCATCCACCTGGTGAGGCACACCCGCTCGAACGTGGCGTTGAACGCCGTCTTCGTCACCTTGGGGTCGGTCAGCGAGCGGAGCACCTCGTCGGGCAGGTTCTTACCCGTCCCGACGCTTACCACCTCCGCCTCCCCGCCATCGATGGCGTAGGCGAACAGCAGAAGGCGGAACTCCGGGTCCTCCGCGTACCTGTAAACGCCACAGTCCGCCAGATCCACCCTGCTGTAAGTCTCTATGTCTATGCCTAGCTCCTTCATTCGTCTCCTCGTAAAAGGTGGGTACTCGCCTAGGCTTTCCCCACCGGTTCATGTCAGTCATCCACCCGCTCTCTCCTACATGTCGTCGTCATCGTCGTCGTCAATGTCGGCGAAGTCGGCCTCAGCTGACACTCTTCCGCCCAGACGCTCGTCGTCCTTGAACTTCATCACGTTGTTGAGCCCGCAGGCTATACCCTTGTTGCCGTTCACGTCGTAGGCGAAGAACGTCACGGAGACGTACGCCCACACGCCGCTGTATATCTCCTCCTCGTCGGTGATGGCCGCCTTGTTGCGGTCCACGATGCCGGGGCGGGTGCTGCACTTGGCGTTGACGTAGTAGCAGTCGTCGTACGCCTCGTCCTCCTTATCGTTTCCGTCATGGAGCGGCAGTTCGAGCTTCTTTGGCTCCTTGCCTCCCCACTTGCCCACGATGCCCGCCTTCTTGGCCTCGTCTATCGCCTTCTCGAGGGCGGCCACCGTCTTCTTCTCGCTCTTCGGGATGAGCACGTTCGTCATGTACTTGCCCTCCCCGCCGCCTTCAGGCGTGTATTTCTCGAAGAGGTGCGTGTAGCTCAGTCTGCACGGGCCGAAGATCACCTTCGTGCCCATCTGTATCGGATCTTTCATATCGTAAAATATTTAAATGGTTAAAAGTTCTTGAAATCGTCCTCCGCGCGGTTGAATGCCGGGCGCTTGTCGCTCTCCGGGACGAGCGTCGGCTTCCCCTGCGGTTTCTCTATGAGCCCCTCGGCTATCGCCGCGAAGTCCTTCTTGCCCACCAGCCTCTCGAGCGAGGTGAGCGTCTCCAGCTCCACGGGGCGGAATATCTTCTCTGAGGGGAATCCCTTCCCGATGAGGCGCTCCGCCAGCTGTCCCGGGTCCGTTATCTTGCGTATGCTTCTGCCCTCGACGAGCTTGAAGCCCTCGTACACCGTTCCGCTCAGCGCCTTGTCGAGCGCGTACTCCTCCATCGAGGATGCCCACGCCTTGACGGTGGCGAGCTTCGGCAGGATCCTGCGTGCCATGTCCTCGTCGGTGACGGTCTCCTGACCGGCGAACTCCTCGGCTATCGTGAGGCACTCGCCCGCCAGCTTGGCGCAGCTGTTCTTCACTCTGCAGAAGCGGCACCACTCGCCGCAGTTCTGCCTGCCCTCGCCGCTCATGGCCTCCCTCGCCTTCGGCTTCAGGACGTCAGCCGCCCACCACATGAGCGCCGGCACGTCGAGCTCGAACTCGCTGAGGTTCTCCAGCCGTGGCTGCACGATGGTCATGCGCACCCTGCGTATGTTGTACTCGTCCTCGAACTCGGCTATCGCCCCGAGGGCGTAGATCATCATCTGGGGGTTCCACTCGGCCGAGACCTCCACCCCCTTGCCGTACTTGAAGTCGATGACCTCGAGCGTGCCGTCGGTGATGATCACGGCGTCGGCCGTTCCGAACGAGCCGGGCACCCAGCGTGTGAAGTCGAGCCTCTGCTCCACGATGAGGCGGCTGTCACTGACGCGGCGCGAAGCCTCCGTCAGCTTGTTGCCCACGATCTGGACGTAGGTCTCAACGTGGCCGAGCATCTCGTCTGTGAAGTACTTCCCCTTCAGCTCCTCTATCTCCCTGTCCTCCCCGTCGGCGGGAAGCCCCAGGAGACCCTTGAGCCCCTTGGCGCAGTAGGCGTGGGCGAGCGTGCCCTCCAGTGCGTAGTCGGACTCCTTGTCAGGCACCCTCTCCTCGAGTCGGGGCGCCGCCGTGCAGTTCAGCCACCTGTGGCTGGCCGACGGACTTAGAAGCGCGTGTTTCGTTGCCATGGTCAGAAGGGTAGTTTTTGTGCCAGTTCGCCCTTGTCATCCGTGATGATCTCGGCGCACTCTCTGATGAAGTTTTCTCTCAGCTCCGCAGGCAGGGCGCTCGGGCGGTCGTAGCCCATCGACTGCGCCATCAGCTTGAAGCGCGATGTCAGCGCCCGGTGGTACTTGCGGTACCCCTCCGACTCGGTGTTCTCCTTGTAGTCGGGCCCCTCTATGCGCTGGCGGCACTCGTGCATGGCACGGCGTATGTCCTCCTCCGTGTAGGTGGACTTGGACGGCAGCGGCTTCGCCTCGGCTGGTTTCTCCTCAGCCGGCTGTTCCGTGAGCGGCTGTTCCTGGACTGCCTCGGCCTCGGCGGGCTGCTGTTCCTGTTCCTGTACCGGCTCCGCAGCGGCGGGAGCCTTCTTGGCTGGGGCCTTCGGCTCCTTCAGGGGTGCGGGCTGCGCCTTCCCCGTGAAGATCGTGCGTGCCAGGCTCTCCAGTTCGGGCGTGACCCCGATTCTAACATTGATCGTCATTTCCATCTTCTTTCTTCCTTTTAGTTGTGTAATCGATTCCGTTAACTCTCAGCACACGCTGGATGCCCTCCCTCGTGTACCCTGTCCTTGCCGACATCTCCGCCCACATCACCGTGCGTGGGATGTCCTGCTCGTCAAGCTCATTGAAGAGCTTCACGATCCGGCGGTGCATCTGCTCCGTCTTTCTCTGGTGCTTTGTCATCTTTGTAGTCATTCTCATGTCTCTTAATGGTCTCGTGCAATGCGGCGAGGAAGCGCCCCGAGGAGTCCAGCCCCGTGTAGGCGGACTGGTGCAGCCCCTCTGCTATGAGGTTGATGCGGCCGAGTATCTCCACGGCCCTGGGGTCTCCCCGCCCGATCATGCCGCCCGCCCTGTCCGCCAGCCCCCCTGAGCTCCGCCAGGATGGCCTGCGCCGTCTCCCTCGGGCTCATAGGGCGCCCCCTTTCCCGAGCCACGGCTGTCCGAGCAGAAGGCGGTCGTCGCCGAGGCACCGCTCCAGGTCGCTGTGTCTGTAGAAGAGCCCCACCTTGCCCTTGCGTATGGGCGTCAGGCGCCCCTCCCTAACCCAGGCCTCGACGTGGCTCCTTCCGTAGCCCTTCTGCGCCTGTCTCTGCGTGAGCAGGGGGATCCTCCCCTCGCTCTCCTGCAGCCTCCTGAGCGTGTCGGCGTGTATGCCGGCGCTGATGTCCGAAAGCTGCTTCTGTGTCAGTAGTCCCTGCATAAGTCTTTCCTTTCCTTTTTAGTTTAACATTCAGGGCCGGGGGCGGGAATCGAACCCGCCACGGTGGAAGGACGGACGCTTTTAATCAGATCCCTCCGTCTGTCTCGCTACCCTCTCGAGCCTCCCCGGCCGCCACCTAGGGCCTCAAGCCCTGCCGCGGGTTACGGCCAAATACCTTAGAAGCGCAGGTTGTCTCATTGCTGCTTGTCAGCCACCCTGATGGTGAGGCGCACCGCCGTCGGCTCGTCGTCCCTGAGCGCACGGAGCGTCTCCGTGTCGAGCATCCCGGGGTCTATCTCCGTGACGCCGCTGTTGGAGGCCACCCACGTGCCGCCCTCCAGCCTCGGCACCCCTCCGAGGAACCACATCCGGTAGATCGTCCGGTGCTTCTTCCTCTCCATGGTGATGTAAGTCTTTTCCATACTCTCTCTCTTTTTAGTTTAACAATCGCGGGAAGGCGGGGAGTCGAACCCCGCTCGTGTTGCAGGCGCCAAGAACGTGCGGAGCTGTCCAGCGCTCCGGTGTTGAACGGCTACCCCACCCCTACCCGAGCCGGTGGGACGGCATTCCCAGAAGCCTCCGCCCAGTCCTCTCGGACTGTCGGGGGCGGGCGGTTCGGATCGTCGTCGTCAGTGAGTTTTCAGGTGCATTCGCGTATGTATATAGATATATTGAACTTG
>Ga0247610_10000483_pt1 | contig 55749 bp, 36 predicted proteins | sample 174DNAGHGhighgp2_FD_193483 | JGI IMG/M metagenome (GOLD analysis project Ga0247610, IMG submission 193483) | Sheep rumen microbial communities from Palmerston North, Manawatu-Wanganui, New Zealand - 1742 DNA GHGhigh gp2 | ecosystem: Host-associated > Mammals > Digestive system > Stomach > Rumen...
GGTCGAGCGTGCCTGTCCATACGTTGGCATCGGCCTGCTTGGTCAGTGTGAGATTATCAACGCTGACATCCCAGTTCCAGGTACCCAGCAACTGTACGGTCTTGACAATGGACTCCTGTGGTATGTCGCCCTCTGCTTTCACGGTATAGGTGAAGTCAGGAGTGACGAAGTCGCCCTCTGCGAACATCCATTTGTGTGCAGCAGTTACTTTCTGTCCTTCAGTGCAGTTGGTCCAGGTGTAGGTCAGACCTTCGTGCTCAGCAAAACCGTCAGTCTTGTCGAAGACATAACCATCAACAATACCAACAATGTCGTCCTTATTGGTGCAGGCAAAGGTAACTGTAACGTCCTTACCTGTCTGAGTAAACGCCCAGGTATATTTCAGTTCCTTACCCTCATTCATACCAGAAGGAATAGTGTAAGAACCCTCACCACTGGTTACTTCCGGCTCAACAGGCTCATCGCCACCTTCTTTATAGAAGTAGATGTTATCGATATAGACAACCTCAGTTCCTGTACCTTGGTCTATCTTCAACTGGAAGGTCTTGTTGGTAAGATCGAAGCCGAAGTCAGCGATAGGCAGGTCAATGCAGTTCCACTCCTTGACGTTGAGTGTACCTACGGAAGTAGATTTCTCTGTCACGGTGCCTCCGCGCATAATAGGAGTAATGCCGAGTTTCATTGCCTGCATGGGCAGCACGTCGATGTGGATATGTGTCATTTCAGAAATGTCAAGATCAGTAGCATACTCGAGACCCAGATAATTATAATTGGTGAGCTTCAGCATCTCATTACCTTCAACGGTCTCTGTAGCCACAGCCGTGCTCTGTCCCCAACTGCCATAGTTATAGGTAGTTGCAGGAGAATAAGCATCACTATAGATGGACATGACATCAGCAGCTTCCTGCGTAGGAGCAGGAGCAGCAGTAAGCACGAACGGCTCTTCCGGCTCGTCGCCAGCAGCCTTCACCTTATAGGTAAAGTCAGGTGTAACGAAAGCGCCACCAGCAAACTCCCACTTATGGGCAACCTTAAGGATTTGTCCCTCTGTGCAGTTGCTCCACGTCTTTGTCAAGCCGGCAGACTCTGCAAAGCCATCAGTCTTATCCTGGATGTAGCCATCGACGATACCTGGTATCTCACTGGCATTGGTGCAAGCAAAAGTAATGGTGACATTCTTGCCCTCCTGAGTGAACGCCCAGGTATATTTCAGCTCTTTGCCATTGACCTCGGGTAATGTTGACTCAATAATAGCCGTCTCCTCACCGCTCGTAGCTTGTTCCACTGGCTCGTCGCCACCTTCGCCCTTCACATAATAGATATTGTCGAGATAGAACTCCTGACCTGTACCATTCTGTCCGTTAGCACCAGTCAGTTTTATCTGGTAGGCACGCGTCATGGAGAGACCAGCTGCCTTGAAGTCTTCAATACTGATTTCTACAGCATTCCACTGGTTAGCCGTCAGTGTTGGAGTATTGACATAAAGATTAGCATCTTCAGCAGCATTTACAGGTGTAACGCCAAGCGTCATATCTTCGCTGACAGGCATCACGTCGAGATGAAGCTTTTCAAACTGGCTGGCATCCACCTCGTCATGCTCTGTGCCAAGGAACAAGAAGTCTGTAATATGCCATACCTTGTCGCCAGCAACAGGCTCTACTTCTTCCTGTTTGGCCTGACCTCCCCACCAAACCTGATAGCTGAAGTGGTGAATGTCGGTATAGGCATCGCTGTAAAGTGCATACACCTCAGTAGCGTCAAGCGTTGGCTGTGGGGCTGCCGTCCATGCTGTAGTCGAAGCATTGATGGTCTGGGCTCCGCTCTTGTTCTCGTTGTCATCCTGTGCCACGACGCTGAAAGTATAGCTGGTTCCTGGCAACAGACCTGTTATGGTATAGGTTATCTCAGCGCCACTGTCACCCTTAGTGGTATAAGCCTTGTTGTTATTGTCAGTAATGACATAGGTTACTTGAGCTGACTTGTCGTCTGTAGCCTTCAGACGGAGCGTTGCACTGCCAATGCCTGTATTCACCAACTCAGCAACGTCGAGTACAGGAGCCTGAGAGTCGTCAGCTGCCGGCTTAGCGAAATAGAAGTGGTCGAGATAGAACTCAGACTCGCCAACCAGTTCTATACAGATATAGTTCTGTGTGATACCGTCGTTTGGCACGGAAACATAGTTCCACTGTCCAGGGACAAGACCTGTCTTGGTAATAGCATTGCCATAAGCATTGTCACCAAAGATCTTACATTCGGTAGCAGAGAAAGGATAGAGTGCAACATGTATGGTTGTGTAGTCTGCTGATACGGCAACACCATTTTGTGTACGGTTATTGAAACCTGTACCCTTGACATGTACCGACTTATGACCATCGGCTATCTCAACTTCCTCTAACGAGGTATAAAGCGGATTAGGAGCACCACCGCCGACACCCCATCCTGGGTTGTTATCGTTGAGTCCCTTGCCATACTTCGAACTGTAGAGTGCTATGACATTAGCGGTCAGGTCTTCAGGTTCATCAGGATTGGTTGTAGGATTAGAAACGGAAATAGCCTTAATTGTAGTGCTTACCGACACATCGCCAATTGTTGCTGTAACCTGGACATCGCCAGCAGCAGTAGCTGTCAGTGTAGTACCTTCGAGCGTTGCATTAGTCACGGAATAGGTGGCTCCTGTAAGCGCAAGTCCTACCTGATCTTGTGGGGTAAATGTCATTTCAGTAGGCTCGCCCACCTTAACGGTAGTAGGACTAACCAAAAGAGAAGTAAGAACGGAGGACTCTTTCTCGAGCGCTACAAAGGTGCGAATCTTCACACCCCAGGCATAGTTTGTTGCTTCAGTAGGTACAAAGACGAGATAACGTCCGCTGTTGGTTACAGAGACTGCAACATTCTTCGCTGTTTCCTGAGCATTGGTGAAAGTGGCAATAAGTGTCTCACCTGTCAGTGTGCCGTCAGCAGCCGGTTGGCTGTCAGTCACATAAATGTTGCCGCCAGCAGCAGCACCTTCCCAAGTTGAACGGATGGCGCCAATGCTCTTGGATTCTCCCAAATCGATGTAGAAGCCTTGAATGCCTAAAACAATGTTGGCATCATTAGCATATCCACCACCTTCAGGGAAGAGATAGACATTGTCGGTATTACCAGCAACGGTTATCTTCTGAAGGTCGTCATTGTTGATGGTGTAGTCAGTGGTTCCATTGTTGTAGGTCTTCAGTCCACCTAATGGAACGACTGTCTTACCTTCCGTCAGGTTTGTCTGCGCCGATAACGTGATAACGGCTAAGAGCGCAAATGCTGTTAATAGAAGTTTTTTCATAAGCGATGTTTTTTTATAGGTTTTGATAGTTTTTTATAGTTATTATAGTGGTTATAGTTTTTATAGTTTGGAGGACTACCTAACTAATCGTTTGTGTCCCCCTTGAATGTAAATACCCTTCTGTTGAGGAACAGTGTTAAGAAGGATTCCACTGAGGGTATAGCAAGGCTGTGTGTTGAGTGTAGAGCGTTGGGCATCAACAGTACCAATGGCAGTATCCTGAGTTGAAGACAGCATTAGACTGTTCAGATACATTGATGTGGAGGCACCATTATATATAATAATGTGATGCTGTCCGGCTGATAACGGGACTGTCACTTCTACATCTTGCCACAGGTTAGACGTAGAGGTCAGAGTGGTTTTCAACTTTGCATTAGCCGAACCAAAAGCATCCTGATAAACCCTAAAGGAGTTATCTGCACCAGACTTCATGCGCATCTTCAGTGTATAGTCGCCATCAGAGGGCAACGTAAACTGATAGGATAGCCATGTGCCAGACTGCATCTCTACTTGAAGCGGCACGTTGTTCTGTGCGTCTGTATTAGAACGCAGACGGGGCTGTTGGTTGTCAAGGCTGGCATCCACATAGTCTTTGGCCCAGACCGTTTCATCAGGAGCATAATACTTCGTGGTGTCGAACGACGACATATAGACATAGACACGTCCCAACTCCGAGAGATCGCTGGCGGCATTGTTGGTTTGGAAGATGCTCATGTAGGGATAAGACGACGCGCCACTGGCAGCATTACCCATAAACCAGGCATAGGCAGCTACAAGGTCGCTCTGTTCAAGCTTCTGTACCTTCTGCGTCATCTGGTCTATTTGGAAGTTGACACTGCTGATGGTGCCATCATTCTCCCATGAGCAGAACTCCGTGAGGAACATCAATGGGAAATGTCCGTTAGCCATACGATAGTTGTCAAGAAAGGCCTTCAGATTAGGATAGCGTCCATAAACATCGGTCTTAGACGTGTCGTAGAGGTCCTTATAGAAGTATTCGGTTGCAAACCATGTGGTAGCCGAATACCAGTTCATATAACAATGTAATGCCAAGTAGTCGAGTTTCGCCTCTGGCAGCAGACGGAAGAACTCATCGTACCACTCATAAGGGTTCCATGTGCGTCCGCCGACCTTCTCGCCAGAGAAGTTCAAGGCTGGTGCCACTATCTGCAATCCATAGTCGTCGGCTATCTTTTCCAGTTTTGGCCATGCCTCAGCAGCTTTCTGTGGTGTCATGTTCGCTTGCGACGAAAAGTTGGGCTCGTTGAAGCCTAACAAATACTTCACGCCAGGATGGGCGTTAAGATAGTTTCGCAGCGTCGTCTCGTTGAACCCTACATTCCAGCACATGGGAACATACTCCATATCCAAGCCAGGACCGACATTGGTGACATTGCCCTGAGGAGAAAGTCCCCAGTTGTAGTACCAACAAATGCCTGGTGACATCTTATCAACAGGCGCATTTGTCATGGGTTGCAGTTTTTCATCCCACCCCACACCACGCTTGACACTGCGTTGCTGTGCCAAGGTGGTGAAGGTGGAAAACACCAAAACTATAATGAAACAAAAAACTGTTCTCATTTAACAACGTATTTCTTTCCGTTGCAGATATAGATTCCTGCTGTTGTCGGCTTGCCTGACAGCATGCGACCATCGAGGGTGAACCAGCGTTGAGCCGCCGGTGTTGAAGGTTGTGTGGTAAATATGGACTCAATGCCATCAGACACCTTTTCACGCCAGAAGAACACATTGTCCAACTGCAGCTCATCGCCTGTATGACCACCACTCATGAACCAAACGAGGTTATCCTTCCAAGCCGACTGTCCACCCTTACCTTGTGGATAGAGGGCAGCGCCCTTCTGTGCTTTGATAACACTGTAAGGAATATCGAATGAGTACCACTCGTTGTTACGTACGTAGTTACCAATGACAGGCGTCGTAGCGTCGAACGGAGCAGATCCAATGGTAAAGCGTGACTCTGCGAAACCAATAAGATGGTTACACTGATCGGTACCACGCATGGCAAAGTGCAGGTACCAATCACCTTGGTCGAGCACTGTCAGGTCAGCACCTCCATCTTCCTCACAGATGAAGCCACCGCCAGACCAGCCTTTCGTACCTACCACCCAGTCAATCCAGCCCTGGTTTTCAATGCCAAAGGAGTTGACGCCGTCGCCACCATGAGTACCATCAGTATAGGTATTACCTTCCCAATTATATAAGGTATAGTAACCAGCCAGGATGTTCTCTTCCAGCGTACCACCGGCAGTCTGCATGTCAAGGGTAGCAGAAGGAACGCTGAAATTGATGAAATCCTTGCCTTCGAAGTTGAAGTAGCTGTTGCCACTGGCATCGAGGCTCTTCGTAGTGTAGTCACCCAGCTCGTTAACTTCAGGCTGTGTTCCATCCTTTTTCTTCCAGAAGAAGATGTTATCGAAAGCAAACCAACTACCAGTATAATAGGTATCCATGGTATAGAAACATACCAAGTTCTCATTAGGATTAACCACGCCATTGTTCTTTCCCCACAGTTTACCATACTTCTTCAGCTCAGCCACAGGAATATCGAAGGCATACCACTCACCATCGCGATTGAAGTCGGCGAAGATGGGGAATGTGCTGTAGGCGCCAAAGGTAATGATGGCATCAGAATCCTCAGCACCAAAGCGTACACGGACAGGAACATGTCCAACGGCAGCGTCAGAGCGCAGGGCTATATGCAGGTAATATGAATCGTCAATCATTGACAGGTCTTTCACCGTTCCAGAAGCTATGCCCATACCATTCCAACCGGTAAGAACATTGGAGCGCCACTGAGTGATACCACCTGTATATACACCAGACGAGTTGGCAATGCCATCGAAATGGTCGCCTGCCATCGTTCCTTCCCATGGATAGTAATTATTGCTCTGGGTATAGTCACGGTCAGCCGTTACCAAGTCAGTTTCCTGATATGTTCCATCACTCGTCACACCCTTCCATACATCCTCTGAGAGTGCTATGGGTATGATCTCGCCCACTTGTGTCAGGTCGAAAGCCCATGTGCCATTAGCAGTTACACTCTTGTAACCGTACTTTCCGAGGTCAGCAGAAGTGTCTGCGTATGTAGGTATCTCCTTCGTCTTGCTCTTATAGAAGAAGATGTTGTCGAAACAAAGTTCTGAATCGGTCACACCACCACTAATGAAAGCGATGATATTATCGTCGAAATTAGCTGCATTGTTATCCTTGAACAATGGGTCGGCAAACTGCTTGAGCACCTTGACAGGAATATCGAAGTAGTACCACTTACCATCACGCTTGAAGTCTCCGATACTTGCAAACTTTCCGTCACTGTTACCAACAATGAAGTTGGCATTGCTGACGGTTATCTGATGCGACGTATGTTGTGCAAGGTCGTCACCACGCATAGCGAAGTGGAGCCAGTAAGTATCGTCAATCATTGACAAATCCTCACCCTTAATATTGAAGCCTAAGCCCGACCAGCCTACACTGGCTACAGTGAACTTATTATAGCCCTCATCCCAACCGAAGGAGTTGGTCTTGCCGTCACGATTGACAGGAACGTAGGTGTCACTCCAGATGTACAGATTACGGTTGGTGTTGTTGACATTATAGTCGTGAACCGTAGCACCTGCAGAAAGAAGATGTCCAGTTACACCATCGCTGGTAGAGATAAGCACGGCATCAGATACGTCGTTGAAATCGAACGTCGTATTGCCTTGAGCGTCGAGAGCCTCTGTAGCAAAGCCAGAAAGTTCCGTTACATTGTCAGGCTGACTGGGCTGCTCAGGCTCATCCTCAATATTTGTCTGTTTGTTACCACTGGCATCAGTGAACATGTACTGGGCATCAGCATCGTCCGTTGCCTGATAGACACGTACCCAATCGACGTACATCTTAGCTTCGTCACCAGCATTGGGAAGTGCCGTAATCTGTGCAGGATTGTAAATATTGGTGAACGTACCACCTACAGCCAGGTTAAAGAGGAAATAGAACGGTTTTTGGAAGTAGTGACCGGCAGAGAGCTTATCGTCAGTATAGCTGATACCATATGTAAAATAACGTGCCTGACGTTTTTTGGCATTGGTATAACCCTCAAGATCATAATACATATAAAGGTATTCGCCATCCCATTCTACTGTAAATATATGATAATCGCCTTCAACAGCACCAATAGACTCGAACTTTTCCTTTGCGAATTCCTGGCTTATTTGCTGGTGATCCTGATTGCTGGCACTGGGGCCATAGTGCAGCGTGCCAGAGAAATAACGGTCTTGCCAACCTGCATAACTGCCAGTAATAGCATTGAAATGACCCATTTCAACAATATCCATCTCACCACAGCGTGGCCAACCATACTTATTCAGGTCGTTACCCATCATCCAGTAAGCAGGCCACAGACCATTAGCCGTCTTGGGGAACTTAATACGTGCCTGAAGAATGCCATGCTTGAAAGCCGCCTTCTGATTAGAATTAATACGCCCCGAAGTAAAACTCTTGCCTTGGTAGTTCTCACGACGGGCTGTAAGGACCAGACTACCATCGGCTACTGACACGTTTTCACGACGATAATATTGCAGTTCCTGGTTTCCACCACCATTTCCACTGACCTCAACAGTCCAGTTCTTTTCATTCAAAGTGGTACCGTCGAACTCGTCGCTCCATACCAACTTATAACCGTCGGGAGCGCTCTCAATAGCCTGTGCAGAGGCAGCAGTTGGGAAAACTGCTGCCATCAGCATACCATAAACTAATGATTTTATCTTCATATCTGACAAATGACTTGATTACTGCAAATATTTGCGTCCATTCTTAATAACTACACCACGGTAGTTCTGGTCAACTTTTTGACCTGAGAGATTATATATAGGAGCATTAGCATCCTCCATACCATTATTATTAATAGTCAACATGCCAGAGGTGTCCTTCTTATAAAGGAACACGTGATCGACAGCCAGTGCAGAGCCTTTTTCTGTAATGGTTATCTCATACATACCAGTGTCAGGATCGACAGCACCCTGTTTATACTTCGAAGGAGTAGCAGCATTGAAACCAACAGCAAAAATAATCTCACCTGTAGGCTTACTGAAGTCACACTCAAAACCAAAGTCACCTTCTGGGTCGAGCAAGTCTTTCAAAGGAATATCCAGATAGTACCAAGTATTTAACTTAGTTGCATTTCCTACACCAACTAAATGGCCAGCCATCTGACCTACAGCCTTGTTGACAACCAACTGTATTTCACTATTGCTGGGGCCGAAAGTAAACTTAAACTGATTAGAGGCTGTTGACGCGCCAATATTCATAAATCCAATATGCAAGATATGGTCTTCGTCAATTACACTCAGGTCGTATGGCTTGGCTTTGGCACCAAAATGACCAGCTCCCCAATCAAAAAGAGGAGTCATATTGAGTTTCTCATCACCGCCCCAAGAGTTCTTTTGGGTATCTTCAATATCATATAGCGTAAAAAGCTTGGCATCCCAATCAGCTGTCCAATAGTAGAACTGGTTGTCAACTCTATTGGGGTCAAGATTCTGATTCGAGAGAATCTTACTACCCATAGCACTGACTTGAGCTTCAGGAGCATAGATAACGACATAGTCCTTGCCCGAACTAAAGTCGAAACCACCGGCTGGAGCCTCATTAACATACTGTGCTTGTACGGCAACTGGTGCCATCAACAATGCAGCAAATGCAAAAGATAAAAAGTAATTTTTCTTCATAACGTTGTATTTTTAGTTGTTGTTTTTATAGATTGCGTTAGTATTTTCGACCACAAAGATATATTTAATAGGTGGGCTGACCATGAAAAACAACTCACAAAAAACTCACTTTTAGCCTAAAAAGCACCTCACATTGAAACAGGCATTCCACATCATAAAAGCTGCCAAAACATTTATTTACAGCACTTTACCATGAATAATCTTTTAAACTTTTCCACTTTTTGCTACCTCACAAGTGCATTCAAATGTTAATTATCACCAACAAAAGGTCTTTTATTGGACGAAAAGACGTAACTTTGCAGACAAACCTTACAATACTGACCTATGACATTACGGAAGTACCTCACCACATTATATATAATGTTCGCGTGCGCAATAGCTCATGCCCAATATCCCCAAGTACGTAATTTCTCCGTAACCGACTATCAGGCAGGCACACAGAACTGGAGTATCATTGAGGGTCCCAATCAACGAATGTTTATAGGAAACAACCACGGACTCTTGGTCTTTGACAGTAAGGACTGGGAACTACACTATGTTAATAACTACTCTGTGGTTCGCGCTTTATTCTTTGACGAGCCGATGAAACGTGTATATGCCGGTGCATCCAATGAGTTCGGATATTTCAAAGCCGACAGCATACATATGACCATCAATTACCATTCACTTACCCATCTGCTTCCGAAGGACCGTCAAAACATTGGCGAGATATGGCAAATCATGAAGCATGGCGACAACATTGTCTTCCAGAGTAAGGAGGAGTTGCTGGTATATTTGCCCAAAGAACAAAGAATTAATATATTCCGAGACAAGCAACGCCTGGAGTGCGCTGCCCTCATCAATGAGAAGGTCATAGTGGCAGGTTCGGAGTGTGCTGGCATATTGACGACCAATGGCATCATACCCCTGAAGGGAACAGAGGCTATAGGCGGAAAGGTGGTTCGCTCCATATTGCCTTACGGTTCAATGATGCTGTTTGTCACCAGCAATGACGGCATCTTGGCTTACAACGGACAGCAGATGGTACCCTTCGAACTGCCCATCACACATTATCTGCGTACCAACCAAGTCTTCTGCGCCGCCATCGATGGTGACAACCTTGCTTTTGGTACAGTGCGTGGAGGAATGGTGCTGTACGACATGAAGAACAACCACACTTCCTATGCCAATATAGACTCATGGCTGCAGAATAATACGGTTCTTTCCTTGTGCTTCGACCATAACCACAACCTATGGCTTGGACTGGACAACGGACTCAGCTATGTCATTAAAGAGACGCCTTACAGTGGACTCATCAGCAGCTACAGCCACATAGGCACAGGATATGCAGCCCTGATAAACGGGCAACAGTTATACTTAGGTACAAGTCAAGGACTGTTCTCAACGCCCTACCCTATCCATGCATCGCCAACTCCACCTCAGCCTCAACTGTTGACAGGCATGACAGGACAGGTATGGTCGCTAAACAACATTGACGGCACACTGTTCTGTGGCAGCGATAACGGCTCTTATATTATACGTGGCATGACAGTAGAGCACATTGCCGGAACTGAAGGCACATGGAACTTCGCTCCTACTCCACATAGCAAAGGACTCGTCATTGGTTGTGACTATAAAGGTTTCTTCGTTCTTGAACGTCAGGGGAACACTTACCGCATGAAGCACCGCATCAAGAATTTTGACATTATCAGTGGAGAGTTCTTTGTTGATAACGACGGGTCATTATGGATCAGCCATTGGCAGAAAGGCATCTTCCATGTACAACTAAGTCAGGACCTAACCAGTGCTACCCGCATAGAGCACTTCCACAAGGACAATGGTCTGATAATGGACGAGGGTAACCTGCTTTGCCGCATCGACGGGAAAATCTATGTGTCATGTGTTGACGGACTATATCGGTATGACCCGAAGACCCAAAAGTTAGTTTTTGACCAGCAGAAGAGCAAGTTCTTCGACACCTATGGCACTGCATTGCGCATCTTCCAGACACCTTACAAGGATCTCTGGGCATACAAGCAGAACTACTTAGCATTGGCAACCCATCAAAAGAACGGCAAGTTTCATCTTGACAGCCTGTCGTTCCGCAATGCCACACAGACTCTACATATTGGACAGGAACTATGCTACATAGACTCCACTCACACACTGGTGGGTGCCAATGAAGGTTTCTATGTGCTCAACAACCAATACAAAGACAGAAGCAAGGCTGCAACCACTTACATACGTAAGATTACAGGCACTAACCAGAATGACACACTGCTATACCGTAACTTAGTGCCAGCAAATAAAAAAGTCCTGGTGCGTATTCCACATAATCAGAACTCCATACAGATTGAATTCATACAAACTGAATATCGTGACAACAAGGTCGTAAGTTACCAATGTATGCTGGAGGGGTATGACAAAAACTGGAGCATGCCACAAAAAAGCACCTCGAAAGCCTATACCAACCTGCCTAAAGGTACCTACACCTTTCATGTTCGGGCACAAAACGCACTAAGTGGCTTGACAACAGAATGCTCCATACAAATAGAAATACTGCCGGCATGGTATGAGACATGGTGGGCATGGATTCTTTATCTGGTATTTGCAGCATTATTAGCATACCTGATAATACATTACTTAAAGATGCGTTCCGAGCGAGAACTCATAAAAGTTAGAATAGAGAAAGAACGACAGCTGAAAGAACAGCAACAGCAGTTCTCACTGGAACAGGCAGAAAGAGAACGTGAACTCATCAAACTTCGTGCCGAACAACTGGAATATGACATGAAGGCAAATGCCAGCAAACTGGCAGACTCCACCATGAACCTGATGCGTAAGAACGACATGTTGCTGTCGCTTGACACGCAGATGAACGATTTATCAGAGAGTGTGCGGCGTGAGGATGCCAAGGCCAATATCACCCGTAAGATTAAAGACATACGCCGTGGCATACAGCAAAACATCAACGACGACGAGAACTGGGAAAAGTTTGAAGAGAATTTCAACCTTGTATATGACAACTATATGCGCAAATTGACAGCACGTTTCCCTGACCTGAAGCTGAACGACCGCAAACTTTGTGCCTACTTGAGAATGGGACTGAGTTCGAAAGAAATGGCCTCGTTGCTCAATAGTAGCACACGTAGCATAGAAACGGCACGCTATAGATTGCGCAAGAAGTTACAGATGGAAAGCGGCGAAAACCTGAAAGACTTTATACAAGGTCTGGACAAGGAAGATGAAAAATGAAAGATGAAAGATGAAAATAAATTGAAATATATTTTGCATTTAGCTCATTTTGCACTACCTTTGCAGTCGAAAACCAAATATTAACAAGAAAATGGACGACTACCCGGCGGATAATTACAATTCGTAAGGCAAGGGAACAGGTGGCAAGGCTGCTAATCCCTTTGCCGCTAAGACCGTTTTATTAAAGGATTAGCAAAATGAAGACTTACTGGAACTACACTGACGGACTGACCCAGATAAATGAGTGGCAGCCCAATTGCTGGATACAGGTAACCTGCCCCACCGAAGAGGACCAGCAGATGCTGGAAGAGCAGTTTAACATTCCAGACTATTTCATGAGTGACATCAGCGATACTGATGAGCGTGCCCGTTATGAATACGACGATGGCTGGATGCTCATCATCCTGCGTATCCCCTATGTCAAGGAAGTACGCTCGCGTACGCCCTATACCACTGTGCCTTTAGGTATCATTCATAAACGTGACGTTACCATCACTGTGTGCTACTACGAAACCAATATGATGATTGACTTCGTATCGTTCCAACAGAAACGTGGAGAAGGGTTCACAGACTTCGTCGATATGACGTTCCGACTTTTCCTGTCCAGTGCTGTATGGTATCTGAAAAGGCTCAAACAAATCAATATGCTCATTGAAAAAGCAAAAAGGAACCTCGACCAGGAGGTAAATAACGAAAGCCTCATTGGTCTGTCGCGCCTGCAGGACTCGCTGACCTACTTCGTCACTTCCATCCGTGGCAACGAGACATTGCTGTCGAAACTAAAGTTCAAACTACAGATTGACGAACTGGATGCCGACCTCATCGAGGATGTAAACATTGAGATGTCACAGGCAAGAGAGACGGCCAACATCTACTCGAACATCCTGGAATCAACTATGGATACCTATCAGAGCATTATCAACAACAATATGAACACCGTCATGCGTACGCTCACCTCCGCAACCATTATACTGATGTTGCCTACACTGGTGGCTTCGTTCTTCGGCATGAACCTTATCAACGGTATGGAGAACAATCCAGGTGGCTTCATCTTAGCTATCCTACTGTCTGTCGTTATTTCTATAGTGACGTGGTTCTTCTTCAGACATAAAAGACTTATTTAAAAGTTAAAGAACAAAAAGGTAAAAAGGAAAAAGTAAAAAGGTAAAAAAGGCCAAATTGGCGAAATGCGGCCCAGAAACGTTAAATAATGCAAACGCAAGACGTTTTACCTTTTTACTTTTTTACCTTTTTACTTTTTTGTCGTATCTTTGTCACTTGATATGTATGATCTAACCTAATTTTAAACTAAAGCGTTTAAACAATGGACTCTCAAGAAAAGACCCTTGAAATGGGAACACAGGAGGAGCAGAACTTAACGGCTGCCACTCCGACTGAAGAAGCAAACGTAGTAGAAGAAGCTGAAAAGGCTGAAGTAAAAGAACCTGTAGAGGCACCTGTTGCAGAGGAAGAACCTGCAACAGCAAATGAACCTGAGCGTAAAGTATATAACTCGAAGAAAGATATACTGGAACGCATCAAGGAGATTGCCCACGGTGAGGAACCCCTACAGAAAGAGGAGATTGATTACCTGAAAACAGTCTTCTACAAACTACACATCGCTGAGCGTGATGCCCAGTTCAAGGCTTATACCGAAGCTGGTGGTGACCCTGCAGCCTACCAAATCACTCCAGACCCTGAAGAAGAAGCCTTCAAGGCTGAGATGGGTATCATCAAGGAGCGCCGTGCCCAACTGTTCAAGGAGCAGGAAGCCGAGAAAGCAGAGAATCTGAAGAAGAAGCTTGACATCATTGAGAAGATCAAAGCTATGGTGACTTCACCCGAAGAAGCCAATAAGTCATATCAAGAGTTTAAGAGCTTACAGCAGGAATGGAAAGAGATAAAGAACGTACCAGCTGACAAAGCTAACGAGCTTTGGCGCAACTACCAATTATATGTAGAGCAGTTCTACGACCTGCTGAAGCTGAACAGTGAGGCGCGCGAATACGATTTCAAGAAGAATCTGGAGCTAAAGACTAAGCTTTGCGAGGCTGCTGAGCGTCTGGCTGAGGAGCCCGATGTTATCAGTGCTTTCCACCAGCTACAGAAGTTACATCAGGAATACCGCGAGACTGGTCCGGTCAACAAAGAGCTGCGTGAGGAGATATGGACACGTTTCAAGACTGCATCAACAGTCATCAACAAGCGTCACCAGCAACACTTCGAGACGTTACGTGCCAAAGAGGAAGACAACCTGGCACGTAAGACTGCCCTCTGCGAGAAAGTAGAAGCCATAGCAGCTGCCGAGAGTAAGGGTGCCAACGACTGGGAGAAGCGTACCAAAGAAATTATCGACATACAGACAGAATGGAAAACCATCGGTTTCGCACCACAGAAGATGAACGTCAAAATCTTCGAACGATTCCGTGCTGCCTGCGATGACTTCTTTAGCAAGAAAGCCGAGTATTTCAAGACACTGAAAGAAACATTCAAGGAGAATGCTGAAAAGAAGCGTGCCTTGATAGAAAAAGCCAAGGCATTACAGGATTCTACAGAGTGGAAGTCAACCAGCGACAAGCTCATTGCCCTTCAGAAGGAGTGGAAGACAATTGGTATGGTACCAAAGAAACTGGGCGATCAGCTGTGGGAAGAGTTCCTTGGAGCATGCAACAAGTTCTTCGAGGCACGTAATGCTGCTGGTGCCGGACAGCGCAATGAGGAGCACCAGAACTTGGCTAAGAAACGTGAAATTATCCAACAGCTGGAGTCCATAGCCGAAGAAAATGGTGAGGAACAGCAAGAAGGTTTGCAGGAAAAGGTACAGAAGTTAGTTGAGGACTACCAGGCCATCGGTCATGTGCCCTTCAAAGAGAAAGACAAGGTCTATGATGAGTATCATGCTGCACTGAACAAACTGTATGCCGAGCTTAACATCAATGTTGCAAAACGTCGTCTTAGCAAGTTCAAGAATAACCTGAAGCAGGTTGCCGAGCGTGGTGAGAATGCTCTCGACAACGAGCGTGCACGCCTGATGCGTCAATATGAGACTATCAAACAAGAAGTTCAAACCTACGAGAACAACCTTGGATTCCTGAATGCATCCAGCAAGAAAGGAAACTCACTTATCGACGAAATGAATCGGAAGGTACAGAAGTTGAAAGATGACATGAACTTGGTTCGTGAAAAAATAAAAGCTATTGACGCAGAAAACCGTGATTAGACGCTTTTTTCCCATAGGGACGAAATATTTAACGATATATTGGCATCGCTTTGGCGATGCCAATTTTCTTTTATAATTTTGCATAACAATTCAATGAAATAATGAATTGTGAATATAGTAACTATTCGTTTCAAATGGTGACAAATATTAAAAATCCAGAAAAAAAAGACACACCAACAGAAAAACAGTTGTTCGATGTTATGAATGACATCATAGACCATCGACAGCTCTTTTGCCAGCCTCACTTCACACGTAAGGACATGTTAAAGCTGACAGGTTTAGACAAGAACCGCTTTGGCAACATGATGCGTCGCTATAGCGGTGTCAGTAATTGTACCGTTTATATTAATGCCAAACGTATTCAACTTGCTGCTCAGCTTATCGTAGAGCGACCCGACACTCCCATCAAAGTTATTGCCATAGACTGTGGCATGAGCAACATTATCACCTTCAACCGTTTGTTCAAGGAGACATTCGGTATGACGCCTACACAATACCGTAAGCAACAAACCACCTAAGAATATAGTCTGGCAACACAATAAAAGGATGTTTTTCTCAGTTAATTAAGAAAAGCACCTGTGCAATGAAACAACTACTGACATCCTTCGCCCTGCTTGTCGTGACATTCATGCCACTACATGCACAAGACGAATACCCTGTGCCCGTCATTCCTGACACCATCACAAACATAGAGGCACGTGCCGGCTATGCTGTCATGCATTATTGGGAACATTTCAACTTCAGCGATACCACGCTGCTTCACAAAGGAAACTACACGGAACAAACCCTCTCAAACTTCATCGGCCTGCTGGGCTATGCTTCGCAGCAGCAACAGGAAAAGGCTGTCAGACAGTGGGTCGATGCCATCACCCCACACCCTGTCGTTTTCAACTACTTTGCCGAGACTACTGAACAATACCTGTTCAATACCGATTCGCCACTGCATAACGATTCACTATATTGCCTTACGGCTGTCCAATTGTTACAGTCACCAGCCTGCGAAGAAGCATTTCAGACCCGGACGCAGTTTCAGTTGCAACTCATCCACAGCAATCAGCCAGGGCACCAAGCAACCGATTTCAGATACGAGACACTGGATGGCAAACGCCACACACTGTTATCAGAGACAGGACAGCAAAAGACACTGCTTCTATTCTATGACCCTGACTGTGAGAACTGCAAAGACCTACTTTTCCGTCTGCGCCACAGCTCACTGCTGAAACAGCAGATCAGTAAAGGAACTATACGTATGCTGGCCATATCAACAGAAGATGACGAGGTTACATGGCGTGCACAATGCTCCGACATGCCCGATACATGGATTTTGGGCATTGACCGCAGCGACATCCTTGGACAGTCACTCTATGACTTACGTCAACTGCCCGCCATGTATCTATTGGATTCAAAAGGCAATGTACTCTTCAAACATCTCAGTTATCAGGAGTTAATGACCCAGCTAACCCGCTAAAAGTCCATAAGTAGGAAACAACAAAAAACCGCTGAGCAACATTTCGCAGCTTAGCGGTTTTTCTTGTTGGGGTACCCGGACTCGAACCAGGAAAGGCAGGACCAGAATCTGCAGTGTTACCATTACACCATACCCCAATACCTTGGTTGCAACCGACCCCTTGTCGATTTGCGACTGCAAAGGTAATGCATTTTTTGTAATCTGCAAAAAAAATCAGCAGAAAATTATAAAAAAGCGCAAAATTTTCTTATTTATGTCGGTTTTGTCAAGAATAACGTGTAACTTTGCGCTCATAATACACATTATTATATTAATGGAACAAACAAAACAATTAGTAACAACCATCACAAAGGGAATACAAGAGAAAAAAGGAAGCAACATTGTCATTGCTGACCTTAGCAGCATAGAAGGTACCATCTGTAAGTATTTCGTTATTTGTCAAGGCAACTCTCCTGCACAAGTAGAGGCCATCACAGAGTCTATAGGTGACTTTGCTCGCAACGAGATGAACGAGAAGCCATCGGCAGTAGCCGGTTTAGACAATGCCCAATGGGTTGCCATGGACTATGGCGACGTGCTGGTACACATATTCTTGCCTGACGTACGCGAGTTTTATGACCTGGAACACTTATGGGCAGATGCTGCACTAACCAGAATTCCCGATATTGATTAAAGACACACTGCACAAATGGAACCCAACAACAATAATAAAGAACCTAAGATGAACATGCCTAAATTCAATATGAATTGGATTTATGCTATAGTCATTGCAATACTTATCGGCCTCTACATGACAGGAGGTACGGACAGTTCAGAAACAAAGAAACAGATAGCCTATTCGAAGTTCAAGGATATGGTGACAGCTGGATATGCCCAGAAGATTGTCATCAACAAGACACAGAACGAACTGCGAATGTATGTCAAGCCCGAAAAGGTGCGCGAAGTATTCAAGCAAAGCGTGCAGCAGACAGGCACAGAACCATTCATCACTGTCGAGATAGGTTCTGTTGATCAGGTAGAACAGTTCATCAGCCAGATGCGTGCCGACAAGAAGTTTACGGGTGAGTTCAGCTACGAAAACCGTAACAACAACGAAGTGATGAACTTCCTTCTTTACAACATCTTACCCATTGTTGCCATTGTTGCCGTGTGGATATTCTTCATGCGACGCATGGGAGGAGGAAGCAGCATGGGCAGCGGCATCTTCAACGTAGGCAAGAGCCGTGCTAAGATGTACGAGAACGGCGGCAACTTGAACATCACATTCAAGGATGTTGCTGGTCAGGCTGGTGCCAAACAAGAGATGCAAGAGATTGTTGACTTCTTGAAGAACCCCCAGAAATATACTGAACTGGGAGGAAAAATTCCCAAGGGAGCATTGCTCGTAGGTCCTCCAGGAACAGGTAAGACACTGATGGCCAAAGCAGTAGCAGGTGAAGCTGGCGTACCTTTCTTCTCGATGTCCGGTTCTGACTTCGTCGAGATGTTCGTTGGTGTTGGTGCCAGCCGTGTACGCGATTTGTTCCAACAGGCTAAGCAAAAAGCTCCTTGCATCATCTTCATTGACGAGATAGACGCAGTGGGACGTGCCCGTTCAAAAAATCCTGCTATGGGAGGTAATGACGAACGCGAGAACACACTAAATGCCCTGCTGACTGAGATGGATGGTTTTGGCACCAACAGCGGTATCATAACACTGGCAGCCACCAATCGTGCCGACATGCTTGACTCCGCACTGCTACGTGCAGGGCGTTTTGACCGTCAAATACACGTTGATTTGCCAGACCTGAACGAGCGTAAGGAAGTATTTAATGTACACCTAAAGCCACTGAAACTCGATGATAGCGTAGATATAGACTTCTTGGCACGCCAGACACCAGGTTTCTCTGGTGCCGATATTGCAAATGTCTGTAACGAGGCAGCCCTCATTGCTGCACGCCATGACCGTGAAAAGGTTGGTAAGCAGGACTTCCTCGATGCCGTCGATCGTATCATTGGTGGACTGGAAAAAAAGACAAAGGTAATGACTGAGGCAGAGAAGAAGTCGATAGCCATCCATGAAGCGGGCCATGCTACGATATCGTGGTTCACTGAGTTTGCAAATCCATTGGTCAAAGTAAGCATTGTACCACGTGGACGTGCATTAGGTGCTGCATGGTATCTGCCAGAAGAGCGTGTGCTTCAGACAAAAGAGGCTATGCTTGATGAAATGTGCGCACTACTTGGCGGTCGTGCTGCCGAGGAATTGTTCATCGGTCATATTTCCACTGGCGCCATGAATGATCTGGAGCGTACAACTAAACAGGCTTATGGCATGATAGCTTACGCCGGCATGAGTGACAAACTGCCCAACATTTGTTACTACAACAATACCGAGTACCAATTCCAGCGTCCTTACTCTGAAACCACAGCAAAGATCATGGATGACGAGGTTCTGAAGATGATTAACGAACAATACGACCGTGCCAAAAACATTTTGACCGAGCATAAGGATGGTCATGCACAGCTGGCTCAACTGCTCATTGAACGTGAGGTCATCTTTGCCGAAGACGTTGAGAAAATCTTTGGGCCACGTCCCTGGACCAGTCGTGCAGAGGAACTGCTTGAGGCACAGCAACGTGCCGAGGCAGAAGCCATGGCCGAGCGGCGTGCAAAGGAACTGGAAGAAGAGAAACGGAAAGAACAAAAAGAACAGAAAGACCCTGAAAGCCCCTTACAGAAAGAACAATGAAGAATCTGATTGTACGTACCATTACCGGTGTGTTTTTCGTAGCCGCCCTCGTTACTTGCTTCCTTCGTCCAGAAGCCATGGTGCTGCTGTTTGCACTCATTACAGGTCTCACCATCTGGGAATATTGTGGACTGGTAAACCAGCGTGAGGCAGTAACTGTCAACCGCTTTATCTGCACCGTGGCAGGTGTTTATTTCTTCTTCGCCGTTGCCTACTTCTGCAGCGACGTCTATGGTGGAGGTGCCAAATCAATGGTGTTTATTCCCTACCTCGTTACCATTATTTATTTGTTGGTCACCGAGCTATACAGCAAACAGCCAGACCCCATCAATAACTGGGCATATACCATGCTCTCACAAATGTACATCGCCCTACCCTTCTCGCTCATCAACGTGCTGGCGTTCACTTCCACGCCTGATGGACGAGTGATGTTCAATACCATTTTGCCACTGTCAGTATTCATATTCTTATGGACCAACGACACTGGAGCTTACTGCGTTGGCTCACTCTTAGGACGCCACAAGTTGTTTCCACGCATCTCGCCAGGCAAATCATGGGAAGGCAGCATTGGTGGTGCCCTGTTCGTGTTGGCAGCAGCATGGGCCATCTCCTATTTCCTCGATGGAGCTATACTCACTACTATACAATGGTTAGGTCTCGGACTGGTCGTTGCCGTCTTTGGCACATGGGGCGATTTGGTTGAGAGTCTCTTCAAGCGTACACTTGGCATCAAAGACTCTGGTAACATTCTACCAGGCCATGGTGGCATGCTCGACCGCTTTGACTCGTCACTCATAGCCATCCCTGCCGCAGTAGTTTATCTTTATACGTTAACGCTATTTTAAGTGACAAATGATAACTAAAAACCTGAAAGATATGAAAAGATTATTGTTGGTATTGTCAGTAATTGTTGCAGGTTTTACCCTGAGCAACGTTAATGCACAGACAACGGCTCCCGTCAAGAAGTGGGGACAGCTGCAAGTTATTGGTACCCAGTTGTGTGATCAGCAGGGAAATCCCGTAGTACTAAGAGGTATCAGTCTCGGGTGGCACAACCTGTGGCCACGTTTCTATAACAAAAAAGCCGTCAAGACGCTTCATCAGGACTGGCATGCCAACGTGGTGCGTGCTGCTATGGGCATCATGATAGAAGACAACTACTTAGAGAACCCCGAATATGCCATGCAGTGCATGACACCAGTCATTGAGTCTGCCATCAAGAACGATGTCTATGTCATCATTGACTGGCATTCGCACAAACTGCTCACCGCTGAGGCCACGAAGTTTTTTGGCGAGATGGCCAAGAAATACGGAAAACACCCCCACGTCATCTATGAGCTTTACAACGAGCCTGTCGAAGACTCATGGGATGACCTGAAGGCATACGCACAAACCGTCATCAAGGAGATACGTAAGTACGACCCCGACAACATCATACTCATGGGATGCCCCCATTGGGACCAGGATGTCCACATCGTTGCTGAGAGCCCTATAACTGGTGTTACGAACGTCATGTACACCTTGCACTACTATGCCGCCACCCATAAGGACTACTTGCGCGACCGTATGCGTGAGGCAGCCAAGCGTATTCCTATCTTTGTCAGCGAGAGTGGTGTTTGTGAGGCATCGGGCGATGGTGAGATTAACGAGGAAGAGACACAGAAGTGGATAGACCTGATGGAGGAGTTAAAGATTAGCTGGGTATTCTGGTCAGTTAGCGACAAGAACGAGTCGTGTTCCATGCTCTTGCCACGTGCAACACCTGGCGGTCCTTGGCCCGACGATGTCATCAAGCGCAGTGGAAGAATTGTCAAAGGTTTGTTGACAAAATACAACAAGGATTGAGATTTGATATAAACATACATCTTTCAGCTAAATAGTTGGAAAATGTATCTCTTGCTGCGGCCTAAGGCACAGGACAAAATGGCAGGAGGTGCACGGCAATTCGCCTATAGGCACACGGTCAGTTGCCTATAGGCAATTCCTTATGAACCCAATTGAATGACCTGATGAACATTGCAGAACGACCTATTTTACATAGTTGTGTGCATCCATCAACGTGAATATCAGGGTGACTGGTATTACTGTTCAGCCTTGTTCTCTACCATCTCGCGCCAAAGGGAGAAATAATCCTCTATTGCGGCATAGGCATCAAGGGCTTCGCCCTTGATGTCATGTCCAACCCATGAAGCATTGAACTTCTCACCAGAAGAATATTCCTGATAGATACGGTAGGTAGGAGCACCGTCTAACATTTCGTCATGATGATATCCATTAAGCTTCCATATCTCAATGTCTTTTAGCAACCGCTGCATTTTTGCTACATCCTGCTGGCCAACGGTAAACTCCTGTTTAGCTTCGTCATGCCAACGGCAATTCTCCCACAAGACGACTCGCACCTTTGGCACAGCTCCCGAGTCAGCAATAAGTTCACAATAGTTATTACCGCCCATGGCAGGTCGGCGACAGGAATAACTGCAATAGACCAGTTTTCCCTTGGGTGCCTCGTTTTGGGCAAAACCACTCAGTAATGACATAAGTAATAAGGCTGATGTTAATAATACTTTCTTCATAATCGTCGTTGATTGAATCTAAACATGTGAGACAGGGTCAGAAGTTCCACTTGACAGCTAAGGTGGGGTTGAAGAAAAAACTCTTGTCACTGGCTGGTTCAGCATTATAGATAAAGTTGTTGCTAATCTCCCATTCCGTGCCCACGCTGAAGTGAGAAGTCGCATTATACCAGAACTGTGGTTCCGTCAGCACCACCAGTTGTCCGTGACCATTGGATTTCTCACCACGCCAGAAGTCGATGAAGCCTGAAAAGGTAAAGTGTTTCTGAGCAAACGTCATGCTCCATACACCCGTTAACTGTGCGCTGGCATATGAGTGAGTAGTGTCATAACTCTTGAAGTACTGTTTATACATCAGTTGAACAGACCAGGTCTTCGAAAAGTCTGTGTTATGTCCATTCCATGCCGCACCCACGAGTGCAGCCTGCTGGAAGCTGCCTTGTTTATTCAGCCCGCCATCATACTCTATGTGTGCAGACAGAGGAGACTGCTTGCCTAAACGGAACTCACGAGAAATCTCTGTATAGGCACTCTCCGTAAAATGACGACTTAGGTCTATGTCAACAAAGTAATACCACGAGCCCCACTGGTCAGCCTTGAACTGCTCAAGGGTAACGGTAACCTTCTGTCTTCCGTTTTCCTCTGCCGAATAGATATTACGCCCAAAGTCATAATGTACCTGGATATCTTGTGCCACGACCACGCAGAATGAAGTTTGAACAGCTAACAGTGCTATTCCAAAAAGAAATCTTTTCACCATTTTTATCTCTGATTTAGTAGTTCTACCATTATTCGGGCGGCCTCGTCAGGAGCAACTTTTCCACCTAATCGCTGACGCACCTCAGCATAACCGTCCAACATCTGTTGACGTGCCGGTCCTTGCAGGATAGCATCTAACTCACGATGAATGTTACTAACGGAGAACGAGTCGGCCACCAGTTCTTTTACTACCTCACGGTTGGCGATGAGATTGACCAGCGAAACATACTTCACTTTCAGCACCACCTTACGCAGGTGACCAAGAAGCCAAGGAAAGGAGGTCTTATAACACACCACCTGTGGTACGCCGAACATGGCAGTCTCAAGTGTTGCCGTGCCACTGGTAACAAGGGCTGCTGTGGCTTGACTGAGCAGATGATAGGTCTGATTATGCACTAACCGCACATGGGTATTCTCGATAAACGGTGTGTAATAGTCTTCCGAAATACTGGGAGCACCGGCTAATACCACATCATAGTCGTCTGCATAAGGACGTGTGGCCTCAATCATTGCCGGCAGGTTCTCGTTGATTTCCTGACGGCGACTGCCGGCAAGAAGAGCTATTAACTTCTTTTCTGAAGAAGGAGGATTGTTCTCTTTCAGCCATTCATGTACCTCGTGCGCCGTTGGGTTACCTACGTAGTGTATGGGGTAATGGTGTTTTTTCTCGAAGAAATCAACCTCAAAGGGCAGAATGCTGAACATCGCATCAATGTCACGTTTGATACGTTTTATTCGGTATTCTTTCCATGCCCATATCTTGGGAGAGATATAGTAATATAGTTGAGGTTTGAAGGCTGTGCGTTTGGAATGGACATATTTGGCTATATCAAGGTTGAATCCTGGGTAGTCAACTAATATGACAGCATCGGGCTGCCAAGCAGCTATGTCACCCTTGCACATGCGCATGTTCCTTAATATAGTAGGCAGGTGCAACAGTACAGGTATCACTCCCATATAAGCCAGTTCCTTGTAGTGCTTCACACGCGTACCACCCACTGCCGACATGAGGTCCCCCCCAAAGAAACGAAATTGTGCCTCAGGGTCTTGGTGTTGCAACGACTTCATCAGACGTGATGCGTGTAAGTCACCACTGGCTTCGCCTGCTATGAGATAATACTTCATTTATAGTTTGGGATTGTAGGTTTAAAGATTGAGCATTGATTTAAGAGAGTCCATTGCCTCGTATGCAGTCACGTCCATACGTGTTGGGGTAATGGCAATGAAGCCATGTTGTAAAGCCCAGTTGTCAGTATCCTCTGCCTCGGGCTCGTCGTTGGTATAAAAGCCTACCATCCACCAATAGTCGTAGCCACGCGGATGACGGAACTTAGTAACCTCGTTGCCCCATGTACCGTAAGCCATTCGACAGAGACGCACGCCACGATAGTTACTATACTCTCCACTCTCATGTAATAATGGGAAGTTTATGTTCAGACATACGCCACGAGGTAATCCGTGGTCGAGCACCTGCTGTGTAAACTGCCTGACGTAAGGTGTGAGCGGACTGAAGTCGGCATCTGCCCTGTAGTCACACAGGGAATAGGCAACGGATGGTATATATTTCATACATCCCTCCATAACGACACCCATGGTTCCAGAATAATGGGTATTGACCGAGGCATTGTCACCATGGTTAATACCACCAATGATCAGGTCAGGCCGACGGTCGCGGCATAGCTCGGCTAATGCCATCTTTACACAATCGACAGGCGTACCGTTGCATGACCAGACCTGTAAGCCGGGTTCTTCGTGTTTCAAAGTGAGCATCAGTGGTATGGTGGCCGAGAAAGCACATGCCATGCCACTGCGTGCGCCATCGGGTGCACAAACAATAATGTCTGCCAGAGGTTTCACCATTTCCACGAGGCAACGGATACCTTTAGCTTGGTAACCATCGTCGTTGGATATCAGTATTAAAGGTTTTTTATCTTCCATCAAAATATCGTTTAATTTGGTGCAAAAGTACGAAAAAAGGTTTACAAATAATGATTTCTCGTAGAATATTTGTAACTTTGCGGCCAAATATCTTTATTTGAAAGGAATAAAATGGGAAAAATCATAGCATTAGCAAACCAGAAGGGCGGTGTAGGCAAGACCACTACAACCATCAACCTGGCCGCGTCATTAGCTACACTTGAGAAGACTGTGTTAGTAGTTGACGCTGACCCTCAGGCCAATGCGTCAAGCGGACTGGGTGTTAACATTCAGGAGGTAGAATGCTCTCTGTATGAATGCATTATCGATAAGGCAGACGTTCGCGACGCCATCTATACAACAGATATTGACGGACTGGACATCATACCCAGTCACATTGACCTGGTGGGTGCAGAGATAGAAATGCTCAACCTGGAAAACCGTGAGAAGGTGATGAGCCAGTTGCTGGAACCTATCCGTAACGACTACGACTACATACTGATAGACTGTTCACCCTCGTTGGGACTGATAACAGTTAACTCATTAACAGCTGCCGATTCGGTCATCATACCTGTACAGTGCGAGTATTTTGCTCTGGAGGGTATATCGAAACTTCTGAACACCATCCGCATCATTAAACAAAAGCTGAATCCGAAACTGGAGATAGAAGGATTCCTGCTGACCATGTACGACTCTCGTCTGCGTCTGGCCAAACAGATATATGACGAGGTGAAGCGTCACTTTCAGGAATTGGTCTTCAAAACAGTTATTCAGCGTAACGTCAAACTTTCCGAGAGTCCATCTCATGGCCTTCCAGTCATATTATATGACGCAGACTCTACCGGTGCCAAGAACCATTTGGCACTGGCCAAGGAAATCATCAACAAGAACAAATAGGCAATGGCAGTAAAGAAGAAATATGACCGCAAGGTGTTGGGTCGCGGACTGGACGATATAGGAAAAGGCATGGGGCTGGATGCCTTAATAGACACCGGCGAGGTGCATACTGAAGGAAGTTCTAACCTGAACGAGGTGGAGATTAGTCAGATAGAGCCTAACCCCAACCAACCACGACGTGAGTTTGACCAAGATGCCCTTCAGGAGCTGGCTAACAGTATCAAGGAACTGGGTATCATCCAACCTATTACATTACGACAGGTAGATGGTGGTAAATACCAGATTATAGCTGGTGAGCGCCGTTGGCGCGCCTCACAGCTGGCAGGTCTGACCAAGATTCCGGCTTATGTGGTAACGGTGGAAGACGAGAGCGCCATGGAAATGGCACTGGTAGAGAACATCCAGCGTGAGGACCTGAATGCCATAGAGATAGCACTGGCTTATCAGCATCTGGCAGAAACCACAGGCATGACACAGGCCAAAATTTCCGAGCGTGTAGGCAAAAGCCGTGCAGCCGTAACCAACTACATGCGCCTTCTGAAACTGCCTGCACAGGTGCAGATGGCATTGAAGAACAAGGAGATAGACATGGGTCATGCCCGTGCATTACTCTCCATAGAGAGTCCTTCGCAGCAAATTAGGCTCTTCAAGGAAGTGCAGAAACAGGGTTACTCTGTCCGCCGTGTTGAAGAGATAGCCCAGATGCTGAAGAATGGCGAAGACATCAAGGTGGTGAAGGGCAAGGCCGGAGGTAAACCGAAACTGCCAGAGGAATATGGTATCCTGCGCGACAGACTGTCGAAGTTTTTCCATTCGCCAGTTCAGATGACATGTTCGTCGAAAGGCAAAGGCAAGATCAGCATCCCCTTCGCCAACGAAGAAGAGTTGGAGACAATAATGAATGCCCTTGACAGCATGCAAAGGTAAATATTGAAAAAAGTAAAAAGGTAAAAAGTAAAACATTACAATGATGAATATCATCAAAAGAACAATTAAAGGTTTGGTAAGGGTTCTGCCCTTTTACCTTTTTACCTTTTTACCTTTAACCTCAGTAGCCCAGGACATTGATCCTGCACCACTGGACAGCATTGCCATTCTGGAGGCAAAGGTAGATTCCATGCTGGCAGCTGACTCAGCACTTACCGCATTGCCAGAGGAGTTGCAACCAGTCATTGCTAACGACACCGTAAAGGTAAAGGTGCCACGCGACTGGGCAAACTGGAAGCCCAACCCCCAGAAGGCATTATGGCTGGCACTGGTATTGCCAGGAGCCGGACAGATATACAACCGCAAATACTGGAAACTACCCATTGTATATGGCGGATTCGTAGGATGTATCTATGCTATGACATGGAACGACATGATGTATAAGGACTATTCCCAAGCCTATCTGGACATCATGGACGATGACCCAGGGACACAAAGCTATAACAAATTCCTGCATCTGGGACAAAAGATTGATAGTTCAAATGCCCAGCAAGTAAAGCAATATTCGGAGATTTTCAAGAAACGTAAGGACAAATTCCGCCGCTGGCGCGATCTGAGTTTCTTTGTCATGGTTGGAGTCTATGCCCTCTCTGTTATTGATGCCTATGTTGATGCAGAACTCTCACAGTTTGACATCTCGAAAGACCTAAGTCTGAGAGTGGCACCTGCTGTCATCAACAACAACTCATCATCCAACCCACTGGAGTCGTCATCGTTTGGCGTGAACTGCAGTCTGAACTTTTAAAAAATAAAAGATTAAATATTAATTATGAGTAAGAAAGTATTATTAGCCTTGTTAATGATGTTGTTCTCATTCAACTGCGCGATACAGGCCCAGGACGACATTGACGTTGACGAAGACGACATTATAGTAACTGACGAAGAAGGTGACGAGGAAGTAATAGAATTCCCCGAAGCCATGTCTTACGACTTGGACAGTCTGCTGAACCTCTACATGTCAAAGGCCTATCTGGATGAGGATGCCGACTGCCACATGCGTGATGAGAACCCTACGTTTACAGAAGAGGAATATATTGACCGTCTGAGCCGACTGCCATACATCATGGAGATGTCGTATAACGACGTGGTACGCAGTTGTATCGACCGTTATAGCGGACGATTACGTAAGTCAGTAAGCTACATGTTAGGCTCCAGCAACTTCTATTTCCCCATCTTCGAAGAAGCATTGGAGGCATATGGTGTACCATTAGAGTTGAAGTATCTGCCCATCATCGAGTCAGCACTTAACCCACGTGCAGTATCACGTGTAGGAGCTACTGGTCTGTGGCAGTTCATGCTGGCTACCGGAAAACGTTATGGTCTGAAAGTGAACACATTAGTTGACGAGCGCCGCGATCCTGTAAAGGCGTCATACGCTGCAGCTCACTATCTCAGTGACCTCTATAAGATTTATGGTGACTGGAACTTGGTGATAGCAGCCTATAATTGTGGTCCTGGCAACATCAACAAAGCCATCCACCGTGCCGGTGGCAACAAGGATTATTGGCAAATTTACCCCTACCTGCCAGCAGAGACACGTGGATATGTACCCGCATTCATCGCGGCTAACTACATCATGAACTACTATTGTGAACACAACATCTGTCCGATGCGTTCACGACTGCCAGACCGCACCGACACAGTTGTAGTACACAAGAATGTTCACCTACAGCAGATTGCCAGCGTCTGCGGCATAGACATTGAAGAACTTCGTACACTGAACCCTTCTTATCGCCACGACATCGTACCTGGAGCAACCGAGCCCTCTGCCATTCGTCTGAGTCTGGCCGATGTCAGCAAGTTTATAGACATGGAGGACTCCATCTATAAGTACAGGGCTGATGAGTTGTTGACACGACGTGCCGTAGTGGCTATCGATGATGATGTTCCCACCTATGTACACCACAAGAAGAAAGGACGCCACGGACGGGGAGCTACATACAAGAAACGTGGCAAGCGCCATCGTGGAGCCAGCTACTCATCAGGCAAACGCAGCAAACGTCACGCTGCTGTGAAGCGCGGTGGTTCTAAGAAAAAGAAAGGTGCACGCCGTCGCAGAAGGAGATAACTTTTTTCACTATTCAAAAGACAGACAACGATGGACGAAGAGCAGAAAAGACAAGAATTAGCTGATGAGCAGTTGATTAACGACGCTTTCCAACACTTGCTGGAGAGCTATTTAGCTTCGCGCCATCGAAAGAAAGTCGATCTGATTACCAAAGCATTCAACTTCGCCAAGCAAGCACACAAAGGAGTGCGCCGCCTGTCGGGCGAGCCATACATCATGCACCCCATAGCCGTAGCACAAATAGCGTGCGAGGAAGTGGGACTGGGCTCTACAAGCATCTGTTCAGCCCTGTTGCACGATGTGGTAGAGGATACAGACTACACAACCGAGGACATAGAGAACATCTTTGGTGCAAAGATAGCACAGATCGTCGATGGACTGACCAAGATTTCCGGAGGCATCTTCGGTGAGCAGGCATCTGCTCAGGCAGAAAACTTCAAGAAGTTGCTGCTGACCATGAGTGACGATATCCGTGTCATACTGATTAAGATTTGTGACCGACTGCACAACATGCGTACGCTACAGTCGCAACCTGCCAACAAACAATATAAAATTGCAGGCGAGACACTATACATTTATGCTCCTTTGGCCAACCGACTGGGTCTATACAAGATAAAGAGCGAACTGGAAAACCTCAGCTTCTGCTACGAGCATCCAGAAGAGTACCAAGCCATCAAGCAGAAACTGGCTTCGACAGAGGCTTCTCGCCATGAGTTGTTTGACCAGTTCACGGCACCCATCGAAGAATCGCTCAACAAGATGGGTATAAAATATAAAATCAAGGAACGTGTAAAAACACCCTACTCCATTTGGAGTAAGATGCAGAATAAGAACATTCCGTTTGAAGAGGTGTTCGACATCTTAGCCGTTCGCATCATCTTTACTCCTCTGAAGCGTGAAGAGGAAGTGAACGAGTGCTTTAACATCTACGTCGCTATATCCAAAATATACAAGTCACACCCAGACCGCTTGCGAGACTGGCTCAATCATCCGAAAGCTAACGGCTACCAGGCACTACATGTGACACTAATGTCTAAACAAGGCCGATGGATTGAAGTACAGATACGTAGCGACCGTATGGACGAGGTGGCAGAACAGGGCTTTGCGGCCCACTGGAAATACAAGGACGGTGAACAAGCAGAATTCTCGGAGGACGAGACAGAGCTGAACGACTGGTTGCGTACCATCAAGGAGATTCTCGACGACCCGCAGCCTGACGCGATGGACTTCCTGGATGCCATCAAACTGAATCTGTTTGCAAGCGAGATATTTGTCTTCACACCTAAAGGTGAAATAAAAACAATGCCGGCAGGCTGTACGGCTCTCGACTTCGCATTTAGCATACATACATTCCTTGGCTCTCATTGTATCGGTGCAAAGGTCAATCACAAACTGGTGCCACTGAGCCATAAGCTTCAGAGTGGTGACCAGGTTGAGATTCTGACATCTAAGTCACAACATGTACAACCATCATGGATTAATTTTGTCAGTACAGCCAAGGCCAAAGCAAAGATACAAGCCATACTGCGCCGCAATAACCGTGAGAGTCAGAAAAAAGGCGAGGATATACTCATTGCTTTCCTCAAGAAACACGACAAAGAATACAACACCAACATTGCCGACCAGCTGTCAGCTTTCCATGAGTCGAAGAAACGCGAGGACTTCTTCCAAGCGCTGTCAGAGAAGACAATCCTGCTGGGCAATGAGGATATTGACGAATTGAACGGAAAACACAAGAGCAAGAACGGAAAGACCGGCTGGCGCCGATACGTACCATTTATCGGTTCTGGTAAACCAAAAGAAGAGGAGAAACAGCCCGAGCTGTTCGTTATACCAGAGAAGTTCAATCGTAAAAAACCTATCTTTATTACTGACGAGAACATCAGACAGTATATATTCCCCACCTGCTGCCATCCCATTCCCGGCGATGACGTATTAGGATTCATCGACAACAAGAACCGAATCGAGATACATAAACGTGCCTGCCCAGTGGCTAACAAGCTCAAATCAAGTTACGGTAACCGTATTCTTGACGCCAAATGGGACATGCACAAAAAGCTATTCTTCGATGCCACCGTACGTCTGCAAGGCATTGACCGAATGGGTATTCTGGTTGATGTGTCACGCGTCATTACATCACAGATGAATGTCAACATCCGACGTCTTACCATTGAAGGTGACGATGGTGTGTTCGACGGTGTCATTGAACTTCGAGTGCACGACCGAGAGGACATGAAGAATATCATGAATAATCTGAAAAAGATTGACGGCATGCAGAATGTACAACAGATAGTTTAAAAATAGTCACAGCAATGAAAAAAATCTTCCTTCTCCTTTTTTCTGTCTTTACCCTTTTACCTTTGAGCGCTCAGAGTTTCGACAACCCTGACACCATTGTCGTGGCACGCGACGGCACAGGACAGTTTCGTACGGTGGACGAAGCAATAGAAGTATGTCGCGCCTTCATGGAATACCACAAGGTTATCTTTGTCAAAAGAGGCATATATAAGGAGAAACTCGTGGTTCCACAGTGGCTTACCAATATTGAGATATGTGGTGAAGACCGCGACCAGACCATCATTACCTACGACGACCATGCCAACATCCGCATTCCAGGTACCGACAGGAAAATGGGAACCTTCCGTACCTATACCATCAAGGTACAGGGAAGCCATATCACATTCAAAGATATCACCATTGAGAACAATGCAGCAAAACTCGGACAGGCAGTAGCACTGCATACAGAAGGTGACTGTCTGACATTTATCAATTGCCGTTTCCTGGGCAATCAAGATACCATTTATACAGGAAATCCAGGCAGCAGACTCTATTTTCAGAATTGTTATATAGAGGGCACAACTGATTTTATCTTCGGGCCTGCCACTGCATGGTTTGAACAGTGTCACATCTTCTGTAAGCAGAAATCATACATCACTGCAGCATCCACGCCCCAAGACCAACCATACGGATACGTGTTCAACAAATGCACCATCCGGGCAGCCGAGGGTGTTGAGAAACTCTATTTAGGACGTCCGTGGCGTGACTATGGCTATACACTGTTCATGAACTGTGACCTCTGCAAGGAGATCCGTCCAGAGGGGTGGCATCACTGGGAGGAGCATCGCGAAAAGACTGCCCGATACATGGAATACAACAACTTTGGTGAAGGAGCAGCAACCGACAAACGCGTCAGCTGGAGTCGTCAACTGAGCAAGAAAGAAGCAGCAACAATCACCCTCGAAAATGTGTTCAACATGTCATCTAATTGGCTACCAGTAAGAAAATAGACAAAATATTTGCAGGAAAGGAAATTCTTCTTATCTCCTGCCATGACCAGTTTTGCTATTGCCTTCGACGATGAAGAAGAGACTACAGGTATAATAAATCCTCAACACTCAACGCTCAGTAGCCAACAATACTATACGCTTGATGGTATTACTCCCGATGAAGGAGACCATTAAATAGTAATTTACTGCAGACCGTCCAACTGTCTTTTTAGCGCCTGAAGATCGTTCCTAACGTTCGTCAGGCGCTCTAACATATCTGCCGTACGTTCTGCTCCGTCGCGGTTATTGTTGATTATCTTCTTGGCTGCAGCCAATTTAAATCCGCGGACCTTCACCAGATTATGGATGAGGCGAATCTGCTCAATATCCTTTTCAGTATATTGACGCACCTTGGCAGGACCGCTGGTCTTGGGTTTCAGATAAGGAAATTCTGTTTCCCAATAGCGTAGCGTACTCTCGTTCAATCCAAACATCTCTGCCACCTCCTTAATGGAGTAATATAACTTCAGGTTCTTATTCAGATTCAGTGCCATAATTCTTTACTATTCTTGTTTCCGTTGCAAAGATACGAATAAGTGAGTACAAAACAAAACAAATATCGAAGATTTTATTATTTTTGTCAAGCAAAAGTATCTTTGGCTTTGTCGCAAATAAACTTTTATTTTTCAAAAAATATTCGTACCTTTGCAAACACTAACCAATAAAACTTTAAACATGAAGAAGAACCTATTTATTTTGATGGTAGCATCGATAACGATGCTGAGCCTGACGGGATGTCAGAAGATAAAGAAACTGATAGGTAAGGAAGATGCTTCGCCTGTGGCAGATACTACAGCAGTGGTAAATGCAGAACCAGAGAAGAGAGTGCCTGAGGAGCCTACATACGACAAGACAGACCTGACATCCTTCGGACTGATGGGTCATGTGAAGACTGTTGTCACAAAGATTTACACAGCGAAGCCTCAAGGTGACAAACTCGTCAAGCTGGAAATGTTTCATAACGACGAGAACCAACCCACTGCATTTACTGAAGCCGGTGTAGTGACAAGAGATGCGTTTGGTAACCCATACTTCTATGATGCAAACGGCAAGTTTATCAAAGGACGTTCGAAGGCATCGGTAATGAAAAGGAATGACAAGGGGCAGATCATATTCTACGAGAACCGTGAAAGCAGCAACCACTGGGAGGGTTACAACTACGACATAGAGTATGACAGCCAGGGGCGCATGAAAGAGTTCACCTATACGGGCTGGGAGGAGATTTTCACCTACACGCTGAGCTATGACGGAGACAACATCTATCCATCATCCCAGTACATGGAGGGTCAGGCCACTGCCGACCTCTTTAAATCTGAGTTCACCTTCCGTTATCTGAGTTTCGACGAAGTAGGCAACTGGACGGAGCGTGAGGTATGGAAGATTAACCACGAGGGAGTTGAAGACGGTTCGGACAATCCCGAGATGGACACGTCCCACGAGTATCAGATAGAAACGAGGGAGATTACCTATTACTAAGATAAAATGAGCTAACTGTTTGGTTAGCTCATTTTTTTTCTTTACCTTTGCAGCCCGAATAGTTAATCCGAAAATAACAAACAAACATGTTGACAGCAAATGAGATTCGCGACTCGTTCAAACAATTCTTCGAGTCAAAGCAGCACGCCATAGTAGCTTCTGCACCTATGGTTATCAAGGATGACCCTACGCTGATGTTTACCAACGCAGGCATGAACCAGTGGAAGGATATTATATTAGGTACGCGCGACCCAGAGCCACGCCGCCGTGCAGACACCCAGAAGTGTCTGCGTGTCAGTGGTAAGCATAACGACCTGGAAGAGGTTGGCCACGACACCTATCACCACACGATGTTCGAGATGTTAGGCAACTGGTCGTTTGGCGACTACTTCAAGGAAGGTGCCATCGATATGGCATGGGAATACCTGGTAGATGTGCTGAAGCTGAATCCTAATGACCTCTACGTCACTGTTTTCGAGGGCTCTCCCGAAGAGAATATTCCCCGTGATGACGAGGCTGCCAAATATTGGGCAAAACATGTGCCAGAGGATCATATCATCAATGGCAACAAGCATGATAACTTCTGGGAGATGGGTGACACAGGTCCTTGCGGTCCCTGCTCCGAGATACATGTCGATTCTCGTACTCCCGAACAGCGTGAGGCCTCAGGCATCAGTGGTCGCGACCTGGTCAACAAGGACGACCCCCAGGTGATTGAGATATGGAACCTGGTGTTCATGCAGTTCAATCGTAAGGCAGACGGCACGTTAGAGAAGCTGTCCATGAACGTTATCGATACTGGTATGGGCTTTGAGCGACTGGTACGCATGCTACAGGGTAAGCACTCTAACTACGATACTGACATCTTCCAGCCTATCATCAAGGCAGAGGAGCAGCTGACAGGACTGACCTATGAGACCTATGAGACCTATGAGGCCCATGAGGCTAACAAGGCCCATGAGGCTCATGAGCCCCAAGAAGCTATCAACGTCGCCATGCGCGTGTGTGCAGACCACCTGAGGGCTGTCAGCTTCTCTATTGCTGACGGTCAGCTGCCATCAAATGCCAAGGCAGGCTATGTTATCCGTCGTATTCTGCGCCGTGCTGTCCGCTATGCCTACACCTTCTTAGGTCAGAAAGAAGGATTCCTCTATAAACTCGTGCCTACACTGGTCCAGGAGATGGGCGATGCCTTCCCAGAGCTGAAGGCACAACAACAGCTGATCACAAAGGTGATGAAAGAGGAGGAGGAGTCGTTCCTGCGTACGTTGGACAAGGGTATCGCACTGCTTAACGATGCCATGGACAAGCTGAAGGCCGAAGGCAAGACGGTACTTGCCGGCACCGAGGCTTTCCGTCTGTTCGACACTTATGGCTTCCCTCTTGACCTGACTGAGCTTATCTGCCGTGAGAATGGCTTTACGGTAGATGAAGAGCAGTTCAATGTTGAGATGCAGAAGCAGAAAGAGCGTGCCCGCAATGCCGCTCAGGTAGAGAACAGCGACTGGGTAAGCCTCTCCCCGACCCTCTCCCAAGGAGATGGAGTTGAACAGCAGTTCGTTGGTTACGACTACACCGAATATCCCTGTCACATCATTCGTTACCGCAAGGTGACGCAGAAGAAGAACGAGTACTATGAGCTGGTGCTCGACTACACACCGTTCTATGGCGAGATGGGTGGTCAGGTAGGTGAACAGGGCGTGCTCGTTTCAGAGAACGAGACCATTGAGATTATCGACACCAAGCGTGAGAACAACCAGAGCATACACATTGTCAAGCAGTTACCAAACGATCCTACAGCAGAGTTCATGGCCTGCGTCGATACCGACAAGCGCGATGCCTCAGCAGCTAACCATACGGCTACTCACCTGCTCGACTATGCACTGAAGCAGGTACTGGGTGACCATGTGGAGCAGAAGGGTTCTTACGTCAGCGCCGACACATTGCGTTTCGACTTCTCTCACTTCGAGAAGGTCAGCGATGAGCAGATACGTCAGGTAGAACGTATGGTGAACGATATGATACGCCAGGACATCCTGCTGGACGAGCATCGTGATGTACCGTTCGATGAAGCGAAGAAGTTAGGAGCCATTGCATTGTTTGGCGAGAAGTATGGTGACAAGGTACGCGTGGTACGCTTCGGTCCGTCGTGTGAGTTCTGTGGTGGTATCCATGCCCATTCAACAGGTCGTATCGGTTTCTTTAAGATTATCAGCGAGAGCTCCGTAGCTGCTGGCATCCGCCGTATAGAAGCCAAGACCGGCAAGGAATGCGAGGAACTGATGTATAACATTGAGGACACCCTCAAGGCTGTGCGCTCATTCTTCAACAATGCCAAGGATTTGCAAGGAGTCATCCGCAAGTATATTGATGAGCACGATACGATGAAGAAGGAGATAGAGTCGTTCCAGGCACAAGCCGTGGAGCGTACGAAGGACACGTTGCTTAGCAAGGCACGCGTCATAGGAGGCGTGACCGTGGTAAGCTCCATACTGCCCATCGATCCCCAGTCAGCCAAGGACCTGGCCTTCAAGATTCGTCAGGCAAAGCCCGACCATCTGCTGTGTGTCATCGGTTCAGTAAACCAGGACAAGCCGTTGCTGACCATCATGATCTCCGACGACATGGTAAGCGAACACAACCTGAATGCAGGACAGATGGTACGTGAAGCAGCTAAACTGATACAAGGTGGTGGTGGCGGACAGCCTCACTTCGCCACAGCAGGCGGCAAGAATCCCGACGGTCTCTCCGCTGCTGTTGATAAAGTAATAGAGTTAGCTCAATTATAAGACAAGAAATGAGGGTGTGACACACCCTCATTTTTATTTTTATTCTTTATGGTTACAGCGTCCTGATGAGGAAATCGCTGGCCAGTTCCGAAGCGCGATATACGTTCTGCATGAAGCCATGGTCGAAGGCTTCCAGTTCGTCATACTCGCTACCCTGCCATAACTGATGGTAGCGCAGACCATAAGTATAAGGTACCACACGGTCGCCTGTTCCATGAATGATACATGCCGGACCCTGATACTTTGCTGCCGTCTCGTAGATAGGCAGTCGGAACGCTGTACGCACATAGTTCGCTCCGAGCTTCTGCCCACCCCACAGTTCAATCACCTCGGGTGGGTCTAACGGGTTATACTGCTTACCGAAGGTTGAGCCACGAATGGCATCATCGCGCAGCACAGCTGCCGGTGCCATCAGTACAACAGCACTGATGTCACTGTTCAACTCGCCTGCCGTCATTGATGCCACCACACCTCCTTGTGAGTGTCCTAACAGCGCTACACTGCTTACCCAACGGAGGTCACGCACATAAGCCACCACCTTTTTGGCATCTTCTATCTCATTGGGAACAGTCATCTCCTCAAACTTACCCTCACTACGGCCATGTCCGTTGAAGTCAAAACGTATCGACCCTATGCCATGGGCAGCCAGTGAGTCACATATCAGATCAAACATCAGGCCTTCCTTCGAACCGCCAAACCCATGGCAGAGCACTACCATAGGGCACTGCTGGCCTTGCGTTAATGCCGGTTTTTGAATGACAGCAGCCAGTTTACCATGGTCACCATCAATGGTCACCGTCTCTGTATTACGTGTCACAGGCTTAGCTGTCAGTTCACGCAGGTAACGGTCAACCTTGTAACTGAGCACAGTAGAGAGGGCTACCTTACCGTCAGCCCCGATGACCACCATTGATGGTATCCACTTCACACCATAAAGCTTGGCAATGTCTGTTTCCTTGAATTTCTTAAGCTCAGACACTTGCGTATAGTCCATGCCATACTGTTCGCAGGCAGCACGCCACTTCTCTACATCGGTATCCATGGAAACACCCACGAACTCCACACCAGCAGAACGGAACTTCTGATACATACGAACCACCTCCGGCGCATCCTTCCTACAATCGGGGCACCATGATGCCCAGAAGTCGAGTACCACGGTCTTGCCTTTCAGCTTCGATAGTTTGAAAGTCTTGCCGTCAATGGTTTTCATCTTGAAGTCAGGCGCATCGGTTCCTGGCTTTATCAGTTCCACTGCATACTTACTGTCTTCGTCTGGCTCGGGCATGAACTGCGCCTTCACAGCCATAACAGACAATAACAGGACAGATAATAATAATGTTTTTCTCATATTATTAATGTATTAAAATTCCCCTCTCCTTGGGAGAGGGGTTAATGGGTTAGGCTTTTTACAGTTCTGCATCAGAGCACTGGAAGGTAGTACCCTTCGTAACATCGCCGGTATCGTATCCCAGCTTAAACCACTTCATACGCTGCTTTGACGTACCATGGTTAAACGACTCGGGCACAGCAAAGCCCTGAGCTTTCTTCTGCAAGTAGTCGTCACCGATAACCTGAGCACAGCGGATGGCTTCCTCCATATCGCCTACTTCGAGTGACTGGAAGCGTTTATTGTCATGATGAGCCCATACACCGGCATAGAAGTCAGCCAACAGCTCCAGACGTACGCTCACCTTGTTTGCCTCAGCTTGCGACAGTCGTTGCATCTGCTGGTGTGCCTTCTGCAAAATACCTGTCATGTATTCCACATGGTGACCTACCTCATGAGCAATAACGTAAGCATATGCAAAGTCACCATCGGCACCTAACTGTTTCTTCATTGATGTGAAGAAAGTCAGGTCGATGTACAGTTTCTCGTCACCCGAACAGTAGAATGGACCCATCTGTGCCGAGCCTTGTCCACAGGCCGTCTGCACACCATCCGTATAAAGCACCATGGTAGGTTTCTTATACTCACCCCATCCTTGTTCCTGGAAGATGGTTGACCACACATCCTCTGTACCTGCCAGTATCTGACTGGAGAAGGTAGCCAGTTGCTGCTCCTCAGCAGTAAACTCACGGTCGGTAGGAGCAACGGTCTGCGTCTGTGCGTTAGTCACTTCGTTTACTACGGCATTAATGGCACCCTCAGTACCTCCGCTGAAATAACCTACTACTGCAGCCAAAAGAATAGCACCGATACCTAAACCGGCTTTCGCACCACCGCCCATACGCCGGCGGTCATCTACGTTCGAACTCTCACGTCTTCCGTCTAATTTCATATTATCTTATAGTTTTAGTGAATAATATATGCTGCAAAGATACGAATAAGTGAGAACAATACAAAACAAATAATAAAGTTTTTTGTTATGAGAAACGAAACATTCCGCCCGACAGAATAACTATTCCTGTCAGACGGAACGTGAGTATGGCTAAAGTTTACGTGTTAGAGTGGGTAATTCTCGAAGTCGTAGAGCACGGTTGAGAGATAACGCTCACCCGTATCAGGCAGCAGTACGACGATACGCTTGCCTTTGTTCTCGGGGCGACGGGCCACCTCAGCAGCAGCAAAGGCGGCAGCACCAGAGGAGATACCCACGAGCAGTCCCTCCTGCTGTGCCAACTGACGACCGGTAAGGATGGCGTCATCATTCTCCACATCGAACACCTCATCGACGATGTCAGCATTATAAGTGTCAGGAACGAAGCCTGCTCCAATGCCTTGTATCTTGTGGGGACCGCTCTGTCCGCCGTTGAGGACAGGCGATGACTTTGGCTCCACAGCAATAATCTTTACCTGAGGATTCAGTTCTTTCAGGCGACGACCCACACCTGACACGGTGCCACCTGTTCCAACACCTGCAACGAAGATATCTATCTGACCGTCGGTCTGCTCCCATATCTCCTGTCCTGTGGTAGCATAGTGCTTGGCTGGATTGGCAGGGTTTTCAAACTGTTGCAGGATAACACTACCGGGAATAGTGTCACGCAACTCCTTAGCTGCACGTATGGCACCGGGCATACCATCCTTACCACTGGTCAGACGTACCTCTGCGCCGTAGGCTTTCACCAGGTTGCGACGTTCCACGCTCATGGTTTCAGGCATGGTCAGTATCAGCTTATAGCCTTTGACGGCAGACACCAGTGCCAGTCCTACGCCAGTGTTTCCACTGGTTGGTTCGATGATGGTAGCACCTGGTTTCAGTATGCCTTGCCGTTCGGCGTCTTCAATCATGGCCAGTGCTATGCGGTCCTTGACGCTTCCACCGGGGTTGAAATACTCTATTTTAGCAGTAACAGTTGCTAAAGTACCTTTTAACTCTGAATATTTATTGAGCTCAAGAAGTGGGGTATTGCCGATGAGCTCGGTCAGCTGAGTGGCTATTTTTGACATAGTTTTCTTTTTTTATAGTTATTATAGTTGTTATAGTTTTTATAGGGATTAGAGTTTTGAGAAGGCTTGTTGGAGGTCTTCCAGCAGGTCGTCAATGTGCTCTGTGCCGATGGAGAGGCGCACCGTTGATGGCGTGATGTGCTGTTCTGCCAGTTCCTCAGGCGACAGTTGTGAGTGGGTGGTGGTGGCAGGATGTATAACCAGACTCTTGACGTCAGCAACGTTAGCCAAAAGAGAGAAGATCTTGAGTGAGTCAATAAATGCCCATGCCTCGTGCTCACCACCGTCAATCTCGAAAGTAAAGATGCTTGCAGCACCATTGGGATAAAGCTTCTTATACAGCTCATGGTCAGGATGAGTGGGCACAGCAGGATGATTGACACGCTTTACCTTCGGATGGTTCTGCAGGAAGTCAACCACCTTCAGCGCATTCTCCACATGACGTTCCACACGCAGCGAGAGTGTTTCCAGTCCCTGTAACAATATCCAGGCATTGAAAGGCGAGATGGCAGCACCCGTGTCACGCAGAATGACGGCACGAATACGGGTGACGAAAGCAGCCGGTCCTGCTACCTCAGCAAATACAGCACCGTGATACGAAGGGTCGGGCTTTGCCAGTGTCGGGTATTTGTCGGCATTGGCTTTCCAGTCAAACGAGCCACCATCTACAATAACACCACCCAGACTCGAGCCGTGACCTCCAAGGAATTTCGTTGCCGAATGAACCACAACATCTGCGCCGTGCTCAATAGGACGAATGAGATAAGGCGTACCAAACGTGTTATCAATAATGAGTGGGATGTTGTGCTTATGAGCAACCTCAGCCAACGCATCAATGTCAGTCACGTCTGAGTTTGGGTTGCCGAATGTTTCAGCATATATTACTTTTGTGTTGGGTCGGATAGCAGCCTCTACGGCAGCCAGGTTGTTTACATTGACAATACTATTGGTAATGCCTTGCGTAGCCAATGTATGCACAATCAGGTTATAGGAACCGCCATACAGATTGTCGGCTGCAATGATGTGGTCGCCAGCCTGTGCAATGTTCTGCAGGGCATAAGTGATGGCAGCAGCACCACTGGCAACAGCCAGGCCTGCAACACCACCCTCCAGTGCAGCCACGCGCTCCTCGAAGACGCCCTGTGTGGAATTGGTCAGACGACCATAGATATTACCCGGGTCGCGCAGTCCGAAGCGGTCGGCAGCATGTTGTGAATTACGGAACACGTAGCTGGTGGTCTGATAGATAGGTACCGCACGAGCATCAGTGGCGGGGTCTGCCTGTTCCTGACCTACGTGTAATTGCAAAGTCTCGAAATGTAGTTTTTTGTTGTTGCTCATAATTGTTGTTATTTTTTATCGTTAAACTTATTGTTGTTTTCTGGGTGCAAAGTTACAGGGTTTAGAAATATCTGCCAAATTTCTTGGTTTTTTCAGAATATTTCCCTACCTTTGCAAAATCAGCAGAATATCTGTCCAAAACCAACAAATAATTACTTACTTAACAGAATAATATTCTTTAAAGCATGGCTTACACCTTGGATGAAACCGATTTGCAGATACTCCGAACGCTGCAAAGGAACGCAAAACTGACCACAAAAGAGCTGGCAGATGCCGTTCACCTGACCCCTACCCCAGTTTTTGAACGTCAGAAACGACTGGAACGTTTAGGCTACATCAAGAAATATGTAGCTATTCTGAACCCAGAGAAGCTCAACCAGGGCTTACTGGTATTCTGCAAAGTTAAACTGAAACAGATTAACCACGAGATAGCCGACAGTTTTATTCGTCGCATCAACCGGATACCAGAAGTGACAGAATGCTATAACACGTCGGGTACGTACGACTATCTGCTGAAGGTTCGTGCAACGGACATGAAGCAGTATCAGGAGTTTGTACTGAACAAACTGGGTACCATCGAAAGCCTCAGTTCGCTGGAAAGCACGTTCGTCATGAGCGAAGTGAAGCAGGAATATGGCATTAACATTTAGTTGAGAACGTGTCGCTGATAACCTGCTGAACCACCAGTGGGAAATACTTCATCTCCAACTGATGCTCCTTCTCTGCAATATCATCAACGGTATCGTCCGGCTGTAAGGCAACGCGATACTGAACAATGATTTCACCTGCATCGCACACGGGAGTGACGTAGTGAACCGTCATGCCCGTCTCTGTCTCGCCAGCTGCTTTCACTGCCTCGTGTACGTGGTGTCCCCACATGCCTTTACCACCATACTTGGGCAGCAGTGCGGGATGCAGATTAACGATACGACGTGGGAAAGCATTGATCAGGAAGTCGGGAATCATGGGCAGGAAGCCTGCCAGAACAATGAACTGCACGTCGTGTTCCCGCAGCATGTTCATCATGTATTCCTCGCTATTCAGCTGCTGCTTATTGACTACAGCTGTAGGAATATTGTACGGACGTACACGCTGCAAGGCGTATGCATCTGCTTTGTTACTGACGACGACAGCGCAATGGACGCTTTCAGAGTTTCCGAAGAACCTAATGAGGTTTTCGCAGTTGCTGCCACTACCTGACACAAATATGGCGATAGAGATTTTCTTCATACGCTGCAAAGGTACAAATAAGTGAGCACAATACAAAACAAATAACGCAGTTTTTCTATCATTCCCCATTCACTTCATTGAGCAACAGCTCCACCAGTCGGGGGACAGCATACTGGCTGAGGTCACATTCGTCAATCCAGAAATAACCATCAGGCAACGTAGGCAACGACTCTGGCTGCCACAGCCAGAAGTCGGCATAGATAACCCGATGAGTCAGCACATGCTTCACGTTCTGCCTTAACAGCCGCACAGGCTCCATGTCCAGGACACCATCCTCTATCAAGAGAGGCTCGTAGAGACCTTGCCAGATGTCGCCTGACGGTCTGCGACGAAGTGCTGTCTGTCCCTTATACCTTATATATATATAGGAGAAGTGGCGCTCCTTGACCTTCAGCGTCCTTAGTTTTACGGGTAAGGCAGAAACGTTGCCTTGCTGACATGCACTACATGTTTCCATCAGGGGACAGTGATGACACGCTGGAGAAACCGGCGTACACTGCATGGCGCCAAAGTCCATCAGCGCCTGGTTATAGGCTGCTGGCTCCTTTGGTGGCAACAGGCTTTGTGCCAACAGTGCAAACTCCTTCTTGCCCTCAGTACTGTTGATAGGTGTCGATATGCCGAAGTAACGTGCCAGCACCCTATATACATTGCCATCGACGACGGCAACCGGCTCGTCGAAAGCTATACTGGCAATGGCTGCTGCCGTGTATGTGCCGACACCCTTCAGCGTAAGCAACTCCTTGAACGTAGAGGGGAATCCTCCTTGTGCTGTCACCTGACGGGCAGCCGTCAGCAGGTTACGCGCCCTGCTGTAGTAGCCCAAGCCCTGCCACTGGCGCAGCACTTCGTCCTCCGTTGCCGCTGCTAATGCCTCTACCGTAGGCCAACGTTTCATGAACCGTTCCCAGTAGGGACGGCCTTGTTCTATGCGTGTCTGCTGAAGGATAATCTCTGAGAGCCAAATGGCATAAGGGTCGCGTGTCTGACGCCATGGCAAGTCACGACCGTTCTGACGGAACCAACTGATGACAGTAGCAGCAAAACCCATATCAGTGACAGATGAATGGTGGACTAAGAATTATACTGTTGATAAATGCGCAGGCCAAAGTCGTTCGCCTTCGCATAGGCATGCTCCATGATTTCCGAGATAGCATGTTCGTAGGGTATGGCGTCCTGACTGCGCAGCCAGAAGACAAACTCTACGGGCAGTCCCGTAGGAGTGCCGTCCAGCTGATGCACCAGAATGGGTTTGTCGTCCAATACTTCCTGATGTTCAGCCAACCACTTTTCCATGTGCTCACGATAACGCGTGAGGTTCACCACACCGTCTTCGTCCTCTTGGAGCGACATGAAATCGAAAAACACCTTACGGACAGCCTTACGACCAATGTTCTCCTTCATGCCTTTCCAGTTCTGGAACGAGCCGTCAACCAGCGTCTGGGGCGTTACGGTAATAATGGTATTATCGAAATTCCTTACCTTCACCGTGGTCAGCGTGATATCCTCAACAATGCCGTCGGCACCTGCTGCAGGCACCGTGATGCGGTCACCCTTGCGAACCATATCGTTCGACGTGAGACGAACACCTGCCACCAGTCCCTTGATGGTGTCCTGAAACACGAGCATGACAATGGCCGATGCTGCTCCCAAGCCTGCTAACAGTGTCACAGGACTCTTATTGACAACAATGGAGATAACCACGATGACAGCAATGAAGATAATAATGATTTTCAGCACACCGCAGAACGAATAGAGATACTGCTGGCGTGCCGAACGGTTGTCGCTGTCCAGCTCCTTGATGGAGTCGATGAACACAATAGCGGTACTGACCGTCATAACGGTGATGTAAAGAGCCGTCAGTCGCCTGAGCACCTCCTGCACCATCGGATAGTCGAAGAACACCAAAGGCAGCAGTTGCCAGATGACAATGGCCGGCACGATGTTACATGCCGAGTTCAGCACCTTACGACTGAACAGCACATCGTCCCATCTCGCCTCCGTCCTCTTGGTGAGTTTCAGTACGATGGGTATAAAGGCTTTCTTGCACAACCAGCCTGTCAGGAGTGCCAGCAAGATGGCTACCACCACCAGGACGAGGTGCGAAATCAGCGAAATAGCATCTGGCGAGACACCCATCGATGTCAGTAGCCTGTCAACAAAAGAGCTTATCTGTTCCATTATTCTATGATATATGTTAAGGCTGACACATCAGTATGCAGATGCTGTCCTGAAGGTCGCGGCCGTTATTTATCTGCATCACACCCTGATTCATGATGGAGAACGCCAGGACATGGCCATTGCCGGCAGTGCAATAGCCCGCCAGTGCCGTCACACCCTTCAGCGTACCGGTTTTTGCATGCACATTGCCGTCGGCTACAGTGCGACGCATGCGCTTGCTCAGCGTACCGTCCTGACCGGCAACGGGCAGCGATTGGTACAGGTGGATGCGGATGTTGCTATTGTTCCAGGCATATCGCAGGAGGGCTACCTCCAGTTCCGGCGACAAATAATTATAGAGCGACAACCCACTGCCGTCGGCAAAGACATAGTCGGACGGCGAGAATCCCAGACGTTCCACCAGCTTCGACATGGCGTTGCGCCCCTGCTTTGCCGTGGCAGGACGCACACCCTGCGTAGCAGCTAACTGGTAGAACATGGACTCAGCATAGAGGTTGTTGCTGTCTTTCATCATCTTCATCAGTATCTGGTCCATGGAATGGAAACGCGAACAGACGATATGCGAGCCATTGGGCACCTTGCCTTCCTTCGGTTCTATATTGCTCACCTTGATGCCGGCCCTCTGGAGTGCCTTCAGGAAACGCTCGGCAAAGTTGTCTTTCTCTGACACCAGCAAGGGTGAGAGAACAGGGTTCTCGTCGTCCCAGCACCACCCCCACCCTAACAGGTCGGCATCCTTCATGGACTTATCGGTCACGATGCTGCCACAGATGGAGTCAACGCCCAAGCGTTTCACACCCTCGACAAAAGCGTTTAGGTCGTCACCATTGAACCGTGGGTCCATGCCACCAAGGCAATAGAGGTCGCCTTTCAGCGTGCAGCTGTCAACCACACCAGTGTGGTAGAGCGACGTGCGAAACTGGTAGGAACCGCCCAGCCGGTCGAGCGTGGCAATAGCCGTCAGCAGTTTCATGGTCGATGCAGGACGTAACGTGTGGCGATGATGATACTGGTAAATAGCGCTGTCGGCTGTCAGGTCGTAAACCATCAGTCCCATCTCCGATACGTCGAGCAGCTTTGTAACGGCTATGAGCGAGTCGAGATCGGCCTGTAACGACTGCGGCCAGGGCAGTGCAGGAATGGTGTCAGTAGGGGTAACGGCGACGGAATCACCGTTCGTTATATTATCCTGAGCCATTGCAGGCAGCAAAGTAGCCCACAAGAGCAGTAAAAACATATACTTCTTCATATCGCGGACAAAGGTACTAATTTTTTGTGAATCTACGGACAATAAGACGAACAAATATATGTTCAGGGCATTACACATAGGTGGAAAGGGAGATTCATACGGCTGGAAAGGGAGTTTCATATAGGTGCATGGGGATTATCACGGGCGTGATAAAGTAGTTCAGCGGCCGTGAAAAAACATTATCGCGCCCGTGATAATGTTGTTTACCGCCCGTGTAATTACCAAAACAATGATATTACCTCTTACAGTATGTTATGGGTTCTACCATAACAATCTAACTGCAAAGATACAAAAAAAAGGGGAGAAATGCAAGGATTTCTATAAGAAATTTGTACCTTTGCAGGCAAAACAAACTAACAACTATGGTCTATAAATACGATTTCCTGATTATCGGTGCCGGAGTGGCCGGTATGAGCTATGCTCTGAAAGTGGCACGTGCCAAGAAAGGCAAGATATGCCTCATCTGTAAAACAAGCCTCGACGAGGCTAACACATCGTTCGCACAGGGTGGCGTGGCCAGCGTGACAAACCTGGAGCTTGACAACTTTGACAAGCACATAGAAGACACGATGATTGCCGGTGACTACATCTCCGACCGTGCCGCCGTGGAACAGGTGGTGCGCAATGCGCCTGAACAAATCAAGGAACTCGTACAGTGGGGCGTCAACTTCGACCGTAAGGAGAACGGCGACTTCGACTTGCACCGTGAGGGAGGCCACTCGGAGTTCCGCATCCTGCACCATGCCGACGACACCGGTGCCGAGATACAGCGTGGACTGATGGCGGCTGTGCGTGCATGCCCCGACATTGACATCAAGGAGAACCACTTTGCCGTGGAGATTATCACCCAGCATCACCTGGGCGTACGCGTGACACGACGCTCACCCAACATCCGTTGCTATGGCGCCTACGTGCTGAATCCAGACACGCAGAAGGTGGATACTTACCTCAGCAAGGTGACGCTCATGTGTACGGGCGGTTGCGGCGCCGTCTATCTGACTACGAGTAACCCCGTCATTGCTACGGGCGACGGCATCGCCATGGTCTATCGTGCCAAGGGAACCGTAGCCGACATGGAGTTCGTACAGTTCCACCCTACCGTGCTGCATAACCCCAACGAGACGCATCCTGCCTACCTCATCACCGAGGCCATGCGCGGATATGGCGGCATACTGCGACTGCCTAACGGCGAGTCGTTCATGGAGAAATATGACGAGCGCCTGTCGTTGGCACCACGCGACATCGTGGCTCGCGCCATCGACAAGGAGATGAAGATTCACGGCATCGACCATGTCTGCTTAGACGTCACCCATAAAGACCCGGCAGAGACACGCCACCACTTCCCCAACATCTACCAGAAGTGCCTGTCGATGGGCATTGACATCACAACCGACTATATTCCCGTACGCCCAGCCGCACACTACATGTGTGGTGGCATCAAGGTGGATCTGAACGGACAGTCAAGCATTGAACGGCTGTATGCCATCGGCGAGTGTTCATGCACAGGACTGCATGGCGGCAACCGTCTGGCCAGCAACTCACTCATTGAAGCCGTGGTATATGCCGACGCAGCAGCCAAACACTCGCTCGAGCACGTCGATTTGTACGACTTCAACGAACGTGTGCCAGAGTGGAACGACGAGGGTACGATGACCAACGAGGAGCAGGTGCTCATCACACAAAGCGTGAAAGAGGTCAATCAGATTATGTCGAACTACGTGGGCATCGTTCGTTCAGACCTGCGTCTGCACCGTGCCTGGGACCGTCTGGACATGCTCTACGAGGAGACCGAACGGCTCTTCAAGCGCGTCAAGGCGTCGAAGGACATCTGCGAACTGCGTAATATGATCAATGTGGGTTACCTCATTACCCGCTGGGCATTGGAACGTAAGGAGTGCCGTGGTCTGCACTTCACCATCGACTATCCCGTTCACGCTTACGACAAGTAAGCTCACTCAGTGCTGCAAAGTTCCAATATGCAGCCTCCTAAATGTTTATTTATCGCGTCAACGAGAACTTGAGCGATAGGCCGAAGTCGTGGGTTCTGGTAGGATAAGAGCTCGACGACAGCAGCGGCGTATTGGTCTGGTGGTCGTAATAAGCCGACAGCGTGAGCAGACGCGACAGGGTATAGTCTGCCGAGAACGATATCTTCAATGCCGAGTTACCACTGCTGGCCGTACTGGTCATGGAGGCAATGTCGCGTACCAGCGTTGCCTGTTTGCGGAAAGTAATGTCGAAACGCAGGTTAAGGTCATGGTTCACACCGTTGCCCCTACGCTGTTGCGTCGTTGCAGCCGGCGTCTCTGGTGTATTACGCTTACCACGCTGTGCCTTCTTTACCTTACGTGACGTGCCGGAGCCAAAGAGTCTGAAGTCACTAATCTTGTAGCCCAAGCCAACCACCCAGTCATTCGAACGACTCTCATTCATCTGTACACTGGTCATGGAGAGACTCATCACGCGCGAGGTACGATATTCCAGTTTGGCTGTCATGCCCGACTGTAACGTCATATCGACACCTAACAGTGGTGTGAACGACTCGTTCAGGCTGACCGTAGGCACATTAAGATTGGTGCCAATCATCGACAAGTCGGCGTATGGCATGATAGGTGTAGAGTAGCTGCCTATGGCAAAGATGCTCTTATAACCATGATTAATGTTGAAGCTCTTGAAATGGTCGGCAAACCACTGGTAGCGTATCAGTCCTGAATAACGTAACGTCCAGTTAGGCAACATGGCACGTAGCTTGGGAATAATGCCGCCACTTGACGAGCTGCTGGTATATGCCTCCAAGAAGGCAGGTATCATTTGTTGCGAGTTAAATGTAGTGAGTTGTGCGTTGTCACCACCAGGTGTAACACCCAACAGCCCACAGAACCGTTCGAAAGCTGCCGATGGATAGCCATTGTTTGCATCGCCAATACCCTCGAGCGCACTGCCAAGCGAGATGGTCGTCATGGTGAATGAACCGCTCTGAGTGGTTGGCATGCCCTCATACATATATTGAATGCTGCGCGAACGTGTCTCGTTACGTGCCCAGTTCAGGTCGATGCGCAGGTCGCGCATAGGCTCCAGCGTCATTCGTATCACCAGGTCGCTCGTGCTATTGGTAGTGGCAGGCGTTGCCACGCTCTCGTTACGCAACAGCCATCCCTGCTCCAGGCTCTTGTCTATGTAGTCATCACCTGCCAGGCCAAAGGCGAAGTCGAGGCCGGGAGCCATGACACTACCCGTCCGCTGACCAAAGGCATCGCCAATGCGAGGCAAGAAGCCGGGCAGCGACATAGCCTGGTTGGAACGGTAATTGATGCTGACATTACGTATCATCATCAGAAGACGCGCCGCATGTTGTGCCGGGTTATACCACCACTGCTTATCTGCCGGAGCCTTTGCCTTCACGGTAACCATGATGGTTGCAGTGTCAAGATTCAGTATTTCTATGGTGTTCTGGTCCTTCACCTTATACTTTATCTTATAGGCACGACCGTCGGCAGTACGTGCTGACACCATGATGCGTTTCGTCTTCTTGTCGTGCTTGAGCACCTGTGTGGTGTCTGCCTTCAGCTTAACCTCCTTCATGAAACTCTGCTGGTTCTTAGGCAGTGCCTTCTCGTCTTCAGTAGGTTTCTTGTTGTTCTTGTCACGTCCTCGTGGTGTACGGCTGCTGGTGTTATTACGTTTAAACCGCTCATTGACTTTCTTCAGGAATGGTATATGGTTATAAAGCGTCTCCATGTTCCACGTAGAGTTAATAGAAAGTTGCCGGTTATTGGCTATGGTATTGCCCAGCGATGTTCCGTCGTCAAGCTCCGTGCCACGTACCCAGGAGTAAGTAGCGTTATAGGAAGCATCGGCATTAAGCCAGTCGAACAGCGGCAACTTATTAAGTGGCAACTGATAAGAAGCCGTAAACGTCTGCTGGTAGTCAAGGGGCAGACCGAGGTTGCGCACACTTTGCCAAACAGAGTCCTTCCATGCCTCATAGGCTTCTGGATACAGGTCTTTGTTTACTGGCGTATAGGGTTGCTCTATCTCTGCATGAGTGGCCGACTGGAACGACATGTGCAGGTTCTTCGTCAGGTCCCATCGTAACTGGAAGTCACGGTTCCACAGGAACTGCGAACTGAACGTCAGCGGCAGTCCTGCACCACCTAAGTCTTCCATGTCACGCTCCTGCAACTCGTAGTAGTTACGTAGTATCTCGCTGTTGAACGATATGCTCTGCGGCAGATAGTTCAAGCCGATGGCCTTGGGGAAGTTAAGCCACTTGGACTTTCCCTTCAGGTTCTTGAACGGCTCGAAGGTCTTATATACCGGCGAATAGTTATATGCCAGCATGCCTCGCCACTGGTCTTCACGCTCATAGACGGTGGTCTCTCCTGTGGTATAACGGTGCTGATGGCCGTAGGAGAACGAGAAGTTGGCAGGGTCATAAGGCATGGGATGGCGTTTCGTCTTGATGCCCACACGTACGTTAGTCAACGAGAAATTGGTGTTTGTAACCTTTGTAACGGCAATATTCTCTATGGAGTCACGCTCGTGCTGGTCGTTGGTAGCATCCAATGCATCATCCAGTCGCAAGTCGGTGTCCAACGGATTATACTTCGGGCGTGTCTCTTCCTTGGTCACAGAATAATATAAAGGTATAGAGACCTTGGCTTTGTCAGGGAAGAACTTGCCCAGCTCGACATTGGCAGTGAACGAATAGGTACGATAGTTGTCGGTGGTTCGTTGCATGATACCCTCCTCCAGACCTCCGAAGCCCTCTGTGATGACACGTCCTGCCAGGTTCAGGCTACCGATGTCCGACAGTTGCATGTTCAGAACACCATTGGCTGCCCAGCCACCACTGTTATTGCTTTCGAGCAGTCGCATCTCATTGACCCATATCTCACCCGACTTCTGACCGCTACTGATGTTACGCACACCAATAATCATGGTCTTCACCTCGCCCAACGATGGATTACCCATGATGCTGATTTTGTTGTTAGGACGGTTGGGGTCTGTACCTGTAAAGAGTTGTGTGAACGATGCACCACCCGTTGAACGCAGCTTGTTACGCTCACGCTTCAACTGTGTGAACACCTCTAACTGCAGGTCGAGCATGTTTTCTTCTGGCCAGACGGACCGGCAGTCCTCTACGCTATACTTATTATAGTTGCCGTCGGGCGTCAGCTTCAAAGGTATTTCGTATTCGTAATAGTTACTCTTATAGTCACTACCCAGTCGTACGAAGACAGCCAGTTCGCCATCCTGCAGGTTGCTTGCGTCGTTCATCAAGTGGTTGGCATGCACAAACATCTGCAGACGTTTATACTGACGGAGGTCGAGTGACGTATTCTTATATACCGCCTTCGACTCTCCCGGCGACATATTACGCACGGTCAGGTTGAGTGCCTGCTCGTTACTCTCAACCAACTGGGGCTGTGACGGGTCTTGCACACGACTGATGCCAGGAGGCAGCACGTAGTTGACAGGCTGACGGTCGTTGTTTTCTTCAATGTTGACAGCACTGGGCTCCAGCACGCCCGTCTCGGCAGATGCTGTGTTAGAAAGTGACTGCTCGTAGATGTACCACTCGCCACGTACGAGGTCGAGCGAACCAAAGCGTAACACGATAGGGTTCTGGAACTGTGTAACAAACATTCGCATGAACCTGATGCTACTGAAGTCGCTGATGCCTCCATGTCGCTGTTCGTACTGCTGTATGGGAATACGGAACTGATACCATTGCACGGTGGTAGTGTCGCCATTACGCAGACGCACACCGCTGTTGCGTATGTCAACAATATGGTTCTTGCCTATCTCCAGGTCCTCAGGACGTATGCTGACATGGTACTGGTAGTAACGCTCATACTCGTTCAGCGTATAGTCCTGGTTGATGTCCTCAACGTCAGGTGTGGTCTTGTAGGAGGTATCATAGCTCTCGTTGCTATTATCACTGGCAGGAGAGTTACCCTGTGGCATGTTGATACGCTTATAACGCTGCAGGATGGGAGCTCGTTCCTCATCGAACTTGCTGCTACGGAAATACTGGTAGTCATCGTTCGCAGGGTCGGCATTCCATGCCTGGCGGATACTATCGTTGGTAACCGGCATCTGCTGCAGGAAGTCAGCGTATGCACCATAGGTACGCTCCTCCTCGTCTGTCAGTCCGTTGAAACCTACATCCTGCAACAGTCGGCTACCGGCAGTTGTTGCAAAGGCATAGGTCTGCGTTGCCTGAACAGGTATCTTTCCCCACTGGGTCTGCGAGAACGAACTGGTACCATCGACAGGCATACCGCTCTCGTAGAACTTATATCCGTCGTGCAACACGTCCTCACTTACCTCGCCAAGATTGATGTACAGGTCGCCACCATACTGTGATGCAGTACCCTGCTGACGGGTATAGATAAAGGGGTCGAGCAACCAGAACTCAATATACTCGATGTTGGCTTGTTCGAAGTCGTTGGTATCTAACTTACGCATCATACCACCCCAACGCTTCAAGGGATTTGTCAGCGTACCGTCGGCATTGAGGTCTGTCGTCAGGTTATAAGGTCCACGCTCTGACGGGTAGTAAGCCAGATTGAGGATAGGCAGTGTAGAGGTGGCACCGTTATAGGTACTTTGGTCACGGTTAGGATATAGCTCGCTGACATATACCTCGCGCACATAGTGGTTCGACAACTGTTCCAGGTCACTCTTGATATGGGCAGGAGTAAGCGACGACGAGCGATAAGTAAACAGCGGGTCAATATTGTACCATGCCAGCAGTGCACGGTTATAACCACTGGCGACACTGGTCTTGTCGGAATGTTCAGGGAACATGGTGGGAACGCTGGAGATAATCCATGACTTCGGCTCACTGACATCAATCTTGTTGGTCGTATTCTCGAAGTCGTCCAGATAGGAGGCGTTGTCCTGCGTGCCTCCTGCCGTTCCGGCAATGAGTTGAGCAAACTCACCAGTGAACGAGATCTGGGATGGTTGCGTACAGTGCAGTCCTGGCAGTGCGTCGAGCATGTTGGTAAGCCACTGGCTTTCCGTCTTCCAGTTCAGGTTCAGTCCCCACAACGTGTTCTTCAGCGGCTCTGCGCCTATGCTTACCTTTGTTGTCAGCGTCTGCTCACTCAGATGGAGCAACGTACCACCGAGCTGCAGGTTCTTCGAGAACTCGTATTCCCAGTTAAAGCCTAACATAGTCTTTCGCTGCATGCCATAGGTGGTATTGTCTTCGAGCGAGACATTGACATTGGTGCCTGCTTCTATGATGCTCTGGTTCAATATGGTGACCTCGCCTGCCGAGTAATCGACAGAATAGTCGGTACCTTCTTTCAGCGTCACACCACCGGCAGTGACAACCACCGAGCCTTGTGGCACGTTGTATGCATTCAGTTGTATGACATTGGCAGATGTTCCTTTATACTGACCTACCAGCTGGAACTTGTCCTTCTCGGCTATCTGGCGTGCTACGGTCTTGGTAGAGTCATAAAGCTCAGTAAAGGCATACTTGGCAGCAACCGTCTCGCTGACTCCTGCTGCCTGAAGACTACGCTTCAGATAGTTACCAAAAGGCTCTGCTGCAGGCAGGAACACACGTCCGTTATGCACGGTATAACCCTCGACGAAGTCGAAATATCCATTGCTGTGCACACGGTTGTTGTTATCCAGTCGGTCAGCACCCAACAGTCGGATAAGCGGTGTCTCCTTCACCTGTACCTCAGGGATGTAGGTCAGATAGACGCCTGTGGTATCACTCTGATACTTGACATCGAGGCGGAACTTGGTCTTTTCAACGTTCGATGCCAGGTAATACACGTTTTTCATCATCAGGACCCAGTTACCCTGCGTGGGGTTGTTGCTGGTATTCTTCAGTGCTTTTACAAAGAGGGCCTCGCCCACGTTGGTATGGTCAGCAGCAAACTCACCTACCTGATAAGTCACACCACCACTGGTATATTCATAAGCAACGGCCAACACCTGGTCGGTCTGGAGTGTGGTACGCAGCGAGACGTATCCTAACGAGCTGTTAACCGTATATTCCGAAGAGTTAAGCAGACGGGCAGACGCCAGTTTCTCGTAGTCAATGCCTCCACGGAAACCACTGATGCCTTCCAGTTCGGCACTGGCTTGGTCGATGTCACGTGCCGCAGCATGTTCATTAACCAGTGTGTTATATTCGTTATTTGCCTGGTTGTCGGGCAGTTGAGCGCCTCGTCCCTGCCACAATGTAGGGTTACTGATGTGGCGGTCTTCACCTAAGTCGGTCAGTGCGATGAGGTTACGTGTGTTCGACGTAGTACCCGTCTTGTTGGTTACCCATATCTCAACACGCGTAATGGTGATACCCGTGGTCATATTTGGCAATGTCTGCATGGAGGCATCGTAGCGGTCACGGAAATATTGCGAGAGGAAGAAGTGGCGGTTCTCTTCATAGTTCGCCACGTCAATCTCGAATGGAGTGAGCTGGGTGCCACCTTTCGACGAGACGCTCTTGGTTGTAGAGTTCTTCTGAGAGAGAACGGTCTGCAGGCGCAGGCGTCCGAACTGCATGTCGGCACGTACACCAAAGAGGCTTGCTGCTCCTTTTACGAGCGAGTTGTTGGTAGGAAAAGTGATATTACCTGCCTCGACGAGCTTGATGATTTCGTCTTCTTTTCCCTCGTAGCGTAGTTTCAGGTTCTTCGTGTCGAAGTCGAACGTCGCATCGGTATTGTAGTTCAGCGTCATCTTCATCTTGTCGCCTACACTACCCGTCACGTTCAGGTTGATCTTCTCATCAAAATCGAAGGCGGTGGTCCTGCGGTTACGAATAGGCAGCGAGGGGTTGTCAATGCTCTTCAGGTTGACACCCATCTTCAGCTCTGCCGTTCCCTGTGTGCGTATGCGAACGCCTCCAGGACCAAAGATCTTCTCTGCCGGCCCCAAGTCGAAGTTCATGTCTGCAAACGAGAATTTCTCATGTCCCTGCGTCTGCACGGCTTCTGCGTTCTTGCTGTAGAAGAAACGCTGCATGCTTCGCTGTTCAACCCACTTCAGGTATTCCTCCTGGGTCATCAGCAGTGGCGTGTTCAAGTATGAATCACCCATTTTCATGCCAATGCGGTAACCGCCTTCCAGCGTGTCGTACTCCACTGTTTGTACAAGATTGTCAGGACGGCGCAGGTCGAACACACCCGTGTCAAGGTCTTCTACCAATAAAGGAACGGTGGGCTGCACGCGCCAACGAGTATGAACAACAGAGTCGCTGTCGGCCTTGGCCGTCGGGTACTGAGTGTCGAGGAAGCGCACACGGTCTTCACTGGCAAGCATATTGGCAACAGCCAAGATGCTTACCAACAGCAATACCATGTATGTTGTCAGTCGCTTCATGAACAGTCAGAACCTCGATTCTACTTACTCTAAAACGTTCTTATGCCTGTTTTATTGTATGGACACACGAATTCTTCACCGATGAAACTACGTGTCGCTGCTTTATACAGCAAACAAAAGCCTCCCCATCGCTTGCTGTTGCAAACCGATGGGAAGGCACATTATTGTCACTGTTCTTTGTCGTTCTTGTTACTTAATCACGACCTTTTTACCATTATTGATATAGATGCCACGAACCGAAGGCTTGCCACTGTGCTTGCGACCGTCGAGCGAGTACCAATCATCATTATCAATTATCAATTATCAATTCTCAATTCTCCATTATCAATTGAAATGATTCCCGTTGTCTCGCCATCTCCGCTCGCCGTGGCTTTCGGGGCCGCCCTCATTGGGTTTGGTTCAGTCGGATTTGAAATCCGACTGCTGCGAGTATCAGGACTTACAGTCCGCAAAATCGCATTTCAAATGCTTATATTCACTGCGGTCGGATTCTTGCGTCCCTTC
>Ga0247610_10000485_pt1 | contig 55683 bp, 54 predicted proteins | sample 174DNAGHGhighgp2_FD_193483 | JGI IMG/M metagenome (GOLD analysis project Ga0247610, IMG submission 193483) | Sheep rumen microbial communities from Palmerston North, Manawatu-Wanganui, New Zealand - 1742 DNA GHGhigh gp2 | ecosystem: Host-associated > Mammals > Digestive system > Stomach > Rumen...
CTTCAGTGGTATTCAAACAAGCTCATCAATCTTTCAGACTCCTTCTTCATCGGCCGTGGCATTGACTATGCCATCGGCATGGAAGGAAGTCTTAAGCTTAAGGAGATAAGCTACATCCACTCCGAGGCATATGCAGCAGGTGAACTTAAGCACGGTCCTATCAGTCTTATTGAAGACGGTACTGTTGTTATTGCAGTAGTTACACAGACCAAACTTGTGGAAAAGACCATAAGCAACATGGTAGAAGTAAAGAGCCGCGGTGCAAAGGTAATGGCAGTTACAACTGCAGGCAACTACTTCCTTGAAGACACAGCAGAATTTGTCTGCTACGTTCCGCAGATCGAACCGCTGTTTGCAGGAAGCTTATCGGTTATCCCGCTTCAGCTTATCAGTTATTATGTATCTATCGGCAAGGGATTTGACGTTGACAAGCCGAGAAATCTTGCTAAGTCGGTTACAGTTGAATAAGCCGGTAAGTAACAGGGAATGCAGCAGGAGATTCAAATACTATTAGCTGTAAAAAAAACAGCGACTGTAAGGAGTTTTACTGCCTTACAGCCGCTGCGTTATAGTGATATCAAAATTATTGCTATTAATTATACTGCTTTTGGAGTCATAAGTTCTTCAACAGCTTCGATTGATACATTCAATGATTTAGCAACATTCTCAGCTATTTTTTCTTCCGGATATTTCGCATCACGAAGAAGCTTGATTGCTGTTTCAATCATATATATTTCCATTCCTTTGCACATATCTACTTCTCCTTTCTCATTTGTTTGTTCGCCCAAGTTTACATTTGCAAATTCTTCAATCATATCTGCAGAATCAGGATCAATACTCGGCGCGTTGTTGATGATATCATAAACAATCTTTTCATTCTGATGTTTTATGACCTGCATTAGTGTTCCGAATCCTGTTGAAAACTTACCCTGATGTTCCCGTGTGGAAAAATCTTTTTCATCAATTCCCTGCGGGCAGATCAGATTAAGTTTGTAGTCTGCAATGAATGGCAGAAGTTCATCCGGTGTATCAAGCATTTCATGAATGCTTGTCGGAGCGTCCCATTCTTTATCGTTGAAAAGAATAACTGCGGTTATTACAGGAATAAGCTTATCTTCTTTGCGGAAACCGGAAAGAAATTCTTCACTTGTCAGACTGATGGTTAAACCATCTTCGCTGGTCTTAAGGCATTTGTATGATTTTCGCGCTTTTTCCACCTGAGCAGTGTAGCTTATACCATCGTAGAGCATATTCCTTACAGGCATAGCGTAGTGTACTTTGTCCTGATTTTCACAGCCAAGCAATACATACACTGCGTGGTCATCTCTCATCGTGATCCACTTCTTCATGTTGTCGCGGATCTTCTGAACAGGAAGTTTAACCTTCCCGTCAGCACCGTATGGAACAGCAGTTGTTGTCGTATCTTCGATGCGCAGTTCATCAGGTTTTATTACCTGCCTGCCGTTGTAGATGAGGTAGTTGAACACGTCAGCGAATATGTCAGGATTAGACATATATTTCTTTGTCAGGGTGTCGAATTTACCCATTAATGTTTTCCTCCTTAAAGTATAGCACATCCGGAATAGCTATACAAGACTTAAATTTACCATGGCATGTATATATGATAACATATAAAAATGGCCGTGTCTACGGGTTCGCCCTAAGAGGTATCCGTTTCGCCCTAAGAGGTAATTTTTCTCCTAAAGTTTGGAAATCGCTAGTTAAATACCGTTACATATAAAAACAAATCAAATCAAAAAAACATGGAAAATTAATGAAATTATTTTAGCTTTCATGATGTTTTCCAGAGTAGTAATAAGAGACAGCAAAATCACAGTATGGAAATAATGGAATCTAAAAAAACACGCTTTGACAAACGCAGAATAATAATATTTACCTTATTTGGTATCTACATCTTCTGTGTTTTCTATATTACATTATTAAACCGCGAACCTACATATCGCCGGCGTGTGCTTACGCCTCTGTGGGAATATCACAAGCTTCTCCACGAAGACGGCGATTACTGGTTCCAGCAGATTACATGCAACATTATCATGCTCGTCCCGTTCGGTGTATTTACCGGATACAGATTTAAGAAAATGACGATCATACAGGGCGCAGTCCTGGGCGGGGCGTTTTCTTTGCTTATTGAGATCACGCAGTATTTTACCAGAAGGGGACTGCTTGAATTTGATGATGTGCTTAACAACACGTTCGGTGCAGTTATCGGGTTTGTGTTTACTAAGCTTATCATTGCTTACAGGGAGCATAAACAGGCTTGTAAGTATTATTAGGATGATAAACATAAGTCATCCGCAAAAATATTTATATTGGAAATTAGTTTTGATTATATTGGGTAATCAGAAAAAAATATAAAAAGGTGTGAAAATTAATGGGAAAATGTATTGAACATTCAAAGCGAACAATGATCATCGGCGGCGGTGTTGCCGGACAGATGCTGATGACGGAGATCAAGAATGCACAGCATTCCGAGTATGAGGATGACAAGCTGGCGGCGCAGTTTGATCCGGTCTGCATTATTGACAACGATCCTGAAAAGATCGGTACGGAGATAATGGGAGTAAGGATAGTCGGTCCTTCGTCCGACATTCCGCACTTTGCGAAGAAATTCAGGGTGGAACAGATCATTCTTGCCATTCCTTCACTTACTGAGGAACGACGCAAGCTGATCATTGACCTCTGTAACGAGACAAAGCTTCCGCTTAAGATAATACCGTTCATCGGTTCGCTGCTCCTTGATGACAATGCAAGTCTTCTCGGACAGGTGCGTGACATCAAGGTGGAGGAACTTCTCGGCCGTGATCCTGTTACGTTCAACAACAAGAATATCAAGGCTTTTGTACATGACAAGGTATGTATGGTAACCGGCGGCGGCGGATCTATCGGTTCGGAGCTTGTTCGCCAGATCTCAAAGTACAAGCCTAAGCAGGTTGTAATCGTTGATATCTATGAAAACAATGCCTATGAAATACAGCAGGAACTTCTCATGGAATACGGCGATGACCTTAATCTTGTAACACTCATCGCTTCAGTGCGTGACTATTACCGCATGAACCAGATCTTTAAGACATACAAGCCGGATGTTGTGTTCCACGCGGCTGCCCACAAGCATGTACCGCTTATGGAAGACTCACCGATGGAGGCTATCAAGAACAACGTTATCGGTACATTCAACGTTGCTACACTTGCGCAGTATCATAATGTAAAGAAGTTCGTTATGATCTCGACAGACAAGGCAGTAAACCCTACAAATGCGATGGGTGCGTCAAAGCGCTGCTGCGAGATGATCGTTCAGTTCCTTGCTCAGCAGAATGAAGGTTGTACGGAATTCGTTGCAACACGTTTCGGTAACGTACTCGGTTCAAACGGATCGGTCATCCCGATATTCAAGAAGCAGATAGAGCAGGGGAAGCCGGTCACTGTAACTCATCCTGACATCATCCGGTACTTCATGACCATCCCTGAAGCTGTAAGCCTGGTTATGGAAGCCGCAGCTATGGCCAAGGGCGGCGAGATATTTGTTCTCGACATGGGCAAGCCGGTAAAGATCGTGACCCTTGCGGAAAACCTTATCCGTATGTACGGCAAGGAACCGTATATCGACATTCCGATAAGATTCACAGGTCTGCGTCCGGGTGAAAAGATCAAGGAAGAGCTCCTCATGATGGAGGAAGGTCTTCAGAAGACGACCAACAAGCTTATCTACATCGGCAAGCAGATTGAAATAGACGAAGACACTTTCGCCTCCGACCTCCGGGAGCTCCGCGATGCAGCGAAGAAGAACAACGAAAAGATCGCCCTCGAAGCTCTCCACAAAATGGTCCCGACCTTCACAACCCCTGAAGCGTTCAACAGCAAAATACTGCAGCACGACGCTTAAGGGTGATTAACTGAATACAAAAACACCGCCGTCCGGTGTACCACAGTGTGTGAGAAAACTGTGGTGCTTCGGACGGCGGTTTGTTGTTTTTTGAGTCAAAACCTATGGAACCTATATGCATAAGCAACTTTGATTGTAAGCATCTAGTGAATTGTCGCTTTTGTCTAAGCAAGTCTAATTAGACTAGACTGGATAACGCCTGCAGCGTAATTTTAAATCTTTTCAGTTTCTGCTTTGATCTTTTCAAAATCAGCAGGCGAGATGCCAGTGCAGTTGATAATAATATCATCTGAAACACCGCTGGCAAGCAGACTGCGAGCAGTAGTTATCTTGTTTTCAGTAATTCCTTCTTCACGACCTTCTTCGCGGCCTTCTTCATGGCCTTTTTTGAAACCTTTAGTTTCACTTTCTCTGAGTGCTTTATAGATGTCAAATCCTTCAATAGGTTCATCAAGCATCATCTGCATAACTCTGAACGCCTCCTCTTCATTGACAAACGTATTTACATTCTTTGCTTTGTTTATTATTCCAATAAAAACTCTAATAAACCATTCACGTGAATAATGATATGTCTGACCTGTTATGATCCCTTTTTTGAATGCCGCTTTAAGTTTTTTGCTGCACTCCAGAAGATCAGAAAGAACTTCCTTTTCGTCTTCCTCAGTGTGCTTATTCAGCAGAAGATTTTCATACCTCATTGAGTAGAAAGGTAACATAGGGAACATGTAATTATCAAGCATATCATCAAAAGAGTAATCTGCAATGTAGATCACACGCGCACAATACTCAATTGTATTCTCTGGGGTTATCTTCACCCTCATGTTTAGTTTATCAAGAACCTTGTTTCCTTTTCTGAGGTAGAAAACAGCCGGCTGCGGAAAATTAAATTCATATATTCCGTCTGCTGCAATAATCTTTCCGTGAATCTCTGCACCGCGGAAACCATAGTCGAATATCCTTATCGCCATTTCGTCATCATCATAGGACTGGATCTCAATGAGGAACATCTCATCTTCTATTCTGACTAAGTAGTCACAGCGTTTCTGTTTAAGATCAGTTGTATTTGATTCCGTCGATAATCTTTTGACTTCGGATTTAACTGAAAAATTCTTTGAAAACATATGATTGATAAACTGAATCAGGTTTTCATCCTTAAGTGAATCGAGCGAACTCTTGGCGATACCATCAAAATTGGCAATAGTGTTTTTTAACATGTTGTCCATTGTATATCTCTCCTTGGAAATTAATATTATATGTATATTATACCATAAATCTAATTACTGGTAAATACACAAAATAACCAAATGACAGCATGGTAAATTATAGATTTGTAATGATTTTACATAAAAGTTAGTACCAATAATCAACAGCATCTTATATTTATAGTATATCATTTTTCTGTTATTAGTACAAGTGAAATTAATAAAATCCATGCCTGGCATATGGTGGCGCCTTCGGCGCAATAAAAAACCCTGCTCGGTGAGCAGGGTTGAGTGCGACAGGCAAAGTCTGCCGTTTTGCTTCATTCCTCGCCGGCCTTGAAATTGTAAACCGGCTTGATAATATCGTTTATTTCGGCAGTGTCGCCTATATTATTCACTATATCATCGATCGACTTGTACGCCATCGGGCATTCGTCGAGGGTCTGGGCGTTTACTGATGTGGTGTAGATGCCTTTCATCTGTTGTTTGAATTCCGAGACTGTAAAGCTTTCTTTTGCCTGTGAGCGGGACATCAGGCGGCCGGCGCCGTGCGGGGCTGAAAAGTTCCAGTCGGGGTTGCCTTTGCCGGTGCAGATAAGGCTTCCGTCACGCATATTGATCGGGATCAGGAGCCTCTGACCGTCTTCTGCAGAAACAGCGCCCTTGCGGAGTATCATGGTATCGGTGTCAATGTAGTTGTGGATGGTGGTGAACTGTTCAGTTACGTGAAGATGCATGCCTTTTATGATCTCATCCATCATCGCCTGGCGGTTCAGCATGGCAAACTGCTGTACTATTTTCATGTCGTGGATGTACTGGTCGAAAAGCTCGCCCTCGCAGTATGCAAGATGCTTCGGAACATCCGGACCGGTGACCTTCTTAAGCTTCAGAAGTTCCGTCTGTATCTCACTTTCACGGCCTTCGCTTTTCAGCTTTTCAATGACAGCTTTTATTTCGTCTCTGTTATCAGTATGCAGCCGCTTAAACGCTTCCTCCTGATAGTACTTTGCCGTTTCCACACCAAGATGGCGTGAACCCGAGTGGATGACGATATACATGCTGCCGTCACTGCCTTTGTCCGCTTCGATAAAATGATTTCCGCCTCCGAGTGTGCCGATACTGAGCTTAGCACGCTCCGGATTGATGTGCTTATAGCAGTAAAGTTCCGTAAGATTGATCTGTTCGCTGTACCGGTGCGGTGTTTCACGTATATCAAACCCTGACGGGATCTTTGCGTAGATAAGCTTGTCAAGCATCTGAACTTCGATGTGCTTTTCCTTAAGCTTTACCGTTTCCATTCCGCAGCCTATGTCAACGCCGACAAGATTCGGCACGACCTTGTCAGTGATCGTCATTGTAGTACCGATCGTACATCCTGCGCCGGCGTGAACGTCCGGCATTATTCTTATAACAGCCCCTTCGCTCATCGGCTGGTCGCAGAGTTCCTTTATCTGATTTTCAGCGCTTTCATCGATCACTTCAGTAAATATTTTTGCAAAGCCAAATTTTCCTTTTACTTCCTTCATGTTTCTTCCTTTCTTAAAATGTGTTTTTCTGTTTAGTATGTTTTTCCGGAGGAGGCATCTGCGGGACTTCGTTCCGGACTGATTTATGAATTATTAGCGTTTCCTGAGAATTATGCGGAACATAATAACAGTATATCACACCCGGCAGTAAAAAACCAGTAATTCGCAGATTAAATATTATCCGAATTATAAGGAAACACTGATTATATCGGAAATCCGGCTTCGCCGGATTTCCGGAGGTGGGATTTGCGGGGCTTCGCCCCGGAACCCCATGCTGATTTATGAATAAATCAGCGTTTCTATAACATCCTCAGATATATTTTTATGTGATTATTAACAAATATACTTGAATATCTGCGCAAATTGTGTTAAAATATATTTGTAAACAGACAGGGAGTACACTGATCTGTGCAATGACCGGTGCTCCGCGGTCTGAAACAGAAAGGAGAGATACATATGGATATGCAGATGATTCTGTGGGCAGTGATTTTTGTACTTGCTGTTGTTATTGAACTCTGTTCAATGCAGCTGATATCGATCTGGTTTGCAGTCGGTGCGCTGGCAGCTTTCGCATCTTCATTTAAGCTTCCGTTTGTCGGACAGCTTACAGTTTTTGTGATAGTTACTGCTGTCACGTTGCTTGCAACAAGACCGCTGTTAAAAAAGCTCAGAAAGCCTGCTGTCCCTACAAACCATGAACTTGACCTCGGTAAAACTGCACTTGTTATCGAAGACATTGACGCATCAGCCGGTACCGGCCGTGTAAGAGTCCAGGGAATTGACTGGAGTGCATCGTCAAAAGACGGAAGCATGATAAAGTCAGGCGAGACTGTTACAGTTGTCGAAGTCGGAGGAGCAAGGCTTACAGTTGAAAAAACCGTTTAAGTTCATGAGAAAAAGAGAAAAACAAAACGAAACAATGAAAAGGAAAAGGTGAACACTATGGGAGTATATGTAATTATAGGTATTTGCATTATTTTATTCTTTATTATCATTTCATGCATCAAGATAGTTCCTCAGGCACAGGAGTTCGTAGTAGAAAGATTCGGCTCGTACTACGAATCATGGACAACAGGTATCCACTTCTTAGTACCGTTTGCTGACAGGATCGCCAAAAAGATCTCGATCAAGGAACAGGTAGTTGACTTCAAGCCGCAGCCGGTTATCACAAAAGATAACGTTACAATGCAGATCGATACAGTCGTATTTTTCCAGGTAACAGATGCAAAGCAGTTTGCATACGGCGTGGAAAAGCCGATGGCAGCCATTGAAAATCTTACAGCTACAACACTTCGTAACATCATCGGTGAACTCGAACTCGATGCCACACTTACATCAAGAGACTTCATCAACACAAAGATCACAGCAAAGCTCGACGAAGCTACAGACAGATGGGGCATCAAGGTAAACCGTGTTGAGCTCAAGAACATCCTTCCTCCTCGTGAGATCCAGGATGCGATGGAAAAGCAGATGAAGGCTGAACGTGAAAGACGTGAAAAGATCCTTCAGGCTGAAGGTGAAAAGAAATCAGCAGTCCTCGTTGCAGAAGGTGAAAAGGATTCACAGATCCTTCGTGCTGAAGCTGAAAAGCAGGCTCAGATCCTCAAGGCTCAGGCTGAAAAGGAAGCAATGATCCTCCGTGCCGATGCCGCAAGGGAACAGAAGATCCTTGAAGCTACCGGTGAAGCAAGAGCTATCGAACTTGTACAGCAGGCACTTGCTGACAGTATCGTAAAACTCAACGATGCTTCTCCAAGCGAAAAGGTTATCGCCCTCAAGTCACTTGAAGCTTTTGCAAAGGCTGCAGACGGCAGGGCTACAAAGATCATTATTCCAAGCGAGATCCAGGGAATTGCAGGTCTTGCTGCAGGTATCAAGTCAGTAGTTGACATTGACGACAAGAAACAGAACGGATAATAATCATTAACGGAAATAACTGATCCCCGGCGTATATACCTTTAAAAAATATATACTTCCGGGGATCCTGTTTTTATATTTGTTGTGATCAGCGGATTAATACGGGGGTGTACATTTTGACTGATGAAAAGTTTATTTTAGATAATTTCGAAAAGGCTCTGGCGGAAAAACAGATAATTGCATATTTCCAGCCGGAGATCAGAACTCTTACAGGAAGCGTCTGCGGATGTGAGGCACTTGCAAGATGGATACTTCCGGACGGTACGGTCATTCCGCCTGTGGAATTTGTTCCTGTACTTGAAAAACATGAGCTTATACACAAGCTTGACTTAGCTATACTTGAACGTGTATGCGATGCCTATCTGTATCTTAAAGAGAAGGACATCAGTACTGTACCGTTTTCCATAAATCTTTCAAGGATAGATTTCTATCACAGAGATATGCAGCATGATATTACGGAGGTGCTGGAACGCCGCGGTGTTCCGCGTGATGCTGTTAATATTGAGATCACTGAAAGTGTTATGCTTGACGAGCCGGCGGCTCTGAAGGAGAATTTTGAAAAGTTTCACGAATCGGGCTTTAACATCTATATGGATGACTTCGGAAGCGGTTTTTCATCTCTCAATGTACTTAAGGATTATCAGTTTGATGTTCTTAAAATAGATATGCGTTTTCTCAGTAACAACGGAAAGCGTTCGAAAAATATCCTTGCAGCCATCATAAGCATGGCCAAGGTGATCAATATTCACGCACTCGTCGAGGGCGTTGAGACAAAGGAAGATGTTGACTTCCTGAAAAGCATAGGCTGTGAGATCTTTCAGGGATACTACTTTTCAAAGCCTCTTTCGCTTGATGATCTGGCCGAATTCTTCATTGAATGTCCTGCCGGTGTGGAAATACCTGAGGAAAGAACCTACATGGAAACGGTCGGACGTGTCAATTTCCTGAGTCCGAATCCTATGGGATGCAGCAGTACATCCTTTTCGGAAGATGAGGATATCTGCGGATATGTCAGCGGCGTATCTTTCGGCCTTATCGAGTACAATGGTGTTGATGCCAATTATCTTTACATAAACGACGCCTATAAAAAAGATCTTCTCAAGCTTGGTATCAGTTCTGAAAAAGCTCTGGAAGCTGCGATCAATGAAGACGAAAGAAAGTTCCATCAGGTGTTCTTTGATTTCATGGACATGGTCTGTGAAACTGATGAAATACAGACTATCGACAATGTCATGAACTGCGGTTATTTCACCTTCAAGGCGAAGCGCGTTGCAAGCTACGGAAACCGCACCATGATAGCTGCGATGATCAATCTTTACGATCCGCATATTTCTGATAACCGTTCTGATGACATGCAGGAATTCAGCCAGGTAGTTTATTCGACTTATGAAATCGTAATAATGATGTACCCTGATGAAGACAGGATCCATAAGATCTATTCAAGTTCCGGTTTTAAGAATCTTTTCAACAGTGAAAGCATAAATTTCGGACTTAAGTATTTCATGGAAAACTTTATCCATAAAAATGACCAGGCGAGATTCAGGGACTTCTTTATAAGCGAAAAATATTCCGAACGAATGGACGAGGAAGGCATGACTTTTATTGAGGAGCCTTTCCGTATGCTTTCAGTGAATAATACGTATAGATGGATCTTTATTAGAGTGACAAGAGCTTTTGCGGCAGCTGAACCAAAGTATCTGCTTACGGTACAGTTGATAAACAGGAATCTCGTTGATCTGTTAAGCGATAAGTATGAATAACTGATATACGAAAAAACTGCGTGACCATAACGGCCGCGCAGTTTCTTTTTTGTCTTTTCGCAGAAATACCGGAAAATCCGGATGTTCTGTTTTATCATAGACCAGTATTAAATTATTTTCAGTAATTCATCAAGTATCCTGTCAGCCGCAGTGAGCTTGTACATAAGACGTGACGGGGCAGGAGGGAGTTCTGTGCAGAAAGATTTCGTTTCACCTTTGAAATATATCGCAAAGAAGAGTTTTCCGGGAACTGAGCTTTCCGGATTGGCTGGGTCGATATTTCCCATTGTACCTGTAACACCTATTCCGATATCCGCACTGTATTTCTGAGCACAGGATTCAGCCATTGCCGATGCTGTTTCCTTTGAGTATACAGAGTAACGTTCGATCGTTTCAGCCGGTACGCCTTGCATTATCTTGGCTTCGTTGCAGTAAGTGACAAAAGCACCTTTAAGCACTGAAGAAGAACCTTCAGTGTCGGTTATAAGTGAAGCTATCTGTCCTCCTGTGGCGCTTTCCATTGTTGTTATTGTAAGCTTTTTTTCGATGAGTTTCTTAGTAAGCAAACGGTAACGTTCTCTTATTTCATTTTCTGTTGTCATAGTTCGTCCTCATTATAAAACAGGCAGACGATCCTTTGTGGGATGTCTGCCTGTAAATTTTTTCAGGAAATTCTGATTTATTTATAAATCAGAGCGGGAGACCGTGGCGATGCCCTGAATTCTCTATTCCCGTAAACAGCTATATCAGAACTTGTCTATCTTCTTTGAAACGAACTGTCTGATAGTAGCGAGGTCTGTAAGACTAACATTGCCGTCCTTGTCAACGTCAGCGTTGATCTTTGACTGACCTTTAAGTTCCTTGTGATCAACAAGTGCGAGAGCAAGTGTTGAAAGGTCTGTTATATCGATCTTGCCGTCGCAGTCAACGTCGCCGAGAACAGTACTCTCTGTTGGTTCATTGCCGCCCGGTGTTGATGTAGGTGTCTGATCAGGTGTTTTTGTAGGATCCGGAGTCTTGGTCTGGTCAGGAGTCTTAGTAGGGTCTGGTGTCTTTGTAGGATCCGGAGTCTTAGTAGGGTCAGGAGTCTTAGTAGGGTCCGGAGTCTTAGTAGGATCAGGTGTCTTTGTAGGAGCCGGCTTGTTTGTTGGCTTTACTGTCGGATCAGCAGAAGGCTTTGTGCCGTCCGGTTCTTCGCCCCATACAAGAACGCCGTCTACATAAGCGCAGATGTGTTCGTTGAGTGAATCATTGCTCTTAAGGCTTGTTGCCTTCTCTACGCCTTCATATGACCAGTCGTTTGAAGTATCCCAGCAGCCTGCTGTGGACTTGCCGTCAACTGCGTCAGGGATGGAAACTCTGAACTGAACTTCGTCTCTGTGTTCGCTCTGGCCTGTCGGCATGATAGCGCTTCCGTCTTCAAACTTTATTTCAGCGTAGTAGATGTTATCCTTGTACTGAACAGGACCGTTTGCGATGGCATAACCAGGTTCGCCCTGTGAGTACTGCTGTGACTTTGTTTCTACCTTGATGTCGTCTACTGAAAGACCGCCGTCAAGTACTTCGCTTATGTCGAAGTAGTAACGGAAAGCAACGTCCTTTGCTGTTCTTGCCGGCCATGCAGTGTGGTTCATTGTCCATGTCTTGAGTTCTGTGTAGCTTGTGCCAGGTGTGCCGTTTACTACTGCAGCAACTTCCCATTCAGCCCACTTCGGAGTTTCCTTTTCAGGGAAGTCAGCAAGCTTTGTTCCGCCGTAGTCTTCGATAAGTGCACAGAGTTCAGCAGTAAATCCTGCGTTGTAGTCGATGGCAACCTCACTGTTCTCGTATGAATTTACCTGGTCTTTGTAAGAACCGTCGCTGCTCGGACCGCCTACGAGAGCACCGTAGAGAGTGTGGGCATATTCTGTCTGCCATGTTTCACCGTTAGCTTCAGCAGCCTTAGGTGTTGTACCGAGTTCGTTCCAGTGGTCATCATGGATACCGCTGGCTGCTCTGTGGTGCGGCGCCTTCGGGTTGTTTTCGCCCATACCGAGAACGTAGGACATCTTGTTTGCATTATCGCCGAAGCAGTAGTCCATTGTTGACTTAGCGAATTCGTTGTATTTCTTGCTTAAGTCAGCATCATCCTTGAAAATAGTGTCGCTTGCGAGTGATGCAAGGAATGCTGTTGTTGTTGCGTGTCTGAGTGAACCCCACTGGAAGAGCCATGCAAGGCCGTCAGGTGTGTGGCTGATCTGCTTTCCGCCGTAACCTGTTGTCCAGTATTCGAGGTGTTTCTTTACCTGAGTCTTCCATTCATCTTCGCCTGTGTTCTGAGCGTAGAGGAGCATACCGCCCTGAGTTGTGTCATCCCAGCAGTGGCCCCATGTGAACTTCATTTCTTCTGACTGCTGTTCCTTGTCAAGGTTAGGGACATATGAAGTAGCCTTGTCGAGATAATCCTTTTCGCCTGTAGCCTTGTAGAGCCAGTTTGCAGCGAAGAAGAGGTCATCGTAGAAAGATGACGGCTTGTAGTACGGATGTTCTTCCTTGTCATCGCCGATCGACTTTTCAGCGTCGGCTCTCTTGAAGAGATCCTTTGCGTGCTTAAGATAGTTTTCGTCTCCGAATACCATGTAGCCGGCTGCAAGAGCACATGCCATCTGAGCTTCGATACAGCTGTCCTGGCATGTGTAAGCAGGACGAGGATCCTTGCCGCCCTTGAGGATGTACTTGTTCATGTAAACTTCAGGACTGCCCCACCATACGTGGTCGAATGAGCCTTCACCGATCATGTATACGATGCTGTCGCCCTTGTCTGATTCAACTATGTAGTCAAGACCCCACTTGAGGTTGTTTTTGTAGAGTTCATCAAGGCCTGCCTTCTTAACTGCGTCACCGTATTCAACAAGGCCCCATCCGAGAAGAGTAGCTGAGTAAGCGTTCGTGAGAACGAACTTAAGGTGGTCACCGGCATCGAACCAGCCGCCCGGAACAACGTCGTTCACCATGCTGTCGCCGCGCCATGAAACTTCATTCCATTCAGGAAGGACGCCGGCCTGCTGTACTTCGTAGAAGAACATTGACTTCTGAAGAGCTTCTGCGTAGTTGTAGCTGCCTGCGGCAGTTACTGTGTTTTCAGCCTTTGCACCGCCGAAAACTGTCGCACCTGAAGCAGCAAGAACAAGAGCTGTTACAGATGAAACGATTCTTTTTGATAATGAATTCACTTGAAATTCTCCTTTCAATAATTAACACGGAAAACACCTGTCGTGTTTTCTAAGAACCAACAAAAGCAGATGTAAAAAAATCTGCCCCATACACTCTTATTATATCAGTAATTTAATACAAATTCAACAGAAAAATCAAATATATTTTTTATTCCTCGTCATCAAGATCATTTATTTTGTGATAAATGTCTTCCATGCGCATGTCAGTGCTGTTTATGGTGTCAGCAAGTGATCTCAGTTCTTTTGAAAGATCTGCCGGTACATTGTTTTTTGTTTTGTATCTCAGCTGATGTTCAAGACTTGCCCAGAAGTCCATTGCGATGGTTCTTATCTGTATTTCAACAGGCACCACCTTTTTGCCGGTTGAAAGATAAACCGGTACCGTCACTATAAGATGAAGACTGCGGTATCCGCTCGGCTTCGGGTTCTGAATGTAGTCCTTCTGCTTGATTATTCTTATGTCGTCATGCATCGAAAGATAGTGCGCTATCTGGTAAATATCCTCGATGTAGTGGCAGATAACTCTTACCCCCGCAATGTCGTGCAGATTGCTTAAAATAGATTCCGCAGTGATGGGAATACCTTTTTTTATAAGCTTGTTCGCAATGCTTTCCGGCGACTTAAGCCTGCTCGAGATGTTGTGTATCGGGTTTCTTGAAAAATTCGACTGAAACTCACTGTCTATTATCTCAAGCTTTGTTTCAATCATGTGTATTGCCGAATCATAAAGATGATTGATCTGTATAAATCCGTAAAACTGTTCAATGAACTTCTCTATATTAATATTGTACGGATTTTCCTTGTTCAGAACTGAAAGATCAAATTCCATATTATCGGGCTCCTTTCTTCTCGTGTTTACTATAGTATACTAAATATTAAACCGAATAGCAAGGACAACGGCTGTTTTTTTATCAGATTTTCATAAAAATACCGCAAGAAGTTTTAAATCAGATTGCAGGAAAAGCCTTGAAGAAAAATGAAAAATAGCGTATAATTAAAGAGATTACGTATTTGCTTTATGTTGGCATATAATACTTTACAAATATTAGATCTATGGAAACGCTGATTTATTCATAAATCGGCGTGGGGTCCGGGACGAAACCCCGCAAATCCCGCTCTTATAATTCTGATAAATATGTTATATGATTTCTTTAGAGGAGGTTTACAATATGACTGAAAAAACCGTTATTCCTTTTCAGGGAACTCCTGAGCAGGAGGCGCAGCTTAAGGAGGTTATCGCCAGATATCATGACCAGCCCGGAGGACTGATGCCGGCACTGCAGGAAGCGCAGGGAATCTACGGATATCTTCCTGTTGAGGTACAGAGGATGATCGCTGACGGAATGAACGTATCACTGTCCGAGGTGTTCGGAGTAGCCACATTCTATTCGCAGTTCTCTCTTACTCCTAAGGGTAAGCACAGAATAAGCGTCTGTCTCGGTACAGCGTGCTATGTCAAGGGATCTGACAAGATACTTGAGGCTGTTGAAGCAAAGCTTGGCATTAAGAGCGGCGAATGCACACCTGACGGTATGTTCTCCATCGATTCATGCCGCTGTGTAGGCGCATGCGGACTTGCTCCTGTTATGCTCGTTGATGACGACGTTTACGGCAAACTCAAACCGGAACAGGTCGCTGGTATCATAGACAGTTATACAGAATAGGAGATATGGCAGTATGACTATTGAAGAACTTAATAAAATCAAAGCCGCCAAAGCGGATATCGTTAAAGTCAGAACTATCATCGCCGAGGAAGGTGAAAAGCTTTCAAAGGTAACGGGATACCGCAAGCAGGTGCTTGTATGCGGCGGTACAGGATGTCAGTCATCACACAGCATGGAGGTTCTCGAAGCTCTGAATGCCGAGCTCGCTGCAAAGGGAATAGCTGACGAGATACTCGTTGTCAGAACAGGATGTTTCGGTCTCTGTTCACTCGGACCGATCGTTATCGTTTATCCTGAGGGAACTTTCTATGCACAGGCAACACCTGAAGGAATAAAGAGGATCGTTGACGAACACCTTATCGAAGGAAAGATATGCACGGATCTTCTCTATCAGGAAACAGTTCACGATGACGGATCCATCATTTCATTAAGCGAAACTAATTTCTACAAAAAGCAGATGAGAATCGCATTAAGAAACTGCGGCGTCATCGATCCTGAAGATATTGAAGAATATATCGCAACTGACGGTTACCAGGCACTTTACAAGGTGCTCACATCGATGACACCTGATGAAGTCTGTCAGGTAGTTCTCGACTCCGGCCTCAGAGGACGAGGCGGTGCCGGATTCCCGACAGGACGCAAGTGGATGTTTACCAAGGATGCTCCGGGTGAAGTAAAGTACGTAGCCTGCAACGCCGACGAAGGTGACCCGGGTGCATTCATGGACCGTTCGATCCTCGAAGGCGACCCGCATGCCGTGATCGAAGCCATGATCATAGCTTCCTACGCTGTCGGCTCACATCAGGGTTATGTTTACGTAAGAGCAGAATATCCGGTTGCCGTTCACAGACTCCGCATCGCCCTTGATCAGGCAAGAAAATACGGACTTCTCGGTAAGAACATTCTCGGATCCGGCCACGATTTCGACATCGAGATAAGACTCGGTGCCGGTGCGTTCGTATGCGGCGAGGAAACAGCGCTTCTCACATCCATCGAGGGTCACCGCGGTGAACCGCGTCCAAGACCTCCGTTCCCGGCAGTAAAGGGCCTTTTCGGAAAGCCTACACTGCTCAACAACGTTGAAACCTACGCAAACATTGCTCAGATAATAAGAAACGGTGCTGAATGGTATTCTGCCATCGGTACTGAAAAGTCAAAGGGTACCAAGGTATTTGCCCTCGGCGGCAAGATCACAAACGTCGGACTCGTTGAAGTTCCGATGGGTACAACTCTCCGTGAGATCATCGAGGAGATCGGCGGCGGTATTCCTGACGGCAAGGCATTCAAGGCAGCTCAGACAGGCGGCCCTTCAGGCGGATGTATCCCGGCAGAGCACATTGACACTCCGATCGACTACGAAAGCCTTTCAGCTCTCGGTTCAATGATGGGTTCAGGCGGACTTATCGTAATGGACGAAGACAACTGTATGGTCGACGTATCCAAGTTCTACCTCAACTTCACTGCAGATGAAAGCTGCGGTAAATGTACTCCGTGTCGTGTAGGTACAAGAAAGCTCCTCCAGCTTCTTGAAAAGATCACGGAAGGAAAGGGCGAACCGGAAGATCTCGAAAAGATCCGTGACCTTGCAACACACATGAAGTCATCTTCACTCTGTGCTCTCGGTCAGTCAGCTCCGAACCCTGTACTTTCAACTTTACAGTATTTCGGCGACGAATATCTTGCCCACATAAACGAAAAGAAATGTCCTTCAGGCGTATGCAAGAGCCTGCTTCACTACGAGATCATCGCTGACAAGTGCAAAGGCTGTACGCTCTGCGCAAGAAAGTGTCCTGTTTCCGCTATTACAGGCACAGTTAAGGAAGCACACGTTATTGATACAGACAAGTGTATCAAGTGCGGCGTATGCATAGGCAACTGCAAATTCGGCGCAATCGTCAGAAAGTAAGGCACAGGAGGATATTTATATTATGGAAATGATTCATCTTAAAATAAATGGTATTCCGGTCGAAGTACCTGCCGGCTCTACTGTTCTTGAAGCCGCAAAGGCAGCTAATGTGGATATACCTACACTCTGCTATCTTAAGGATATCAACTGTATCGGTGCCTGCCGTATCTGTGTTGTAGAAATAACAGGCGCACGCGGACTTGTTGCGGCATGTACACATCCTGCTTCAGAGGGCATGGAAGTGTTCACTAATACTCCTAAAGTAAGAAAGTCAAGAAAGACAACTCTTGAACTTCTGCTTTCAAACCATAAGAAAAAATGTCTGTCATGCGTAAGAGCAAATAACTGTGAGCTTCAGAAGCTCAGCGTTGCCTACGGCGCTGATGAGGACAGATTTATGCCTGAGACCATGGACAAGCCTGTTGATGACTCCACACCGTATCTTGTTAGAGATAACAACAAGTGCATTCAGTGTATGAGATGCGTTGCAGCCTGCAGAAATGTTCAGGGTGTTTCCGTTATCGGAAGCATCAGACGTGGATTCAACGTTCACATCGGTTCACCGTTTGACGTACCTCTTGCTGAAACTTCATGTGTCGGCTGCGGTCAGTGTATCGTTGCATGTCCTGTAGGCGCTCTCACTGAAAAGAGCAGTGAGCAGAAGGTCTGGGATGCGATCGCAGATCCTTCAAAGAAGGTAATCTTCTTTACAGCTCCTTCCGTAAGAGCAACTCTCGGTGAGGAATTCGGCGAGCCAGTAGGCACCAACGTCGAAGGAAGAATGGTCGCTGCCATCAGAAGACTCGGCCCTGACCATGTATTCAACATGGATGTTACAGCCGACCTTACAATTGTTGAAGAAGCAAACGAACTTATCGAAAGAATACAGAACGGCGGCACACTGCCTATGTTCACTTCATGCTGTCCGGGCTGGGTAAAGTTCCTTGAACACAACTATCCTGAACTTCTTCCTAACCTTTCAAGCTGCAAGTCACCTCAGCAGATGTTCGGTGCCGTTCTCAAGAGCTACTATGCACAGAAGAATAATATTGATCCGAAGGATCTGTTCGTGGTAAGCGTTATTCCATGTACTGCAAAGAAGTTTGAAGTTACAAGGAAAGAGCAGTTCAGAAATGACACTCCTGACGTTGACGTTGCTCTTACAACACGTGAACTCGGCCGCATGATCAGAGAGGCCGGTATCGACTTTAATGCTCTTCCTGATGAAAAGTTTGACGATCCGTTTGAAACAGCTTCAGGCGCAGGTGCTATCTTCGGTGCAACAGGCGGTGTAATGGAAGCTGCTCTCAGAACAGCGGCTGTAAAGCTTGACGGAAAGTGTGAAGCCCTTGAATTTACAGAAGTACGAGGTACTGAAGGCATCAAGGAAGCAAGCTACACAGTCGGCGGTGTAACAGTCAAGGTAGCTGTTGCATCCGGTCTTGCGAATGCAAGAGAGATCATCGAAGGAATAAAGAGCGGTGAGCGTGATTATCAGTTTGTTGAGATCATGGCTTGTCCGGGCGGATGCATCAACGGCGGCGGCCAGCCTGTTCAGAGCGACAGCGTAAGAAACTTCGTGGATCTCAAGACTCTCAGATCAAAGGCTCTCTACGATGCTGATGACAGCATGAAACTAAGAAGATCACACGAAAGTCCTGTAATGGATCTCCTCTATAATGACTTCTTCGAAACTCCTGGTTCACATAAGTGTCATGAATATCTCCATACAACTTATGTACCAAGAAGCAAATACTCTTTTGAATAGTAATCAGCATGGAAACTTTAAGAGGCAGAATTTTGAATAACAAAGTTCTGATAAAATAAACGGTTACAAATAAAACAAACCGGTGTTATGAAACACCCCCCTGGAGCAGACGCACGAAATAACAAAAATCGTAGCTGCACCAGGGGGATTTTATATACGGAAAACAGAAGGGAACGCAGATATTTGAAAAATCTGCGTTCCCTGAATTTCTGAATTATTTTTTTGTTTTCGCCTTTGACTGTGTTACTTCTGCTTCTCCGCTTTCTTCAGGAACTGAAGTGACCTCAGCGTTTTCATCGGCTATGACCGGTTCGCCGTCCTCGCCTGTGACAACAGCACCGTTTTCATCGGTCACGTAAACTTCAGGTGCTTCCGTTGCCTTAAGCCCTGCAACACGGTCCCAGAAATTTGCTTCTGAAGTTACGATGCTGAGTTCAAGATCAAACGGCTGTACATTTGCCGGAGGGGTGTATTCATCTTTCTTTAAGCTTACATCAGGATTTTCCTTAAAAAACGAAATGGTTATAACAAGAAAAATAATGGCAGCTGATATAATGCTTACAAGTAATATTGTATTCTTCATTGTGACGCTCCTTATTCAAAAGATTACTAAGGAAGCGCTGATATGTTCATATCAGCGCGGGGGACGGGGCGAAGCCCCGTGTTCTTTCGTCTCACATATCCGGTGAAGCCGGATATGTGACCTAATGTGATTTCTAAAGTATATTATAACAGAGCCGGCCGGAAAAGTAAAGAAAAATAAGTGTAAAAATACTTGAAAAAAGGCCGGTCATGTAGTATAATAAAACAGTAATGCGTTTTTAACAGCATAATACTGAAAGGAGTTTAAGAATATGAATTATTCTCATGAAGTTGAAACAATGTGCCCTATCGCACAGGGCGTTGCTCATGGTGCTGCTCCAATTCCTGAAGAAGCAAAATGGGTAAAGGCAAAAGAAATTAAGGATATTTCTGGTTTTACACACGGAATCGGCTGGTGTGCTCCGCAGCAGGGTACATGTAAGCTTACACTTAACGTTAAGGAAGGCGTTATCCAGGAGTGTCTCGTTGAAACTATCGGATGTTCAGGTATGACACACTCAGCAGCTATGGCTTCTGAAATCCTCCCTGGCAGAACAATCCTTGAAGCTCTCAACACAGACCTCGTTTGTGACGCTATCAATACAGCAATGAGAGAACTTTTCCTCCAGATCGTTTACGGTCGTTCACAGAGTGCTTTCTCTGAAGACGGTCTTGTAATCGGTGCAGGTCTTGAAGACCTCGGTAAGGGCCTCCGTTCACAGGTTGGTACAATGTACGGTACTCTCGCAAAGGGTCCTCGTTACCTCGAAATGACAGATGGTTACGTTACAAAGCTCGCTCTCAACGAAGATAATGAGATCATTGGCTATAAGTTTGTAAACTTCGGAAAGATGATGGACTTCATCAAGGCCGGCGATGATGCTAACACAGCATTTGAAAAGGCTCAGGGTCAGTACGGAAGAGTTGCTGATGCAGTTAAGTTCGTTGACCCAAGAAAAGAATAAGGAGGAAACTTACAATGGCTTTATTTGAATCATACGACAGAAGAGAGAAGCAGATTCTCGCTGTAATCAAAGAATACGGCATCAACTCTATTGAAGAGTGTGCTGAAGTTTGCAAGGCTAAGGGCCTCGACATCTACAAGCTCGTTGAAGGTATCCAGCCTATCTGTTTTGAAAATGCTAAGTGGGCTTACACAGTAGGCTGCGCTATCGCTATCAAGAAGGGCTGCAAGAAGGCTGCTGACGCTGCTGCAGCTATCGGTGAAGGTCTCCAGGCTTTCTGTATCCCTGGTTCAGTTGCTGACCAGAGAAAGGTTGGTCTCGGTCACGGTAACCTCGGCAAGATGCTCCTCGAAGAAGAAACAGAATGTTTCGCATTCCTCGCAGGTCACGAATCATTCGCTGCTGCTGAAGGTGCTATCGGTATCGCTGAAAAGGCTAACAAGGTTCGTAAGACTCCTCTCCGTGTTATCCTCAACGGTCTCGGCAAGGACGCAGCTCAGATCATCGCAAGAATCAACGGCTTCACATACGTTGAAACAGAAATGGACTACCACACAGGTGAAGTTAAGGAAGTATTCCGCAAGGCTTACTCAAACGGTCTCCGTGCAAAGGTTAACTGCTACGGCGCTAACGACGTAACAGAAGGCGTTGCAATCATGTGGAAGGAAAACGTTGACGTTTCTATCACAGGTAACTCAACAAACCCTACAAGATTCCAGCACCCTGTTGCAGGTACATACAAGAAGGAAAGAACTGACGCTGGCAAGAAGTACTTCTCAGTAGCTTCAGGCGGCGGTACAGGTCGTACACTCCACCCTGATAACATGGCTGCAGGTCCTGCTTCATACGGTATGACAGATACAATGGGCAGAATGCACTCTGACGCTCAGTTTGCTGGTTCTTCATCAGTTCCTGCTCACGTAGAAATGATGGGTCTCATCGGCATGGGTAACAACCCGATGGTTGGTGCTACTGTTGCATGTGCAGTTGCTGTCGAAGAGGCTATGAAGTAATTCATAACTCACGTAAATAAGTAGTTTAAATAAAATCCCGGTAATTCTTACGAATTGCCGGGATTTTTATTTTTTGCTATAAATTAGGTGGAATATAGCTTCGTGAGTACGAAAAAAGTACGTAGCGTTTTTTATGTACTCGTGAGTACGTTTGTGAGTACGAAAAAAGTCAGGATAGCTTAGTATCCTGACTTTTGATATAGCAATATATAATTGCAAAAGCATTGGAATATGATGATTTTTTAATCCTGAGAAGTGTTATTATTTTCCTGCATGCTTTCATCTATATTCTTTTTTAATTCATTTAATTCTATAAGTTGTTGATTGACCATCGTTTCAACTTTGTCTTTGTTTATTGCATTTTTAGATATTTTCTTTTTATATATTCCTGATTTTACTGATTTTTTAATTTCTTCTTTAGATTCTTCCCAAGAATCGTACACACAATAATTTCCTCTATTAATCGTATCCTGTGTTGTTCCAAGCCCGCCTACATATCCTGCATTTACAAACAATTGTATTACTATACTTTGTGGGGCATACTCGCTGTTTGTTTTAACGTCTGCCTGAATTTCTACAAAACACATTTCTGGACAAGGATATTTATCAGCATGTGGTGATTGACCAAAATCATTACCAAGTTGATCAACTACATTTTGCCAGATTGCTTCATCGTTTAAATATGTATAAACATCAGAAATATTCAAAATTTTAATTGAATCTTTTTTCATAGGCGAAGGATAAAACATACCTATGTTGTATTTACCAGGACTGCTATCAATTCTACCTTGTTGGCTTGCTCGTACTATTGATTCAGTTAATACGTCATTTATGTTTTTCTTGCTAAATTCTTTACCAAATGTATCTTCTATAGATTGTCCTGTTTGATTTGTTGTTTTTGAATTTTTGCTGGCTTCTTTTGTTTTTAAGTTTCCTTTTGATATAACCAAAAGAATTATGACAATCACAGAAATGATCAGTATTTTTTTCTTGTGCATTATAATTTCCCCTTAGTATGGCACTGAAATCAGTGCTTATTTTGGTCTTGTAAGAATAGTGCAATATCATTTTATTCATAAAGCTGTTTTAGCTGGTCGAACTCTGCATTTATTCTTTGCATCATTTCCATGTCGCCGTTTTCCATGTCGGGATGAAACAATCTAGATAATGCCTTGTGTCTTTTCTTTAAACTCTCTAGATCATTACAACCTTGGAAAAAGCCAGTGCTATTATCGGAAACTTCTTTGTTAAAATCATAATCATCATCATTGTATTCATTGTCGTCATCATTGAAAGAGCCCATAAATTCTTCATATTCATTTTCCATATTGGTCCATTCTTCAAGGGTTGAACCATCATAAATATCTGAATAAATTGAATATAAACCTTCGAAAATATCTTTTTCTTTAACATGAATCTTTTCAAGTATATGTATGCTCTTTTTTATATTATTAAAATCATTATTACATTTATCCATAATAGCCGCTTCTTTTTTTAGTAAATCAAATAAGATGGGGCTCATATCTGATAATAAATCGTGAAAATCATCAGGAAAATAATTTGCATGTTCTTTAACCGTATTTACCATACTATGGAATACACAGAACATCCTATTGTTTTCATCCCAGTAAACTGAATAGGTGTTTTGTATTTGCTCATTTTCAGAAATAGCACGATTGATTGCATCTTTCATAGGTGGAAAAGTATCCATGAGATTTGTTATTGTAGCTATTACTTCAGGTTGATTTCTAATTTTTTCTTCTAGTGTATTATTTTTATAGCATTCTTCAAGTTGATGAATGTTTATAAATGTTTGTGATAATGCTTCTAAAAAATCTTTCGGTAAATAATCTTCATTTGTTTCGTCGATAATTCGTTCTACAGCATTAGCTTCTTTGATAAATGCAGGAATTCTGTCGATGATGTTGTTGATATTTTTATTAGATATACAATCTGAAATGATTGTACTCAACGAAAGTGCTGGATTCATTTTTGAATAATCAATCATTTTTGAAATCAGATTATTATCATTAGGATCACCATCATTGTCGGAAATAATTTTCTTTATTCTTTTATATGATTCATCAGATTCATATATTTCAATATTTTTATTTTTTTGTTTTTCGTTTGTCTCATTTAAATTCTGAGCTGCCTTATTTCTTAACGAACGCGGAATATCAATGATGAATCCTACAACACAAGTTAAAATAAAGCTTATTATCCAGCCCATTTTACAAAATACTTTGAAAAATATAAAAGCTACAAGAATAATAAAACCTTGGAAAGATGAAGCTTCTTCTTTTATTGGTATTACTTTATCCTCCGTTTCTTTTTTTATTCTTTCTATGTAGGTTTTATATTCTTGGTATTGCAGTAACTCGTTATATACTTTGTTTTCGTTTGATGTGTCTTGAGATGTATTTTTTTGCTCTTCAATGTTATTGGTCGATTTAATTGTTGTTCCACATACATCACATTTGCTCGAAGAAAGTGATAAACGTCGTCCACATTTAGGGCATGAGAGTGTGTTTTCATCTGTAGATTTTGTTAAATTAATGGTTGTATCTTCACTAGCTGTTCCACACTTACTGCAAAATTTACTTCCTTCTGTTATAGTCGTTCCGCATTTTAAGCACTTTTTTTCTTGTGGATTTTCATAATCGTTTTTTGAGCCACATTTATTACAGAACATGTCACTCATATTTATAAAATTGCCACAGTTTCTACATGAAATTTGTTTGCTCATATGTACCCCTCCGCATATATCATATCAAAATCGGTTATAATCCTCGAAAAAAGCCAAGGAATGTTAGTTCTTTGTGTACATTATACACTAAAAGTTCTAATTTGTCAACCCTGAAAGTTCATTTATTAAAAAAAGAAAATTTATTAAAATAGAATTATTAATGACTTTGAGGGGAAGCATGGTAATGAAGGAACCGAATTTAAAGGAAATAGGCATAAGAATACGGGAACAGCGGGAGCGGCTTAGATATACAAGAGAGCAGCTTGCGGAAAAGCTGGATGTGTCTTCAAAGTTTATTGCAGACATAGAACTGGGAGTAAAAGGCGTCTCTTTAAAGACGCTTGTAAATCTTTCAACAATACTTGATATGAACGTTGACTACTTACTTTTTGGTGAAGCCTATGATGGTGGAATAGAGCTAAGTACGCTTACTTCTCTGTATCGTAAATGCCCTGAGAAACATCGTTCAAATCTTTTATCCATAGTAAAAATATATGTTGATACAGCATCGGAAGAAGAATGAGCAGTATCCACCATGGATACCGCTCGTTCTTCTTTGGTTTATCTGGAAACACTTATTTTTCTGAGAGTCTGCTTTGGATATATTCATCTACACTCTTCTTGGTAATTTTATATTTTTTGCCTTCTTTATAGTATTTGATTCTGTTTTCCTTCAAGAGCTCATACAGCCTGTTCTTGCCGATATCCATGTACTCCTGAACTTCAGCTATAGTCATTATCCTGTATTCGTCCATAAGAATCCTCCTGAATTTTATATGATTTGTTTGGCTTTTTTTATTCTTATGTTATCACGGTTGTTATTTTTAACATGACCAGATTTTCACGTAGTTCATTAATAAAGGTTGAGATATATTATTTTGATTTTTATTACTGTTGTAGGAATCAAGATAATAACGGAAGTTTCAGAAAACTGATAAATATGTATTTACATTTAAATCAAAAGATAAGATCTGTCAGTGTGGCAGGTCTTTTTTGTTTTTCTTAAGACCGTTAATGTATCTTAGCAGTTCAGATGCTTCGATTTTATATCTGCATCCGATCAATAAAGCCGTTATCCTGCCTTCATGGATAAGGCGATATACGGTTTTTTCGGAAACTGCTAAATATATTGCTGCTTCTTTGACTGTAAATAATCCTTTAAGTTCAGGATCAATTAAAATTACATCCATTTTTTCACATCCTTTCTTACAGTATAGAATAAAATAAGGATATTTTCTGGCAGATTAGTAGCTTCCTGTGATAACCAAAATCTGTATTGATTAATACACATAGGGTTCACTAATCTCCCAGATTTAATTATTTTATCCCTTTTATTATTATTATGTTATATGTTATAATACGATATTTGATTATACTTCATTAGATGTGTTCTATAAGCCAGTATTTATCCTGTGTTTCGGTTACCTCCTTTATATATTCGAGGAACGCATATTGAGCAGAATAATTAAAATTCATCATATGTCCGTCAATATAGCTGACAGGATTGATAGCTATGTGAGAATGACATAGTGAGCAGATGTTGTGGCTTCTTGAATCGTAATGTGGGGTTTCATGGACAGCCCATACAAGCTGATATTTGTCTGAAAAATATTCACAGATCTTGTTTGTATATTTACGGGCAGTGATGAATTCCTCTACTTCTGATACATCAAATGATATGATTACATGAACCATACAGTTGAATTCATTTTTTCCGAAAAATGTTTTTACCTGATTCATTTGTTTTATCGCTATTTCAGCAGAACGATATTCAGTATTCGGGCTGCCGTAAAGTCCTGATGGTGCTTCACCTTCAATAATATACCTTATGAGGTTTGATAAGTAATCGTCTTTATCCTTGACATGATTTTTAATTTTTATAATTCCCATGATTTGTCCCTCAGCTTTCTAAGTGTTTCGAGTTTTTCTGAAGCATTTGGATCCGCGCCGATTTTAATGAGTTCATATCTGTTTTCAATAAGATCATATGCGATATTGATTACTTCCTGAATCTGAACAGCAGAACTAGCATCTGTCATACTTGATGAGTTTTGTTTGCAAAGGTTTATAATCAATTTGGATACAGTAAGGTTCTTTTCGCTAGCAAGCTTTCTTATCATCGCTTCTTCAGCTTCAGTGACTGTTATGGCAAGTCTATTGTTTTTCATAGCTAAAACTCCTTTAATTTTTTTATAATAATATTTATTATATTACTATATTAATATATAGTAATACATATAATTTACTTAAACTATAAATCATATTTTCTGCAGGATAGAGTGAACGCTGTTACACTCTATCTCCGATTAACTATATGTTATATGAAAAAACAAAAAATAATATGAAATAATCAATTAGCATGAAAAGGGAAAAATGCATCTCTTTAATTATATATTATTGTATTGATACTTGACCACCGCTTGGTCACGCATCATAGGGAACATAATATTTTTTACGGAGGTGATATTTCAATAATACTAGGTGTCTGTTCAAGGAGATATTCATATATATCAGGTAGTGAAGTTACTGCCTGACAAAATTCAAGGCTCTCAGGGTGTTCCTGGGAGCCTGTTTTTACGGAGGAATAAAAGCATGAAAGAAATTAAAAATTATTGTTCGGTATGTGGTTCAGAAATCAATTCAGATGATGAGACCTACGGATTTGAAGGACAACTTATGTGCAGCGACTGTTATGATGATAATACACTGGTCTGTGATTGCTGCGGAGATCGAGTTTTACGCAGTTCTGCTCATAGCGATGGCTTTATTGATATCTGTAATGACTGCTTTAGTAATCATTATTGCAGATGCAGCGAGTGTGACAGATTAGTTCACGATGATAATACCTGTTTTGATAATAATGAACCCTATTGCGATGAGTGCTTTGAAAAGCTTGATTCCGGCAAGAATATTCATGAGTACAGCTATAAACCGGAAACTATATTTTACGGAGAAGACAGCAATAGATACTTTGGAGTGGAACTGGAGATAGACGGAGCTTATGATGCGGACGATAAAGAATCTGATGCAGGTGTTTTGCTTGATATAGGTAATGAAGATGCTGAGCATATCTATATAAAGAATGATGGAAGCCTGAATGATGGAATGGAGATAGTTACACATGCAATGACACTGGATTACCATAAGAATAGTTTTTGCTGGAGAAAACTGACCAGAAAAGCAGTTGGACTTGGCTACAGATCACATCAGGTGAGTACGTGCGGACTTCATGTTCATGTAAACAGAAACAGTCTTGCTGAAAGCAGTGATGAACAGGAAATAATAATAAGCCGTATTCTTTACTTTATTGAAATGCATTGGAATGAGATCGCTAAGTTTTCAAGAAGAACAGAAGAAAGTTTAAATCACTGGGCAGGAAGGCACGGATATGAACCTTCTCCTGAAGCTATTATGGACAAGGCTAAAAAGGACTGCAACAGGTATAAGGCTGTGAATTTATGTAATTTCCATACTATAGAATTCAGAATATTTAAGGGTACTCTTAAATACAACACGATCATAGGTACACTGGAGTTTGTGAACCAGATATGTGAAAAGGCTGTTGAACTGAATGATGATGAAATAGGCCGTATGTCCTGGTCTGAATTCGTAACAGGTATTACCGAACCGGAACTTATCCAATATCTGAAGGAACGAGATCTGTATATTAATGAGAAGATTTATGTTGAGGAGGAAATATAAAATATGTGTGCTTTATTTGGATTTTCATCATACAAAGGAAAGGCAGGAAGCAAGCTGCTTCGTAAACTTACTCAGAGTCTTGCAAATGCATCAGAAGAGAGAGGGAAAGATGCTGCTGGTATATCCTATACATGTTTAGGTAAAGTTATAGTTTACAAGAAACCCAAAGCCGCTCATAAGATAAAGTTCCGTATTCCATCATGTGCAGATGTTGTTATGGGACACACAAGAATGGCAACTCAGGGTGACAGAGATAAGAATTATAATAACCATCCGTTCATTGCAAGAGCAGGAAAGAGGTTTTCATTTGCACATAACGGAGTTCTGTATAACGATTCGGAACTAAGGAAAAAATATAGTTTACCGGAAACCCAAATTGAGACAGACAGTTATGTTGCTGTACAGTTAATAGAACAGCAAGGTGATCTGAATTTCGATTCGTTAAGGTTTATGGCTGAAACAGTAAAAGGAACATTTACCTTTACAGCACTTGACCAGGATAACTCATTGTATATTGTAAAAGGCGATAATCCGTTAACAATATTACATTTTAAAGAACTTGGTCTTTACGTGTATGCTTCTACCCGCTCAATTCTTAATCAGGCACTTTATGATACCGGACTTAGCAGAAGCAAGTACACCGTAATTAGTTTGCATGATGGAGATATCGTGATGATAGACAGATACGGCAAGATATCACATTCAGAGTTTACAAGTTCTAATTATAAAATACCGACTTACGATAGCTGGTGCCACTTATATCATTTTGACAATTTCAATGATATGGAAGATGATGATTCGGTTTCACAGCTTCTTGAAATCTGCAACAGTTTCGGTACGAATCCAAGTGATGTAATGACACTTCTCGAGAGCGGATATTATTCAGTTGAAGAAATTGAGGAAATGCTATACGAGCCTGAGCTTATAAAAGATGCTGTAGAATGCTGTGCCATTGTGTAGTTCAAGATATGAAATAAAAATAGATCCGGACACCTGAGAAGATGTCCGGATACTAAAAATAATTTTACGGAAAAAATAATTTTGCCTTAAAAATAGAGTACACCGTAATTTTACATCTGACGATAGCCTTGCATCTGTAAAAATAGAATTATATTCTGAGTATTTTTACAGACTGTAAAGCACATCATGAATTTACTTTACAAAGGATGCGGTTAAAATGAGAATAGCTTATGTAAGAGTATCTACTGTAGAACAAAACGAACAGAGGCAGATTGAAGCTATGGAAAAATACAATATAGAAAAATGGTTTATGGAAAAGGTTTCTGCCAAAGATACAAACAGACCAAAGCTTCAGGAACTTTTAGAATTTGCGCGAGAAGGTGACACTGTTCATATCCATGATTTTTCTCGTCTTGCCCGCTCTACCAAGGATTTGCTTGATATCGTTGATGCGTTAAATCAGAAGGGCGTGAATCTTGTCAGTAACAAGGAAAACATAGATACCAGTACGCCTACCGGAAAACTGATGCTCACAATGATTGGGGCTATCAATGAATTTGAAAGAGCCAATCTTCTGGAAAGGCAGCGAGAAGGGATTGCCATCGCCAAAAGGGAAGGCAAGTACTCCGGCAGAAAACGTAAGTCAGTTCAGGATTTCGATAAATACTATGAACGGTTCATAAAGCGTGAGATCAACAAGAGTCAGTTTGCAAAGCTGATCGGAGTAAGCAGACCTACGCTTGATAAATTAATATGCGAGTATAGAGATAGATGTATACCGACAATAACAGAGTGAGCAGGATTTAATAAATCCTGCTCGTTATAAGTTTTTTGTTTTTGCTAGATAATAATAAAATAAAAAAAATTTTTGTTTTTATTATTATATGTATAAACCCAAAAATAATATTTTAACTGTTATCAGATGCTAAATAATTCTAACTCTTTATGGCATTCTCTGATTTTTTCCTCATTCTGTTGAGTGAAGATATATACCAAATTTGGTATATAAATAGATGTCGATAATTCTCCGTCATTTGAATTCGCCTTGATTTTCACACTATATTTTGGCTGAACCAAATTGCTACTGATGATTTTGGTGTTGTATATAACATCATGTGAGATAATTTTAACATAGTTATTTTTATATTCTTCCGATTTACAAAATAATTGATTAAAGCGAGATAAATCTTCGAATAAGTTTGCTTTTTCACGGAATGGATACAAGTCAATCGCTGTATTTAAGGTAATTAAATACTCTATAAATAAACTATGTAATGCTAAAGAATTATTATTTGGATGTGATTCAAAGTCTTTTTCATTATCCCAAAAATTGTTATATGATTTAATAGCTTGATTATAATATTCAATTAATGTATTATAGCTAATCCCTGCGTTGTTTTCTAAAACTATTTTTATTGCTTTCTCTAAAAGATTATATAATACAGTATAATCGCTTTTATTGTGTGTATTTTGCTGGCATAAGTATCTAACTCCTCCATCGGCGTGGAATAAATTCTGAACGAAACTTAGATCCAATTGAAACTTAGGCTTTAATTTATAATACTTATAAAATTTGTGAGAATAGCTTATAGTAAATAATACATTTTTTTTAAATTCCGGATTATTATACAAGTGCTTGAGCTCAGGTAAAAAACGGTATCGTTTAGCATAAAACTTTATCCCTATATCACTTATATGATTGCATATTATATAAAAACAAGCTAGATCTCTAGCTTCTTTTCTTTTAAGAGAAAAATCAGTGTTAGCATAATCTGATGCATTGTTTACTTCGACACCTTCACGATTGAATATAGTATCAAGGAATTCTAAATATAACTTTTTCAATTCATCAAGAGATAATGTATCGACACAGTAAGCCGCTTCATGATAAATATCTATTTTAGGATCTAATTTTTTTATATAGCAATCTATATAATCACATAAATTAATTTTTTTTAGTGCTATCTTACATAAATTCAGTTGTTCTTCTGTGTGAAATTTTTCTTCAAGTTTATTTTCAAGTTCATAAAACAAGACTTCATACATATCTTGATTATTGCAATAAACGTCTATTGATTTGAAAAAAGGAATATCATTTTTAGGTTCTGAACATGAGTTGGTCGAATCTAAGCTATCTGTCAAAAGATCCTTTAAATATGTTCGTGAGTTTTCTCTTATTGTATTTAAATCAGGATATTCTTTTTTACCTTTTATTACAATTTTCTCGTACTGCGGATTAAAAATTCCTTCAAAGCATGATTTGTATTTAGCTTTATAATTGTCTGTATATGCTTTTTCACAATCGCGGAAGTTTTTAGATTCAACAATCGCATAAAGTACTTTAGTAGTGGTTTTAGCTTTTGAATCGAGCCAAAGATGTTTTGTGTTAAATACCGTTTCTAATAAATTTGCGAATTCCGAGGAACGTGTTCTTATATAAGCAATATTTTTCATAGCAACACCTATTCAGTCTATTTATTAAAGTACACATTTTTTTGACTTGAAGTACATGTTTCCTAGTAGTATCATGTATACAGTAAGCTGATCAGATTTACAAAATCAATAAGTTGCAGAATTTAATCTGTCTTATTCTTCATTATAAAGCTTTTTAATGACAAATTCAATAGTAAAGGAGAACCAATGATTTATAATCAAAGTTTAAAAGAACAGACTTATCTAACTGAAATTCAGCCTTCTCAGGAAGTTGAATTAGTTACTTCTAATGTATATCAGGGTCGTCAGGCATCTAATATGCCACCGACCGTGTATCAGGGCCAGGCATCTAATATGCCACCGACCGTGTATCAGGGCCAGGCATCTAATATGCCACCGACCGTGTATCAGGGTCAGGCATCTAATATGCCACCGACCGTGTATCAGGGCCAGGCATCTAATATGCCACCGACCGTGTATCAGGGCCAGGCATCTAATATGCCACTGACCGTGTATCAGGGCCAGGCATCTAATATGCCACTGACCGTGTATCAGGGCCAGGCATCTAATATGCCACCGACCGTGTATCAGGGTCAGGCATCTAATATGCCACCGCCCGTATATCAGGAGCAGATATCTTATATGCCGCAGCCTGTATATCAGACTACAGTAGTTTATACCCCAAAAACTTACTTCGGTAGTATTAGTACTGATTATGAGAATACTGATTATGAGAATTATGAGGAACAAAGATATCAAAAAGTTAGTGAGGAGATAAATGATTCCAGATTAACAAACATTGCTTTTACAACTAAATATACTATAGGTAATAAAAACGAGTATATTTCATCTGAATTGGATATAAATAAAGTCAAAAACCTTGCATCTGGTAAATCATTGTTGATTTTGAGCGCAACAGGCAGTGGGAAAACTAATGCCATTGCAGAGATTTGTAAAATGAATGTAAAACATGGAAAAGTAATGGTCTTAGTTAATAGGAGCTCTTGCGAAACGCAACTCATAAAGGACCTATTAATAAAGTTCGACAAGCTCAAAGACCCGAAACTAGACGTTAGTGGAATCGCTCATGAAGCTTTAAAGATCCATCCGAATTTAACAGTAATGACCTATCAGAAGTTTGCGTATTGTCGCAGTTTATATGAAAAGAAAGATTATCTGTTTATTTTAGATGAGGTACATGCTCTTTCTGAAGATTCTACTTATTCGAATCACTGTATGAGAAATGTAGATTTTTTCATCAGAAATCGCAAATATACAAAGCGAATATATGTTACAGCAACTCCAGAGTATATTTTACCAATTATTTGTGCTATTGAGAGCTGTTCCGATAATTGTCCTTTTTTGAGCGAAGAGCCTTCAATTCATGATTTGTCAAAATGGCGTTCAAATATAGAGCATCTTTACATAATACCAGGAAACTGGGATTATCTTAATTTTCATTATTATGATCCCAACAGTATAGAGAAGATGTGTAAATATATTGCGAAAGAAATTAATAAATATAAGGAAAAAGCTCTAATATTTATTAATGATATTAATCGTGGGAAGAAAATAAAAGAACTCCTTGAAAACAACAACTGCAAATGTCAGCATTTATATTCTGATCCAGAATTAAAAAATGAACTTAATGAAATAGCAATAACAGAGAAACTCAAGGATGAAATTGATATAGTTATTGTAACGAAAGTTGCAGAAAATGGGATATCTATCCATGATTTGAATCTAAAATATATCGTTATAGAATCATATGATCCAATTGTAATACAACAGGTCATTGGAAGAGCACGAGTGAATAAACTTAATCCAAAATCAATCGAGGCTTTCATTCCGGATTATACTAAAAGTAATTTCGGTAGTATACTTTTTGATTTATCTAATCAAATTGATGATTACGAATGCGCTGTAGGGAATTCAGAATGGACTCTTGAAAACAAACCTGAAAACCCCTATGTTTATTTTGATTCTATTCAAAACAAAGTTCTTTCTAACAAACTTGCCTTATATACGCTAAATAGACAATATAAAGAAATTGAATACTTAAAAGATAAATGTGATGTAGAATCACATGTGTTTGTTAAAAAAATATTAGTACTATATAAAAAGGAAAATTCCTTTGACGAGTCAATGTCTATTAGTTATGATGCTTTTGTAAAATGTCACGAGCTTCTTGTGGCTGCATGTGAAAACTTTGCTAATTCAAAACAGGAAGATGATGATCTTAATGTTTTGAAAAATGATTGTAAAGATGCACTAAATACAAATGGATTTAAAGAAAAGATATCAAGTGATAATCCACAGCTAAAAACATTAAACAGTTGGTTTGATGAATTTAAAGTTGATTTTCAAATTACAAAATCAACAAAAGTTTGTGAAATACATTGTGGAAGTGGAAACAAATGTATTAACGATGAAATTTAAATGTATATTATTACGGTAGGAGGAACTAATATGAATGATAAACTTGAAAAGAAGAAGCTTTTTACTGTTGCTGAGGTTGGAAAGCTACTAGGTGTTAGCAAGGTAGTGGTCTATGGACTCATAAAGCACAGGCTTATTAAGGCTATGAACCTTGGCGGCTTTAAGATAGCTGCCGTTGAAATCGATCGTTTCCTTGAAGCATACAACGGCATGGATCTGAAAAACCTTGATGAAGTAATTGAATTGAAAGTAGAAGATATTAAAAGCAGCTCATAATTCAAGATTCAAGGCGTAGCTTGTATGAATGGCGGAGCGGTTATATCAGCTGCTCCGCTAAATTTATGATGGAGATGATGTTAATGTGAAATTACATTTAAAAGAACATAAGGGCAGAAGCGGCGAGAAGCACTGGGAATACTGGTTTGAAATTGCCGCAGTTGATGGCAAGAGAAAGCGTGCTCGTAGGAGCGGGTTTAAAACTAAGAAAGAAGCACAAGCTGCAGGAACGGAGGCAATGGCACAGTACTATAAAAAAGGTTCAGTTAGTCCGTGTAAGGATATAACTTTAAGAGATTTCTTGAAGATATGGCTGGAAAAAAGTTGTAGTATTGATCTTAAGGAAACAACTGTAAAGGGATATGAAAAGAAAGTCAGAAATAATATCAATCCGAAGTTAGGTGGACATCTGCTCAGAAATATCAGCAGGGAACAGCTTCAATCATTTGTGATGGATATGTTTAATGAAGGATATTCACCCAATACGTTAAGTGTTTTAATTGCGGTGCTTTCCAAGAGTATGGCATATGCCGTGGACAATAACTATATAGCATCATCTCCTGCGATTGGATTGAAGATCCCGAAAAACAAAACACCTTTAACTGACACGCGAAAAGGAGCAAGGATAGTTGTGAATCCAGAAACCATGGCAAAGATATTTGAAAGATTTCCTGAAGGAAGTTCTTCACATATCCCGCTCAGGATCGCATATGAATGTGGTATGAGGCTTGGTGAAGTGTTTGCTCTTGTGTGGGAGGATGTAGATTTTGAAAACAAAGTGATCAATGTAAACAGACAGATTCAATGGTTAGAAGATAAGAATAAAACAAACGAGTCTAAGATTTCAAGTAACGGTCAGAAAGAAGAAGGTAATGGTTACTGGTATTTTTCAAATCCAAAGTATAATTCTTTCAGATCTGTTGAAATAAGTGATGGTTTAGCTGATCTTCTCAAGCGAGAGAAGGATAAACAGGGAAGAATGAAGATATCATATGGCGAGTACTATATAAGATACTGGTCACGTTATCCGCTGCAGTTAAGAGTAAAGAAAAATGAAATAGGTGTACCAGACAATCCTATCAGTGAAATGGAAACAGAATATGAAGTTAATTTTGTTTGTGTGAGAGAATGCGGCAGCTATGTTAATTCAAGAACTTTACAGCACACAACAAGAGTGATTCATAAAAGTATCTGTAAAGATTTCAATTTTCATTCTCTTCGCCATACTCACGCAACAATGCTTTGTGACAGCGGAATGGATATAAAATATATTTCGGAGCGGCTTGGGCATAAGAACTGTCTGGTGACCCAGAACATATATACGCATGTCACAGATGATAAGAGAAGGGAATGCGTAAGCAGACTAAACGAACTATACGGGAAGTAAAACAGAATGCCAGTGTTGTTTGATATGACACTGGCAATTTTTCTGTGGAGATGCTTTCCAAATGTATAGATTTTCAGCTGATAATGTAGTATAATATTATTGTAAAGCAAATTTGTGTTTCAGGAGGAATGAAAAATGACTGAAGTAAAAAGAAGACCTACTCACGAAGAATACATTCGTGGTATGCAGGAATATATTGAAAGATTGAAAAATATGGATAAAGAACAGGCTAAACAGAAAGCAATAGAGAACCTGACTAAAGCCGGTATCCTTGATGAGAATGGAAATACAAAAGAAAACCTTGTAACAGGTGACTTTTTCGGCTGGTAAGAGGTGAAGCATGAATATAATCAATGAAATGTATTCTAAGCTTCCTAATCTTGTGTTAGGCTTTCACGGTTGTCATAAAAATGTGTTTGATTCAGTAATAAAAGACGGACAGCATCTTAAGAAAAGTGAAAATGATTATGACTGGCTTGGAAACGGAATATACTTTTGGGAAAATAGTTATGAACGTGCATATGACTGGGCTAAAGTCAGATATCATGAAGATGCAAGTGTTGTAGGTGCAGTAATTGATCTTGGACTATGCCTTAATCTTACTGATTATAATAGTAGCGATGTTTTGAAACATGGCTATGATGTGTTAGCTGCAAACTATGCATTAACCAATGCTGTGATGCCAAAGAATAAGCACGGAAGATCTGAGACGGATTTATTGTTGAGAAATCTTGATTGTGCAGTGATTCAAATGGTTCACAGATATAATGAGGAAATGGGTCTTGAAGCATATGATTCTATTCGAGGCTTATTTACTGAAGGTGGTGCTGTGTATCCTGGTTCATGTTTTACAGAAAAAACACACGTACAGTTATGCATCGTAAATCCTAACTGCATTAAAGGTTACTTTGCTCCTATGCCATATAACAGTGAATATAGAATACCTTAATGAGCGGGTAATTTCGTACTCAGAGAGTACGAAAAAAGTACGTCGGTATTCTGATACAATAAAAAAAGGTTCAGAACCGATTTGAATTATGTGAAGCGCAATATATCCGGAAACCGCGTAAATGCGTGAATAGATAGGCACTGATTCGAACGGTTTGAATCATATCTTTTATGTATTCAGAATAGGGTAACAACCCGATGGTTGGTGCTACTGTTGCATGTGCAGTTGCTGTCGAAGAGGCTATGAAGTAATTCATAACTCACGTAAATACGTAGTATAAATAAAATCCCGGTAATTCTTATGAATCGCCGGGATTTTTGTTTTTGGGTATTTGTCGTCCTTTTGTCATCCGATTTTTCAGCCGAAATGGTGGTGCCTGCGGCACAATTGAAAAAACAGCTGAACATTATGTGCAACTGTTTTGCCTATCAGATTTATCAAAGTGTCATAAACATTGGGATACATTCGGATGTAAACCAGTCTGACGCTGGTTTCATATAATCTTCAAATCTGCAGAACATGTTTCTTGAATAAAAAGATTCTGCTTTCGGGACAGAATAAAGAAGGATTTCTTCACCGTACATTATTTCCTTTAAAGCGTTCTCTCTGAAGTCTTAATTTTTCTGAACGTTCTTTAATTAAAGCTTTTACCTTTGGATCAGCTTTAAGATTTAAAAACTCATCAGCTTTTTCAGGATTAAGAATAATTGCCTGATCTACAGGTTTGGCAAGTAAAACCATCATAAAAAATCACTCCTTTGGTATCTCCTTATCTGAACTTAAGATTATAATAAAATCATAGTTAATAGTACAATTATTTGCTCATAATCATTATACCATTTATTCTATTTAAAATCTATTATCAGAGCAATTGTTTTCGATAATATAAGTACTTAGGGTTACTACGCATCCTTTTTTCTGCTGAAAAGCTTTCTGAAATTATAGATTATCAATTTATAATGTAGTATAATAAAGTTGTAAAGTATATTTGTATTTACAGGAGAAGTGTAAAATGACCGAAAGAAAAAGAAGAACTACGCATGAAGAATACATTCGTGGTATGCGGGAATATATTGAAAGATTGAAAAATATGGATAAAGAACAGGCTAAACAGAAAGCAATAGAAAACCTGACTAAAGCCGGTATCCTTGATGAGAATGGAAATACAAAAGAAAACCTTGTGACAGGACACTTTTTCGGATGGTAAGCAATATAATATTTGATACGGAAATTCAAAATAATGGTGGTGCCTGCGGCACAATTGAAAAAAAGCTGCACAACGTGCAACTTTTTTGTACGCTGAAACAAAAGTCTCGTATCACTTATTATGCCAAAAATTTAACAGTACAAAGGCGGAAGTCTCCGATAAAAGAGATTTCCGCCTTTTTAGTATATGAAATGTTTCAGTCTACTTTTTCTTTAACCCAGTTTAGCAGTTCTTCATCATTAATTAATCCGGCTGCAAGTTTTATGATTATATCTGCCAATTCGTTGCTGTTGGTTTTAAGACGATAACCGTTTAAATCTAAAGTTACCAACAGGGCTATAGTTCCTATCCTCTTATTCCCGTCATGAAACGGATGATTCTGAACCAAACCAACACATAGTCTAACAGCCTTTTCAAGAGTAGTCGGAAAGAATTCATTACCTCCAAAGCTCTGAAACGGAGCGCTAAGTGCCGAATCTAAAAGGGATTCATCACGAACACCGTAAGTACCACCATATCTTTTAATTTGCTGCTCGTGGAGTATCAGGATTTGTTCACGCGTTAGTATTTTCATTTAGCCAGTTCCTTAAATGCTTCATCATAAAGATCCATCATTTTATTAGCAGATGAGATTACATCATCAGTTGCTGCATCTTCCAACTTTTCAGCTTTAGAAAAATCAATAACGAGATAACGCGGAGCATTGTTTTTAAAGACTACCGCCTGACCGTATTTATCAACCACGCGTGCTACTTTTGAAAAGTTCTGATTTGCTTCAGTCATAGAAACCACAGTATTAGTATCAATTGTCATAATACTCACTCCTTTTTTCTAATTATAGCATAGAAATAGGATGTATTCAACATATTTTTTAAATCAAGAGATAACGATGCGATGAAGCTTTATAATGGTGGTGCCTTCGGCACAATTGAAAAAACAGCTGCACAATATGTGCAACTCTGTTTTGTAAGTCAGATGGACATGTTTTTCCCATCTGTGAGTTTAATTCTCTGTTCTCCATCCGATATATATTATAAGGATATCTGTGCGTATGCACACATAAAGAAAAGGATTTCGATACTTATCAGGGAGGAATGAGTTATGGATTTCAGTACAATAGGTTCAGTTTCGTCCTATATGAAAAACATGGAGCTTGAAACGAAGTTTAAGAAGAAAAAAGCTGAAGGCGATCTTGGTCCGCAGTCACGGAAGATGACTGAACTTGAAATTAAGAATGAACAGTTCAAGGCGGAGTATAAAAGGCTGCAGGAGGAAGGAGACGAGGACAAGACTCTTGCGACTATAAACAGTAAAATAGCTTCCGATGAAAAGCTTACTCCGGAGGAGATGAGTTATCTTAAGGACAAGAATCCGACGCTTTATCAGAAAATAAAAAACATTGAGGATGAAAAGAAACAGTACGAAAAGGATCTGAAAAACTGTAAGACCAAAGATGAAGTGGAAAGGCTTAAAATGAATAAGGTGAATTCTGCTTTATCGACGATCAGATCTGCTGAAAATGATCCTAATCTGCCTGAAAGTGCGAAACTGGCCGTGGCACAGGGCGAGCTCAGGAGAATGAATGGGCTTAATAAAATATCATTTAAGTTTGTGGAGAGCGGAGAGTACGAAAAGCTTCCGACAGATGAGGAAGTTCTCGAAGTTGAGAAGAAACTTAAGGAAGCTGAAACTGATGAAAAAGAGAAAATCATCAGTGCATCTGAAAATGATAAGTTTAAGGACGAAGAGATTACTGATGACATGGATAATACCGATAATACGGATACCACAGTTAAAACTGAAACTTCAGATAACATGAAACAGGTTAGTTCCAATGCAGAAAAATCAGAAACTACGACGAACAAATCTGAGAGTATCCGAAAATCAGAGCCGACAAAAACGGAGATAGAATCAAGTCCGGAAGCTCAGAAGATAAAGCGTTCAAAAGTTAAAAAAGCCTATGATGAAGTTAAGAACAACTATTATCCTGTTTCTGAAAATATTTTCAGTGAAAAATAATTTGGAATCAAAGTAAATTCGAAGTTTATAATAATCTCCCGGTAATTCATACGAACTGCCGGGATTTTTGTTTTTCTTCATTTGTCGTCCTTATGTCATCCGATTTTCTACGGAAATGCTTTTAAGATGTATAGATTTTCAGCTGATAATGTAGTATAATATAAATGTAAGGCGATAACACAAGTAAGAAGTAAATCCAGTTAATTAATGAAAGGGATGATTTTATGAGTACGAAAGAAATGGCATATAGTATAATAGATACTTTAACAGAAGAACAGCTTGAGGAACTGATGGTTTTTCTTAAAGGATACAGCAAGAAAACAACATCGGTAGATTCAGTGTTTGGTATCCTTTCAGGACGTTCAAATGGTGATTATATTTCACAGGAAAAATCAGTATGGGAAAAGGTGGCTGCAGAAAATTATGAAGCTCCTTGATGCAAATATGATACTTCGATTCCTGTTGAATGATAATCCTGAGATGTCAATAAAGGCGAAGGAAATTATTGAAAATGAAATTGTGAGTGTTACAACTGAGGTTATAGCAGAAGTTGTATATGTTCTTAACAGTTTTTATAAGTTTGAGAGAATAGAGGTGGCAGAAGCAGTCACAGGATTTTTAAATATGCAGACTGTGAGAGCAGATAGTTATTCTGTGATAGTGGTAGCTATGATAAAATACAGAGAAGTTAGCCTTGACTTTGTTGACTGTCTTCTTTTTGCTTATAATAGAGTTAAGGGTTATGAAATCTGTACTTTTGATAAAAAGCTTATTAAGCATCTGAGCAGAACAGATGTGTAAGTTGTTTTGGTTTGGCAGGAAATTTCGTGCTTAGAAAGTACAAGAAAAGTACGTCGGTGTTCATATACGATAAAAAACGGAATAGATTCGGTTTTAATGATATTGAAAGAAGTATATCAGAAAGCCACGTAAATGCGTAGTTTAAATAAAATCCCGGTAATTCATACGAACTGCCGGGATTTTTATTTTTTGCTATAATCAGGTTAAAATCTGCTTCGTGAGCACGAAAAATTACGCATCGTTTATTTGACACTGGCTTTTATTCATGTTGAAAACTTTATCGCCAGTATAGTTTTTCAGCTGATAATGTAGTATAATAAAGCTGTAAGACAAAACATAATTGTACAGGAGAAATGAAATACATAAGGTAATGCATTATAGTTAAAGGAGTTTATAATCATGGATTATGAAAAATACGAAAAAGAATGTAATGAAATTAAGGAAGAAAACAAAGTTTTTCTCGATATGTTTTTAAATCATCTGAAAGAACAAAACTTATCTGAAAAAACAATCAGCAAACACTATGATAATGTTGATTTTTATTTAAACGAATATATGCTCTATGAAGATGCACACCATATGCAGGATGGAGTATGTATGATTGATGACTTTCTAGGCTATTTCTTTATTCGAAAGTGTATGTGGTCTACTCCGTCTACAATTAAATCAACTGCAGCAAGTATAAAGAAATTCTATAAATACATGTTCGAAACAGACAATATTCCAAAAGATGATTATCTGCATTTATGTGAAGAAATAAAGGCAGGTATGCCTGAATGGACAGAAACCTGCGCTGAATACAACGATCAGGATGCTGACAATCCATTCTTTTTTTGATACGCAGATGTTTTTTTATGCCACGTAAAACAGCTGAATACCCTGATTGTAAATGGTAGTATAGATCAATATGGTTACGTTGAATGGAGACCGGTTCATCAGAAAAGTAAATATGATTTTTCAGATTTGGAATCAGAATTTGGATTTGTAATAAATGAAAGAATAAAAAGATTTGTTTGATAATTGATAATGCCAACAATGTGAGTAATGAACTTATAGAGGACGTAAACATGGCAATGAAAGAAATATTAGATCTGTATTTTAACACTTATACTGAATGGTATAAGAAAGAATACGGAAGTCTTCCTAAGACAAAATATTCCGAAAAGAATAATACGGATGAGAGTATATATCTTCCCGACACGTTAGATGAAAACGGAAATGTATGCTGGCTTCCAAAACTTCAAAGTAAAGCAATCAATTTTGAAAAGCTTGAAAATGAACTTGGATTTGCAATACATACAATACATAAAAGTATAAAAGACCTCTTTTCAATATACTGGTTTGGTATTATAGAAGGTGAACATGAAATCGGAGAAATATGGATCAATGGTGTACAGCCAGGGCCAGATGTACTTTGGCGTATAAAGGATGGTTTTGAAAAAGGAAAAAATCATTATAATGAAAATGCTGTTTTCTTCTGCCTTGGTCTTTCAGATCTGTACACAATTATGTTGAATAATGATACAGGTGAAATTACGGCAGTATTATTTTATGAAGAAGAATCGATTCATTTAGCTGATTCTTTAGAAGAATTATTAAGATACTTTATCGACAATATGAGATGAACAATACAGAGGATATTGCTATGACAGTGAAAGAAGCATTGGAATTATATTTTCAGAAGTCAAAAGGATTTTGGATGCGTGTTGAAAAAACATATCCCAGAACTGCATATATAAAAGACTATGTTTGTTGGCCGGAATTTAAACATTTTGAATTCTAAGTGTTAAAAAGCGGTAGATGTCACAGGCGTACAATTAAAATGGTTAGCTGCATAGGCAAAAATCCACCCGAACCTAATGGAAGTCTGGGTGGATTTTTCTATAATACAATAAGAGTGTTTATGCGAATTTAAAATGTCAGTTTCAACATCGTCCAGCTTTCCACATCCGCTCTGTACAAATGAGCGCTGAGCGGAAAATGTGCTGAATGGAATACTTACTTGTTACCATTTGTACAGCTCCTTTCCTGTGTGGTATGGTTATATTATAACCTGCATTTCACTGTTTGTCCAATGCAAATAACTGATATGGGGATATAAAAACGGACTATTACTGAAGGAGATTTTTCTTAAAATAATAATTGCACTATGGAGCTTCAGCTCAAAATGTAGTATAATAGAGACATACGAAATCTATGACCGGAGGATGAAAACAATGGAGATTTTAAAATGTGAACAGTGCGGCGGGGAGCTTAAGCGTATAAGAACCAGACACGAGTGGTTCTGTTCGTTCTGTAATTCCAGATATGCTGATGAACCGGGTGAAACACCAAAGCCGCGTGCAAAATACTATGGTTTGAATGAAGAGGTGTTCAGTGTCGAGTGCGATCTTTCTAAAGTAATGAAGACAGAGAACGGTTCGGGTTGCATCAAAACCCTTGTTCACTGTATGGATACATGCGAGAGTTCGTCGGAGATTGAGAAATATCTGTCTGCTAAATGCAGTATACCGGATGATATTTCTATGAAAGGAGTGCGTGAAGACCAGATAGATAAGGCGCTTCCTGTTATAAGTAAAGTGATGGATCCCGGTGAACGTGTCATAGTTTACGGAAACAAAGGGATCTTTTCAAAAGGAAAGGAATATTTCGTAGTAACCGATAAACGCTGTATTTTCGTGGAGAAAAAGAATGTATTTCATGTTCTGCATACTGATATAGATTCTGTAAAAATGGCTGACAGCGGCAGATGTAATATAAACAGTGATTACAATAAAACTATTTATAACCTTGGCGGTACAGGTATCTTTCATGGGGCGCTTCTTGCGCTGATATTCGTACTTTCATTCGAAGCGGATATGGAAAGAGATAAGATCAGAATAGTGTGAGAGCTTAACTATATTTATTCATAACAAACCCCGGTGAGATGAAGTCTTACCGGGGTTTGCTATTAACTAACGTTAAAAAAGATACTAATGATTTTTACTCTCTGTTCTTAAGGACTTCTGCCGGTGATATTTTATTTATCTTACCTGTAAGCAATCTGTTTATTATAAAGCAGATCACAAGTATCGCCGCGAAGATGAACAGATAAAGCTGCCACGGAAAAGCAAGTTTTATGGTGCACGCAACGTTCGGGATAAAGGAAGGGAAAATTGCATCGATAATTTTCTTTGCGAGCGGCAGGGCAATAAGCGCTCCGGCGGATACTGCGAAAAGGTTTCCGTTAAGATAAAGCGCCCTGATCTCAGCGGCACGGTAGCCGAAGATCTTTATGAGCGAAATACCTGTTGCCGAGCGGTCGATCATTACGCCCATCATCAGGTACATTACAACGCAGAAAACTATCGTTCCGGTAACAATAAGAGTCGTTACCAGCGGGAGCATAAGCTTTGAGAAAACTCCGGCACCGCGTATGACGTCATCTTTTGATGTGACGGAGTAAAGTCTGCCGTCGTCAATGTCAAGCTTTCTGTCCGAGTAAACAACGTTATAGTAGTCCTCGTCCTTTCCGAAAAGTTCACGCATGCTGTCAATGTCCATGAATATGGCGAAGCCTACGGAATAGTCACATACATCTGTTACGGTAAAGCAGTAGTCCGTGTCTGACGATGAATCAGTAAAAGCGACTTTGTCACCTTTTCTGTAACCGTATCTTTCCGCAAGGGAAGCGTTGATGACTGCTCTGTTTTTTCCTTTGGCGACAGATACATCAAAAAATCTGCTTTTTTCTCCAAGCCCGATAACGCTTACGTCAAGAGTATATCCCATGCAGTCCGTGCTCAGCGTTTCAACATATGCCGCTTCGCCATCCTCAGGCGGAGTTTTGTCAGGATATTTGTACAGATACTGATATTCGAATTTCGTGTCATTTACAGTACAGTCGTTTACATTTCCGCAGAGAACGGCAGAGTCTGTTCCGAGCATGATGATCATGAGCGAAACGAACATACCGAGGATTATGGTTATTACCGAACGTGATTCCCTTACCATCTGACGAACGGCAAAAAGCTTCGGGAAACTTTTTGTTTTCAGTGTGAACTGTCTGTAGCTTCCTCCGGACTGCTCATTTTTCATAAGTGAAAGGGCAGTGCGTGAAAGCTTCTGGTTTATGACAATGGCATTTACCACAGCACATATCACCGGCGGAAGTACGAGTGCGTACACGATGAGGTACGGCGGATAAACGGTATCAAACTGCGGCAGTGAAAAGTAGCTGTAGGTATCTTCCGACTGCTTCAGTATGCCGAGCGGTGAAAATCCGAGCAGGGAACCAATGACGGCAGCTGCCAGGGATATAAGTGTCGGAAGGGTTATGTAGTGGAGCATCAGATCCTTCTTTTTAACTCCGAGTGCATACAGTGCACCGATGACACTCTGCTCTTCTTCGATCTGATGAACTACGAAAACTGAAATGACGTAGGCGAAAAGGGTAAGAACGATTATTCCGGCGACCAGTCCGGCGTTTTTGTCCATTACCACGTCTCCGGCTGCACCTTCTATTCTTATGTTTTCATCTGCCGGGATAAATGATGTAAGATTTTCGATTTTTACCTCAAAGACTTTATCGAGTAATTCGTCGGTGTTTTCCTTAAGCTTTTTCGTACCATCCGCCAGTTCGGCAGAACCTTCGGCGGCGTCTTTCAGTTCCGGTATAACAGAACTTAAGCCGTTCAGTCCTTCTGAAAGCTTCTCTGCACCGTCATTAAGATCACTTATACTGTCTTCGAATTCATGACGGTCCTTAAGTTTTTCGCTGATGATCTCACGGAAGTATTTGTTGTCCACCTGTTCGGGATCGATCTTTATCTTTTTCAGATCATTTTTGAGTGTGGTTTCAGACAGATATCCGAGACGGTATGCATAAGTGTACTCTTCTGCATTCAGATCAGTTTTTTCCTTCAGTTCCTCGTACTGCTCATCGCTTGTGAATATGAGTCCGAATATGCTTCTTTCGACAGCCGTATCGCTGAAACGGGCAATACACATATCGTAATCCGGCACGGATCCGATTCCGGTGATCCTCAGTTTTACACCTCCGGCTGTAATGAAATCACCGATGTGTATGTCGTGGGCAGATGCATATCCTTTTTCTATTACGGCTTCACCGAATTTTTCCGCCTGACGGCCCTCATCCAGCTGTATAAGGTCAACTTTTTTTCTGTTTTTGAACATTCTCAGCGTTGAACCGTCTTCAGCTTTCAGATCGATAGAAAATATCGGTTCTATCACCGTATCATATCCGGAAAGCTCATATATCTGGTCGTCGGTAAGCGGAAGGAATACAGTGAACTGTCCGTCCTCGACTTTGTTTATCTCCTTCTGTTTTTCAGTGCCCTGAATGATCATTTCCGCAGATCCTACTATCGAGATTATAAGATAAACGCCCATTACTATCAGCAGAAGCAGTGCAAGATATCTTGGAAAACGTCTTTTAAGACTGCGGAGATTACGTCGGTTTAAAACTCTATTCATCACAGATCCTCCAGTTCCGCAGCAGGTATTCTCGTTTCGTTTTCATATTCTTTCTTTATAAGTCCGTCCTTTATGATAATTACCTTGTGTACCATGTTTTTAATGGAGTTGTTGTGGGTAACTATCAGCATCGTTGTTCCGTATTTCCAGTTTATCTTTTCCAGAAGGACAAGAATGTCGCGGCTCGTTTTTGAGTCGAGGGCACCTGTCGGCTCATCACAGAGAAGAAGCTTCGGATTTTTCACAAGTGCTCTGGCGATGGCACATCTCTGCTGCTGGCCGCCTGAAAGCTGAGCCGGGAACTTGTTCTGGTGTTCGGTAAGTCCGAGCGTTTCAAGAAGTTCATCGATGTCCAGCGGATCATCGGCAATATATTCGCATATCTGTATGTTCTCTCTGACGGTCAGATTCGGCACCAGGTTGTAGAACTGAAAAATAAAGCCCAGATTATCGCGCCTGTAGTCTGAAAGCTGATTCGGTTTCATACCGAAGATCTCCGTTCCGTCAACCTTTATCGATCCGGAATCCATGTTGTCCAGTCCGCCGATACAGTTTAAAAGCGTCGATTTTCCGGAACCGCTTGTGCCCTGTATTACGCACATCTGTCCGCGTTCAAGACTGGTGCTTATACCGCCAAGTACCTGTATAAAACTTCCGTCTTTGCCGTAGCTTTTCTTTACGTCCTTTACTTCAAGATACATGTTGTCTCCTCCTTGGTAAGTTGCAGCTAACTGTATACTCAAAATATAGTGAATGTCCGGATGTGCGACATTCACTTATTTTTTCAGCAAACGCTGCTTCCGGCCTCCTGTTCCGGATCACGGAGCAGGGGAGCGGCTTTTTATTTTGCATTTCTGATCACAGTAAGCCTTTTATTCTTTATCTGTAAGTATATGTGCTATCCAGCTTTCGATGAGCATATCAAGAACTGATTTTATCTCACGCGCAGCTTTTTCCTCGCTTTCCTCATGTGTCACAAGATGCACAAAAGCATTTATCTGTACATGGGAAAGCCAGTGAAGCATGTATTCATCCACCCGCTTGTCCGGAAACATCACCAGATAATTCTCCGCAAGTTTTGCGTTGTACTGTTCCATCATTCCGATGAATTTATCAACGATGTTCTCGTACACCGATCCGGATGCCTTTTCAAGAAGAATAAGTACGGCGTCTCTGTCCGAATAAAGCGCGGAAATAAGTGCATCCGCAAAATCATCATGATCGCCGGAGCTGTGAGTGAAATCCTTCGGAGAGACTTCCATATCAGCAGCAAAATGCTCCTTTATCACATTCATGATCTTCTGTACCGGTTCATCGACCACTGCACCGAACAGTCCGTTTTTATCCCTGAAAAAGAAGTACACAGCTCCGGTAGTAAGTCCCGCTGCCGAACTTATCGACCGCAGTGAAGCCTTTTCAAATCCCTTCTCCAGAAACTCCTTCTTAGCCGAAGCAATCAGCTTTTCTCTGCTTTCGTTATCATGTTCCATAATTCCACCTCGCAGGATAACAGTGTTACGTAACACTGTTATCTTAACATAAATAAATTAGTTTGTCAAGAGAAACACTGATTTAATCGGAAATCCGGCTTCGCCGGATTTCCGGAGGTGGGATTTGCGGGGCTTTGCCCCGAAGCCCCACGCTGATTTATGAATAAATCAGCGTTTTCCAAGAGGAAAAGCCGGCGGTGCCGCCTTAATTCTCCGTTAATTTTTCGTTTTTTCAATTTCTGTTCTGAACGGAAGGTTGATGTAATCCATATTAATATGATCAGGATCAATATCCAGAGTTAAAGATCCATAATCATCTTTTGTGTTTACTGTAACTGTGTTATCTTCAAGTGAAATATTGTAGATATAGTAGATGTTTTCGTCTAAATATTCGAATTCTTTGCCGAATATATCTGAAAACCATACTCTGTCACCTTTATTGTTGAACATCTCTGCGTAACTGTAGGCGTATGGATCTATTCTGCATAAAAGAACGTTCAGAGTCACATCATTATAGCTTCTGCGTTCTTTGTTGAATATACTTGCTTTGTTATTTTTGTCAGCAATTATTTTTTCATAAGCTTTACGGAACTCTTTTATTTCATCGCTGGTATGAAAAGCAGAGCCTTCTGCTTTTGTATAGCGCTCATTGTTTTCGTCCTTTACCTGAATAACGTTCCATTCATCACGGTAGCACTCATATATGCTGTCCGGATCGCAGTCCAGATCCTTAAAATCGATAATATCCTTCATGTCATAGAATTCACCGGTAACCATATAGTCGCTCAGATAATACGAATAGTTATGATATGAACTGTCGAAATAAAGCTGGGTACTTTGTCCGTAATAAGGATTTTTCTCAGGCAGAATAACGGATGTAAGTGTAAAGTCTTTGAAATTGTCTGTAAGACCGGTGAAATCAGTTTTTTTATATAAATACAAGCCCTGAGTATATTCGTACAGAGCATCATTCAGTACAGGTACGAAAACTGTATCATCGTAAAAAAGATCAGAAAATCTATTTATTCTTTTTCCTTCTTTCAGATTATAATTCAGTGAACTGTATTTAAGAGGGGTATATATGTAATGGGGAAAAGCGTAGTCTTCCGGATTAACTTTTTCTTTATCTTTATCTTCGCAGTAGTACTTTGTTTCAACGAGAATGGACATATATCCGTTGATAATTGTATAGTGTATATCTGATATGTATGTTTTGTAGTGCGAAGGTGCATCGTTTTTGATCTGTGAAAAAAGATTTTTCAGGTCACTGTTTATGGTTTCCTGAAGCAGTTTATCTTTCAGAAAACTGATTTCTGTTTCAAATTCGCCTGGAAGGGAGCCGCTCAGTTTGGTTCTCATATATTCAGGCTTGTAGTTTTCAGGTTTAGGTTTTCCGGTCCCGCATTTTGTATATGGTTTCAGCATTTCAGGAAGTTCGGTATCTTTTACCGGAAGGTATCCGTTTTCAAGTGCACATGTCTGTCCTTCTTCTGAAGCCGCCCATTTTACAAAATCAAGAACACGTTTCGGGGCATTGTCAGTATACAGAGCATAAGTTGAGCTTATAAGCGGATAAGTTCCGTCTGCAAGCGTGATTTTTGAAGGTTCTATACCGTCAACGGCGATAAATTTGATGCCGGAGTTGTTTTCATACATCTGTGCAGCGTATGAATACACGGAATATCCGATAGACTGTTCTGAATTATCGTATTCCAGTACTGCTTTTATGAGACTGTTCATCGTTGAAAGCACTGTTGTCATGTTTTCCTTCGGCATCAGTGTGCGGCTGCCCATAAATTCAGTGATAAGATTCTGACTTCCTGAATCTGAGTTTCTCTGATAGGCGATTATCGGCTGGTCATTTCCGCCGACTTCTTTCCAGTTGGTTATCACTCCCGAGTAGATATCCTTTATCTGATCCTGAGTCAGGGAATTTACCGGATTGTTTTTGTTTACAATAAATACAAATCCTTCTTTTGCTACAGGAACCATGTTCAGATGTATACCTTTTTCATCAGCTTCTCTCTGCTGCGATTCTGAAATAGGAACAGTAAATATCATGTCATTTTTGCCGGAAAGAAGCATATCGAACGATTCATGAGTTTTGTGATGCTTAACCATATTGTATGCCTCTTCATAAGGGATTCCGAGAAGACGTGACTTAAATCCTGCTTCCAGCGGTATTGCGGAGGTGGAACCGTCCATTACCGGAAGATTGTCCGGATTCCATAAAACATCATCTCCGTCAAGAACGCGTCTGAGTCTGATCATATCGCTGATACTGATTTTTTCGTCGAAATTAAGATCGGTCTTGGGATTGTTTTCGAGCATGGTGTCATCGCCGAGCAGATAAAATTTATAGCGCAGAAAATCTGTTTCAGTTACTTTTCCGTCAAGGTTGGTGTCAGCTCTCAGAGTAAAAGGGGCTGCAGGTTCAGAATAAGGCTTTGTTTCCGCTGTTTCTGCATGAACCGAAGTAAAAGAAGCAGCAAGAGTAAAAGCGGTCAGTAACGATAAAGCTTTTTTCATATCATAACTCCTTTCGGATAAAAAATTATACGGATATATTACCATAAAGAAAACAGAATTGCAAGATGTATATTGCTGAAAGAATTTGAAAGGCTTCGCCCTGTGCCCGGCGTTGATTTATGAATAAATCAGATTTTCCTTAATGAATTCTTTCAAAACTGTTAGATTTCAGAAAGACTCATGAAAGGATCATTTGTTAGAATATATTCAGTGATAAAAATCAGGATCACTGATCCCAAAAGTTTTATGAGGTGACAGCAATGTACGTGTTAAAAACAGAAGCACTTACGAAAGTGTACGGAAAAGGACAGAATAAGGTAACGGCTCTTGAAAATGCTGAGTTAAGCATAGAAGAAGGCAGCTTCGCAGCGATTATCGGAACATCCGGAAGCGGTAAATCCACTCTGCTTCATATGATGGGCGGACTCGACAGACCAACATCCGGAAAGGTTTATGTTGAAAACAAGGATATCTTCTCGCTGAAGGATGAAGAACTTACGATTTTCCGCAGAAGAAAAATAGGGTTTGTGTTTCAGTCATTCAACCTTGTGCCGACTCTGAATGTTTACGAAAACATAGTTTTCCCGATTCAGCTTGACGGAAGTGATGTGGACGATAAATTTGTCGGTGAAGTAATAAGTACTCTTGGACTGGAAAACATGAAGAACCGTCTTCCGAACCAGCTTTCAGGCGGTCAGCAGCAGAGAGTTGCTATCGCAAGAGCGCTTGCGTCCAAACCGGCCATTGTTCTTGCGGATGAACCTACCGGAAATCTCGACAGCAAAACATCTCAGGATGTGCTCGGTCTGCTTAAGGTTACCGGTCAGAAATTTTCCCAGACCATCGTCATGATAACCCACAACGAAGCAATAGCACAGATGGCCGACAGAATAATACGTATTGAGGACGGTCATATAGTTAAGGGCGGTGCAGGAAATGAGTAAGGTAAAAAACAAAGCAGTTATCAGGAGTCTTGCTTTCCGTGAATTCAGAAAATCAGGAAAGATGAACTGTATAGTGATCTTTTCAGTAATACTGACCTGCGTAATGTTTGCAGCCCTCGCTTCAGTAGGCGGTGCGCTGATAAACGGTTTTCAGAACGAAAGCATGAGAGCTGTCGGTGCAAAGAGTATGGCAGGTTTTAAATTCTGCATGGAGGAAGATTACGAAAAAATCCGTTCCGACCGTTCGGTTACCGGTGTTACTTACCGCATAATAGTCGGCACCGTGATAAACGATGAGCTTAAGGATCTTAATGTTGAACTCAATCATGCCGGAAGTGATGATGAGGCGAAGGATTCATTCTGCTTTCCTGAAACCGGCAGACTTCCGGAATCTGAGGACGAGATAGCGGTCAGCACACTTATGCTTGACAGACTTGGTCTTCCTTATGAAACAGGAGTAAAGGTACCTGTTGTTCTTAATATCGACGGTGAGATAAGTGAACATGAATTTACTCTCTGCGGATTCTGGAAGGGTGATCCTGTGGCACCGGCACAGCAGGCCTGGGTATCACGTGAATTTGTAAATAAGAATGTTCCGAAGCCTCAGACTTCTTTTTACGATCAGCTCGGCAAAGGAAAAGATTCCGGTGTAAAATACGCTGGCTATATGCAGGTAAGTTTTGATTTCCGAAGCAGCCTTGACATTGCAGGAAAGACAGAAAAACTGGCTGAAAGGCTGTACGGAAACAAGGAAAACGCACCTTATTTCGGTGTGAATCCGGCTTATCAGACCAGTAATGCTGATTCTGATTCCGTTACCGGATATCTTATGTTCACACTTTTGATATTTGCTGCTGGATATCTTATAATCTACAATATCTTCCGCATAAATATATCTGTAAACATTCGCAGTTACGGTCTTCTTAAAACTATAGGCACCACATCAAAACAGATAAGACATATGGTCAGAACCGAGGCACTGATCTATTCACTTATCGGCATTCCTTTCGGACTTGGCGGCGGTGTGCTTCTCGGAAGAGCTCTTATGAAGTTCATCACTGTAACTCTTAACATTGGTTCCGCAGATAATTATACTGTAAGTTCAGATATTCTTCTGCCTGTATGCGTTACAGCGGCTGTATTTACCTTTGCGACCGTGCTTATAAGCTGTTCCGGCCCGTGCAGAGCAGCCGGAAATGTTTCCCCGATTGAGGCGCTCCGATACAATGAAACGAGTATAAACATAAAAAAAGAACAGAAGAAAACCGGGAAAACAACTCCTCTTTCACTGGCCCTGAGCAATCTGGCACGAAACAGAAAAAAAGGTATGGTAGTTGTGCTGTCACTTTCACTCAGCCTTATTATTCTGAATTCAGTTTCTGTCTTATTGAATACTTTCAGTTTTGAAGATCAGATCCGCGGAGAGATAACCGGTGATTTTAATGTTGTCAGAAAGGTAATGCATAACTCTGCCGAATCTTTTTCAGATGAGTTACAGAAAATAAATCCGGAAATTCTCGAATCGCTCAGAAATACGGAAGGCATCAGTGAAATGGAAACCGTGTATGGCGGTGAGATCTTTCTTGAACTTTTGGGTGAAGCTGAAAAAAAGATGAACGCTCTTAAGGAAAAATACGCTGCATCAGACCAGTCAGGTGTATTCGAAACCATCGAAAATCACGGCGCGTTCGGAACGCTTTACGGTATCTCGGATGGTCTTGGAAAAGAACTTGTATTATCAGACGGAGAATTTGACGAACAGAAATGGAAAACAGGCAGATATGCGATAGTTACAACCGGATATTTGAAGCTTCGCAGAATGGAAACAGACGAGGATGTGCTTTACAGACCGGGTGATACGGTTACATTTACGCTGACAGATCAGGATACAGGAAAAACGGAAAAGAGGGAATATGAGGTCATGGCTGTCGGCAGCCTTCCCGAAACACTTGATAAACAGTCGTCTTTTTATTTTGATTCGACGGTAATAATACCGGAAACTGAATACTTTGGTTTAACTGAAAACAGAAAAGCATTATCCGTCATGATAAATGCCGTAGAAGGAAAGTATGATGAAGTATCAGAAAAATTAAGTGACATCATTGCACCCGAACCGGGCATATATCTGAAAAGCATTGAGAGCCTCAGGGCAGAATATGAAGATTTTACAAGAATGATAAAGATAGTCGGCGGATCACTTTGCGTTATTCTCGGACTTATAGGTATCTTAAACTTCGTAAATTCGACAGTTACCGGAATTGTGTCACGTAAACGTGAACTGGCAGTTATGAATGCAGTTGGCATGACAGGAAAACAGTTAAGTTCCATGCTCATGTGGGAAGGTGTTAGTTACGCAGTTCTTACGGCAGCTGCATCTGTACTGTTCGGAACGCCTTTATGTTTTGTGCTTGTAAACTTTATCGCAGGGGAATCGTTCTCTGACAGTTTCACGCTGACACCGGTGCTTGTCTGTGTTCCGGTACTGATTATCCTTTCAGCAGTCATTCCCGCACTGGCATACAGAATTCTCTGCCGTGAATCAGTAGTCGAAAGACTTAGAGAAAACTGATATCCATCCTCATTATATGATCTTAGCAGCCTCTTAACTGTGAAACACCACAGTAAGAGGCTGTAGTTATTTGTTATACTTAAGACAGTGTTTCGCTGTATCCAGCAGATTCGGATTTTAGGAAAACTTTGATTTATTCATAAATCAGCGTGGGGGATCCGGGGCGAAGCCCCGCAAATCTCACCTCTGGAAATCCGGCGAAGCCGGATTTCCAGTCAAATCAGAATTTTCCTTGATTTTAATATGATAACATGATATCATATTATAGAATATTTTTGATGAATTTCGGAGAACAAAATGACAAAGACGATTTTTATAGTAGAAGATGACAATGCCCTGAATAACGGTATAGCCCTGGCGCTTAAAAACACCGGATATTCCTTTAAGCAGTTTTACAGTCTCGGCGAAGTAACAGATCCTGACTCCGCCGACCTTATAATACTTGACGTAAATCTTCCCGACGGAAACGGATTTGATTTCCTTGAAAAACTGCGCCGCACTTCCGACACACCGGTGATAATACTTACAGCAAATGATCTGGAGACAGATGAAGTCACAGGACTGGAACTCGGAGCAGATGACTACATAACCAAGCCTTTCAGTCTGATGGTTTTAAGAGCAAGAATAGATAAAGTTTTAAAAAGATCATCACAGTCTCAGTCATCACGCTACGACGACGGAACATATAGTTTCGATTTCGAAAAAATGGAGTTTTCGGTTAAAGGAGAATCCGTGGAACTAAGCAAAACCGAGCAGAAACTTTTAAGGGCACTTGTTAAAAACAAAAATCAGACACTTACCCGCGAAAAACTTATCGATGCGGTATGGACGGGAGACGAGGAGTATGTTGATGAAAATGCTCTTTCAGTCACTGTAAATCGCCTGAGGAAAAAACTCGATGCCGCAGAAAGAATACGTACAGTTTACGGCATCGGATATGTCTGGAGGGTGAGCTGATGTTCGGCATAAAAAGAACTCTGGACCGTCTTGATAAAATGCTGGAAGACGGAAAAAACGGAACATTTAAGGAATCCGACTACAGCGAGACCAGGCTTTCAAAACTTGAATCGAAATGGCTGCGCTATCTTACATCTTCAAAGCTTTCCGCGCAGAAAACAGAAGATGAGCGGAAAAAGCTGAAGGAACTCGTGTCCGATATTTCACATCAGACCAAAACACCGCTTTCAAACATCCTTCTCTACACACAGATCCTTGAAGAGCAGCCTCTCGACGAGCAGAGCCGCATGTGCGTAAATGAGATACGTTCACAGTCGGAAAAACTCGAATTCCTGATTAAATCACTTGTGAAAACATCCCGCCTTGAATCCGGAACATTCCAGATGACTGTTACAGAAAACAATACCGACGATCTTGTAAGGCGGGTAATCGGTCAGGTCGCTCCGTCAGCAAAAGCGAAAAATATAAAAATCGAATATGCTTCTGAAAATACAGCAGCCTGCTTTGATGTAAAATGGACTGCGGAAGCGCTTTTCAATATCACAGACAATGCGGTAAAATACTGCCCGGAAAACAGCACGATAAAAATCAGCGCAGAGCCGTACGAGATGTTTGTCTGTATAACTGTAAAAGATAACGGTCCCGGAATCCCTGAAGATGAGCAGCATCTGATATTCGGAAGGTTCTACCGAGGCAAAGCAGTAAGGGAACAGAACGGCGTAGGAATAGGTCTCTATCTTAGCCGCCAGATAATCGAAAGTGAAGGCGGCTACATAACTGTTTCTTCATCAGAAGACGGTGGTGCCGAGTTTAAAGTTTTCCTGAGAAAACACTGATTAAATCAGAAATATGGTTTCGCCGTATTTCCGGGTGGGAAGATGACGGTGCTTTACCCTCGTATTTCAGGATAATCAGTATTTCCTTATGAAAGTAATAATAAATGAAATGATAAATGACCGGATTTGTTAATATAAAAAATCCATGAGTAACAAATAAACTGTGGAACATTAACAAACCCGAAAAATTAAAGAAAAATTCTGAAAAAAGTGTTGACAAGTGCCTTGCGGCGTGATATAATTAAAAAGCTGTCGGACGAGAGAACACTCCGAAAGACAGAGTAATAAGTATCTTGAAAATTGAACAATGCACTAAACAATACCCTTGAAAATTCTTTGAGATTCATTCTCATGAATTATTTAAGAAGTCAAGCAGAAGACAAAAAAATCTGCAGCTAAGTATTCTGAACAGAGTACAGGAAAGATAATAAACCGAAAGGTTATTATAGAACTTTTATAAAGAGTTTGATCCTGGCTCAGGATGAACGCTGGCGGCACGCCTAACACATGCAAGTCGAACGGAGTTTAGGAGAGCTTGCTCTTTTAAA
>Ga0247610_10000486_pt1 | contig 55580 bp, 45 predicted proteins | sample 174DNAGHGhighgp2_FD_193483 | JGI IMG/M metagenome (GOLD analysis project Ga0247610, IMG submission 193483) | Sheep rumen microbial communities from Palmerston North, Manawatu-Wanganui, New Zealand - 1742 DNA GHGhigh gp2 | ecosystem: Host-associated > Mammals > Digestive system > Stomach > Rumen...
TTTCTCTTTCATATTATTTAATTGATAATCCAAAAGGGCGTCATATTGCGCCTCCGTATCGAGGCGGTAGAAGCCCACAGTGCGGCGACCGTGCGAGGCCACCACGCGCTGCAGCGGTTTGCCGCTCCACTTTGTGCGCTTGGCAGGCTGCGCCAGTTCACCGAGCCAGCTGACGGAACCTTCCTCGCCGCGGATGTCGAGCTCTTTCTTGAGCTGCTCCCACGCCGCATCATTGTCCGCCACCACGAGCACCACATCGACACGCACTTTGTCGCTGAGTTTAAAACCCTTTACTTGCGCCACAGTGAGATTCTGACGTGATGCGTATTGCTTGTACAGTGCGCTTTGCGACATGGCTGCCAACGGGAGCAGCATCAACAATATGATTAACAGTTTTTTCATTATTCCATCAACATTTCTGCGGCCAGGTCAGCCCATTGTGCATCAGCGGTGCCGACACGGTTGCAATACACTTTCTCATACGTTCGGATTTGGCGTTGCTGTATGGTAAACAGCGACACGGCCACAGCCAGCACGACCACCAAAGATGTTACCACGGTGACGATGCGGTTCTGTTTCCTTCGCCAGGCAGGGTATTCCTTTGCCAGCCGTTGGCTATAGCTCTCGGCCTCAGCCCGTTGCCATAATTCGTCAAATTCGTTTTCTGTCATATAGCCATTGATTTTCTTAATTTCTCTTTGATTCTTACCAATCGTACGCTCACATTTTTTTCTGTCATTCCCACTTGCTCGCCAATCTCCTTGTAATCGTAGCCCTCTAATTGCAAGCGCACGATGGAACGGTCAGGCTCGTTCAGCAGTGCAATCCGCTCATGCAGTTCCCTAAGTAGGCTGCGGTCTTCTTCTACGGCTTCGTAATTCTCCGGGAGCTCCTCTGTCTCCTTCACGCGTCGCAGGCAGTCAATCACAGCATTGCGTCCAATCTTCCAGATTAACGCCGCTTGAGGAATCCCTGACAAAGAGAGTAGCCGCTCGTGGTCGCGCCACAATGCCACTGTGGCCTCCTGCAACAGGTCATCTATTTCCAGCCCCCGGCGGACATAATGCCGACAGAGCGAAAACAGCAACCCCCTATGGCGGTGGAGCATGGTCTCAAAAGGATCCTGTGGTCTCACAATTGTAATAACGCAAAAACCAAGCCAAATACTACATCGGGGTGAAAAAAAATTTTTACCTTTGCCGCCATAAATTCCTACCACGATGAGATCATTCGGAAGTGACAACCATTCGGGAGTGCATCCCGCTATATTAGAGGCAATTGCCGCGTGCAATGCCGACCATGAAATCGCTTACGGCGACGACACATGCACCGCCCGTGTGCGGGATATTTTCAAGGAACAGTTCGGTCCTGAAGCAGAGGTGTTCCCCGTCTTCAACGGCACGGGTGCCAACGTGGTGGCCCAGCGCGCCTGTGTGCGGTCGTTCAACAGCATCCTCTGCGCCGAAACCGCCCACATAGCCGTCGATGAGTGCGGCGCGCCCGCCTTCATGACCGGCGCCTCATTGGTGACCATCCCCACGCCCGACGGCAAGCTGACGCCGGAGCTCATCCGCCCGCACCTCACCAACTGGGGCTTCGAACACCACTCGCAACCCAAGTCCGTCTATATCTCGCAGTGCTCGGAACTCGGCACCGTCTATACCTGCGATGAGATCCACGCCATCGCCGACCTCATCCACCCGTACGGCATGTACCTGCATGTGGATGGTGCACGTATTGCCAACGCCGCCGTCACACTCGGTAAAACCTTCAAGGAAATGACCACCGACTGTGGCGTCGATATTGTCAGCTTCGGGGGCACCAAGAACGGGATGCTGATGGGCGAAACGGTCGTGGTGCTGAATCCCGAGCTGGTGCCCGAGCTCAAGTACCACCGCAAGCAGTGTGCCCAGCTCAGCTCCAAGATGCGATACCTCAGCGCCCAATTCATCGCCTACTTCGAGAACGACCTATGGAAGAAGAATGCCACCCACGCCAACGCGCAGGCACAAAAGCTCCGTCTGCGCATCACCTCAGTCCTCAGCGACGTTTTCACCCAGCGCACCGACTGTAACATCCTGCTGCTCAAGCTCCCGCGCCCTGTCGCCGACCGCCTCGCGAAGACCACCTTCTTCTACTACTGGAACGAGGCCGAGGATGAAATCAGGCTCGTGACATCGTGGGATACGACGGAGGAGGATATAGAGAGTGTGGTGGAGGCGTTGAGAAGATGATGGGATGATGCGATGATGCGATGATGGGATGATGAAGCAACGTATATATATTATTGTAATTTTTTTCGCTTTTGCGTTTTGTTTGCAGGCGCAGCGCGATTCATTAGCCTTCGTGAACGGCCCCTGGCAAACCGACACGCTCGACGGGATGGTACTGAAGCAGTGCCGGTTCGAGGGACAGCGGCTGTTCGCCTCGAACCAGCAGATTTTCGTATTGGAAATCCCTGATACGGCGCACTATACGTTGGCGTTCGCACACGAGCCGCGCCGCACAAAGACCTCCGAGATGGCCCGCAAACACGAGGCGGTGGCAGCGGTCAACGGCTCCTTTTTCGACATGGACAAGCACTTCCCGATTTGCTATCTGCGTATCGACAGCGTGAACATCGGGGAGAACACCCCCGGCAAGGACACCGTAAACCGCAAATACTACCAATACGGCACGCTCTGTCTGAGCCATGACAACGTCTTCATCCTCAAAACCGACTCGTCGCGGCATTGGGAGGAGGCGCTCCCCTACCCCGACATCATGACCGCCGGTCCGTTGCTCATCTGGCACGACACGCTGCAGTATATGCGCGATGACCGCACCTTCGTCACCAACCGCCACAACCGCACGGCCGTGGGCATCCGTGAAGACGGCACAGTGTTGTTCTTCGTGGCAGATGGACGGTTTAAACAAGCTGAAGGATTGTCGCTCACGGAATTACAACAAATTCTCCGCTGGCTGGGATGCCGAGATGCCCTAAACCTCGACGGAGGCGGATCCACCACCTTGTTTCTGAACATCGGCGATTATCACAGTGTTGTCAACTGTCCCTCCGACAACGGTCGATTCGACCACGACGGCGAGCGCGGAGTGTCGAACGCAGTATTGATTATGAAAAATGCAGAATAAAAGCCAACCGTCATAGTCTAAGTTTATGTTTAAGTCTAAGTTTAATTTTTTTAGTATTTTTGCCCCATCATTTTAATATTCACCTAAATCAATTACTATGAACATTATTTTATTCCTTCTTATTGGAGCTGTGGCTGGCTGGTTGGCTGGCAAATTGATGAAGGGCGGCGGCTTCGGCCTTGTTGTCAACATTATCGTCGGCGTAATTGGCGGATTCATCGGCGGCTGGCTGATGAGCCTGGTCGGCATTGAGAAAGGCGGCCTCGTGTGGGAGATCATCACCTCCGTCATCGGTGCCTGCCTGCTGATTTTCGTCCTATCCTTGATTAAGCGGAAATAGCACGCCGTAATACCCCCCCGTACATTATTTCGAACAAGGACGCACCATTCCGGCGCCGACAATAGGAGGTGCCGGAATCTTGAACGTTTCCACGTTTATTTTTGGTCATTGAGGAACCGCATCACCTCCACAATCTGCGGTTCCTCGTATTCTTTGGAAAGTTCAGCGAGGATTTGTTTTGGGGTACAACCTTTTTGTTGCAAGGCTTTTACATCTTTGGAAATCCGTTCAAAATCTTTGTTCTTCACACGGTGGATATGGTGCCTTCGACAGACATCGCATTCCCCGCACGGCGAACTGGTCCATTCCCCGAAATACTGTAGCAGCAGCTGGCTGCGGCACACATTGTCGGTTTTGACATAGTTTTCCACTGCATCAAGCCGTTCTGCGGCCTTCTCCTTGCGAAAATCGTAGATTTTCTTGTCGAAATAGAGATACTTTTCGTCAATTCTGTCTTTCATAAAGACTATCAGCGGGATGTTGCTTTGCGGTTGGTAGGAGAGTACTTTCTCCGAACGTAGCTGCTTAAGTTGCTCGACGACAGATTCTTCTGTCGTGTTCAATCGGTTAGCTAACAAACGTTCGTCAATATTGGTGAATTGGGAGAACACTCCTGTATAGGAACGCAGAATGGTGGTGATAATCGGTTCGTATTCAGGTTTTTCCTGATAGTATTTGAGCAGTTGGTCGCCGTTGAACCGAAGCTGCAGCTCGGATTTTTCTCGCAGGTGTTCGGATACGAGAACCATCCCGATGTTGTTGAGCAGTTTCAGGGCGTTGAAATACTGTGTGGCGTTCATCTTGACGGACTGTGCGTGCTCCTCCATGGAAAAAGGGAAAACTTTGCCCTCGCCGGTGCCGATTTCGATGTGGTGCGACTGGCACAATTCGCGATAGACCTCGCGCACGCGGTCGAGCTCGGGAAAGGTGAAGGTGAAGTTGCGCTTGAGCTGCGCCACGTCGTAATTGTCGTAGAGCAGGATAGCCACAGCAGGCTTCTCGTCGCGGCCCGCGCGTCCCGCCTCTTGGAAGTAGGCCTCCAACGTGTCGGGAAGGTCGATGTGCACGACAAAACGCACGTCGGGTTTGTCAATGCCCATGCCGAAGGCATTGGTGGAGACCATCACGCGGGTCTCGCCGCTCATCCAACTCTGCTGTTTGCGGTCACGATCGCGAGGCTCCAGCCCAGCATGGTAGTAGTCGGCGGAAATGCCGTTGTTCCTCAGAAACTCAGCCGTTTCAGCCGTCTTTTTGCGGTTGCGCACATATACGATTCCCGAACCGGGATAGCGGTTCATGATACGCAACATCCGGCTGTTCTTGTCCTCTTCATAGACGACAAAATAGGTCAGATTTGCCCGTTTGAAGCTCTTTTGGAAGACATTTTCGGTTTTGAATTCCAGTCGCAATTGGATGTCCTTGACCACTTCGGGCGTGGCAGTCGCAGTAAGTGCCAATACCGGCGCTAGCGGGAAAATCTTGCGGATTTGCGCAATTTCCAAATAGGGAGGACGGAAATCGTAGCCCCACTGCGAGATACAGTGCGCCTCATCAACGGCAATCATCGAGACGGGCATCCGCTCGAAATTAGCTTTAAAATTCTCCGTCTGAAGACGTTCCGGGGAAACGTATAAAAAACGGTATTCGGGATCGAACAGGCAATTGTCGATGGTGGCTTGTATCTCACTCTGCCGCATTCCTGAGTATATAGCCCCGGCTTTGATATGTCGGGCGCGAAGATGCTCCACCTGGTCCTTCATCAGCGCTATGAGCGGGGAAACCACGATGCAAAGACCGCCTTTCACCAACGCAGGTACCTGAAAACAGATGGACTTACCGCCTCCCGTGGGAAGTAACGCTAACGTGTCGCGCCCCTCCAGTACCGACAGGATGATATCCTCCTGCAATGGACGAAACTGGTCATATCCCCAATACTGTTTGAGAACGGTGTGCGCTTTCTGTCTAAAATCATTCATCGTTTTCATCGTTTTTCATCACGGGAGCTTACACTGCCCGCCTGTATTCTGTCAGCCTTTCAGGCTTCCCATCCTCTTATCCTCTCTTATTGATCTCTTCCTGAATCTTTGCTGCCAATTCGTAGTTCTCTTCGTCAACGGCATTCTGTAGAAGATCCTTCAACTCCGACATAGACATCGCTTCCCATTCGTTTTCGGCATGGGTTGAAGTTGGAGATGCTTTGGCAGCAGTATAAAAGTCTTCAAAATCAGACACTTCGTTATGCCCCGATGATTTTTGTGTGATGTGCATCTGCTCCTCGAAAAGAACCTTTTTGAAAAAGATAGGTACTCGTGCGTGCAACGCGATAGCCACTGCATCCGACGGGCGTGCATCTACATTAAAATAGGTACCCGTAGGAGATTGGATGACGACAGAAGCATAATAGATTCCTTCGTTATATTCATCAATGGAGACAAATTCAATATTGTAGTCTGCAATATACTCCGTAAGCAGATCCGCAAAAAGAGTATGCGTAAGTGGACGTTGTGGCAAGCGGCCATGCAACTCTCCCAAAATCGCCTTCGCCTCATTCAACCCAATGATGATCGGCACATACTGGTTTTCCTTGAACTTTTCAGTCAAAATAAGAGAGAATGCCTCCATCGCTTGAGACGATGACCGCACATCGAAAACCTCTACTTCTATGTATTCTATATCGTTGATTCTCATTTCTTTTTGGTTTACAGGCTTATAAGCTTACAGGTTTACACGATTATGCTCCTAAGCTCTAAAATATGCTACCGCATTCGCAAAGATATCCTGCACCTTGTTCCCCTCTATGTTCTTGTACAGGTTGCGGCCCTTGCGTTCGCTGTGTCCCATCTTGCCGAGAATCAAGCCGTTATCGGAGACGATGCCCTCAATAGCGTAGAAAGAGCCGTTGGGGTTGTCGGCGGAGGCCATGCTCACGTTGCCGTTTTCATCACAGTATTGGAACGCGACTTGTCCGTTCTCGAAAAGCTGTTTCGCCAACTGCTCCGACACTACAAACTTGCCCTCGCCGTGGCTGACCGCAATTTGGTGGACATCACCCTCACTGAAAGAAGCGAGCCATGGGGAGTTGGTACGACCCACACGGGTTCGCACGATGCGGGAGATGTGGCGATTGATGTTGTTTCGGTAGAGCGTCGGGGATTCGGGCGTGACATCCCCTAACTTGCCGAAAGGCAGCAGTCCAGATTTGATGAGCGCCTGGAAGCCGTTGCAGATGCCGAGCACCAGACACTTACGGTTGAGCAGGTCTTCCACCGCCGCTTTCACCTTCGGGCTGTTGAGCACGTTGGCGATGAACTTGCCGCTGCCGTCGGGCTCGTCACCCAGGCTGAAACCGCCGGAGAGCGCAAGAATTTGCGACTCACGGATGGCTGCCGCCAGCTCATCGATGGAGTGCTCGATGGCCGCCTCGTCCAGATTCTTGAAAACCAGGATACGCGTTTCGGCACCCGCATCCTCGAACGCCTTCGCGGTGTCGTAGTCACAGTTGGTACCGGGGAATACGGGCAAAATCACCTTCGGAACAGCGACCTTCTCGGCCGGTTTTGCGTTGAAAGTCTTAGTGTTACGGGTGAATTCCGCACCCACCGAAGTCGTCTCGTTGGCGGCCATCTCAGGATAGAGCTTTCCGTAGAAACCGCGCCAAGCCGACAACAACGCCGCTTTGTCGAGTTTCTCGCCGTTGACGATGAAGCTGTCCGCAACCTTACCCAACTCAATAGCACAAGGTGCGTTCAGCTTCTCGGTGGTTTCCACGATGAAACTACCGTAGCCGTATGCAAATAAATCCTTATCTGTTTGAATATCAAAGCCTAAATCGTTGCCGAAGCTCATTTTGGCCAAGGCCTCGGCGATACCGCCGAACTGCAACGTGAATGCGGAGACAATCTGCTTGTCCAAAATGTTCTTCCGCATGAAATCAAAGATTTCGCAAGTATGCTTGATGTTCGGTGTGTTGTTTTCTAACTTGTTCTCAATGAGATAGATGTAATTGCCTTTCTGCTTGAATTCCGGCGAGATGATGTGGGCGGAATTCTCCGTGGTGATGGCGAAGGAGACGATGGTGGGCGGAACGTGCATGTCTTTGAAAGTGCCGCTCATGGAGTCCTTGCCACCCAAGGAGGCGAGTCCGAACTCTTTCTGCATCCAAAAGGCGCCCAACAGCGCGGAGAGCGGTTTGCCCCAACGGGTCGCGTCCTTGCCGAGCTTTTCGAAATACTCCTGGAAGGTGAAACGAATCTTGCGGTAGTCGCCGCCAGCCGCCACGATTTTCGACATCGCTTCCAACACCGCCATAACCCCTGCATGGAACGGGGAACGAATGGCGATAAACGGATTGTAACCGAACGACATGATGGATGCGAGGTTTGTATGTCCGTGACGCACAGGCAGTTTCTGCGCACTTACCTGCGCTTCCGTCAGCTGGTTCTTGCCGCCGAAGGGCATCAGCACCGTGGAAGCGCCGATGGTGGCATCGAACATCTCGATCAGGCCCTTTTGGGAAGCGACGTTCGGATTGGTGAGGCAGCTTTGCCACTTCTCCTGCATGTTATTCCCTTGGATGTCAGCGGATTTCAATACATCTTCAGCCACGGGGGCGATCTTGGCCGTCACGCTTTGACGCACACCGTTGGTGTTGATGAAGTCGCGGCTGAGATCAACGATCGTCTTGCCGCGCCATGTCATCGTGAGACGGTTGTTGTCGGTCACCTTGGCGATGATGTTGGCTTCCAAGTTCTCTTCGCGGCAGTATTGGAAGAAGGCATCCACGTCTTCGGGAGCCACCACCACGCTCATGCGCTCCTGCGACTCGCTGATGGCTACTTCCGTACCGTTCAGACCTTTATACTTTGTGCGCACCGTGTCCAAATCGATGGTGAGACCGTCGGCCAACTCGCCGATGGCCACGCTGACGCCGCCCGCGCCGAAGTCGTTGGACTTCTTGATGAGCTTCGTCACCTCGGGGCGGCGAAACAGGTGCTGGATCTTGCGTTCCTCGGGGGCGTTGCCCTTCTGCACTTCCGCGGCGCAGGTGTCAAGCGACTTCTCCGTGTGCTCTTTCGAAGAACCGGTGGCGCCTCCGATGCCGTCGCGACCGGTACGACCGCCAAACATGATGATAATGTCGCCGGGCTGCGGACGCTCGCGACGCACCTGATTCTCGGGCACGGCACCTACTACGGCACCAATTTCCAAACGTTTTGCCTGATAATCAGGATGATAGATTTCACGAACGCAGGTGGTGGCCAATCCGATTTGGTTACCGTAGGAGGAATAACCGGCAGCGGCGGTCTTGGAAATCACCGACTGCGGAAGTTTGCCGGGCAACGTGGCGGAAATCGGGGCGTTGATGTCGCCAGCGCCCGTAACGCGCAGAGCTTGATACACATAGCTACGTCCGCTCAGCGGGTCGCGGATGGCACCGCCCACGCAGGTTGCCGCACCGCCAAACGGCTCGATCTCCGTCGGGTGATTGTGCGTTTCGTTCTTGTACATCAGCAGCCAATCCTCCTCCTTGCCATCCACATCCACCTTCACGCGGATGCTGCAGGCGTTGTTCTCTTCGGAAATCTCCTTGTCGGGAAGATTGCCACGCTTGTACTCGTATTTGCCGTTGATGGAGGCCAAGTCCATCAGCGTGACAGGGCGTTTCGTATCTTTGCCGTACATTTCGTCGCGCACAGCCAAATACTCACGTAACGCATTCTCAATCTGTTCTTTATAAATATTGTCACCCTCGGTTTCAATGCTCGTGATAGCTGTTTCGAAGGTCGTGTGACGACAGTGATCGCTCCAATAGGTATCCAGAAGCTTGACCTCCGTGTCGGACGGATCGCGCTTCTCGTCGTTGGCGAAATATTGCTGGATGAACTTCAAGTCTTCCAACGACATCGCCAGCCCCATCTTGCCGTGGAAATCAATCAATTGCTCTTCTGTCCAATTCCTGAAGCCTTCGTAAATTGGAACATCTTGAATCTCAGGATTTTCGGTCAATTCTAAGCGAGCCATATCCTTCTCTCGGGCCTCTACCTCGTTGATGCAGTATTTCTTGACCTTCTGCCATTGGTCCGCAGTCAAATCCCCGTCAATGACAAACAGGTTCGCGCTCTTGATGACCGCTTCCGTCTTGGGGTTCAGGAGTTTAAGACACTGCATAGCACTGTCGGCTCGCTGGTCAAACTGTCCGGGCAGAAACTCCACGGCGAAGTACTTCAGCCCGTCCAACGGGAATTCGGCGAAGACCTCATCGGTCACCGGTTCGGAGAAAACCACATTCTCCGCCTTCGCAAGAAGGTCCTCTTCTATGTTGAAAATGTCATAGACCTTCAAGTGGCGAAGGCCTCTGATATTAAGGTTAAAATTCTGATTCAAAGTGGCTTTCAGACTGTCGGCCTCGACCTGAAAACCAGGTTTCTTTTCTACAAAGATACGAGCATCACGCATATTTCAATATTTATAAAAACGGCGCAAAGATACATTTTTTAATGGTTAATAGGTTAATAGGTTAAGGGTTATTGAAAACCTTATGTGCGATTTTTTTTCGCAGATTCAAGATATTGTTCTATCAATCGGAATATTGTATATTTTTGCGCAAAAATTGTGACAAGAATGATGCATCAAACTTCCATATCAAGACCGCGGCCCTTTATCATGTTGGGGCTTTTATTGATGGTGATGTGCAGTTTTTCGGTTAATTCTGCAAAATCGCAAACGGAGGGAAACGGTTATCAACCGAAAGATTCTGTCTTGCGTAAGGCTGATTCATTATGGACTTTGAAGCTGTATGAAGAGGCGGTACCTGTCTATGAGAAAGCCACCAGGGGGAAAAACGAGCAGGAGTTGGCTTCTGGCGACCTGCTGTTCGTCCGCGGCAAGGATTCCGAAATGGAGAAGGCCATCAGTGCGAGCACTGGGGAATACACGCACGTGGCGTTGGTAGAACGAGACAAAAACGGGTACGTTTGGGTGTTTGAGGCGGATCGGCAAGAAGGTGTGCGCCAAATCGACTTCTACGAATGGGTAAAGGAATATGCAAACCAGTACGATGTGTTCCGGCTTACCCAACCCTTCGACACCGCCGACGTGATTTCCCGAGCCAAACGACTTCTGTGGGAACCTTACGATGATGCTTTTCTGCCGGACAACAACAAATTTTATTGTTCGGAATTTATCTATGAGTGTTTTTGGAAGGATGGAGAGCACCTTTTCGAGACGAGACCGATGAACTGGCGCGATGCCGACGGCAACATTCCAGACTATTGGATTGAACATTTCCAGAAATTGGGAGTTCCCGTCCCGGAAGGCGTTCCCGGAACCAATCCAACAGACATGTCACGTTCACCTTTGTTAGGAAAAATAGATCTTCAATGAAATTCAAGAAACTGGAAATACGAAATATCAACTCCATCGCGGATGCCGTCGTCGATTTTGAGAATCTGATGCCGAAAGACCAGCACATCTTCATGATTTGGGGCCCGTCGGGCGCGGGCAAAAGCACCATTTTGGACGCGATATGCATGGCACTGTTTTGCAAAACACCCCGTTTGCAGAGTGTTGCTGAAAAGAAGGATAACCAATACCAAGACCCGGAATTCCAGTTCAGCGACCGAGCCAAAGGTATCGCCATCAATGATTTGCGACAGTATCTGAAGCGCGGCACGAAAGAAGGCTACTGTGCGCTGCAATTTGTTGGGAACGACAGTGTTACCTATACCGCCAAAACCGCCTTTTCCATCAATCGCAACGGAAATCTCAACAATATCGAATGGTCGCTGTTTTCAGAAAATGGACAATGGAGCAAAGTAAAAGAGGTTGAGCAACAGGTGATCACGGTCACGGGACTTACCTACGAGCAGTTCTGCCGCACGACAATGCTGGCACAAGGCGAGTTCACCAAGTTCATGAAGAGCGACCAAAACGCCAAAGCCGAAATCCTCGAAAAACTCACCGATACCAGCATCTTTTCGGAAATCGGTCGCCGGATCTACGAGAAATTCAGCCAAAAAAACAAAGAACTCGAGCAACTGAACCGCGAAAACGAGAAAATTGCGCGACTAAATGACGAACAAATTGCGGAGTATCAGCAACAACTCGACCAAATCGAGGCGGAAGTCAAGCAGACAGACGAGCTGTTGGCCACACTGGGACAGAAATCCAACTGGTTGAAACAATTCGTTGTCTTACAAGAAGATGTAACTCATTCGGAAGAGCAATGGAAAAAAGAGACGGCAAATGTGAACTCCGAGGCCAACCAACAATCGCGGCAGCTGATTGCACAATGGGAACAAACCGAAAACGAACGCAACGCCCTACTCGATTTGCGAAAACTGCGTCAAAACGATCTCGACTTGGAGCATTCTGAAAAAGAGTATCAGTCTATATACCAACAACTTATATCTGGCTATCTATTTCTTCAAGAAACCTTTTCTCAAACTGAAATCTCAAAAAAGCAGCTGGAAGAAAGTCTTCATGCACAGGCACTCAAATGCGAAACTTTCGCCAATGCGCAGTCTCTCTCAGAAAAACTGAAGCAATATTTACAATTAGGACAGAACATTGCCAAAAACAAAGAAAAATTTCAGCAAAATTTATTGCTTCAACAGTCGTCCAACGTTTTATTGACAGAAAAACTGACAACAATAAATCAGAAACAAGCAGAAATTGAAAAATCAGGTCAAGATTTGAACGAATTGAAAGAAAAAGCCAAAGCTTTTGATTTGAGACAACTTACCTTGTCGCAATCTCAGCAGAAAGACCGGTTTCGTGATTTAAAAGAGGCTGATAAATCTGTGCAAACACTTAAGAATCAGCAAAATGAGATTAATACGCTTAAGTTAGAACTTGCGGAAAAACAGCAACTGCTGGAGACGCTGACTGTGCAAAGGCAACAGGAGCAGGCGGAGTACGAGAAGACGCAGGCGGCACGGGAAACCGCACAAAAAGTGTATGAATCCGCGGCAAGAAGCGTGCACGATTTCGCCAAACAGGTCCGGGCCACGCTCCAAATCGGCGATGTTTGTCCCGTCTGCGGTCAAAAAGTGGCACAACTGCTGACCAACGAAGCGGCGGAAGAGAGCACATTGGAACTCAAGAATGCGTTTGAAAAGGCCAATCACGCGGTAACGCAGAAAAGAAAGGGGTTGGACGAGACGATTACGAAACTCAAAACCGCTGAAGGGAATGTCAACTCGCTGAAAAATGATTTACAGAATAAAACGTTGAGAAAGAAGAACGATTTGGCGGCTTTGGAGGAAACATGCCAGCGACTCGATATTCTTGTCAATGAAACCATCCAGACCCAAATCAATCTTCAACTCGCTGAAAACGAGACTGCTTTGAAGGAATTGGAGTCGAAAATCAACGATTCGCACAAAATCAATCAGCAAATCGACAATGCTACTTCGGAACTGGAAAAGCTGAAAAGACAACAAGAAGAACTGCAAAAAGAGTACCACGAAACGGAATTGCAAACGACCAAATTAGAGGAAGAAAACAAATCTTTGCAAATACGTTGGCAGGAAGATGAACATCAACAATCTGAACTGCAAACGGCAATATCGGAGTATTTGTCCACTACCTATCCCACTTGGGCTGATAACCCTGCAAAAACCGCACAAGATCTGCTTAATGAGGCCAACGCATACACCAAAACACAGGAAAAAAAGATAAAACTGCAAGAATCCATAGAAAAACTACTGATCGAACGAGAGCAAATTGAACGCAACAAGCAGCAAGTTCGGGCGGTTTTCGATTGGTCTGCCGAGAACAAATCGCAACAAATCGACCATTTAGTAGAAAAATGGGCGGATTTCGTCCCTAAATGCACCGTTTTGTACCAAAACAGAACCAATTTACGGTCCAATATCACTCAAAAGGAGTCATTGCTGCAAAACTATTACTCCGAGCATTCTGAAATTCAAGAAGACATCTTGACTCGACTGGCAAATACCACTATAGAAACTATCACACAACTACGTGAACATCAGACGAATGCACAAAATCAAGTGCAGACTGCTTACGGAAAGTACCAGCAAGCGCAAGTCTCGTTGCAAAAGCATCAGGAATCGGCACCTGTCTTCTCTGAAGGAGAAAATCTCGAACAAATCGAAGCGATAATCTCATCAAAAAACCAACAAAAGACCGAAAAGCTGCAGCAAAAAGGGCAGATTCAACAGATATTGCAGACTGATGCCAACAACAAACGCAAATATGCCGATACGCTTCTCGAATTGAAGACTCTGCAAAAGGAGGTGCGGCAGTGGGAGCGGCTGAACAACGCTTTCGGAGACAGCACTGGCAAGACTTTCCGAAAGATTGCGCAGAGCTTCATCCTGCAAAAACTGCTCGACAACACCAACTACTTCCTTGGAATGCTCTCTGACCGCTACGAACTGACAGGCGCAGACAAAGAACTAATGATCTTGGTGAAAGACAAATACTTAGGAAATGCCCCGCGCCCTGTGGAGATGGTTTCGGGCGGCGAAAGCTTCCTCATCTCCATCGCCCTTGCATTAGGGCTTTCCAACCTCGCCATGCAAGGCATCTCCTCCGACTTCCTCTTCATTGATGAGGGCATCAGTCAACTCGACAGTACACTTTGCGACAGCGTGGTAAACACCTTGCAACAGCTGCATCACATTGTACATTGCAACATAGGCATTATCAGCCACTTGGATGTTTTAGCAGAAAAGATTCCGACAAAGATTTTAGTTCAGCCGGTGAGCCACGGCAGCAGCCAAATATTAGTGGATAATCAATAAAAAATATTTATTAGGGCAGATACAATTACTCTCTTTTGGGGATTCGTGTAATCACAAATCATCAAAAGTTGGGATAGTGCAACTGCCCTTTTTTTGTTCTCTTTGCATTGATTTTGAGGCACAACCTCAAAGAGTTATAAACAGGTTATTTTCAATCATTTATAATAATCAATAAAAAGAGAAAGATGAAAAAATCAATGATTCTTTGTGCTGTTTTGGCACTGGCAGCCACATTCATGAGCTGCAACAAAAACAACATGAGTGATAAAGTGGCTGGCACTTACAATGGCTACACCGTCGCCAGCAGTCAGTATTTCAACGAAATGGTAACGGAAAACGAGAAACTGACTGTTAAGTCTGGCGGGGGTAATCTCTCCGAAATCACCTTCAGTTCCACTGAATGGGGAAACTTTACAATCAAGGAAGGCGAGGTGAGCAAAGTGGGTAAATCTTATCAAATCGTGGGCAAAGGCACTTGTGAGGTGGCTGTCATGGGCGGCGGTTCCACTAACACATACGAATGTGAAATAGAGGCTATCGTCAACAATTTGCAGGATGCTGTTTTCACCTTCAAAGTTCCCAGCGTGATGGGAGGTCTGACCGTTGTATTCACCACGGGAGTCCCGGAAAACTAATCACTTTATACGTTTAATAATACTTTTTTCAGCAGAGACGTGTTCTGGCACGTCTCTGTATTTTCCCAAAACTATGATAAAACGAGTCTCGTTCTGCATTACAGCCATCCTGGTAAGCCTTTTCAGTGGCTGTAACGGAATATTCTCATGGATTTACGATCCTGCGCCGCAACAGACGATTTTTGGGTTCGTGGAGACGAATCCCATCACGCATAGCGGCACCATTTACATCGATGCCACAGACTATGCGAAGTGGACCTACATCAATTTGGCCAAAATGACAATTGACACATGCGATGCCAACATGAATGTCGAACCAGCGGAATGGGATTTCGCCATCCACCGCTATGACGTGAAGACCAACAACGGAGCCGCTATGGAGACCGATTACACTTCCATCAACCAAATCATCGAAAGCAATCTAAACCTTTCCGGAACGTTCACCCCCGACACTTTCTCCAAAGTGATGGTCGATGTTTCCGACATGATGAACGGTAATATTAAGTACGCCGATTCTTACATTAACCCAATACTAAACAGATGGTTAAATGTCAACACCGAACAAATGCCACCCATCTACACGCTTTCAAACAAAGTCTATATCCTGCAACTCGCAAACGGTCAGCACGCTGCCTTGCATTTCACCAACTATATGAGTTCGACCAACGTAAAAGGATTTATCACAATTCGGTACGTCTTTCCAATTTTCAATTCATAATTCACTATGTGTATGCGAACTACGATTCTGTTGTGCTTGTTGATGGTGTTGTATGTTGCGGTGAATGCTCAGCGCGACGTGTATGGAATGGTGCGGAATCAAGAAGGAGAGGCATTATACGGTGCCATTGTAGGATTGCAGGAGAACGTCAGCGTGGCCGCCTCCACCGCCATTGACGGCAGTTTCAAATTGCATATCCCCGACAATAAAGCATACACCATCAAAATTATTTATTACGGCTATAAACAATTGGTTTATAAGCTTCAGGAGGATCAATCAGGAAAACTGGACTTCACCTTGGAGGAGGACATTTACAATCTGGAGCAGGTGGTAGTGACTGGCACACGCACCCCGAAACTTCTCAAAGACGTACCGATAGTGACAAAAGTCATTAGCCGTGAGGACATTGTTTTGCAGGATGCCGCCGACATCCGCGACGTACTACAGACGGAACTTCCCGGTGTGGAGTTCACCTATTCGATGAACCAACAAGTAGCTCTCAACATGTCGGGATTCGGAGGTAGTTCAGTTCTTTTTCTCGTTGATGGCGAGCGACTTGCCGGCGAAACCCTCGACAACATTGACTACAGTCGCTTAAGTATGGACAACGTCGAGCGTGTGGAGGTCGTAAAGGGTGCAGCCTCGTCGCTGTATGGTTCCAACGCGGTGGGCGGTGTGGTGAACATCATCACCAATGAGCCGAAAGAGCCGTGGACGCTCAACTTAAATGCTCATTATGGGTCTCACAACGAACAACGATACAGCGGCACGCTCGGACTGAACGGCTTTGGTTTCACCAACCTTCTCAGCGCACGATACGCCTCCTGCGACCCGATTGCACTCAAAAATGACGGTGACTACAGCGAAATCTATGGTTACCGTTCCATCAATATAAACGACAGATTCACATACAGTTACCGTAACCGTTTTAAGATCACAGGAAAAGTTGGCTATTTTTTCCGCGAACGCGATTCACAGGAAACCTCGCACGACCGTTACCGCGACTTTTCAGGCAGTTTGAAAGGAGAATTCACCATCAGCACGCAGGATGACATTACGGTGGCATACAATTTCGACCAATACGACAAGAGTAGTTTCGCCTTACTTGATCATCTCGACGTTCGCAACTACAGCAATGTACAGAACTCATTACGAGCAGTTTACAATCATACATTTGGCAAAAAGCACATCCTCACGGTAGGTGGTGACTACCTACGTGACTACCTGATGAGTTACCAATTTGAGGGCGACAGCGCACACCACCAGCACACCGCCGACGCATTTGCACAATTTGACTGGAATCCACTCAAGCAGCTCAACATCATCGGCGGGCTGCGCTATGACTATTACTCCGATGCAAATTTGCACCATATCTCGCCAAAGCTCAGCGCGATGTACAAGTGGAAAGACTTTTCGTTCAGAGCTTCATACGCTGCCGGATTCCGTGCTCCGACCCTGAAGGAAATGTACATGAGTTTCGACATGGCCAATGTATTCATGATTTACGGCAACCCCGACCTACAACCGGAAAAGAGCCATAATTTCGGATTGTCAGCAGAGTGGGGCACGCGCCACTACAACATCACGGTGATGGGATTCTACAACCGGGTGGCCAACCGCATCACGACGGCGTGGAACAGCGCCTTGAACGGAATGAAGTACGTCAACATGGCACCGCTGCAAATCGCGGGCGTGGATGTGAGTGCCTCCGCCAACTGGGACTTCGGTTTGTGCGCAAAACTCTCTTACGTCTATACTTACGAACACATCGCCTTAGGAGAACCATTATTGTCGTCCACACGGCCACATACGGCCACTGCCCGTCTGAGCTACGGCAAACGCTGGAAAAACTACCAGTTCAACATTGCACTCACCGGACGCTGGCTTTCCAAGGTCACCTGCGACGAATACACCTCCCTCACCGACTACACTGAAACCGAAAAGGTGACCTATCCCGGTTACACTATTTGGAAACTAATGCTTACCCAGAAAATCTATAAAGGATTAAATCTCAACTTCACCATCGACAACCTCTTCAACTACATCCCCGACTACTATTACAGCAACTCCCCAGCCACTACCGGCACAACGTTCTTAGTCGGCGTGGCATTGGACATCGAACGTTTTTTCAAAAAATGAAGAGAAGATGAAATCGGTTAATGACAAAAACTATAGAAATATGAATAAAAAAACAATAATCGCTCTTATCATCGCCAGCGCAGTAATCATCGCCGGCATCTTGCTTTGGAAGACAAAATGCGGCATCACGAAGGTTGCCTTCGTCAATTATCAAATCACTACATTGGGTGAGATTTCTAAGGCTAACCATAACAGACACATCAAGTTAGCAGAAGTTTCGCCAGATCAGTTTGCAAAGTTGAAGAAGTACGACATGGTACTTGTGAACGGTATGGGACTGCGCATCACAGCGGAACAGCGTGAGCAGTTGGAGAACGCGGCTGATAAAGTTCCCATGCTGACCACCGCAGCTACCAACCCCGACAATTACATTGTCTCCGTAGATTCGCTCAGCGCCGACACACTCACGCAATACCTCAGCAACGGCGGGCGCAAGAACTTCCGCAGCATGCTTAACTACATACGCCGCTACATTGACCGAAAAATACTCTTCAACGGCAGCATCGACCCTGTAGCAGCGGCCTCCCACGATCTGATTTACCACATCGACCCTAAGAATCCGGATGACGAAGAGTTAGGTTTCAACTCCATCGAAGAGTATCATCAATTCCTGAAAAATAATGGTTTATACAACGAAGAGTACCCTCGCATTATCCTTACTGGTCAGATGGGTGAACCGACATATTTGATTGAGCAACTGGAAAAGACAGGCAACATGGTCTATCCTGTGCGCAACATGAAGATGTTCCTTATTGCGATGCAAGCTGAGGATATAAAACCCTCTGCTATCATCAACATGGCACACGGCCGTATGGGTGACTACATAACGCAATTCCTTGAAGATCAAAACATTCCTCTATTCACAACACTCTACGTGCCGCAGTTGACGAAAGATTGGGAAAATGACAAGACAGGGATGAGCGGCGGGTTTCTGTCGCAAAGCGTGGTAACTCCCGAAATTGACGGCGCAATTCGTCCGTATGTGGTATTCGCACACCGTCACAACGAAGAGGGTTTGCAAGAGGTGTATGCCATTCCCGAGCGTGTAAAGACTTTTGTACAAACCGTCAACAACTACATCTCCTTGAAGCATAAGCCGAATTCGGAGAAAAGAGTGGTGATTTTCTATTACAAAGGGGCAGGCCAAAACGCTTTGACTGCCTCAGGAATGCAAGTAATACCGTCACTTTACAATTTATTATTGCGTTTGAAATCAGAAGGCTATAAAGTTGACAACTTGCCCGTTAGTGCGGACGAATTAGGAAAACAGATTCAGCGACAGGGTGCGGTGTTGGGAACTTATGCGAAAGGCAAACTGGAAGAGTTCATGAAAAACGGTGGTCCGGCCTTGGTCTCTAAAGAGGAGTACGAAAAATGGATTAAGACCTCCATTCGTCCTGAAAAATACAAAGAACTGATTGATGTAAACGGTGAATTCCCTGGTGATTATATGGTGAGTGCTGACGGTCGTTTGGGCGTGGCCCGATTGCAGTTCGGCAATGTGGTGTTGATGCCACAACCGATGGCCGGCATTGGCGAAAACTCTTTCAAGATCGTACACGGCACGCAGACAGCTCCGCCGCACACATACGTCGCAGCCTACCTCTGGGCACAACACGCTTTCCATGCCGATGCGATGATTCACTTCGGCACACACGGCAGCTTGGAATTCACCCCGAGCAAGCAAGTAGCCTTGTGCGACAACGACTGGGCAGACCGCTTGGTGGGTGCCACGCCACACTTCTACCTTTACACTATCAGCAACGTTGGCGAAGCCCTCACCGCCAAACGCCGTTCCTACGCTGGCATCCAATCCTACCTCACCCCTCCGTTCATGGAAAGCGACGTACGCGGGCAATATCGTGAACTGTCTGAGGCTGTCAAAACCTACTACCATGCGCTCGAAAACGGCAATGCGGACAAGCTGAAACAGGCCGCTTTGGAGGTAAAAAAACACGCTATAAAACTCGGTATTCATCGGGCCTTGGAGTTGGACAGCAACATGAACGTGGCTTATACTGAAGACGATATCGTCAGAATCGACAACTTCGCTGAAGAACTTGCCAACGAGAAAATCACCGGCAAACTATATACTCTGGGGGTGCCATACGACAGCAAAGAGATCACCGCAAGTGTCTATGCGATGAGCATCGACCCTATCGCTTACAGTCTGTTGGCGTTGGACAAGCAACGGGGAAAAGCCTCTGCGGATATGGAGAAACACAAATCACTGTTTACCACTCGTTATCTTAATCCTGCTAAACAACTGGTCACAAAGCTGTTATCACAAAACAGTATGCCTTCGGACGAGCAGGTATGCCAAATTGCAGGTATCACCTTGGAAGAACTGGAAAAAGCGAGGGAAATCACCGAAAGTCAACAACCTATGGATATGATGAGCATGATGATGTCGATGGCGCAGGAGGTTCCCAATTCAGGCAGCATGCACGCTGGCGAATCATCATCAAGCGAAAACAGCAACAATTCTTCTAAAATGAAGAAAATGATGCAACGTATGGGCAAGAACATGAGCCCCGAACGGGCGATGAAAATGGCCAAAATGATGGGTGCCAGTCCAGAGGCTTTAAAAAAGATGGAGGCTGCCATGAAGAAGAAAAACGGTGGTGATAGTCAGCAGGTTGCTATGCATAACTTCCCAGAATCTGAATACACGCAAGAGGAAATCGCGTGGGGACTATCCGTGACAGAAATGGAGCGTACTGTGAAAAACGTGGCTCGTTATCGCCAACTGCTGCAGGAGAGTCCTGAAAACGAGCTGAAGTCGTTGATAAATGCACTCAATGGCGGTTATACCGCGCCGTCACCGGGTGGCGACCCAATTGTAAATCCGAACACTTTGCCTACCGGCCGCAACCTTTTCGGTGTGAATGCCGAGAATACCCCTTCAGAGTCAGCATGGGAGAAAGGTAAGATGCTGGCAGAACAGACGATAACGACCTACCGTAAACGTCACAACGACAGCATTCCACGCAAAGTGAGCTATACCCTGTGGAGCGGCGAGTTTGTGGAGACCGAGGGTGCAACCATCGCACAGGTGCTCTACATGCTCGGCGTGGAGCCCGTACGCGACGCTTTCGGACGCGTCACCGACCTGCGGCTCATCCCTTCCAAAGAACTAAGCCGCCCGCGCATCGATGTGGTGGTACAAACCAGCGGACAACTCCGTGACATCGCCGCTTCGCGACTCTTCCTCATCAACCGAGCTGTCAACATGGCAGCCGATGCCGAGGGTGATCAGTACGAGAACTTCGTGGCCAAAGGCGTGGTGGAATCCGAAAAAACACTGATTAACAAGGGTGTATCGCCAAAAGAGGCACGTAGCATGTCGCACTACCGTGTTTTCGGCGGTGCCAACGGAAGCTACGGAACAGGTATCCAGGATATGGTTCAGTCTGGCGACCGCTGGGAGAAAGAGCAGGAAATTGCCGAAGCCTACCTGAACAACATGGGTGCTTACTATGGTGACGAAGAGGGATGGGAATCGATGCGGGAATATGCGTTCGAGGCAGCTCTGACCAACACCGATGCCGTGGTACAACCGCGCCAGAGCAACACATGGGGCGCACTAAGTTTGGATCACGTCTATGAGTTCATGGGAGGTATGGACTTGGCAGTGCGGAATGTAACCGGCAAAGACCCTGATGCGTACCTTAGCGACTACCGCAACCGCAACAACGCGCGGATGCAGGAAGTCAAAGAGGCCATTCACGTGGAAAGCCACACTACCCTTTTCAACAAGAAGTACATCGCGGAAAAGATGAAGGGCGACGCAAGTGATGCCGAAATCTTTTCCGAACTGGTAGAGAACACCTACGGATGGAACGTGATGAAGCCTGAGGCAGTAGATAATGAAATGTGGAACGACATTTATAATGTATATGTCAAAGACGATTATCAAATGGGCATGCGCGATTATTTTGAGAGGAAGAATCCCGCAGCACTACAGGAGATGACCGCAGTGATGATGGAATCGGCACGCAAGGGAATGTGGAAGGCTTCCGACCAACAACTCCGCGACGTGGCTCAACTTCATACAGAACTGGTCAACAAGTATGATCCAGCCTGCTCAGGCGCGGTGTGTGACAACGCCAAACTGCGACAATTCATCGCTCAACATGCCAATCAACAAACGGCTCAAGAATACAACAAAAAGATTGACAATATCCGCGAGGCCACTACACAAGCTGACAAGAAAGGTATGGTGATGAAGAAAGAGACTCTAAACGAAACAACCTCAAAGAAACATCTTGTTAACAACATGTTAGTAACCATTGGTGTATTGGCCGCCGTCGTCGTATTGGTCGTACTGGTGCGCCGTCGTCGCAAAAATCAGGAGGAATAATATGCAAACCGTTGTCTTAGTGCTGATGATTTTGACGGCTTTCAATTTCCTGTTGAAACAAACGTTTCACCGATGGTACTATATTCTCGCAGTCACGTTGTTGATGTCGTTGTTCACGGGATTGATGTGGCCTGCAGCCATTGAGCAGTCGAAATCACAGATTGCCACGTGGCTGGAAAACAGCACACTGATGCTCGACACCTCGGTATTGCTGACCATTGAGGTGTTTGTGCAGATGGGATTTTGTTTGCTCGCTGCACAACAACTCACCGGTGGCATGGAGAAGAAGAGCGTAAGGTGGATATACCGCGTATTGTGGCTCTTTCCTGGCATACTAATCTTCGCTGTTTTATTTAGTCTGTTGGTTGGGATAATCTTCCTATTCCCAGGCGTGTCGTTCGCAGCCATCGCATGGTCATTAGCAGCGACCATACTCGTAGTCATCCCTTTGGGCACATGGTTGTTAGGATGGTTATTGCCAGAACAGGAGATTCGTTTGGAACTGCTTTTCCTCACCAATGCTTTAGTCGCCGTCCTCGGCATAGTGGCCACCGTCAACGGACGTACCGCCGTAGAGGGCTTTAGCGAGGTCAACTGGCCCGCACTTGCTGCAATGTTGGGACTGCTGTTTGTTGGCGGTACGGCGGGACTACTATTTCGGAAACACACAAAAAATATACAGTAAACTCATGAAATGTAAACCTTAAACCCAAAAATATGCATGTAATTTCTGACATCCTCTATTGGATTTCCACCGGATTGCTGGTACCGGTGATTCTTGTGTTAATCTATTTTTTCCTTCGGTCGTTGGTGTTGGTGGGCACATTCTTCGGACAATATTTGGAGAACCGCAAAACTTCCCAATGGCTTAATAGAGAGCTTAAAACACTAAACACCAGTAATTTAGATACGTTCAAAGATCGTATTCCGAAAAAAAATCATGGGATTTCGGTCGCCTATCTGAAACAACTTTGCGATTGCAAAGGCGATAACGCGCGCATCGAAAAGCTCGTCTCAGATTTCGAAATTGCCGCCGACAAGGACATGGCCATCTCCAAAACTCTCACCAAGATGGGGCCAATGATGGGCTTGATGGGCACCCTCATCCCGATGGGTCCAGCTTTGGTCGGGCTTGCCTCTGGCGACATCGCCTCAATGGCTTACAACATGCAGGTCGCCTTCGCCACCACCGTGATTGGACTGTTCAGTAGTGCCATCGGTTTTATCACACAACAGGTGAAGCAACGCTGGTACCTGCAAGATCTCACCAACATGGAGTTTGTTGCGGAAATACTCAAGGAGAAGGAGGCTGCACTATGAGACGTCGATTGCTGAGAGAAAGCGAGGAGACTGACCCCATGAGTGTAGTCAGCAACCTCTTTGATGTAGCGATGGTCTTCGCTGTCGCTCTGATGGTGGCGTTGGTGTCGCACTTCAACATGACGGAAATGTTCTCGCAGGAAGATTTCACCATCGTGAAGAATCCGGGCAAAGAGAACATGGAAATCATCACCAAGGAGGGCGAGAAAATCAACCGCTACACGCCTTCAGAAGATCAGAGTCAAAGCGGAACGAAGGGCAAGCGCGTAGGTATTGCCTACGAATTAGAAAGCGGCGAAATCATCTACGTGCCAGAATAGGCAACCCCTAATACAAAAAGTTATTGTACGGATAGTTTGTTTAGTTTTGTAAACATCTAATAATCAAAACAAAACCAGCGGACAATTGGTAACAAGTGACAAAATAGTGACAAAACCGCCTCTATATGTGGACTTTTGCCCGCTGGTTTCTGACGGCAAAAATACAAATTTCATTGATTCCACGACCGACCACGCGCCGGAATAGATGTCCACCTCGGAGCGGTTCACGGCTCACAGGCGATTGTTGCCGGGATGGTGCGGCTGGTTGTTGTACCTCATCATGGGAATGATGGCGGCTGCTTCATGTGGTGGAAAAAAACCGTCACAGATTATCACTGTGGCGGTTTTTCAAAAGTTAAATCATACGGCCTTAATTTGTGGCCGCTTATATGAAAGGGCGATTGGTTTACTGGAATGTTTGATTTAACAATGTTGAGTGAGTTCTCGTCACTGATAGCCAGCGGCCATCAAGTCGAGCGTGAAGATGATTTCCTTTGACAGTGCATCCGTGGCTGATTGAAACTCACCTCTTGCCGTAAATTCGCCAATTGTATTGCAATCCTGATCGCATTTGTTCAAAAGGTCGCAAAAATCCTCTCTTACTTCACGTAGTCGCGTGTATAGGGATTCCAATTTCTCTTTCTTCTCCTTCAGTGAAAGGAGGCCGGGGGTTGTCGGTTGTTTTTCCATTGTTTTTATCGCTTGAATGACACGGCAAAAATACACTTTTTATCAACGCTCCGGCCAAAAAGTTATTAACAACTGTTTGTATATCAAATAGTTACATTCATTTTTGTGAATATAGATTCATTATAATGAATATCGGATTGGCGTAAAGTGCCGTAGTTCCTGTGATTTGATATCGGTTGCCGAAAACATGAAAAAATGATTTCGGCATCATTTTTCGCGCGCGCGTTTTTATTTACTTTCCTTGTTTAAATACTTTTTTTAAATACCTTGTTTGAATACTTTGTTTATAGACCTTGTTTATAGACCTTGTTTAAGTTACACCATCTATACTACCAAACCCAACACCATATATTTCAACTACTGGCATAACAAATGAACACTATATAACACTTTTTATATGGTCTCGGAAACCTCGGTTTCTCGGTCTGCTGAAACACCGGCAATGTCTTTTTATATCAACTCCGAAAACTCCGATTTTCTGCCTGATTTTCCCCCTTTTAGGGTGTCCGATTTGTCCACCTTTATAGTGTCTAATTTGTATAGTTTGTCCCCCTTTTATGGTGTCAAATTTGTCAAGTCTTTATATCGGAATTAGACGAAAAAACCCCGCCTGAATGTACGAGAAACAGACGGGGTGCGCCCTTTGGGGATCGGGCGTGCAAAGATACACAAAATTTCAAACCTTGCGTTGCTGCAACGTCTTCACATCATAATCCCGGTAGTTGGTCACTTGGTTCTTTAGGATGTCCAGACGTTGCAGAAAGTCAATGTCCCCGAACACGTTAGCGCGTATGCGGTATTGTGCCGAAATACAGTCTATGGTTGCGGTTCGCACCGCCATTCCTTCAATAGCCCATACTATCTCGGAGATTTTGTTAAGGTCATAATTGGTTTCCTTTTCCCAGTCCACGTTGATGAGGTTGCGGACTTCACCTTTGTTGATTTTTTCTGCAATATTCATCTTTTTATGTCTCTTATACAGTGTTAAATTTGTAAAATTTTTCGTTGTAATTTGTTGGTTATAAACCTGTTGGAATATCGGTTAGCAATATAGTAAACTCGCTCGCTGATGTCTTAATCGGATTGATGGTTACGGAACTGTCACCAGCGGCAATGTAGCCCCGTATGGTTCTGTCTCCAATGTCAAGGACTATAACACCAAGTCTCGCAGTTTCTATCCGTTCGATCCAATCCTTACCCGCTATGGCGATAAATTCCGCTGTCATTGGGACAAAGCGGTGTTCTGTGCCGATGGTTATGTCTGTAGCCTCAATGATACTCCCTGCTGGGAAATGAAAGCCGTGGTGTTCTGTCGGAACAATGGTGCCGGGCGTTACGGGTGTCAGCTGCCATCCTGCAGGTGGTGTCCCGTCATACGAAACAAGGCTTTTGTTTAAGTTGCAAGTTAGTAATGTGATTCTTTGTCCGGCATCCATTGCAAAATAGCTGTTCAATTCCAATGAATGAGCCGTTATCATCCGTTTTGGCGTGTACTTTAAATTCCACTGGGTGTCGGGATAGTCAACGCCCGCGATGGCTTTGATATGGCGGTCAAGTGTATATAGATTGCCGGGAATAACCGTTGAGTTAGAAGTCGGGTTCGGTGGGTATGTTCCTGACAGTTCGCCGTGGATAAGGTAAATATCCGTCTCCTCTCGGTTCGTGTCGCCCCATTCAGGCCAATATTTGAACAGGAATGTTTCAACCGCTTTCGATGATGCGTTGTATGGTGATGTCAAGTCAAGTTCGTTACCCTCTATCTCTGTGTTAGGTGTTTGCCAAACCTGTATGCAATTGTATTCGTTCACGCCGTCAAAGATATCATTATCTGTCTCGTAGCCGATACGGATTGATGAATACAACATATCACGGTTCACTGAACACTTTAGTTCGTTGAAGTGTTCAACTTTTTTTATGACTGTGTTTTTCTCATAAAGTTCTGTGAAATGTGCCAAATAGACAGTGTAGCTGTTGCCGTTCCTGTTCACCCCCAACTGATAACCGTAAACGGCGTATGCATATTTCAGGAACTCGGCCAAAGATGTAGTCAGTTTGCCGTGCAAATTAAACACCCTTGCTGGGTTCGGTTTGTTTCTCATACCCTCTCCAGCGGTCAACAAGTCGCCAGCGGCCACCGCCTCAAATGCTGTTGTATCTGTGGTTACATTGTACCGACCACCGCTTATGTTTTCAATCAAGGATTTGAACACCGTTGCAGCTGGTACGGCGGCGATGGTTACATCTTTGTTTAGTTGAAGTTTGTATGAAACATTCATTTCGTTTTTGCACACCTGTACATCAATGGTGCTGCCTTTTCCACTGAAGGCGTGGGTGTTGTTGCCGACCTTTACTCCATGATCGAGACGAACAACAAGGAAAAAAAGCATTCCGTTTCCATAATGCAGGTCAATATCATCAAACTCAATACCATTATCACCGCTGCTGAAGTTCAAACTATACTTGCATTTTTGCACACCGTCTGATTTGTAAGTCTTTGCAGTTTCAGTGCAAGTGGCCAGCTGTCTATAAAACTGAACGCTGCCTGCTGTGTCGCCGATATTCCCGTCCGTAGCTGCTCGGATGTATGCATCACCGTTGAACAAATCGCGCCTTACTCCGTATAGTTCCAATGAATGACAACAGTTATAATCGTGATTGTTTGCCGCGTCCAGGTATGAGACAACACACGAAAGGCTGATATCAAATGTAAGCTGTAGTTTGTCAAGGTATCTTCTTTGACACGAAAAAAACGCGCTGCCTTTTTCAACCTTGCTTATATAGCTGCCAATGACTGAAACGGAACTGCCATGAATATAGGGCTGGAACCATTGCAAGTTCACGTCATTCAAAAAATAATCGTTCATTTCGCTTTCCGTTCTCATTTCAAGGTGATGGAAAAAGTACAAACAGTCGTGAACTTGCTGATACACGCCCCTTTGATATTCAACTAATAGGTTTGCGCATTCAAGGCCGTTGATTTCACAATCTTCACCGAATGTTGCTCCACTCAATTTTAAGTAGCTGTCAAAGTTCACATCAAATGTTTCATCCCATTTATTCTCCAAAGCTTTGAAAAATCCGCCCTCGCTGGTAGGTGCCGTAAACTTCACGCTATCCCATTCAGCCTGTGTTAGGTCAATGTCTCCCTCATACACCAATATTGGTGTTGAACTAAGGTTCGCGGTGTTCACAACCCGAAGACGTAGCCGCCTGTTTGTGCCTCCTGTGAACAGTTTTGATTTCAGCCAGCGTGCATCCTCCTTTACAAATGTCCATTGTGACACGTAGCCTTTAACAACATTGCTGATTCCTGTTTCACGTCCGTATGTCACCCCGTAAGCATCCCAGCCCTCCGGCTCGTGGAGACAGGTGTAATGTTCACCGCTTACGATGTCTGTTATTTGGTATGAATAACTTTTCATTTCTTTTAAATGGTGTAACTTAAATATGGTGTAACTTAAATATGGTGTAACTTAAATATGGTGTAACTTAATCTGTCTAACTAAGCATTCTTTTCACTTTAGCTTTTGCTATATTGATGGTCTTTTTCAAATCTTTACGTTTCTTTGTTTTTGTTTTGGCTAACATTCCAAGTTCGATTAACGCATCTTCTCTCGGCGTTTCATCATGTTGCATAACGTAAATTCCGTGTACGCTGAAATCCGTATAAATATGCATTTTGTCAAATTGCACCATTATTCTGTCTTTTAGGTCTGCACCGTATCTTCTCATCACCGCCTCTGACTTTACATTTCTGCCTAATTTGGAAAAAATATCGGAGATTGAAACGTCTTCGCTGCTCCTATATCCTGCCATTCTTGCAAACATCATCTTGTAATTTGTGTGGAATACACGTTTTTTCCCTCCAATGGAACCAAGTGCAAGATAACCCATAATAACCCATTTGTCATAATGATTTACGGGTGGGCTTGCCTTCAATGAATTAAACATTATCACTGAAATACCTGTGTTAGGCTCGCCTTTGTAGATTTCCGTGTACTTGCCAATGTCGGATTTGAACTTCTCAACGCCGTTGATCCATTCCATAGGGTTAGAATACAATTTCGGCAATGATTTTACAGGGATTCCGTTTATATAATCCTCTTTGGTGGTGTCCGCTGAACGACTGGCCGTTAAATTGTCATTTTCGCCCCATATTTCATCAACGTTTTCCATCATGTCTCCTTTCGTTATATCTGTTCAAGAAAATCGTCAAAGTTCCGAACAATGATATAATAACCGCCGGATTCCTCCACGCTGGCCTGAAATGCTTTTTGTGCCTCGCTCTGACGGTCACGGCCTATCTTCACTTCACAATATATGGCGGTACCACCTTTGAGGATGTGGATGTCGGCACTGCCTTTCATTCCCGCCGTTGGTATGCGCTTAAAGCTGCCAATAGTCCGGCGGTGGCCTAATATGTCAGTAACTTCACGGCGATTGTCTATCACGCGCCCCTCGGTGTTGATCCGTTCCGCGTGCCAGCCGTGCGCCTTGCAATAGTCAATAATAAGACGTGTAAGGCCGTTTGCGGACGTGTCGGAGTAACTGGGGTGTACGACCGCATTTCGGGGATAGCTGGCTGGTAATCGTTCAAGTAACCGCGCCAATTGCGCCATCTCAAAATCTTTAATGCTTTGTCTCTTTGCCATAGCTGCAGGGATTTATCGTGGATTGCTGACACAATACGCCCGCGCCTGCTCCGCTATTTCCGCCGCTGTAGGGGTGCGATGTGTCAATAGCCAGCTTTCAATCTCCGATTTTTTGAAGTGAAGATTTTTTCCCATAGGGTCTTTGTAATATGGTATCTTTTGCGCCCATACTAACTTGTATATTGTGCTTTTTGACAATCCAGTTAGTAGGATGACATCATCCATATTCAAAACCTCTTTAACCTGCATTGTTGCAAGTCCTGTTAATGCTGAATACAGCTTGTCAAATTGTTCATTCGTCATATCTTTTCTTTTTTTCTGTTTTTTTCGGGGCAAATATACAGAATAAAAAGACATAAACAACTGATTATCAATGTTTTTTACGTGCTTTTTCGTGTCGTTCATTCCATGTTTATTGACACAAAAAACACTTCATTCCTTAATTCAGTTTCCTATCGTGTTAATCCAACACCAAAAAATGAAACGAAATGAAACGAAACAAAACAAAAAGGGTGTATATATTTGTAAATAAATTACTTACAAATTTACTTACATAGAAACGATTTAAAATGTACTCGGATTTGGCTAAAAATGGCGCAAAACCGCACTTCGTTCTGTCCGATTTTTCGCCATCTTTATTAAAGTTGTTGATATTTAGGTATTTGTGATTCTATATGTTTATAACAACCTAATTATCAATGTTATAATATTTCATATTCACATATTTCAAGTTCACGACCTTCCGGCGTTATCAAAAATGATTTTCGTTTCACCTTATAACCCTTGCTTTGAAATATTCTACGAATCACTGCCGAATGGTCGTAATCATTGGCCAATACGCCCATCACGTCATCTTCATAAGCATAGATTTTCCGTCCGATATTGTACGTAGGTAACGTGTGTACTCGTTTTTGAACAAATCCGGGGAAAACACCTAACCATTTGGCAATACCACGAATACCATTTAGCCTCCCGGCGGTGTCGAAAGGACGAGGCATTTTGATGTGTTGTTCGGTTTCCTTTATGTATTCTTCACCCGTGTTATTGAACGCTACATTAACATTTAGGTTGTCGCCAAATATTTCTTTGGCTTTTATTATCAATTCTTCAATTGCCTGGTTTTTTGTCACCGTGTTACTCATCCGTTCCCTCCTTTCTAATGTTTGAAAATACCGTTTACGAGGTTCACGGCCTCTTCTTTCTTCTTGTCTATGATTTTCGCGTATATCTGTGTGGTCTGTATGTTGGTGTGTCCTAATAGCTTGCTGGTGGTGTATAGGTCTGCCCCAAGTGTCAACATCATTGTGGCAAAGGTATGACGCGCCGTGTGAAATGTGACGTGCTTTGTGATACCAGCCGCCGCCGCCCATTTCGCTACGTTGTGGCTTATCATCGAGCAACACCCCAAATTGAAAACATGATCACCCGCGCCGCCTCTGACGGGCAACCAACTGACGGCCTCCGTGGATAGGTCAAGGTATAGCGTTTCGCCCGTCTTTTTCTGCACTATCGGAACACGTTTCTTACCGTTCCCGGTGTCCTCTATCGCTCCCCATGTCAAAGCCCGTATGTCGGACAATCTCAACCCACAAAAGCAACTGAACAAAAAAGCCCGTTTCAGGTCACTATATTTGCAATCGGAATCAATAAGCCGCTGCACCTCATCAATGGTAAGATATTCGCGGGTGTTGCTTTCCGGCTTCACTTTGTCGGTCGCTGACAATGCGTGTACCGGGTTGCTGTCAATCTTGCCGCCTCTAACGGCCTCATTCATTGCGAAAGTGAAACGGGTGAAATAGTTATCAACGGTGCATTTTGTCAGCGGCTTGCCTGTGTATGCATTATCGGTGGCCAATAGGTAATTGACAAAACCCCGGCAAAACTCTTTGTCAACGTCTTTCAATTTGACTTTCTCCCCTCCATATTCCAACACCTTTGCAATCATCAAGGCCGTTAGTTTTCGGGTTGATGGTGCCAGCTTGTCAAGGGTTGCCAAATGGTCTTTGAGGTATTCAGATAACAGAATATCACCCCGGCGGTCTCGTTTGATACCAGCCGCGCCATCGTTCAAGTCGGTGACGCGCCGCGCCCGTATTGCCTGCGCCGCGTTCCAAGTATCCTTGTTTTGCTGCTTGTCTAACGGGGTGCGCTCTGGAATAAGGTACATTTTCAGGAACTCACGTTCCCTCACACCCTTACTGTAATAGTCAAGGTAAATAGATTGATTGCCGTTCGCCAGCTGTCTAACTCTGATTCTGACGGGTTCTTTGGCCGTCCTGTTCGCTTTTTTGCCCATAATGATTGTCAATTGTTACCGAGTGCAAAAATACACTTTTTTCATACAAGTGACAAACGAGTGACAAAAAAAGTGACATAAAACGAATACAAACGGAAACTAAAAAGGCGTGAAAACCGATGTAATAATCTGATTTTCACGTCTTTTATTTTCTTTTCGTATTCCGTTATTTAGTATAAGAAATTATTGTACGGATAAATCTGGATATGCATCTTCTTGATTTCCTCATACAAAAAATCCTTCATCTCGTTGACATTTTCTTTCGTTTTTGCAGAAATGAAGAGCGTTTTCGGACCGAGTTTCGCCATCCAAGTGGCTTTCAACTCCTCTAAGGTGACATTCTCTTTCGTTTTGGGAGTAAGGTCGTCTTCGGCCTTCTCCACCCAAGTGTATTGATCTATCTTATTGAAAATGATGACAGCAGGCTTGCCTCCGCAGTCGATTTCGTCCAAGGTTTTTTGAACGGTCTGGATCTGTTCTTCGAAATCCGGGTGACTGATATCGACCACGTGCAATAGCAGATGCGTTTCACGGATTTCGTCCAAGGTCGATTTAAAGGATTCCACCAAGCCATGTGGCAATTTTCGGATAAACCCCACTGTATCAGATAGTAAGAACGGAAGATTTTGAAAAACGACTTTGCGGACGGTTGTGTCCAACGTGGCGAAAAGTTTGTTCTCCGCAAGCACTTCGGAATTGCTGAGCAGATTCATAATGGTGGATTTGCCAACGTTTGTATAGCCCACCAATGCCACTCTCACGAACTGCTCGCGATGTCCGCGCTGCGTCTTCTTCTGACGGTCTATATCCTTTAATCGCTTCTCTAACAAAGAAATACGGTCACGTATAATACGACGGTCTGTCTCTATTTCTTTCTCACCAGGACCGCGCATACCGATACCACCGCGCTGTTTCTCCAAGTGAGTCCACATACCCGTCAAGCGTGGCAGGAGGTACTTATACTGAGCCAACTCAACTTGCGTTTTGGCGTGCGCCGTCTGGGCGTGCTTGGCGAAAATGTCGAGGATCAGGTGCGTGCGATCCATCACCTTACACTTCATAAGTTGTTCAATATTACGTTGTTGAGACGGTGGGAGCTCGTCATCCACCACCACCATGTCAATATCGTTTTCATGCACGTAGTCGGCCACCTCGCGAATTTTGCCAGAACCGAAATAGGTGCGCGTGTCAGGATGCGCCAGATTCTGGATGAACTTCTGTACGCACACACCACCAGCAGTCTCTACCAAAAAAGCCAGCTCCTCAAGGTACTCCATCGTCTTCTCCTCCGCCACATTAGGAGTGGAAACGGCAATCAACACGGCCGTTTCGCGGTAATTATCAGGATTTTCTATCGCCATAATCTGCTTTCTCTATGAACTGCAAAGATATAAAAATAAATTGTACTTTTGCACCATGATTTAATCAGTTAGCAGTTATAGTCAAAGTTATAGTCAAAGTTATAGTCAAAGTTCATACTATGAAAAGAATAGTACTCTCCCTTGTGGCAATTTTGTGGTTAGCGTCCGTTTCTGCGCAAAACGTTGCCGATTATGAAACAGGGAATATGGAATGTACCTCCATCACCGTGGGCAAGAAAGCCTCCGCAGACGGTTCTGTGATGACCTCTCACACCGATGACAGCCATCGGTCGCGCACCAACATCTATGTGACCCCCGAACAGGATTACGAACCGGGAGCCAAACAGACCCTTTACAAGCGTGAATGGGCGAAAAAACAGCTACCTGGCCAAATGTTACGTTACGACAACATTCCTGTGGGTGAGATTCCGCAGGTGGAGCACACCTACCAGTTCCTGAACACCGCTTACCCATGTGTGAACGAAGCGCAACTGGCCATTGGCGAATCGACATTTGGGGGACGTAGTGAGTTAAAGTCTGACAGCGGACTCATTGATTGTCAGCGACTTTGCATGTTATTATTGCAACGTTGCAGCAACGCACGCGAAGCTATCGAAACCGCCGGCATACTGTTGAAAAAGTACGGATGGATTGATGCGGGCGAATGCCTGACCATCGCTGACAAGGAGGAAGTTTGGCATCTCGAGATCCTGGGTCCCGGCAAAGGCAAATTAGGTGCGGTTTGGGCAGCGCAACGCGTTCCCGACGACCACGTGGCTGTCAACGCCAACGCCTCCACCATCCGCGAAATAAACCTCAAGGACAAAGACTACTTCATGGCTTCCGACAATGTTTTTACGTTAGCACGCGAGAATGGTTGGTGGGACGGCAAGGAGCCCTTCCGTTTCGCCTACGCATACGCACCGCAAACCCGCACGATGATGGCCTGCCGTCGCCGTGAATGGCGCGTTTTCGACCTGCTGGCGCCATCTTTACACCTCGATCCCAACGCCGAAAACTACCCCTTCTCCGTCAAACCTGACACTTTGGTGACGTTGGAAAAGATGATGAGCGTCTTCAAAGATTACTATGAAGGCACGCCATACGATATGCGTAAAACATTGACAGTCACAGACAAAGACGGAAAGGCAGTCGTTTCCCCGATGGCGAATCCATTCATGAAACTGGACGAATTGAAACTGCATCGTATCAATGGAGGATGGAACGAACGCGGCGAACGCAGCATCGCGGTGCATTTCACTGTTTATGCCACCATCATTCAATGCCGGAACTGGCTGCCCGACGAGGTGGGTGCCCTCTGCTGGTTTGCCCTCGATAACGTTGCTTCTTCCATCTATGTGCCTATCTACGCGAATGTTACAGACCTGCCATCCACCTACAAGACTGACGGACGCATTACGGGATTCAGCAAAGAATCGGCATGGTGGGCTTTCAATCGTGTGGGTACAATCACTGCCAAACGCTGGGGCGATATGCACTTAATGGTGGACAAGGTTTGGGAACCGCTGCAAAAAGAGTTTATCAAAGAGCACTACTTCATCGAGCAAGAAGCCTTGGATTTGATTAAACAAGAAAAGTACGACGATGCCATAAAAGTACTGACCAATTTTACGGATATCTGTGGTAACGAAGCAGTTGAACGCGCTTGGAAACTCGGCGACGACCTTTGGACAAGCTTTGACGGAATGTGGTAGAACCTGACGTAATGAGCGAAATCATACCTATATTAGAGGAAAAATTTGTCATTCCTTCCTATTTTGTGGATGAGAATGCGCAGATGACCGTCGGTTGTCTGTTCCGCATCCTACAAGAGATGAGCAACAATCACGCCCGTCTTTTAGGGGCTGGATGGTACCAATTGCGTAATCGAGGATTCTTTTGGGTAATTACAAAAATACAACTGGAAATCAATCGATTACCTAAATGGGAAGAGGAAGTGACCCTGCGGACTTGGGTGAAGAAATCCAATGCTGCCACTTCTCCCCGCGACTACGAAATGGTGGATACTGAAGGTAACGTTTTGGTTGCGGGCAGTTCCATTTGGGCCATTCTCGACATTGAGCACAGCCATCCCCAACACATGCAGCTGTTTGATGGTTGCTTCTCACCCCAAGATCGAAATGCTATCAGTCAAAAACCACAGAGAATCAATGCGTTAGAAATCCCAAAAGAGACTTCCGACTGGAAGACCGTGGTGCCCTCGGACATTGACATGAACCATCACGTGAATAACGCTCACTACATCCAATGGGCGTTTGACTCCGTGAGCCAGTCATTCAAACAAACACACCAAATCACAGACGTTGCTGTCAATTTCATATCCCAGGCGAAACTCGGTGACCGCTATGCCATTCACTCCAAACAGATCTCCGACACTGGCTATCAAACCACCCTGTACTCACCCGATAACAAGCAAGAATACTGCCGTATCCTCACCCATTGGAAATCCATCATTTAATAACTACAAACAACTCAAAACCAACCTGTTATGTACATGAACGAGGAATTATTCATCGATTTCCTTAATACGAAGGAAATTCTATGGGTTGGCATCAATTTCTCAAAAGCCAAATTCACCCGCGATGGCTTTACGCTCACGCAAGACTCCATGCAACACCTTTTCCATGAATGGAACATGATGATTCTGAACGACCATAAAAAATATGACATCCGAATGGGATTCCGAAAGCCCAAGATGGAATATGACCTATCGGCCATTACCAAACTCAACAAATCCATGAAAACCAATGATATACTGACCCGATATATCGGCGTTAAGAATGTCTATAATGACGAGGATATGTGCCTTTACGCATCAGGGATTTCGCTGCCAACAACAATGAAATATGCCCTTTCTTTTGTGGTTGAATCTTTCAATGCAACCATTAAATCCGCCGCTATTTGGGTGATTATCGTCGCCACCGAAACCCAAAAGGTGGTTCTTTGTGAAAAATTCCTAAAGAAACCTGCTGGCATCGGCACCAGAAATTACTGGGCCAGAACATTTTACAATGTTTTTTACGACATCAAGTCCCAATCCTTCAGACGCTGGGAAAGTATGGTGGGATTAGGGCAGATATAGGTTGGAATCACCGTAACTCAAAAATCGATAATTATTTTCGAGTGCATGCTTGTAAATACGTCTCCACTCATTACCTAAAAAATTGGAAATCAGCAACAAAAGAGTGCTTTTCGGTTGATGAAAATTGGTAATCAGACCATCTACAATGTGTCGTCTATAAGTCGGAAGAATAATGAGACGCGTACAGGCGCGAAGCATATCGGTACCTTGGGATTGTAAGTAATTCAAGATAGCATTTAAAGACTGATCCACAGACACTTCGTGAATTTTCGGATTGTCGTAGGTCTCCCATTGGTCCACTTCCAAAGTGTTTTCAAGTTGGAGGTGCATTTTCGCCCCAATCACGAACAACGATTCCAATGTACGCGTAACCGTTGTACCCACGGCGATAAGCTGTTTCTTTCTGTTATTCAATAACTTACGAACAAAACTTTCGGTAATGATGATTTTTTCCTCATGCATAAAGTGGTCGCCGATGGTATCGGAAGAGACGGGCTTGAAAGTTCCGGCTCCAACATGTAACGTAACATATTCGGTTTCAACGCCTTTCGTATTCAGCACTTGTAAGAGCTCATCCGTAAAGTGAAGTCCTGCGGTGGGAGCCGCCACAGAGCCGTCATGAAGAGCATATACGGTTTGGTAGCGTTCTATGTCATGGTCATCCGCATCTCGATGAATGTAAGGAGGAAGTGGCACTTTCCCGTATGCCTCAATCCATTCGGCAAATGAAATATCGGTGTCACTCCAAGTAAAAGTCACCTCAAAGGTACCCTCAACGGCATCTCCTCGCTCCGCTTTGATACGGACAACACGCTTGTCTATAGGGACTTCTATCTCTAATGGATGTTTCCATTTCCGTGCATTTCCAACCATACACTTCCACGTCACCTTCCCTCTCAAGGTGAAGGCAACCGCCGGGTCGTTAGTGGGTGCGAGCGGTTCCAAACAAAAAATTTCGATGGCGGCACCCGTGGTATTGTGCACTAATAACCGCGCATGAATCACCTTCGAGTTATTGAACACCAACCATTGATTACTACTCAAATAATCGGGCAACTGATGGAATATGGTATCGGTGATTTTATCTTCTTTCTTGTTATATATCAACAACTTAGAATCATCGCGGTGCGCGGCAGGATAAAAGGCGATACGAGACTCCGGCAAAGGGTAGTCATAGTCTTCAATACGGATATTGCGGTTCAAATCTGTCATGGCGGCAAAAATACACTTAATTCGGGCATCTTATACCATAATATTATTAAAAAAACAACTTGTGAATTATTAACAATTTTTAACTTGACAAATGCTTTTTGGCGTTGTATCTTTGCTATGAAACAATTTATTAAAATTATGAAAACGAAAATCTTCATAAAGTTACTGATTTTCAGCTGCTTGTATATATCGGTACCAGCTGACGGATATTCGCAGGATGAACTATATCATGCACACGCTGCCGAAAACATGGATAAAATGCCAGCATTGAGTGCTTTTTCAACCTCATACGTGGGGTTCCATATACGCAATGATTTCGGAATGAAAGAGATGATGTTTGCAGATGTCTCCAGTGCGTGGTATTGCAAAAAGAACCTTTTAATAATGTCTGTAAATCATTATGGTTATGGAAATTACGGAGAAATGAGATTATCTGTTGGCTATGGTCGAAACTTTGGTGATCGTTTTGCCATGACGGCACGCATCTTCTATCTGATGGTACATGCCCGAGGTTACCCAACCAGGCATTCACTATGTACCGACTTTGCATTGGCATATAAAGTATCAAACAAACTGTGGTTCGATGCAACAATACACAACCCATTCATGATGCGTTACGGCATTGTAGGACAAGACATTATCCCTTTGAGTTTTTCTGTCGGATGCACCTATTTACCCATACCAAAATTATTATTGTCGCTCAGTACAACGAAAAAATTACCGGGAGAATGGGATATTGACTGCCGGTTTCTGACACAGCTGATTCCGCCATTGTTACTCTCGGTAAATTGCTCAAATTCACGTTTAGGAATAATTATCGGACTGATACACAGAAAGTTTCTAATATCGGTAGAGGCTGCTTGGTATTACAGAATCTCCGTTTCCCCGCAAATCGGAGGGCTCTACTTTCCAGAAAGGAGGATAGAAGCATGAAAAAAACTGATATTAAGGGATTTAGAATCAGCATAATTGCCATCTGTATGGTGATTCTGGTACCTAATCTACCACTATTTGCCCAACAAGACAGCCTCTGGATGCTGGAAACGGCCATCGAGAATTATGAACTACAGTTGGAAAATTTGGAAGACCCGGAGCACCTATCTGAAGAAATTCTGGAGCAGCTTGAATTATCGCAAGAAAGCAAAACCCCTAACCTTAACAATTTGAGCTATGAAGTGGCGACATATCTGTTGGAATTATCAGATTATCAGTATTATCAGCTACAACTATATATCGAGGAACATGGTCAACTATACAGTATCTATGAGTTGGATGCGATAGACGGATTTTCCGTGAAGGAACGGTTGCGGTTAGCCGTTTTAGCAGTGATAGCTCCGCCGCCAAAACGCAAACCGACCTTCAAAGAGCTGTGGCGAGCAAGCAAAAGTGTGCTTTGGGTTCGATATGGACAAGTCGTGGAACAACAGGCAGGTTACGACACAACCCGAACTAACCATTACGATGGGTCGCCAGCACATGTGCAATTCCGCTATGATTACAATGTGCTCCAGCATTTCGGATTCCGCATTGCCGGAGAGAAAGATGCGGGCGAGCAATTCTTCCGAGGCAAGCAGAAATACGGTTTCGACCATTACTCTGGTTCCGTATATGTGAAGAAGCTCAAGTGGCTGAAATGTGCGCTATTAGGCGATTATCGGCTGAACTTTGGACAAGGACTGGTGTTAGGTTCCTCGATGATGTCGGGGAAAGGGGGCGAGATTTCCACCATCAGGCGGTTTGCGGAGGGAGTGCGCCCTGTGGCCACCACCAACGAGAGCAAGCTGTTCCGTGGTGGGGCGGTCACGTTGGGAAATATTAACTGGTCAGGAAGCCTTTTTGCTGGAGATGTCACCGAGTCCACGTCCAACGCGTTCGGCGGAGCTGTGTCCTATCGGAGAGCGTATTTCAGCGTTGGACTGCACGCCGTTTTTTTTAGTAATTATGCGGACACGGCCATCGCACGTGAGAAGTGGCATGCGCTGTTCCACCCGAGCCGCATGAATGCCGGATTCTCCTACCATGCCGTTTGGCGCAGACAACTGTTCTTTGGAGAGATGGCGGTTAACGAGACTGGAAAAGTCTCAATGTTGCACACGGTGGTCTTCTCTGTGAATCCCGTGTTCCGGTTCGCAACGTTGGTGAGGTACTATACCACGGGCTATGAAGCCCCGATGGGAAGAGCCTTCCGCGTGACTTCCGGGGATTGCGGGGAATTCGGGACTTACTTGGCAGGACATCTCGTGTTGTCGCGCAAAATCGAAGCGGACGTTTTCTTCGACTACTACCGACTATTGTGGCTGAGCTATCTGACTGACGCACCGACTCAGGGTGTAGATGGCGGTGCAGCCGTGACCTTCCGGATATCACGAAACAGCACTCTGACAATGCGTTACCAATGGCGGTCGAAGCCCAAGAACGAAAGCGGAGAGGACTATTTGCGTCGATTGACGGGATTAAACCGTCATCGGATACGATTACAATGGAGCAATGAACCTTCCCCGTTGTTGAAATTGAAAACGGAGGTCAGCGCGATATTCAACCAATCTGATGGAACGAAATGGAACAAAGGCATTCTGATGTATCAGGATGTGGTCCTCAACTTCCGTAAGCCACAACTTAGTCTGTATATGCGAGTTGCCTATTTCGACAGCGACACTTACGATGAGCGGTTGTACGCTTACGAGAACGATGTATATTACGCATTCACGGTTGGTTCCTATTATTACCAAGGAATGCGGGCTTACTTAATGTTACGCTACAAGATACAGAATCTCAGCATCTGGCTGCGTGTGTCGCGAACACATTATCTGGACCGTGAGACCATCAGTAGCGGACTGACACAAATCGACAAGCCGCACAAAACGGAGGTGAAGGTGCAGGGGATGTACAGATTTTAATACATCCAGCGTTTTCCACCCCAAATGGCAAGCAATATTCGAGCCTGGTGTTCGTAGTTGTCTTCCTCGGTGGTCCGAAGAAATCGACATTGTCACCATTGGAAAAATTGCAAAATCGCACATGAAAAATAGCGAAAAAGGATTATAAAAAGCCCAAACTTGTCAAGTTCAGGCCTGAAATCCAGCAAATCGTGAACATGGGGCTTGAGATTGAAAGTATTTGCCCAACAGAACCTCTTTTGAAAACCTTATAGACAACGATAATTTGTTGATACAAAATAGATTATATAACAGACTGATAAAAAAATGAAATTCCTTACTCCACATGAATATTTTTTTCTAATTTTGCATCCTAAAAACTTGAATCTTACACAAACAAATAGTATTCGGCAATGAGAAAAGTAACATTTGTGATTTTGGTGGCGACAGTGGCTCTACTCTCCACCTCCTGCAAAAAGGACATCATCAATCTCCCTGAACAGATTATTGGCAAATGGACGACAGCCAAAAGCCAAGTCGATCCCGTACTAACTAACAACAAGGATGTAATCACCTTCTTTTCCACCACCAAAGCTTCTGTGAGCGTATCGTTAGATGCAGGACAAGAGATGGGTGAACTTTGGCTTGTCGAAAAGCCAGTTGATGTCGAAATCAAAGGTAACAAGGCGATTCTCACTAATCGTATCGACGACCATACAACCATAGTCACCGAACTGGAGGTCTCCACCATTGGCAACGGTGAAATGATAGCCAATAGAACTATCACAAAAACGGTTGATGGCAGCGTGGTGCAATCCTTAAATCAAGATGTTCGTTACGTTCAAGTCAACGTTGGTTACGGGCAGGCTATCCTCGGAACATGGGAAGGTCGTTGCACCTCCACGGGTTCCGCTTTTGACGACGGCGAGATTCACCGCTGGGAATACAAAGCCGACGGCTCCTATGTTTATTACGTGAAAGAGGGCGACAACTGGATACCTGACGAAAGTGATGAGCTCCACCAATACTTTGTGGACGGCGATTTGCTCTTCACGCGCTGGACAAGCTATGGCCAAGAGTTCCGCGAAAATTGGGATATCGCCATCAACGGAAACATCATGAACTGGTCCGCCTACCGCCAATTCAACGACGGCACCTCCAACGTTGTCACCTTCGAAATGACCAAAGTGGAACAACCGTAGTGTCCCACCACGACATTTCTACAAAATCATATCCTTCACCTGCTCCAAAATCCCTAACTCTTGGGCGATGCCGAGCAATACGTTGTCAATCTTGTCTTTGACAAACTCTTCAGACTTGATGATGTGCAAGTTGGGGTGCCTTTCCCATGACTTGACCAAGTTGTCGTCCACGCGGATGGCCTCCGCCAAGGTTTCCTCCATTCGGGCGGAGTTGTTGCTCAACGTGTAGCTGTTCGGAGCCCCTTTTGCGCTGGTACAAAGATGGAAAACGGCCTTGTAACGGCCCATCAACTCCTCTTCTGTCTTGCCGACGGCTTTCAACAACGCTTGCCAGTCCTCGGGTTTCATATAGGCGGAAATATCCATCGCCCCGCGATCGTTGACGACGAGGGCAGGTTTCCCAGTGGCTTTCGCAATTTCGTAAAACGAGTCCTCCATCTGTATCAGGAAGTTCATCATACTGCGATGAATCTCAAAATAGAGTCGCGGATCTTGAGTGAGAAACTCCGCGCCCGCCTCGATGAATAAAGTGGCGGCTTCAGGAAGCGTAAAAACTGCGTATCCTACCTTGGTGAAGAACTCCTTGATACGTTCATTGGTAGTGGTTTTACCGGCACACGGACCGCCGGTCAGCACGATTTTGGTGATCATAAAAGCAATTGTTGAAAGAAAGTGCAAAAATACAAAAAAACCGAACTCGGCTTTTCGTTTTGGCTAACAACTAACAGCCAATTCTCATTTCGCACTTTCCGCAGTCGAATTCCAAACGAAAGCGGTGCTTGCCTGACACGAGGAACAACGGGTCCTTGGGCGCTTTCGAACCGTCTATGCGATGATGGCACCAGCCCAACTCGTACCGCAGACAATATCTGCAGGTCATCCATGTCTTTCCTGAATAATCCTCCGTTTTGTCCAACCCGTACTCTATCTCTGTCGCCCCGAAATCCTCATACACGGATCTGTGGGCTTCGTTGGTGATATTTCGCAGATAGTCAGCATATTGAAACAGCGGTTCGGGAGAGTATCGCAACAGTGTGTCATTCGGATGAAAATGATCTATGCGAATGGCGACTAACTTATCCACAGCTTTTGTTTTCAATTCGTTGATAAAACCGGCACGCAGAAAAGCAGTGCATCTCGGAATCTCAATGCTACGCGCTTCAAAGACGGTGTTGCCCAATTTGGAAAGGGTGGTACGTAAGGTTTCCAACATCTTCTCCGGCTGCTGCGCCGGAGCGTATTCAATTGTCTCTTCGATGGTTACTTGACAACCGTCTTCATCCTTGATTGTGAGACGCACAGCATCGGACTGCTCCTCGAACAATATATCTACGGAAATTTTCCGATCGGCCGTTTTTCCAGACAATATCTTCTCGAAATTCTTGTCAATATTGCGATATAATTTAACCTTTTGGAAGTGGGACAATGGCTTTTGCGGGATGACTCGATTTCCCTCCATGCCGTTGACCAAAAAACCTTCCAATTCACCGTCATCGTTGATAAAACACAAACCGTCGCCATTGGATATCACGCTTCCGAGCTCCTTGCTTCTACCAGGGCTGCTTAAGGATGCGGGGGTTGAAAACAGGGGTTCGGCGTAATATTTCCCGTTGATTTGTTTCAAAATACCGATAGGCTCTCCGATGGCTTTCGGAGTGTCAAAAGAAGCCATCTTTTCGCGTTTACCATCAAGGAAGTAGGGTGTGAAAGCGCGATTGAATGTTTTCTGCACGTCGGGAAAGAAGAAGAAACGGGTGACACCACTTCCAACTCGATGATATTCAGAATGTCCGTCCAAAATAGAATCCAACCGTTTACGGTAATAAGCGGTGACATTTTTGACGTAACTTTCGTTTTTCAGACGTCCTTCGATTTTGAAGGAAACAACACCCGCATTCATCATTTCTTCGAGATAATCAGCACGACACATATCTTTCAACGAAAGCAGATGTTTGTTGTGTATCAGTGTTTTACCGTTGGCATCTTGCAAGTCGAAACGGGTTCGACAAATTTGGGCGCATTCGCCTCGGTTGCCGCTTCTGCCCGTCATCATCCGGCTGATGTAACATTGTCCGCTGTAGCAGACGCACAACGCTCCATGAACGAAGGCTTCTAACTCTATATTTGTTTGATTATGAATATCTTGAATAGCCTGCAAATCCACTTCACGCGCCAGCACCGCACGTGTGAAACCAAGCTTCTCCAAAAACTGGATGCGCTCCACAGAATGGTTATGGCATTGTGTGCTCGCGTGAAAAGTTAAGGGGGGGATATCTAATTTCAATAACCCTAAATCTTGGATTAAAACCGCATCCACGCCAATGCGGTATAAGTCCCAAAGAAGTTTTCGTACACCTTCTAATTCATTGTCATACAATACAGTATTGACAGTAACATGCACTTTGGAACCGTACAGATGCGCATATTGCACCAAGGATTCTATGTCTTGAAGCGAATTTCCTGCTGCTTTACGTGCCCCAAATGCACTCGCACCAACATAAACAGCATCCGCACCGTGGTTGATGGCGGTCTTACCGGTGGATAAATCCTTTGCGGGCAGCAACAGTTCTATCTTATTCATCAGCAAATCGTTTTGCTTTCAGCGGGAACTGTTCGGCCAATTCGCCAGAATAGTAAAAATCGTTGCAAATCACCCCGAAAGTGTAGATTTCATCGTGAACTTTGATGTGTGAACCTCCACACTTGGGGTCGGGGCCAGGCTTGGAAGCCGCGAAACCAAGATTGAAGAGCGTGAAAAGAATGTCGGGACGGTTCACAATATCGTAACCCGAACGCTTCCACTGAAGCATTGTCTGATGTAGGATACAACCAGTGTAAATATATGAGTATAAGTGATTTCTGTAATTTGTCAAACGGTTGAAACGCTCAGTTTGGTGGTCAGCGGTTTGGAAGTCAAGGATATGCTCGTAGGGTTTTCCCATATAGAAAATGGAGGCGGTATCGGTGAGGTTACGTTCCACCTGCATAGCTGTGAAATCCTTAATGCCGTTGACACCGAGCGAAAACTGCGACTGCACAGAGAGGACCTTCATGGGTCCGAGGTAGCGCTTGTACATTTCGCGCTTGCTGTTGAAGAGTCGCACCTGTTCGCCCACAAGACATCCTACGATGAGGCGGGGCTCCACGCCAGTGAGACGGGCGGCCTCGTATATCACGGCTGTGTCTTTCAAAATGGCAGCTTTCAACGCAGGCCAAGCAGAATCGTTCATCCACGGAATCACATTGCCATCAAAAGCTTGCATCTTATTGGATTCCAATACATTGTCAATATCTATCACCATCTTTTGATACGCACTGGCGTGCTTGTCGTCCTGCATATACATATTCGCTGCGTAAATCATCTCCTGTATTGCGGTGGGACGGTTGCTATACTTAGCTGCATTGAAAATCAAGTCGGCATTTTTGGGGTAAAACTGACGCAATATAGACAGAGAACGATACCCGTCAAGTGTCTGCTCCTGACTATTAATCGAGTCTGATTGTGACAAATATTGCTGATTTCCAGAAAGGTAGCGGTTATTTTTGTCTGCACCGCCCTTGTTGTTGGTAAACCCTAATTCATAGAACACCCACGCGCCAAGGATGCCTGCACCCACCAGCGCAAACAGGTGTAACACAATTAGATAGAATTTGGTACGACCCTTCAGCAGTTTCCAAGTTTTCCAGAGGCTACGTCTCTTGCGAACCTTTTTCGGAGTTTGTTTGTATATGTTATCAGGGTATTGAAGATACGCTGCGTGCAACGTATCTTCAGAGGAATTCGTCTCTTCCATTGCCTTTTCCAATGCAAAATGTACGATTAATCTCCAGAATAAATTCTGAATTCTTAATTATGAATTAGACAAGATTCGCAAATCCCATAAAGGCCATGGCCAAGATACCAGCGGTAATCAGCGCGATCGGAACGCCCTTCATGCCCTTAGGGATATCCACCAGCTCAAGTTGTTCACGCAAACCGGCAAATATCGTGATGGCCAAGGTGAATCCGATGGAAATGGCAACGGCATATAAAGTATTGTCAATCACCGAGAAACCATGTCCAGGAATGATGGTTTGCTGGGTAACATTGATGGCGACACCGAGCACAGCGCAGTTGGTAGTAATCAGTGGCAGGAACACACCCAAGGCGCGGTACAGCGAAGGGCTGACCTTCTTGAGCATGATCTCCACCATCTGAACCAAGCTGGCGATAACCAAAATGAAGACGATGGTCTGCAGGTAGGTGATGCTAAGAGGCTCCAGCACATACTTCTGCAGCAGCGAAGTGACCAGCGTGGCGAGTGCCATCACGAAAGTGACTGCAGCACCCATACCCAAGGCGGTATTCACCTTGCTGGAAACACCCAAAAAAGGGCAAATGCCGAGGAACTGCACCAAAATGATGTTGTTAACCAGCACAGCTCCGATAATCATGATAATATATTCCATTGTTCTATTTTATTCGTTTGTTTTTTTACCGATTATTTGTTTACCAGCTCCACCATTCCGTCCGAAGATAAGAGGATAGAATCTCCTGCTGGTAACTGCACAATGCGTCCTATTCCGCAGCGTAATGTTTCTTCTTCTCTTCTCTCTTGTTCACAATAAACCGCACCGCAGCCATCACGAAACCGAAGACGAGGAATGCGCCGGGAGCGAGCACAAAGATCAGCATGTTGTACTCCGAAGGGATGAACTGGTAGCCGAGGAAGGAGCCCGCACCGAGAATTTCGCGGATGCCGCCGATGAGCACCAATGCGATAGTGAATCCGATACCCATTCCGAGACCATCGAGCAGTGAATCGAACACGGAGTTCTTGTTGGCGAAAGCTTCCGCACGTCCTAACACAATGCAGTTCACCACAATCAACGGGATGAACACGCCCAAGCTGGCGGACAATGACGGCAGGAATCCCTGGATCAGCAAGTCGATCATGCTCACGAAGGTGGCGATGATGACGATGTAGCTCGGGATACGTACCTTGTCGGGAATGACGTTCTTCAGTGCGGAGATGAGCATATTGGACATCAGCAGCACGAAGGTCGTGGCCGCACCCATGCCCAAGGCGTTGACCACCGAAGTGGTGACTGCCAACGTCGGACAGCAGCCCAACACCAAAATCAGAGCAGGGTTTTCTTTGAAGAAACCCTTTGTCATTATATTTAATTTGCTGTTACTCATGATAATCCTCCTTTATTTTCATAAAAATGTCGTAAGCACGTTGCACTGCGTCGCAGTAGGCGCGGGACGAAATCGTGGCTGCTGTGATGGCATCCACATCGCCGCCGTCTTTCTTCACCACCAACTTGAAATCCGCGGGATTCTGGTGGTTGAACTGTTGAGCCCAGCCATTACCTTCTTTGTCTTTGTTGATTTTATCACCCAAGCCAGGAGTTTCGCTCGCCTTGATGACTTCCGTGTTGACAATAGAGCCTTCTGCATCAAAGCCAACCATCAGGTCGAAACGTCCAGCAAAAGCTTTCTTGGTGTAAGTCTCGATGCCCGCACCGCAAAGTTCACCGTTTTGGCCGATAGCTAAATGGACAGGAATCTCTTCGTTGTCGGCATCCACAATTATGGTATCTCGCACGGTACCCTGATATTCAGGAAGCACCGCTTTCAGCGCGTTTTCTTTTTTCTCACGTTGACCCTTTTCGATAGGTCCTTTGGTGAGGGCATAGACACCGGTAAGAGCCAGTGCAGCCAAAAGTGATATGCACGTCAGCACAATCACTAATCTCCAGATGGAATTATTCTTTGCCATATCGATTTATTTTGAGGGTTAGTGAGCGAATTGTTTCGGTTTGAAGCCTTTGTTAATCAACGGCACCACAGCGTTCATCAGCAAGATGGAGAAAGAGACACCCTCGGGGTACGCGCCAAAGAGGCGGATGATGATGGTGAGCAGACCACAACCACATCCAAACACGATCATGCCCCACGGGGAGGTCGGGGAGGTCACCATATCAGTAGCCATGAAACAAGCACCGAGGATGAGACCGCCTGCAAGCAGGTGGATGAACGGGCTGACGTACACTTCAGGGTTCACCAAATGGAAAATACCGGCAATCACAAACGCCGTGGCGATGAACGACACAGGAATGTGCCATGTGATGATGCGCTTCCACAACAAGAAGGCTGCACCAATGAGCAGGGCGATGGCGGACACCTCACCGAAGCTGCCGCCCATTTGTCCGACAAGCATATCCACGTAGGAAGGCATTTGGCTCAAGTCGCCACCCTCTTTAATAAGACCGAGGGCCGTAGGACCGGTCACCGCGTCGGCAAAGCCCCAAATGGGAGTCGGCACCGGCCAAGAGGTCATCTGCACAGGGAAGGCGATGAGCAACATGACACGCGCCACCAATGCGGGATTGAACGGGTTGTGACCCAAACCGCCGAAGGGCATCTTCGCGATCCCGATAGCGACGAGCGCACCCACCACCATAATCCAAATCGGCAGGTTGGAAGGGACATTGAAGGCCAGCAACAGTCCCGTGACCACCGCAGAACCATCATCAACAGAGGGCTTCTGGTGCATCATGAAACGCTGAATAAGATACTCTAACAGCACGCAGCTGCCGATAGAGACGAGTGTCAGGATGATAACCGGCAGTCCAAAATAATAGATGGACACTAACAATGCCGGCACCAACGCCAGAACCACCGACCACATGATCTTCTTCACAGACTCGTCGCTGTGAACGTGCGGGGATCCGGAAATGTGTAACAATTTATCCATTGATTGTCGTTTTTATTTGTTCCTTATAATCCGAAAAATAACAAACGGCAAAAGTAATATTTTTTTGGATATGCGGGGACGTGTTTTTTTGTTGGGAAGGTTAAATGGTTAGAAAACAAACGTCCGTGCAGAATTCTACACGGACGTTTGTTTTTTGCCAACAGCCAACATCACCGAATAAGCGTAACAGTACCGTTCTTTACCATCATCTCATCAGGAGTGCCGATCTTGGCGTAATGAATCTTCCAAACATATACACCTTGCGGAGCGGGTTTTCCCTCCACTGTGCCATCCCAACCAATATCAGGATTGTTCGTGTAGAAAATCAACTCTCCATTACGGTTGAAAATCGTCAACTCATAATTGACCACATCGTTGACCTTGGGCAGGAAAATCTCATTGTGTCCGTCCGTGTTGGGAGTGAAAGCGGAGGGGACGAAGAAGGCAAAATTATCCTCCACGGGGATAAACTGAATCGTATCGCTGGAACATCCGTCAGCATTAGTGACAGTCAGATGCACGGTCATAATATTGCTCTCAGTCAGATGATACGTGTGAGTCGGTTCTTCCAAGTATGAGGAGTGCCCATCTCCAAAATTCCAAACATAATTGGTGATATTCTCACCCGTGGTGTGGTTGTAGAAAAAGACCTCTTCGCCGTTTTCAGGCTCTGAAGGGCTGAAAACAAAATCGGGGCGCGGATAATCTGCGACATGAATGACATTGCTGTACGTCATAGAATCAGCACATCCCGGCGCACTTTGCACTAAGAGAGAGATATCGTAATAACCTGGGTCTGGCAATGAGATATGGAGTGTGGTGGCGGAATCAACATAAGCAAAAGTGTCTTGGTTGTGGATATCCCAATAAACTTGGGCGTATTCGGGAGTATATTGCGCCTGTAACGTCACCGACAGCGGCTGACAGCCGTGGTCAGGCGTGTAGGTGACAGTGAATTCCGGTTTGGGTATGATGTTAACTTGCACCGTGGTCGTATCCGTCATACAGTTCCATCGGTCCGTTGCAACAAGCTTATAAACGGCACTTTCCGTGATATTGCAAGCAGTGGCGGGAGACTCGGGGTCGGTAATCCCGGCGGGATTGGGATCACCCGTCGCGGAATACCATTGGTAGAAAGTGGGTGCTGTGCCTCTGTCCATCTCCACCTCAATGTAATCCAACCGATCACACACGGTGATGGCTGTATCGCGCAAACGGATGGAATCGTTGGCACGGAGATACAAATAGATAGTGTCCTCAATATGGAAATAAGGTTCCAAATTACCATTGCCGGAACAACCCTGCGTAACCACATAAAGGATAACCGTCTTGGTATCTGTCCCTGAAAAAGTAGCCGTAGGTGCCATTTTCACATGCACCATCTGAATGGTGTCACCCTCGGGATAAAAGAAAGTATTATCATCAGGAGTGATTTGCGTCCCATTAGGCTTTGTCATGATATAATCCGTTCCCAAAAGCGCACTGCCACCTGCATCAATGATGACAGAAGTAGATGACGTAAGCATGGGCTTATCAATCATGAACGTAAGGTCCAACTCACGGCAATTCTGAACCAAAGTGTCACCACCTTCCTCCGTTTCCCATGCCTGACTTACCTGCACATGTGGACTGTAGAAACTGCCCTCCTCCAAAAAGACACCGGAATCGTAACCGTTGTCGCCCACGTTGGCCACCGCCAGTTTCATGTGGTAGGTCTGGCATCCGAAAATGACTGCTTGGGCCGTAAGTGCAGTGGTGTATCCGTCATACTGCACACCATTGGAATTGCCGGCATTGCAGACAAAATAGTTCGAATTGGAAGGGGAAGTACCCGGACCCGTTCCGCCACTGTGGTAACCGTGATTCACGTTGTTGATGGTTACCGGTGTGCTGACCGTACCGGGAACAATGGCCACGTTTTTTGTAGTTGTGGTATAAGTCACAGGGTCAATGCCCGTCAGCAAAAAGGCGAACACGTCATTATACTGGGAATTCACGTATTCACAATACTCTTCGGAACCGAAAATATAATTGAAGGCGAATTCATCCGCCATAGCGATAAAGTCAAACTCCAAAGAGGCGGAATTATTTACCGTATTGGTGGTATAAGAACTGAGGGCGCTTTCCGTGTAACCGGAGTTAACCTGTGCAGAAGCAGAGGTGGCGTTATTCGGCCCCGCCGCCACACTCACATTGCCCGTGGTCAACACCAGACCCGATGCAAACGGGAAGTTGGTGAAACCGTTCCTGTTAAACGTGCCAATCTGCGGATAGGTGACATTTCCCGTCTGGTTGTTGAACTTGGCCGGAGCGGAAAAAACGCCAGGACAGTCACAGCCTGTAATCAACACACCGTCTCCTGCCAAATGATTCTGCAAAATGTTTTCCACAGTCTGGCCCACCAAAGAAGTGACAGTGAGATTCTGATTCTGGGCAAAAGAATTCAATATTATTAAAATATTGACTATCAATATAATGACACATTGTTTCATACAAAAAAAGTTTCAATCAAATAATACTATAACGAAAAAACAATTCAAACGTTACAACTTCTTTTCAACTTTTATTCCACTTCAATCTCGTCCACAAACAACCATGCAGGATGTCCGTAACCCGTGTGACCTTCGGGCAACTGATGACCTGTGATGACAACACGTACAAAACGAGTGTTGACAGGGGCGAATTTCAATTCGTAATTTTCAATGCCGTTGATTTGGTCCCAATCCGCCAATGGATATTCCGTATTGGCCACTTCGCGGAATTCCTCACCATCATCCGAAATCAAAACGGTGAAACTCTTCGGATTATATATCCAATCGTTGATGTGGACAATGGAATGAAACGCAACTTTTTGAACATCGATTGGTTGTTGCAAATCAATCGTTGCCTCTAAAGGAGTGCCCCAGAAGCCTATCCAGCGGCCTGTGCGGTAGTTCTGGTTTCCGTGCAGACCGTCGATCAACGTAGGAGCGCCCTCGTAAGCATAATTTTCGTGTGGCTGCTCCTTCAATGTGATCGGCTTCATCGACGATTTCGAGAATCGGAACTCCGTCTTATACTCGGACGTCTGACCGTCAGGACGTATCAATATGGCACGGAAATCCGCATTTTCCCGAATCTCGATAGGTTTCGTATAAACCTCTCCCCTCTTCGGGTTTTTGCCGTCCAACGAATAGCGAATTTCGCCCTCGCCATATTTGGACAATACGATATGGATACAACCCTCTTCGTAATCTGGGGTAACCTCAGCTTGCAAGTCAAAAATATGGTGCGCATAGTTGTAATGATAGAAATCATACCATTTCGCCATTCGGAAGCAACGGTCGATAAAATCCTTGTAATCACGTTGTTGAGGCTTGCACCACTGTAATTCCGATAGGGCAGCCATACGTGGCAGCGCGTCGTATTCCACATCCTTGAAACTGTGTACATATTCTCCCCAGATGCAACCTTGTACGCCGATGATGCGCTTTTTCTGCTTTTCGGTAATTTCTTCAGGCAGCGGACGGAACGCATAAACACGTTCCACGGGCAGGTAGCCGTCAGCGAAAACGGGTTCATTCTCGGGTGTAAGCGACTGTCCTTGACTGAAATAGAGGTAATCTAACGGTGCCATAACCACGTCGTGACCTTTCTTGGCCGCGGTGATGCCGCCTGAAGTGCCGCGCCAGCTCATAATCATCGCACTCTTGCTAATGCTGCCCTCCAGAATCTCGTCCCAGCCAATGATGCGACGACCACGAGCCTTCACCACCTTCTCCATGCGGTTCATCACGTAGCTCTGCAGGTGGTCTTCGGCAGAAAAACGACCGTCGTTGCGCAGGCCTAACTGTGCGATTTTGGCCTGACATTTCGGGCATTCGTGCCAGCGGGTTTTCGGACATTCGTCGCCACCGATATGGATGATTTCGGAAGGGAAAACATCCATCACCTCGTTGAGCACATCTTCGAGGAATTTCATCGCGGTTTCGTTGCCGGCACAAATCACCTCATCGGAGACGCCCCAGCGCTGCCAAACCTCGTATGGTCCGCCAGTGCAACCGAATTGCGGGAATGATGCTAACGCGGCCTGCATGTGACCGGGCAGGTCGATTTCCGGAACGATGTTGATGTGACGTTCAGCGGCGTAGGCCACCAGCTCGCGCAACTGCGCCTGCGTGTAAAAGCCACCGTGACGGATGGTGTCGTAGTTGTTGGTGTTGCGCCCAAGCACCGTGCCCTTTCGCCACGCCGACGTGTAGGTAAGCCCGGGATAGCGTTTAATCTCCATGCGCCATCCTTGGTCATCAGTGAGATGGATGTGGAACTGGTTCATGTTGTGGAGTGCCATCATATCGATGTAGCGTTTCACAGAGTCAAAGGTCATGAAATGGCGTGCCACATCAAGATGCATGCCGCGATAGGAGAATTGCGGATAATCCACAATAGTGCCGGCAGGAAATTTCACGATGTCAGCTTTTGCGCCCACGGGCATACTTTTTCGTAAGGTCTGGATGCCATAGAAAACCCCAGCAGCATCGAATCCTTTGACGACAATCTTGTCAGATGAGATGTCAATTCGGTATGACTCAGGCTGTTGGCAAACTAGCGTATCCAGCATCAGGAAAATGCCCGATGCCGTTTGTTGCTGAATCGGTCGCATCTGTAACTCCACCTTCATCAGGTCTGAAATATATTCGGAAAGGAATTCGGCTTCCCGTTTCAAAGAATCCTTCTCAGAGTAGAAAATAATCGTGTTCTCCGTCAGCGAGAAAGGCAGACGGCCCGTTACATTGACCTCTTTTGGCAATGGAATCACTTGATAATCAGCTATTTCTACCTTATCTTTGCAACCCATGAATAGTCCGCAAACAACGACCAACAAGCTTAAAACCCAAAGTTTATGGTACACAAATCCTAATTTCATCATAAATAAAAATTTAAGCTGCAAATATATATAAAATATGAATACTCACTGATGATTAATTATTAACTATTTTGGACGAAAAAAAAACGCTATCGGAGTTGTCGATAGCGTTTTTCTTAAGGAAATTACCCTATAATTAGTCCACGTCGGCGCGCTCCATAGCGTCTTTGTAGTACTTTTGGTTGACGAAGACGTCTTCTTTATACGGGTTGATATGGCGCTTCTTGGACTGTCCGATGATGTAGCATAACGCGATAATGTTGGTCACGAGGGCCAGCGCGCTGATGAAGATCATCATCTTCGGGTTGGCAGCCACAACAGAAGGATCGACCGTGGTGCCCACAACACCGTCAACGGCAGCCTGTCCGCCAGCAGCGTACAGTTGCTCGATGGTGGCGACACCTTCCGGATAGAGGACGGGAAGCGTAGCCCAGCTGAACCACTGTTGACCGTCTTTGAAGGTCTCTTGGAAGAGCGGGAAGACCTGAGCGAACATACACCAGATAGCCAAGGTGTTGGCGCGGTTTTGGATCCAGCCGCCGCGGTTCCACAACAGAGCGGCCACCGTCGGGGCGAGCAGCAAAGCAATACCGCAGTACCAGCTGTGCGTCGGCAGGCAGTTGTAGGTGTATGCGAAGTTCCAAATGTCGTAAATCACGATATAGACCCACGTCATGTCGGCCCAGATCATGTCTTTTTTGTCCTTGGAGGGATAGACGTTCCACCAAGCGGTCATACAGAAGATGTTGATGATACCGGCCACACCGTTCATCACATTGTGCCAGCCGCCGTATTGCCAAACGCCTTCGGAGGTGAGCCACCATTTGTTCCAGCCCATGGCAGCGCTTTCGAAGTCGGAAACGCAGGCAATCAGGATGTTAATGGCCACGATGACGAACGGGAACGGTTTGAACCAATGCTTGGCACCGATGCCCCATTTGTATTTGATCATCATAAAGCCGATACATCCGGCAGTAGCGGCATAGAGCTTGGCGTAGTGGAACCAGCCCTGCATATAGACGTGGGTTTGGTTCTCCAACGCCCATTGCGCACCGTTGCGCACGCCCACGGCAATCGCGAGGAAGTAGGCCGTCAGGGCGACGGGGATGATCAGGAAGGTGAAGATGCCGCCGAACTTGGTGCGACGGGCGAACTCGTTGAACAGGATGAGACCCACGAGGACGACGAGCAGCATCCCCCATTGGGCCAGGGCGTTAGCCCCATAAACTTGGAAAAACATGGTGATTTAATTTGATTATAATTTGGTTATTATCAATGAACATGGTCTCGCACTGCGCGACTTCGTCGCTTGTACGGGGCTACCGAGCTCTTGTCCCTTCGGGACTGCTCAAGGAAGTGGTTTCTTGACAGTGGCAGTTCGATGTGCCTTAGCGAGAGCCCAGACGGCCCAGACGGCGGTGAGGACCAGCGACATGGGGACGCCGACGGTGAGCATCTCGCGGAGCATGACCGGGAAACCGCCGGTTTCGAGGGCGGTGAAGAAGGGGTACTGCCAGGTGAGCTCGCCGTTGAGGAGGTGATCGACGATGAGCATCACGGTGCCGCCCCAGAGCATCTTCTCGAGTGCCGGGATGTTGCGCGTGAGCGCGTGTTCTGAACTTTCAATCGCTTTCGCGTTGGCTTTTCTGTAGGCGCTTGTGGCGATGGCCTGCGCCATGGGTACGATAAAACATGACATATTCGTTACTGTTTTTGTTTTTGTTTTTCTTATTTGCCTTCCCCACACTGCGCTTCGCTTGTATGGGGTTAATTGCGCTTCGCACGTTTTGTCTCTTCGAGACTGCTCAAGGTACTATGTTTTAATATATAAGGGTTCTTCCGACCATAACTACTAACTGCTAACCACTAACTACTAACTCCCGAATCTCGACTTCGTTGCCGCGCAGCAACCAGGTATTCTCGCTGTGGCAGTGGGGGCACGTCTTTCCGTGTTTCACCGTCTCGTACTCCTGTTTGCAGTCGTCGCACCAGGTGACAGCCGGGATAATATTGCATTTCAGCTCGCTACCTTTCAGCAGCTCTTCTTTGTCGGCGGCCCAGCGCCAGCAGTCGGTGAGCAGGTGCGGCACCACCGTGGAGACTTCCCCGATGTCCATCACCACTTCGGAGACCCGCTCCACGCGGTTCTCCTCCGCCACCTTCTTGACGTCCCGGATGATGTAGAACACTATACCCAGCTCATGCATGACCTTGTATTTACTTCTCTTTCCCTGTCTGACCCCACACTGCGCTTCGCTTGTGTGGGGTTACTTGCACTTCGTGCGTGTTGCCTCTTCGAGGCTGTTCAAGGAATTAATTCATTTTTTGAAGACGATCTTCGCGGCTCGCTTCAACATGTAGGGCAGGATACCGCTGAACTTGTCCTCTGAGGTGCGCATGATGCTGGCGTCGGGGTTGTCGCGGAAGAGGTGGATAGCGTCGAAAGCGCACTTGGTGGTACAGATGCCGCAACCGATGCAGCGATTCTCATCGACCACCGACGCGCCGCAGCTCAGGCAGCGGGACGTCTCGGTACGTACTTGCTCCTCCGTAAGCGTGAGCGTGTATTCGCGGAACTTGTCAGCCTGCTCGGATACACCTTCCACTTGACGGGAGGAGTTGTCGTAGCTCTCCACCACGATGTCGTCCTTGTCGAGCTCGATGAAGTCGCGGCGGTTGCGTCCGATGGTGAGGTGGCCGTGCTGCACGTAGCGGTGCAACGATTCGGCACCCTCCTTGCCGGCGGCGATGGCGTCGATGGCGAACTTCGGACCGGTGAAGCAGTCACCGCCCACGAAGA